>Ga0209022_1001733_pt1 | contig 21043 bp, 16 predicted proteins | sample PinacodermPK_FD_187300 | JGI IMG/M metagenome (GOLD analysis project Ga0209022, IMG submission 187300) | Host-associated microbial community of the marine sponge Aplysina aerophoba from Gulf of Piran - sponge pinacoderm, lysed by proteinase... | ecosystem: Host-associated > Porifera > Sponge >...
CTATGAGCGCCTGGATGCGCATGGGGTGGGTGCTCGGGCCGTGGCGAGGTTGAGCACCGTGGGGGATGCCGTCGTCGTCCACGCCGATCAGCAAGAATCCGCCGTTGCCGTTGGCTAGGCATGCTACCGCCTCTACCACGTCGATATCGTTGATCGGGCCGATGCCCTAGTCGGACTTGAATTCGACGGTGAGGGTTTCGCCTCCGTCTAAGAGCTGACGCAATTCTTGGGTTTCCACGCCAAGGATTATACGACAAGGTTATGCGTATTGAAAAAAGTTATACGCAGTTCGCATACTTTATGCGAGAGTTCGCATAACGAGGTCGATTCGGTGGGCGCGCTCAGCCCGCGGATTGCGCCAACAGGGCCGGTTGCACCTCGTCGACGATCAACTCCAGTTGCCGCTCGACGAGGTCTTCGGGCATGCCGCCGACCGAGGCCCACAGATACAGGTGCTCAACGGGCAGCCCGTCACAGATACCGGCGATGCGAGCTGCCGCCTCAGCTGAAGTCAGGATCGCCAACGCGCCGACCGCGCCCGAGCCGCGGCCCTCACGAACCTCCTCGGCAGTCAGCGCACGAGGAGAGCGGCCCGTGCCCAGAGCCGCCTGCTGCCGGTAGCTGTTGAGCTGATGGGTGCGGTGCGGAACGATCCTCTCCCATGCCTGTTCAGGGTCATCGGCGACCAGGAAGTCGACCACCCCGGCCATCCGGGCCGCCCCGGCACCATGGCCGGACTCCTCCAGCGCGTCGCGGTAGACGCCGAAACTGTCGCGGTTGTGGGTCAGCAAGCCGACACCGAGCCGACCGGCCCTCGCCGCGCCACGAGGACCGAGGTACCCGGCCCACAAAGGCACGGGTTGCTGCACCGGCCTCGGGCTGCAGCCGCCTTGCGCAAAGATCCGGCCGATCTCGCCGAGCGCGTGGTCGGTCGCCTGGTAGCGGCCGGCGAGCTCCGCACCGAACGCCTCGAACTCGGGGGCCACATAACCCGCGCCGAGCCCCAACTCCACACGGCCGCCGCTGATCACATCGACCACCGCTGCCTGTTCGGCCACGGCCATCGGGTGCTGCAGCGGTGCCACCACCACTGCGGTCCCCAGCCGGACCCGCTCGGTGCGCGCCGCGATGGCGGCCAGCATGGTGAGCGGCACCGGCAGATGACCGTCGTCGACGAAGTGATGCTCGCCGACCCACACCGACCCGAGGCCGCGCCGGTCGGCCTCGCAGATCAGATCAAGGTGCCAGCGGTAGTAGGCCGCCGGGTCGCGCCGCCAAGGCTCAGGGTTGCGAAAATCAAAGTACAGACCCAACCGGGGCACCTGTCGGTCTGGCAGCCAGCTCATGGCGGTTCCTCCGGTTCTGGATTAGCGGGCAGGATCAGGCAAGATCAGGCGCGATCAGGCGCGACTCCTCGCGGCAGACAGTAATCTCCATCACGATGACGACCAATGCCCAATTGCTTGAACGTTACCGAGCGGTCCTGCCGTCGTACGTGAATCCTCTCTACGGCGAGCCGATCTCCATCGAACGCGGCGAGGGAGGCTACGTATGGGACGTGGAGGGCAACCGCTACCTCGACTTCTTCGGCGGAGTGCTCACCACCATGGTCGGCCACAGCAACCCCGATGTGGTGGCCGCGGTGCAGGACCAGGCCGCCAAGGTCATGCACACTTCGACGCTGTACCTCTGCGAGCCGATGATCGAGTTGGCTGAACAGATCGCGGCGGTATCGGGTATCCCCGACGCCAGAGTGTTCTTCACCACCTCGGGCAGCGAAGCCAACGACACCGCCATCCTGCTCGCCACCAGCTATCGCAAGTCCAACCAGGTGCTGGCCATGCGCAACAGCTACCACGGCCGCTCGTTCACAGCCCAGGCGATCACCGCCCACTCCTCGTGGTCATCGACCAGCCTCTCGGGTCTGTCGGTCAACTTCATCCAGGGCGGCTACCGGCTGCGCAGCCCGTTCGGCAACATGAACGACGAAGACTTCACCAACGCCTGCGTCGACGACCTCGTGCAGGTCATCGACATGATGACCGCCGGTGATGTCGCCTGCCTGATAGCCGAGCCGATTCAAGGAGTCGGCGGTTTCGCCACGCCGCCGGACGGTTTCTTCGGCGAGCTCAACAAGGTGCTCGCCAACCATCAGATCCTGCTCGTGGTGGATGAGGTGCAGACCGGATGGGGGCGAACCGGCGAGCACTTCTGGGGTTATCAGGCCCACGACGTGGTGCCCGACATGCTCACCTTCGCCAAGGGCGTCGGCAACGGCGCCACGCTGGCCGGGATAGTCGCCCGTGCAGAGATCATGGACACCATCAGTGTGCTCTCGTTCAGCACCTTCGGTGGCAATCCGCTCTCGTCTGCGGCAGGTCTGGCCACGCTGCGTTACGTGCTCGACAACGACCTGCAAGGCAATGCCCTGCGAATGGGGCAGAGACTCACTGCAGCGCTGGCGCCGGCAGCAGCGGCGGTGCCGTGGATTGCCGAACTGCGGGGCAAGGGTCTGATGCAGGCGATCGAGGCCGTTCATCCCGGTTCGCTCGAACCCGACGCGGCGCGGGCCGGCGCGGTGTTGGAGGGCTGCAAGCGGCGGGGCCTGCTCGTCGGCAAGGGCGGGCTCTACGGCAACGCCATCCGCATCACGCCGATGCTCGATGTCAGTGCCGACGAGTTGGATGAGGGCATCGCAGCGATCCTCGAGACAATCGACGAGATCGACTAGGCACCGACGCGCCCACAGAGGCGCGCACCCACCGACCCGAAACGCACCCACCGACCCGAAACGCACCCACCGACCCGAAACGCACCCCTAGACAGGACAAACGTCATGAAACAGATCACCCACCTCATCGACAACGAATCCGTTGCCGGCAGATCCGGACGATCCGCTGCGGTCTTCAACCCGGCGACCGGAGAGCAGACAGCCGAGGTGGCCCTGGCCTCCAGCGCAGAGGTCGATGCCGCGGTCGCCTCAGCGCAAGCGGCGTTCGCCGAGTGGAGCGAGGTGAGCATCGCCCGCCGAACCAAGCTGATGTTCGCCTTTCGCAACCTCGTCGCAGACAACGCCGCTGAAGTCGCGGCCCGGCTCACAGCAGAGCACGGCAAGGTCACTTCCGACGCCGCCGGCGAGGTGGCACGGGCCATCGAAAACATCGAGTTCGCCTGCGGTATCGCCGAGCATCTCAAGGGCAGCCACAGCGAAATGGCATCCACCGGGGTCGATGTCTACTCGGTGCGGCGTCCGCTCGGGGTGGTCGCCGGGATCACCCCGTTCAACTTCCCGGCAATGGTTCCGATGTGGATGGTTCCCAATGCTGTGGCGTGCGGCAACACATTCGTGTTGAAACCTTCCGAGCGCGACCCCTCCGCTCCGCTGTTCATCGCCGAACTGTTCTGCGAAGCCGGTTTCCCCCCGGGCGTTCTCAACGTGGTGCAGGGCGACAAGGCCGCGGTCGACCGGCTGCTCAGCCACGCCGACATCAAAGCGCTGAGCTTCGTCGGTTCCACACCGATCGCCCAGTACGTCTATGAGACCGCCAGCGCCAACCACAAGCGCGTGCAGGCCCTCGGCGGCGCCAAGAACCACATGGTCGTGCTTCCCGACGCCGACATCGACCTGGCGGCGGACTCCGCAGTGTCGGCGGCCTACGGCTCCGCGGGCGAGCGCTGCATGGCGGTCTCGGTGGCCGTCGCGGTCGGCGATGTCGCCGATCCGCTGGTCGACGCCATCAAGGTCCGCATCGAGAAGCTGACCATCGGCGACGGCACCGACCCCGCCTCAGAGATGGGGCCGCTGATCACTCGTGACCACCGCGACCGAGTCGCCGGGTATGTTGCCGCGGGCGAGGCATCGGGGGCAACGGTGGTCGTGGACGGACGCGAGGCCGCCTTCGACAACGATGGTTTCTTTCTGGGCGTCACCCTGCTTGACCATGTGACACCGGACATGTCCGTCTACCAAGACGAGATCTTCGGCCCGGTGCTGAGCGTGGTGCGGGTCGGCACCTACCGGGAGGCCACCGAGTTGATCGCCGGCAATCCCTGGGGCAACGGCGCGGCGATCTTCACCCGCGACGGCGGCGCGGCGCGCCAGTTCCAGCAGGACGCCGACGCCGGCATGGTGGGCATCAACGTGCCGATTCCCGTGCCCGTCGGCTATCACTCCTTCGGCGGTTGGAAGGACTCGGCGTTCGGTGACACGACCATGTACGGGCCTGAGGGCATCCACTTCTACACCCGCCCCAAGGTGCTCACCACCCGCTGGCCCGACCCCGCTGGCAGCGCAGTCAACCTGGGTTTCCCCACCAACCAGTAACGCGTCAGCGTTCTGCGGGTCCGGCAGCGCGGTTTCCCCACCAACCAGTAACCCCTCAGCCCAGTAACCCCTCAGCCCTCCGCGGGCCCGGCAGCGCCCTCTCTGGGTCCTGGAAAGATTCGTTTCTCGAGCTTCAGAGGGACTGGAGGGACTTGGTGATCTCGACTACGGCCTCGCGTCCGTCGCCGAAGAGCATCAGGGCGTTGTCGGCCGCGAACAGGGGATTGGCGATCTTCGCGAAACCCGGGCTGAGGCTTCGCTTGATCACCACCACCACGTCGCTCTTGTCGACGTCGAGGATCGGCATTCCCGCTATCGGGCTCGACGGGTCGGTGCGTGCCACGGGGTTCACGACATCGTTGGCACCGATGACGATGGTCACGTCGGTCTGCTCGAAGGTCGGGTTGATGTCGTCCATCTCCACGAGGCGCTCGTAGGCGACCTCGGCCTCGGCGAGCAGCACGTTCATGTGGCCGGGCATCCGCCCCGCGACCGGGTGGATGCCGAACACCACCTCGACACCACGGTCCTGCAGGCGCCTCATGAGGTCTCGCACGGCGTGCTGCGCTTGGGCGACTGCAAGCCCGTAGCCGGGGACGATCGCCACACGCTCGGCCGACTCAAGCAGCATCGCCACATCGTCGGGAGAGGTTGAGCGGACCTTGCCTGCATAGATGTCGTCGACATCGTTGCCGCCGGTGCCTGTTGGGGCGGGGCTGAACATCACCGCCAACAGCGTGCGGTTCATGGCCACGCACATGATCTGGGTGAGGATCAAGCCGCTCGCCCCCACCAGCGAGCCGGCGATTATCAGCAGCGAGTTGTCGAGCACGAAACCGGCCGCCACCGCAGCCATGCCCGACAACGAGTTCAACAAGGCGATCACCACCGGCATGTCGGCCCCGCCGATCGGCAGCACCACCAACAGTCCGAGAACCGCCCCGACCCCGACCAGCAGCCACAACCACAGAGCATTCTGTGCGTCAACGACCATCAGCACACCGAGAACCACCGCTGCGACCGCTCCAAGGGCGCTGAGCACCGTGATGCCTCTGAACCCCGACCAACGCAGCGCTTCGCGGAGCTTGGCGAAGGCGACAAGACTCCCCGTGAACGTCACCGCCCCGATCAGCGAGGCCAGCGCCGCCGACGACGACAGTCGCGAGGTGTCGCCGGCCAGGTCAACGGCCTGGGTGTAGGACGCAGCCGCAACCAGCACCGACGCGCCCCCGCCGAAGCCGTTGAACAACGCAACCAGTTCGGGCATCGCGGTCATCTGCACGCGCAAAGCCAGCAGAACACCCACCGCCGCTCCCAGAATCACCCCGCCAATGATCCACCCGAAGCCGATGATGGAGTTGTCGGTGAGCGTGACCAGAACGGCGACGAGCATTCCCGCCGCTCCGTACTGGTTGCCCCTCACCGCGGTGCGGGGCCGGCTGAGCCGCTTCAGACCGAGGATGAACAGGATCGCCGCGGCGAGGTAACCGAGCGCGGCCCAGTCGTTGGTCACGAACCGTCTCCGTCGCCCTCTGACTGATCCGCGGGAGCACGTCGCCGCTTCGGACCGAACATGTGCAGCATCCGATGGGTCACCAGAAAGCCTCCCACCACGTTGATCATCGCCATGGTGACCGCAACGAATCCCAGGACCGCGGTGAACGTCGAATGGTCTGCACCGGCGGCCAACAACGCCCCCACAATCGTGATGCCCGAGATGGCGTTGGAACCCGACATCAGCGGGGTGTGCAGTGTCGGGGGCACCTTGGTGATCAACTCCACCCCCAAGAACACGGCCAGCACCAGCAGGGTGACGGCGATCAGCAGTTCCACTTCTCAGCCCTCCCCGAGCGCAGCCATGACTTCGGGATGGACGACCGCACCGTCGTGGGTGACCAGCATCGCCGAGAGGATCTCGTCGTCGCGGCGCAGGTCGACCTCACCGTCGGGGGCGAGACAGGTCAGGAACGCCACAAGGTTGCGGGAGAACATCTCGCTGGCGTGGCGGGCACATTTGGAGACCAGATCGGTCGGGCCGAGAACCGTGACACCGTCGCGATCCACCTTCTCGTCGGCTTCGGTCACCTCGCAGTTGCCGCCGCGCTCGGCCGCCAAATCGACCAGCACCGACCCGGCCTCCATGGCGTCTACCATCTCCGCGGTGACGAGCAGGGGGGACGGTCGACCCGGCACCGACGCGGCAGTGATCACAACATCAGCGCCGGCCACATGAGGCGTCAGCATCTCGCGCTGGACCTGTGCAATGTCGTCGCTCTGGGTGACCGCGTAGCCGTTGATGCTCTTGACAGACTTGGATCCCACAGCGTCGGGTGAGACCTCGAACTCCAACGCACGGGCACCTATCGAACGAATCTGCTCGACTGCCTCGGGGCGCACGTCGTAGGCGTCCACCACCCCGCCGAGCCGCCTGGCGGTGCCGATGGCCTGCAGACCAGCCACGCCTGCGCCGAGCACCAGCACCCGGGCCGGAGCCAGCGTGCCCGCAGCGGTCATCATCAACGGGAACATCTGGGGCAGGCTGCTGGCGGCGAGCAGCACAGCCTCGTACCCGGCGATGGTCGCCATCGACGACAGCACGTCCATCGTCTGGGCACGGGTGACGCGGGGCACCAGGTCCAAAGAGAATGCCGAGACACGGTTCGCTGCATGGCGCTGTGCCCGGTGGGGCGCCCAAAGCGGGTCGAAGACGCCCACGAACACCGTTGAGGGCACCGCGGCCGGGTTGAGGGAGGAGGAGCCCATCGGAGCGTCGCGCACCGAGACGACCACGTCGGCGACGTCCGCTTCGGGAGCAAGCCGATCGACGATGGTCGCCCCGGCACGCAGATAGGTGTCGTCGTCGAAGCCCGAGCTCGAGCCAGCGCTTCGCTCCACCGACACATCGCAACCCTGCTTCACCAACGCGGCAACGCCGTCGGGAACGAGAGCGACTCGGTTCTCCCTCGGTGCTGACTCACGCAACAGTCTCAGCCGCACAAGCATTCAAGGCTAGCAGGTCCGCCCAGGTTGCGGGTGCCACGCGGCGCTGCTTGTCCGCCACAGGCTCAGCACCAGCACCCGTCGGGACAATCCCGTCGGCCCGCACCCCTCGGGACAAACCAACGTTGAGGGTGGAGCCGACAACGGAATCGCGTCTCCCAGCATTGTTCAACGGTGCGCCGAGCGCGCGATACTGGCGGGATGCAGGGACTGATTCTTGAAGGAACGACCGAAGACTCCGTGCGTCTGTCGGCCGACGTCGAGTTCGCGCAGCACGACCTGGCCCCCCGCCAGGTGCGCGTGGAGATCAGAGCCGCCGGCGTGTGCGGATCCGATCTGAGTTGCGTGCATGGCAAGTACTACATGCCCACGCCGCTCGTGCCGGGCCATGAGGCCGCCGGCGTGGTTGTGGAGACGGGCTCGGCGGTCACCTACTGCCAAGTCGGCGACCACGTGATCCTGTCGACCTTCAGCAATTGCGGACACTGCGCGGACTGCGAGGGAGGCGACCCGGGGAACTGCAGCGTGTCGATGGGCAACCTCACCCAGCCCTATTGTGAGGGCGACCAGCCGCTCTACAACTTCGCCGGGATCGGCGCCTTCGTGCAGGAGACGATCGTGGGTGAGAACCAGTGCATCCCGATCCCCGCGGAGATGCCCCTCACCGCTGCGGCGCTGATCGGTTGCGGTGTCATCACCGGCACCGGCGCGGTGTTCAACCGGGCACGGCTGCAGCTCGGCGACACCTGTGTGGTCATCGGTGCCGGCGGTGTCGGCCTCAACGTCATCCAGGCAGCCAAGCTCTGCGGGGCCAGCCAGATCATCGCGGTCGACCGGGTCCCCGAAAAGGAGGCCTTCGCCATCGACTTCGGAGCGACCGACTTCATTCTGGCCGACGAGGGTGTCGACGTGATCAGCGAAGTCAAGAAGATGACCGGTAGCGGCGTTGATCACGCTTTCGAGGTGGTGGGTTCCACCAAACTCCTCACCGACTGTCTGGCGATGACCCGGCCGGGCGGCAACATCTGCGCGGTCGGCGTTCCGGACCTCACCGCCGAGGTCACCTACCCGTTCCAGGCCCTTCACCAGAACAAGAACCTGCTGGGCATCCGGGCCGGTGGCGCCCGTCCCCGCAAGGACTTCCCGATGCTGGCTGACCTCTACCTGAAGGGCCAACTCAAACTTGATCAACTGATCAGCAACACCGCCGGTCTCGACGGGCTCCAAGGCGCCTTCGACGCCATCAAGACCGGCACCGAGGCCCGAACCGTCCTGCTGCCCAACGGCTGAGCACCCACGGCGAAGGTCCTCTACGAGTCGGTCAAACCTCCCTCAGCGCGGGCCGGAGGCACCTGCTCGACTAGTGCCTGCCTCATGGGTTCTGCCCAGCGGACGCTTTCGAGGTGCTCGCAACCACTGTGCCGAGACCATCTCAGCCACCAGCGGACAACGACCGAAGAAGACCCAGCCGAGGATGGTGCAATTCTCGGAAATCTTGAACATATCGGGTAGATTTGTTGCTTCTGACTGCATTTGGCGCTACGGTCGCCTCAAGCCACTTCCCCCAAAACCAAAAACCCACTAGTCTGACGGGAGACGCTCACCGTGGCCCTCACAGAGCAGCAACGATCCGAAATCTACAACAACCTGACCAAGGCGATCGGTCCAAAGGAAGCAGAATTCCTCATGGCACAGCAACCACCCGGAGGATGGGAGCAGTTCGCCACCAAACGCGACCTTGCAGAGCTCGACCTCAAGACGCAGGTCGGTTTCGCAGAGGTCCACGCGAAGATGGACAAGGGCTTCGCAGAAGTCCACGCGAAGATGGACAAGGGCTTCGCAGAAGTCAAGGAACAGTTCGCAGAAGTCAAGGAACAGTTCGCAGAAGTCAAGGAACAGTTCGCAGAAGTGAAACAGCAGTTCGCGGCGACCGACATGCGTTTCGCGGAATTGTCGGTCAAACGCAGCCGAGATGTCTGGGCATTCATCGCAGCGGTCACGTTGATGTCCGTGTCAATCTGCGGGTCTGTGTTCCTAGCGGTGTGGCAACTCGCGCCAAGCTGAGCCTCCGCCGGGAACCGCTGGTGCAGGCGCAGGCGCAGGCGAACTCCACACCGGCAGAGCCCGGGAATCGCATCACGACAAGATTGGCGATAAAGCGAAACGGGCGACAGCAAAATATGCGGTCGGGGCAGCGGCTGATCTATCGTCTCTGCCATGGGCATAGACGGTCTTGATCTCATCTCTCCGGTTCGCTACGGCGAGTCGGGCCAACCCCACGCGCAATGGGAGCAGCTTCGCAAAGAACCTCTGCAGTACTTCGAGACCGAGGATCGTGAGCCGTTCTGGGCCGTGACCAGGCACGCCGACATCATGGAGATATCGAGTCGCCCCGAGGACTTCAGCAACAGCAACGGCATCGTCGTGTTGAGCAACGAACAGGCGGAGCGACGCGCCAAAGGCTACCCGGTCCAGATGAAGACGATCATCGAGATGGACCCCCCTGACCATCGAGTGTTCCGCAAGGTGGCCAGCGGCTATTTCACGCCTCGGGGGATCGAACGCCTCGACGAGATCGTGGAGACCAGCGCCCGCACCGTCATCGACCGCCTCGGCACCGAGGGCGAAGCCGACTTCGTCGAGAACGTCGCCCAGAAGCACCCCCTGCGAGTCTTGGCGACGATCCTGGGGATCGAACCGCATCAAGAGGAGCAGCTGCTGGAACTGACCAGCCAACTGCTCGCCAGCGACGACCCCGAGCTGCGACGCCAGGGCGAGGACCGTCACGAAGCCAGCTTCGACTTGATGATGGACTTCTTCAACATGTTCAACACCATCATCGCTGACCGCCGGGCCAACCCCCGCGACGACCTCGCCAGCATGCTGGCCAACGCCACCTTCGAGAACGGCGAGCCTCTGGGAGACATCGAAACGCTCGGCTACTACCTGATCATCTTCAACGCCGGGCACGACACCACCCGCCATTCACTGACCGGGGCGTTCCAGGCGTTCCTCGACCATCCCGACGAGTTGCGGCGCCTGCGTGAAGACCCGAGCCTGCTCAAGTCCGCGGTCGAAGAGGTGGTCCGCTACACGGCACCCGTCAACTACATGAAACGAACCGCGACCCGCGATGTCGTCTACGACGGGCAAGACATCTCAGAGGGCCAGATCCTGGCGCTCTTCTACGCATCAGGCAACCGTGACGAGACCGTCTTCGAAGGCCCGCACCGCTTCGACATAGGTCGCAGCCCCAACCGGCATCTCGGATTCGGTTGGGCGGAGCACTATTGCCTGGGCGCCCACCTGGCCCGGGCCAGCATCAAGGCACTGCTGGCGCAGATGGCATCGCGGATCGAGTCGATGGAGCATGCGGGCCCCGCGGAGTATGTGTCATCAAGCTTCGTGGTCGGACCCAAGCATCTGCCCGTCCGCTACAAGATGTTCGACCACTGAACGTGACCCTCGGCGAACACCGATTCCAGTAACCCGGCCATCGCCTCACCGCAGGCGAGTTCATCTCCAGGTGCCCCGTCTTGGCAATCTAGCTGACTGGACTGGCTGATCTGCTTGGGAGGAATCGACCGAAACCCTCACAAGTGGCACCCGCAGACTACGAACTCACACTGCGTACTGTTCTAGCTTGGTGATGTGCAGATACCGCTAGGAGGCAACCCCGTATGAGCAGCCCAGACAATGCCCATCAAGGCCCCGCCGACCAGAACAGAGCCGACCAGAACAGAGCCGACCAGAACAGGGCCGACCAGAACAGAGCCGACCAAGAGATCGCCGATGAGCTCGTCTCGGTGGTCGCCACTTGGGTCGATCGTGAAGTGGTCCCCCGCGCCAGCGAACTCGAACACGCAGATGAGTTTCCCCAGGAGATGTTCGACCAGATGTGCGAGTTCGGACTCTTCGGGGCGACAATCCCCGCTGAGTACGGGGGGCTGGGGCTCAGCGCGAAGACCTACGCCCGCCTCATAGAAGAACTCAGCCGGGGCTGGATGAGCCTCTCGGGGATCCTCAACACCCACAAGATCGCCTGCGTCATGATCGGACGGTACGGGACCGACGAACAGCGCTCGAAGCACCTCCCGAGAATGGTCGACGGCCACTGTCGGGCTGCCTTCTCCCTCTCGGAGCCCGACAGCGGCAGCGATGCGGCCGCGCTCCGTTGCCGAGCCGCCCGAGACGGCGACGAATGGATCATCAACGGCACCAAGATGTGGGTGACCAACGGCGAGCGGGCATCGCTGGTGATGCTGCTCGCCCGCACCCCCGACGGCCGAGTGACCTGCTTCATCGTCGAGAAGGAACCAGGCAGCGACTTCGAGGGGATCCGGACCTCAAAACACATTCGCAAGCTCGGTTACAAAGGTCTCGAGACGGTCGAGATGAGCTATGTCGACCATCGAGTGCCCGACGCCAACCTGCTCGGCGGCCCAGAGGGCCTGGGCAACGGGCTTCGCTACGCGCTGTCGGCTCTGGAGCTCGGACGGATCAACATCGCTGCGCGTGCCGTCGGGGTCGGCCAAGCCGCGTTCGACGCAGCCATGAAGTACAGCCTCGAGCGCGAGACCTTCGGCAAGCCGATCTTCGAGCACCAGGCGATCCAGTTCAAGCTCGCCGAGATGGCCACGAAACTCCAGGCAGCACGTCTGATGACCTACGACGCTGCCGAGAAGTACGACTCAGGCCAGCGAATAGACCTCGAGGCGGGCATGGCGAAACTGTTCGCCTCCGAGGCTGCCTTCGAGATCAGCACTGAGGCCCTGCGCATCCACGGCGGCAACGGATACACCCAGGAGTACGACGTGGAACGCTACTTCCGCGACACACCGCTGATGATCATCGGTGAGGGCACCAGCGAAATCCAGAAGATGGTGATCGCCCGCAAACTCCGCGAACGCCACGCAATCGAGTGACCGCCGAGAAGCGTCCCGCCGGAACCGACCATGAGCGACTCAGACTCAGCGGCTGGCGCGGTAACGCTTGGGGTCGTTCTCGTTGTCGGCGGCCGCAATACGGTCGGTCACGTCGGTCAACTCGGCGCGTGCCTCACGGCCGTAGCGCGGGTTCGGCTTGACCACATCGCCGGGCAGGGGCGGCAACCCGAACGAGGAGTAGACCACCTTGCGGGGGCGCTCGACCGGCGGGTGCGCCCGATGCAGGGTGTCGCTGCAATGGACCGTGACGTCGCCCTTGTCGGTCTCCAACATCCTCGGTTGAAGATCGAGTTTCGGGTCGCGCCCGGTGGCCATGGTGTTGGCCCGATGCGACCCGGGAATGACACCGAGGGCACCGCTCACCCGATCGGCTCCGGTGACACTGATCCCAGTGGTCATTCCGTTGCACATGTAGGAGTGGCGACCCTGGCCGCAGTCCTTGTGCCAGGGAAGGTCCGACAGCCCCTGCACTATCCCGAGCGGTTTGACCAGGCCCTCAGCACCGCCATTGTGCCGATGACCGTCACCGGTCAGTTCGGTGAGCCACTGGTAGCGCTCATCTTCCACGATCTCTCGCAACGCGGCCGACTTCTCCAAGAAGAACAGCACCCGCACCGCCTGGTCGAGCCCGTCGGCGTCGGTGGCCCACCAGGACTCGCCGTCGTCGGGGGTGGCCTTGGCGATCCACTCGTCGATGTCGGCGCCGACAGTGTCCATCTCGTCTGCTTCGAAGATCCCCGTGAGGTGCAGGTAGCCGGCCTCGCGCAGGAAGTGGGCCATCTCCTCGCGGTCATCGTCGATCTTGAAAGTCCGGTCGAGGTCGAGCTCGTCGCCGTTGAGATCATGGAATGTCACATCGCCGGTCTCATGCACCCTGCGCCCGTCGAGCAGGGCTCGAAACGCGGGCTCCCAACCGATCCATTCGTTGATGTTGCCGCTGGTCAGCTTCACCCGCGAGGTCATTGCCAAACCAATGGTCGACTGGTGGTCCTGGATCAGGTCCGACAGGGCATCGGCGGGCATCTCCGCGGTCACGCCGGAGGGGTCATCGCCTGCTTCGAGCACCAGTGTGCTGCCGTTCGCACGCATTGTGACTGCACGGCCGTCGACTCGGAGGCTCACCGGCGGGAGTGCCTTGTAGGTCACGCCACGCCCGGCCAGCGATCCGTGTTCAGAGACTGCTTGGGGCAGCAGCGATTCGAACACTTCGTCACGTTCGAGGTCACGAACATCCTTCTCGAGACGGGACCGGCGATCAATCGACATGGCAACCTTCTTGTGGCACTCATTCTCAATGAGTTGAGACTAGCGGCCCAATCGTGCCTCAAGCCAGCGCCGATCCGCCACTCTCAAACCGCCGAGTCAACATGACCGCGACCCCACACGCGCTAGGTTGAGACTAGGCGATCTGATCTTGGTCGTGTTCTTGGACTTGCTCGTCTGGAGGTTCAGCCTCCTTTGAGCGCCCGACCTGACGAGCCCGCCGACGGGCCCGGGAACGGACCGGAACCGCAACGAAACGCGCCGCGCCGATTGCGATCAGGACGGCACCGACCAGCACTACGGGATCGACGTCTGCCAACGATTCACCAGCCAACACGATGGCTCCCGCCGCCGCGAATATCAGCGCGGCCACCAACGAGACCACGTCTAACGACGCCGTCCTCGATTGTGCGGAACTCTCCACTGTCGATTCTTCGTCCATGATCCTGCTCCTCATCGCGGCTGGGTCGGGTAACGCACCACACGGACCCGCCCCACACCGACCTCGACATTGAGTTCAATGTCGTGTTCGTCATGCGTGGTTTGCTGGGCCTCCAGAGCCACACCCCTCTTGAGTTGGCCGTAGAAGTCAAGCACGCCGTAATCCGGGTACGGACTATTACCGCAACGTTCCTGTTCTTCGCTGAAGTCCGGAATCTCCTCGTCAAGCGAGTAGCGGTATGAAGTGGTTAAGCAGTAGAACTTCCCGTCTTCGTCTTCGAGGATGTCGAGGTACTCGCTGACCTCGGAGGCGACACCGACGATCATCGGCACATTCACCCGTTTGACGGTCACGTATTCCCCGCGACGCAGCGAGCCGGCACCGATACTGGCGTTGGTCCGAACCCTCAGATCTGCCGGGATCTTTATGAGTACCTCACCCATGGTGAGACGAATGTCTTGGTCTACGGTTGCTCGTTCGGTCGACCGCAGCGAGTCCCGGTCCAGCGACCTCAGATCCAAGACCAGGCTGCCTATCCCATGCTTGATGTCGCGGTCCAACGAACTCACGTCTTCGGGCACACTCTCAACATCGCCGAACCCGGCCCACCACGAGGTGTCGCTGGCCGAGAACACGACAAGTGGGACCAGCAGCAGCACGCCGAGCACGACGAGCAGCCAGTTTCTGCCGACGAAGACCGACACCAACAGACCAACAGCAACCACCAGCAGGGCAACGGCGAAGAACTCACCGAGGAGCACCCGCTCCACATCGAGTCGATCCAACAGGATTGCGCCGCCGGTCAAAACGAGCAGGGCGGCGAGAGTCAGGAAGGTGACCGTCGACTGACCACGACGTTTCAAGCGCCGCTCGGCTCGGCGCTCACGCCAACCCGGCTGAGCTCGCGATGGTTCGTCTCCCGGGTTCACCCCCGGCCACTCCGAGCCTGCCGCCGAGGGAGGTGGCGGCACCGGATTTGCAGTCGGTGCCGCGAGCGGCTCGGCCGGAGTGTCCAGGGGGGGCGCCGAGCGGCGGGGCCAGAAGACCAGCCCGATTCCGGCGACAATCAGCGCAATCGCCACGTACGGCGCTGTGCTCAACACTCTCGCGAACAATTCAAAGACGTTGCGACTCAAGAGCAAGGTGATGAACAGCCCCAGGGCGATCAAGACGATGCCTGCGAGGTTGCGGGACCGGCGGGGCGCGCCGCCGCGCAGGGCATTGGCGAGGATGCTGCCCGAATCGCCGAGCGGCACAACCAACCAGCTCAGGAGATAAAGAACCGGCCCGACTCCGGCAACGAGGGTCAGAACAATGAATGCGACACGGACGATCACCGGGTCTATGCGGAAGTAGTCTCCGACTCCACCGGCTATACCGGCGACCAGACGATCTTCTTTGCTGCGGCGCAGAGCGGGCCAACGGAACTCGCGCTTTTCTCTGGTTTCTTCTTCTGCAGGCTCCTCGGGATCAGTCCCGCCCGGCGGCGGATCCTCTGAATCGGCAGAGGGGGATTCTCCTGGATTGGCGGGAGGGTCTTTGGCCATGGGACCATTGTGAAGCAGTCTGGTGCCCCCGCAAATGGGGAATTACCCTGAACCTTCCCTGAGTCGCCCCCACAATTTCAGGGTTGTCCCCCATATGCTCGGCGGGCGCTTCGTGCCATCATCAAGACCATGACCCGACACACACGGGCCCTGCCTGCACGGTCTGACCGCAACCGGATCATTGCGGGCGTGTGCGGAGGGATCAGTGAACGCCTCGGTATAGACGTGACACTCATCCGGTTGGCTTTCGTCGTTTTTACCCTGGCCTGGGTCGGAGTCCCCGTCTATCTGCTGGCCTGGCTCTTGTTGCCGCGGGCCGCCCCGGGAGGGCCTCCGGCAGCGGATGTGCCTGCGTCGACCGTCACGCGGCGCGCTCTGGGGTTGGTGTTGGCTGCGTTGGGCACGGTGCTGTTGGCACGCCACCTGCGGGTCACACTGCCCGACGCATACATCTGGCCCGCCCTCTGCGCTGCTCTCGGAGTCGGCGTGGTGGTGTGGAGGGTTCAGCCGATTGCGGCGGTCGGCAGGGCGTTCGCCGTGCGGATGGCCAGCGGGACGATCCTGGTCGCTTTCGGGATCGGGGTGCTGGTAGCGGCCAACCTCTCGTTGTGGGTGGTGCTCGACGGGTTGCTGTCGACGGTGTTGGTCATGGGAGGACTGACTCTGATCCTCGGACCCTGGGTGGCGGTGCTGGTGCGCGACCGACGCGCAGAGCGACAGCAGCGGATCCGAGCCGACGCGCGAGCCGAGGTGGCCGCGCACCTGCACGACTCGGTCCTGCAGACTCTGGCTCTGGTCCAGCGCTCAGACGATCCGGCCCACATGTCGGCTCTGGCGCGGCACCAGGAACGGGAGCTGCGGGGCTGGCTCTATGGCGAGCGCTACGGCGAGAAGTACGGGCCCGGCCCTCAGCGGGCCACGCTCAAGGTCGCTGTGGAGCATCTCGCCGGTGTGGTCGAGGATCGTCACGGGTCGGTGATCGATGTGGTCGTCGTCGGCGATGCCACCCTCGATGCGGCGACGGAGTCTCTGGTGGCTGCGACCGGCGAGGCCATGACCAACGCCGCGAGATGGTCCGGCCAGAGTGACATTGGCGTCTTTGCGGAGGCGACCGACGGGCAGGTGGAGGTCTTCGTCCGTGACCGCGGCGTCGGTTTCGACCCGGAGACTGTCGGCGACGATCACCACGGCATCCGCGACTCGATCCGCGGCAGACTGCAGCGAGTCGGCGGAGAATGCGAGATCATCAGCTCCCCCGGCCAGGGAACCGAAGTCCGCCTCTGTGTGCCCCGCACCTGATGCAAGCTGAGCCGCTGCCGCTTCAGTCAACGCCGCCGCTCGCCAAGTTCGCGAGGCGGTCGAGGTCTTCGGGGGAGTCCATCTCGATCACGTCTCTGATCGCCTTGTCGTGACCGGTGAGCTCCCTGAGAGCTCGGTCGCCGGCGCTGTTGCGGACGGGGCGGTGGGTGGTGATCAGCACGAGTCGGGTCTCCGGGTTCCTCGAATGCAGCACCGACGCCTTTCCGAGCGCCTTGAAGAGAGTGTCGGTGCGGCGGAGACCCGGGCGCTGGGTCACACTGAACGCTCCCGACACATCGAAGCACCACGGCTGTCCCTGCTGATCGAGGGCCTTGAAGTTCAGTTCCACGCCGCAGCCCGCGGTGACCTTGGCCTGGATCTCCCGAAAGCCGCAACGGTGCAGGACCGCGAGGGCCATCTCCTGGGCTTTGCGGCCCTCCTTGCCCGCCCGGGCCTGGAAGTCCTCGTTGTCAACGGGGGGCTTGCGACGGGATTCGCCCGAGCGTCCATTCTGCGATGCCGAGGCCCCAAGCAGTTCCTCAGAGAAGCTCAACTGCCCCCTGCGCCCCTTTCGGCTGGGGGCGGTGACCGACCAGCGAAGCGAGTCCGGGCGCTCAACAGAGGTCTGCCGCTCAACAGAGTCCTGCCGCTCAACAGACTTCCGCTCTGCGGCGATGCGCTGCTGCGCCGCCTCGAGGTAGCCGGCGTCGGTGTCGAAGCCGACGTAGTGGCGTTGTGAGCGCACAGCGGCCACGGCGGTGGTTCCAGACCCCACGAACGGGTCCAGCACCAAGTCGCCACGGTAGGTGTAGAGCTCGATCAGGCGCTGCGGCAACTCCACCGGAAACGGCGCGGGATGGCCCACACGCGTCGCCGACTCCGAAGGGATCTCCCACACGTCGGTCGTGGCTTCCATGAACTCGTCGACGTGTGCGGTGCTCTGCGAGGGCAGCCCCTCGCGGTCACGCACCGCGGCCGGGCGCGCCCGGTCGAGGCGCCCCTTCGAAGCGATCACTACCCGTTCGGTCAGGTCTCGCAGAACCGGATTGGCGGGCTGTTGGAAACTGCCCCATGCACAACTGCCCGTCGCGCCCCGCGCCTTGAGCCAGATCACCTCGCCGCGCAACAGCAGATGCAGACGGTCCTGGAGTATCTGCACCACATCGGCCGACAATGAGCGATACGGGCGACGCCCCAGGTTGGCGACGTTGACGGCGATGCGGCCGCCGGGTTCCAACTTTCGTACGCACTGCGCGAACACTGCCTCCAGCATTTCCAGAAAGGCGATGTAGTCGGCGGGCACATGCCCGTGCCCCACCGCCTCTTCGTATTCCTTGCCTGCGAAGTAGGGAGGCGACGTGACTACGAGCGCCACCGAGTTGTCGGCGATGTCGCCACAGGCGTCCATGTCACGAGCGTCGCCCTTCCAGAGCGTGTCAATGCAGGACTGGGGGGCAACATCGTCTTCGCTGCTGATCTCCGGTGCCGGGAACCGGGCATAGAACGCGGACGCGTCGTGTCCCTCGCGGCGTCCGACGCCGAAGTTGGACGTGGACGTTCCCCCCTTGCGCCGATCCGACGTGCTCATGGCGCAGGGGGCCGTGCGGCACGGCCGAACCCACGGGGGGGCATCGGCGAGAGACCAGCAAGAGTCATGCGTGCAAGCTACCCCGACCGTCTGACAAAGAAGAACACGGGGCAGGTTGTTGGTTGGCGGCCTCCCTCGGGGCGGATTTCCGTCCGACTGACTCGTAAGAGTCGCTTTTCAGGATGGTGCCGCCGGCGGCATGAAGGTGAACATGACATCGGTGTTCGCTTTCCACTTGCGTCCCTCCCGGAGGATCAGGCCTGCAGCTAGCAGTCGGTTGAGGTCGCGGCTCAGGGTACGGGGGCCGGTCAGAGCGTAGAGCGACGCCAGATCTGGGGTCAGGCGGATCAGGCCGTCTTGAGGCACGGCGGTGGACGACGGCATGGCAAGAACTAGGGAGCGTTGGCGGTCGCTGGCTTTGCTTGTAGGGAAGCGGTCCATCGTCTCGTTCACATAGTTCGTCCAAGAGACAGCCAACTGCTGTACACGGACTACGTTGATCTGCTCTCTCAGGCCGTCCACCAGCCCCTGCGCGGCGTACGACACGAAACTGCCGGTCGAACCGGACTGGCTTGCGCCCTCCAATTCCCGGTAGTACCGGTCGCGGGTCAGGTTGTAGTGGTTGGACAACAGGTGTGCAGCCAACAGAGGCACCTGTCCCGATCGGGCCAGGAGCATGAACTCCAGCAATCGGGCGGTGCGTCCGTTGCCGTCTCCAAACGGATGGATCCAGGCGATGTAGAGGTGAGCGTAGACCGCCTGGGCGACTGTCAGCGCGAAATCAGTCTCAGGGTCATTAGAACTGAAGATGTCACTTTCCAGCCACGCAGCCAGTTGCTTTGTCAGGTAGCGGCAGTCCTGCGCCGGTGCCCCACGGTAATTCCCGACCATGACCGAATGATGCCGAAACTCTCCCGGCCGAACATCGGCTGTGTGTTCGATGCCATCGAGAACACCTCGGTTGTAGCCGCAGATCAGATCAGCGGTGACGGGACCGAGCGTGCCCCGTGCCGTGCTCTGGTCGATGTCGGTGAGAGCGTCGAGAACATTGCACACCTCTCGTTGTTGGTATGCCCGCGAAGGGGGCGCGGTGTACGTCCCGCGGTAGATTCCGGCGACCTGATCCTCATTGAGCGTGTTCCCCTCAATGGCCGTGGTGGCTTGGGCACCCTTGATCAGCGCGACCTCGTTCAAGTCCTGCGCGACGGTCGGGAGCAACGGAGTGCTGGAGATCTGCTCACAGATCGCGCGCGCCTCGCCCAACAGCATCCATGTTCGCGGCGGGAGGTTGTTCACGTCCGTAGCTTTGAACGTGATCCACGGATGCGATTCCTCGTAGTCCCTCATCGGCTGCACCCTACTAACAGACCCTAGTTTGTCCAATATTTTGTCCACACATTTGTCCAGATTGTCGTCCGCTCCGAACAACATCCGGCGTCACTGAACGAGAAGGTCGAGTACACCGAAGCGACGGCATCGGTCGGCCTCCGAGTCAACACTCGGGGGTACCCGCCTCGGTCGCCGACAACAGCAGTTCGGGGTCGAGGATGCCGCGACCAGAAGTTCCGAGGCGACGGAAGCTTATGCGCTAACCCTTCCAGAGGGAGCTGATCGGTAGGGCCCAGATGCGGTCGGAGAGCACGAACGCTGATTGGCCCGTGTGCAACACTACGCCAGCGAGCAACTGGTCACCGACGTTGTCGCGCAGCCACATGAGGTGACATGCTTCGTTGCGGGAGGGCGCGGCGGTGGCTTTGATCTCGAACGCCACCAGATGCTGGGAATCCAGTTCGGCGATGACGTCTATTTCGTGGCGGCCGTGGTGCTGTCGAAGGTGATACAGGCGGCAGCGGTGCTTGCTGACTGTTGCTTGTGCCCTCAGCTGGGCCACCACCATGGTCTCAAGGAGACGCCCCAGAAGGTTGCCGTCTCTCATGGCTGTACTGTCGGTGGCACCGGTCACTGATGCCAGAAGCGACGGATCGACCAAGAACCGCTTGGGTGCCAGCGACAGTCTCTTGAGTCGGTTTGACGTCCAGGCGGGCAGTTCGTCGATGATGTGCAGTCGATTCAACAGATACAGGTAGCGCAGCACAGTGCGACGGTTGATGCCCGCCGCTTCGCACAGGGTTGCATCGTCGGTAATACCGGCCGAGTTGAGCGCGTACGCTTTGAAGAACCGGGCCAAGCGGGCATCGTCGTATCTGTCACCGGCAATCCGAGAGTCGCGTGTGACGATCTCCTCGATGTAGGTGTCGAGCCAACTTCGGCGGGCCCGCTCTGAGAGATGCAGCGCGGCCTGAGGGAACCCGCCACGCACCGACTGCTCAACGTAGTCGCGAAGATTCGGGTTCGCCGTCACCGTTGAGCCTTGATCTCTGCTGGTGGCCAACTCGCCTCGCGCGATCCGGTCGACTAACGGCACCTCCGGCAGCCCGAGGCGCTCCCCGACTGTCATTGGATAGACCGCTGTGCGGGTGACCCTGCCAGTTCCGGGCCAAGTCTCAGTCTCAACTTCAGCTTGGATTGATCCCGTCAAGATGAACCTGCCCGGTCTGGGTTCGGTGTCGCAGGCCCGTTTGACCGCACCCAACACCTGGGGCACCTCTTGCCACTCATCGAGCAAAACGGGCT
>Ga0209022_1001737_pt1 | contig 20998 bp, 11 predicted proteins | sample PinacodermPK_FD_187300 | JGI IMG/M metagenome (GOLD analysis project Ga0209022, IMG submission 187300) | Host-associated microbial community of the marine sponge Aplysina aerophoba from Gulf of Piran - sponge pinacoderm, lysed by proteinase... | ecosystem: Host-associated > Porifera > Sponge >...
AGATCCTCTATATCTGGGAACACCGACTCCTTGACTGGGAGTTGCTTGACTTTGGTAATGCTGAATTTCAGTTCAGCGACTTTGCGTCCGATGCGTTTCTGTTCCACCTCAACGAAATAGTCCGTCAGGTCGTTAATCTCTTTGAGGGCGGGCTTGATGACAGTTCTGTTCAGTTCAGGGAATAAAGGATACTCATTGCTTTCGATGCCGAGCAGTTCTCGCAAAATTTCCAGTGGAATAAAGGGTGTTTCGCCGGTGCCGCGATTGGTATCGAAGTAGTCGAAACAGACCTCCCAGAGAATGAGGGCGTATTGTCCATTAAATCGGTTTTGCAGTCGAAGGTTAAGTCTGGTGTAGATGCGGGGGTTGTGGAGTTTCGGACGCAGATGCGGTGCGAAAGCATAGGTGCAGATGCCGTTTTTTATGTTAGCGGATGCGAGAAGCGTGGCGATACCCCACTCATTGTCTTTTTTATCTTTACCGAGTATATTCCACTCGACCCTGAAATCAACGAGTGCCTCTAACGTCTCCTTAAGGTAGGGCAAGTCATTAGATTCATATCCAAGTTTCGATGCTAACTCGGTAACACTGACGCTGTGGATCTCTTTCTCAGGGAGTTCGTTGTAAGCGTTGGCGAGCAGCACGTTCCACGCCCGGCGTTGTAAGTGGGTCATCTTGCCTTGAACCTGTATCGCAGGGCTGGCTTTGATGACTTCATTGATGTTGGCTAATAGCATCGGTTTCTCCTTTCAAGATATGTATAGATAGAATATCATAAAAATGTATAGAATGAAAGAGAATCCTACACATTTTTCAGTAAAAATATACATCTTTTCCACATAAACCTACACCCTTCACGGAAAAATAGGCATCTGGAGACTTGCGGAAGGTAGGGTTTCAGCGGGTTCTCCGTAAACCTACATGTTTCATCCCGTAAACCTACATGTTTCATCCCGTAAACCTACATGTTTCATCCCGTAAACCTACATGTTTCATCCCGTAAACCTACATGTTTCATCCCGTAAACCTACATGTTTAAATCGCCAAACGTAGATGTAGCGTGGGCGCATCGCACCCTTAAAACAATTAAAACTCTTAAAAATATTAAAATTGTTAAACAACATGCACCCAAATCGATTTTCAAAGACGTAAAGACCCCTATTTTTTTGTTGTTCTCTCAATAAAAAATAAGGAGAAATGGAGGGAGGACGCTCTCCCATTCGCGCCTTCTGACAAATACCGACAGTAAACCCAACTCCTAAAAATCCGCGTCCATCCGTCGAATCGGCGAAAATCCGCGATTTGCGGCGTACTCGACCAAATGCGACGTGCATTCTGACAATTCCCCATAAACACTCACCTTAAATTGTGAATGCCACAAATACCGTTTTAACCGAAAACCCTTCTTCCATTTTATACCTTTTCACACTTTTTTTGTTGAGTTATGCGTTTATTTCGCAAAAAACTGCAAATTATTGTAATTTTAATTTGACAATAAACGTTATATAGTGTAGAATTTACTGCGTAAAGGGTTGAAACGCGATATTTTTATGGATACACACTTTTCGTAAGGACACTTTGGTGTCGCAGTCAGGATAGTGTCTGTTGCAGGAGGCTCTGTAAGACTTTCATAGAAAGCAGTGGTCGTTGATCGCACGAATGCTTCTGCATTAGGTTGCGGAGGTTTTCCTGTCCTTTAGGGCAGGGTCTATCACACAATTACGCGAGGAATTCACGATGCGCCGTTCAAACACAAAGACGATTTTGACTGCATGCGAGATGTCTTTCGCCGGGAAAACAGACACTGAGATAGCGACCCTTTTAGGAACGTCTGTCTCAAATGTGTCCCGCTGGCGGAAAAGCCCGATTTGGGTGGAGTTTGAACAGGAACTCATCTCAGCGCATAAAGAGTCGTTATTAGAGCCGCATCGGTTAGCAACCCTTGAAGAGAGCACACCCTTGGGTGTGCAAAAAGGTTAGGTTCAAATACGGAATGGATACAATCCCTGGATCCGTTCTTGGTTTTAGATGGCAAAGAGGCAATCAGCCATCGGCAATCAGCAAAGAGGGTGAACTGAAACGATAACATCTTTACCGACGGTTTCCGATAGCCGACAACCAACAGCCATTATAGGTTTTAGGTTTAAGTTTAAAATTTTATTCCACATAAGAACAAGGAGATTAAACGAATGTTGTCGAATAAAATGACATTTTCGTTAATGAGTTTAATCACAATTTTAGCATTTGCTTTCATAGCGACTTCCGCAATGGCGCAAGACTTTGACGCGACCTTCAGCGCAATGGATATCAGCTTTGCTGGTGACACACAGCTTCAAGCAGGTTCCAATGATCCTGATGGTGATGGTACTATAGCCGCTGTAGACAATAGTATACAAGTCTACCTGACTTTCGGTCAGCCCGTGAGTCCGGCTGAAGCTATTGCCCTTTTCGGTGCTAATGCTGCTACCGATGGTGATAAAGGTGGTGTTGTCAATGTCTACAATAAATTTGGAGCACTTCTTGATAACGCTGACGACCACACAATAACAGTTGCTGAAAGAGATTTGGATCCGGGTGCTGGCGTGAGAAATGATGGCAAAAGCTACACGCTAACAATTGCTGGGGTAGATATACCAGACCCCTTAGTTGATAACGAGAATCCTACCAAGGTAGAGATATTCCTCGCGGAAGGTAAGATCAATAATGCCAATCCTAACGAGGATAAGAAGAACAAGAAGGGTGGTCCCTTTATCGTTAACTTGGTAGCTGCGGATGTGGAGGCTGGTGCTGATGGGACGGGATCTAATCCGCGCCCAGTGAGTATCATGCTTGCCAGCAATCTATTAGTGCCAGCTGCTGGTTTTACAGGTGACAAGTTCGACATTATCGTCACACTCAGTGAAGAGCCAAAAGAGGGCAAGTTCACCAAGGATCACCTGGATGTTGCCGAAGGGACTGCCAGTGATGGCGTTTTTTTGAAGTCTATGATGCCTCCTGCTACTCCCACGGTACCTGTTACCGGACGCAGTAGGATGTATTATCAGTACTTGGTCACAATCACGCCGGCAGCAAAAGATGCTAACTTGGTTATCAAGTTGAAATCCTTTGAAGACCAGAACAAGCCGACGCCGAAAAAGTATATGCCACCTACCAATGATGTCACTCGCATGGAAATGCTGGATCAGTTGACGGTCAAGATCAAGCGGGCAACAACAACGCCAAAAGTTGCAGGCGTTAAGTTCGGTTTACCGAAAGATAAAGTGATTCCTGCAGGTGGCTACTTGGTCGTTGCTGAAGACAAAGGTGGATCCTCTGTCCACGTTCCCCCCGGTGATATAGATAAGTCTCCAATGGACCACGAGCGGACACCTGCTGAACGGATGTACAATGTCATTGACGATGGCGATCTCCCGAACTTGGAGTCGTTCCTCGCCAACGGCGGTACGATTGGTGTTATGGGACCCCACGCGCTGATGATCTCGGAAATTATGTGGGGTTCGGATACGAGTCTGGATGATCCCGGCAAGAGCCAGTGGATTGAACTCTATAACGCCGGTGCGGAGTATAAGACACAGGACGGCGATAACACGACGTATCTCGTGTTCTACGGTCCGGGTGAATCACCTGCCACGGGACTTCATGACACGGCTGGCACGGTCGGTTCGACAGGTCTCTATTGGAGTCTCGCCGGTAAAGGTGCAAGTGGTCGTTCGGGTAAAGGCGAAAAACCTGCGGACTTCGGTCCGGTCGGTACAACCTCTCCGATTATCTCGATGTATCGTCTGATGAATGCGGATGGTACCCTTGCGGATGGCACGATGGCAAGTTCCTGGATGCAATCGGTTCCCCCGAGTTTGAACTTCGATGCGGATGCTCCGGGTGTCCACATTGGGAGTCCGGGTGCTGCACGTCTCGTCTCTAAAGCCGAAATGGATGCAATGGCAGCCGCAGAGAAAGCGAAAACCGATGCCGCCGAGAAAATGAAAGCCGATGCCGCCGCAAAAGCCGCAGCAACCGGCACTGTTCCAAAGGCGGGTAACATCTACATCAGCGAAGTGATGTTCGCCGGTGGCGGTTCCTTACCGCAATGGATAGAAATCGCGAACAGTTCTCGCACCGAGGAAATCAACCTCGCTGGCTGGACGCTGGAAGTCGTTAATGCCAAAGGCGATACAGATGTCTCCGTCGGATCTATCAAGTTCACGATCCCCCCAGGCACGATGATCGGGACGTATGGGCAGCACCTTAAACCCTCCACGATCCTCATTGTTACCGAAATGGGACGTTATGATCTCGGTAAAGGCGCAGATCAAGTGTTGAACCTCTGGCAAAAGGGACAGACGCAACTCATCCTCGCAGGTGTAAACAAACGCCGCTACTCCTTATTGAGCAGTGACGCGTTCCTGATTACACTCGCACCGCCAGCTCCAGCAGCGACGACACCGCCTGCAACAGAAACCCCTGCTGCGAAGGCGACACGCCTTGCCGCTGAGAGAGTCGCTGCGGATGCACGCAAAGCCGCTACCGATATGGTCGGAAACCTCGGTGCCGATGGCGCCGCCGCTTGGGCATTGCCGATGAGCGAGGAAGGCGCACGCAGTTCGATTATCCGGAGCCACGTTCAAGTTAGTATCGGTCCCGCGGAACCCAATGATGGCACGATGATCGACGGCTGGGTACTTGCCGCGGATACGGCTTTCGCACAAGCCACACATATCCGGACGCAAAGCTACTACGGTGCGGCGAACGATGTCGGCACTCCTGGCTTCCGTTCGGGCGGCGCATTACCTGTTGAACTCTCACACTTCCGTCCTGTCCGTGATAAAGCAACCGGTCAAGTGGTGATTACCTGGGCAACGCAGTCCGAGCTGAACAACGCTGGATTCTTCATCAAGCGTTCACAGCAACGCGACGGCGAGTTCAAGGTCATCAACGCTACCATGGTCGCTGGCGCAGGCACAACGAGTGAAAAGCAGTTCTATACCTACACGGATACAACTGCGCAACCTAACGTCGTATACTACTACCAAATCGAAGATGTTTCTCTTGACGGTCAACGTCAAACACTGACCCGTGGCATCCGCCTGAAAGGGCATGTCGGGGCAGCTGGCAAAGCGACCACCCTCTGGGGTGAGTTGAAAGCATCTCATGAGTAGTAGGAACAAAAAGGTTATTTCAGGGATAAAATTTGTTTGAACTAACCTTAACCACGAAAATAGCCGGTGTGCCTCCGTGTACATCGGCTATTTTTGTAAAAAGCAATCATAAGAATGGCAGTCGGTTCCGTCGGTTTCCGTCAGCAGTCAGCAAAGACGCAAGCGTTACAGAACGCCCTCTTTCCTTACCGATAGTTTCCGATGGTTTCCGATGGTTTCCGATAGCCATAAAAAAAGAGGTTTTTTATTATGCGAACCAAGAATTTCAAGATGAACATTGCTTTCGGCGTGTTGATGGCGTTTGTGCTGGTGTTGGGTGTGCAGGGAAGTGTAGAAGCGTTGACGCTAAAGGCAACATCAGATACATTTCAGTCGAAGTTAGAACAATCAACGTTTGAGATCAAATTTTCCGTAGGATTGAAGTCACCGACTCAAGCCAAAAATAGTGAAGGAAGACGGGTTACTGATCATAATACGGTAACGGATCAAGAGCCAATCGACAGCGCGGGATATGAAGTTTTCTATGCTACTAACAAAAAGCCGTATAGAGTAGCAAGCGATCAGCCGCCCTCTGGTACTACTTACTATGTGGACAAGACGGAGATATACACAGATCAAGACGACGCAACGGAAGCGACTGGCGATCTCTACCTCAATACGAGTAATGAATTTGTTAACTCGGATGGAAAACTAATTTACACCCGGACAGGCGGTGGTGCTCGAGATAATAAATGGGTATACACGAGAGCTTCCGTGAGTAATCAAAATATCCGCCTTGCCGACGATGCGGGTACAACGACTATAAACGGTAAATCTTATAAGAACCTTCAGAATCAGCCCACCGGTACTTTCTATGTGGACAAGAATGAGATATACGCAGATCAAACCCCGGACGCAACGGTAGCGACTGGCGACCTCTACGCCTCCGGCAATACTAATGTTCTTGTTAACTCGAATGCTAAAGCAGTTTACACCCGGACAGGCGGTGGTACTCGAGAGAGTAAGTGGGTATACTCGAAAGTCACGGGAACCCCAGCACCAGCGAAATCCGAAGCAGATCGTTTCGACTTCAATGAGGAGGCAATAACCGTAACCTCTACATCAGGGGATGGCAGCACGCCGGCTAATATTACCCTTAGAGATAAAAGAGATGGTCAGCCTGTACTAAATAACAGTGCAAGCGGATCCATGAGCGAAAGAAGTTTTTATACAAAACTTATGAGTTCGGTTACCTTGGTTACGGATCCGCTTCCAGCAGGGACGTATATAATTACAATAACAGATAGAAATGTGGGAACAGGGTCGGGTGCTATTAACGACGATTTTCCGGTTGGCCAAGTACCACCGACCCCAGCGACTATTGTGTTCACATTGTATGCAGAAGTAGATGATGCTCCGACAGGAACGTTAACATTTAATGAAGCGACCGGTAGTCTGCTAAGATTAGACACTGAAAGATCAATAGAACCTATCCATACTCACTTCGCTCTAACCACTGATGATGATAATCTTCCAGCTGATACCAGTATTCGCTATAAGGTTACGAAAGGGAGCGGCTTGCTGTATGTCGGAACACCTGATAGAGAGGACACAACTCCTGTTTCAGACTTGACGATACACAAAGATGCTCTTGTGTATCTCAAGGTGAATAAAACCGACAATGAAGTGGTTGCTGTAATTGCGGGTCAGGGTCTCAGAACGCATGGAAAGACCCTCGTTTTTGCGTATACTGGAGGCGATCGTCGCGAAGCCCCCAGTGATGATGACGACGACCCACCACCAGCATCAACCAACACCATCACGGCTCCTTCAAGTGTCAGTGGTGCGCCTGGCACCACGCAAACTTTCACAGTCAGTGCAGGCACAGCAGCCGTCAGTATTGTGGAGGCATCTGCTTTACGATCGGCAGGCGGCACCGTCTCTATTAGCGGTACGAGTGTGAGCGTTACGCTTCCGAATAGTCCAGGGTCGACCTACCCGATCCGCTTCGGAGCAAGCACTTATACCGATAGAACTGTTTCCATCAGTGTTATCGCTCGTGGCACGCTCGCGGTCAGGGCAGTCGGGGCACGCTCAGGGACACAGCAACAGCTTACGGTTACCGCTTCAGGCGGAACGATCCCAAGTGGCGGGCTAACTGTAACGCTTACCGGCGTAACATCCCCACAAACCGTGACACTCCCCAGTAGCAGATCTGTCAGTCGTGTTTTTACACTGCCAAGTGCGACAAGTGCACATACGGTGTATGCCAGTGCGACGGGATTTACAAACTCACCCTCAATCACAATCCCTGTGCCTACGACGACCCCGACGACACCAACAACCCCGACGACTCCGACGACCCCAACTACGACAACCTCAGACACGATGGACGACCCGCTCGCACCGAGCAGTCTCCAGATTGGCGGTCAAGCCACACGCACGGGCACGGCGAACACGCAGCTCGATGCCCCGCTGCTTGTGCGAGTCCTCAATGACAACGGCAACGGTGTCCCAAATGCGAGAGTCATTTTCCGTGTCCGCACGGGACAGGGCAGACTCCAACAACTCGGGAACGGACGCGCCCGCGCGGTGCAGACGGATTCAAGTGGCTACGCCCGCGCCGACTACACGCCGATGAGTGCCAAAAGCACCGTCGAGGCGGAAGTTAGAGGTGTTAGCAGGACGGTCACGTTCACGATCACAACAGATGGATCAGCGCCCGCAGCCACCGGCACCTCAGGCGCAACGCGAACCTATAAAGTCGGCGACCAGATCCCCCTGAGCACGGGCAATACGCTGAGTTTCTCGGGCAGCCGTACAGTGAACGGAACCACCTACACGTGTGTCGGTCCTGGGGAGTGTGTCGTCTCTTACGGTCTTGTCACCAGGGGAGAGATCCGGAGCGCGACCACCCCAACAGTTCAGGCGAAGGCGTATAAGGTCGGCGAGAAGATTCCGATAAGTCTCAATGATACCCTGACCTTTACGAGCCGCCACACGGTGAGGGGAACAACCTACACGTGTGTCGGTCCCGGGGAGTGTGTCGTCTCTCACGGTCTGGTGGCAAAGGGAGAAATACGGGTTGTCGCCCCGACATCTGCCGCCACTACACCCCGCACGACAGAGATAAACCCGGTGGTGCAGGTCGGTGCCGCCCAACGTCCGCCGATGTTATGGGTAGACGGTGGCGGGATTTACGCACTTGTCGGGGCGAGTGCCGAAAGATTCGCACCGAGTGTCGATAACGCTATGAACATCGCCGTCGCTGGTGGGAAAGTCTACTGGACGGAGAAAACCGGTGAGAGCGGTGGCACGATCAACAGCGCCAACCTCAACGGTTCAAACGTTCAGGAACTCGCCTCGATCCAGGCGGTTCCGATGGGCATCGCCGTGGATACTGCGGGCAGTAAACTCTACTGGACGAACGCACGCGGCAGAATCCAGAGTGCGAACCTTGACGGTTCCCGTATCACAAACGAGTTGCAAAACTTGGAGGGTGTCATGGATATCGCCTTAGCGGGGGGTAATGCGTATTGGACCCAAGGCGGCAACGTCCGGTTTGTGAATCTCAGAGGGACAAAACAGATTCGTAATGTTTCGACAGGGACGGATACGGCTGGGAGTCTCGCCATCGGTGGCGGGAAAGTCTACTGGACGGAAAAAACCGGTGAGAGTGGTGGTACGGTGAACTCTGCGAACCTCAACGGAACAGGTGCGCGGCAACTCGCTTCGATCCTCGCGACGCCGACGGGTATCGCCGTTGACGGTTCACGCAGCAAACTCTACTGGGGCAACGCCCGGGGTAGAATCCAGGCTGCCAACCTCGACGGTAGCAAGATCCAGAACGTCGTTGACGGGTTAGGCAGTCCGGGGGATATGGTCATCAGCAACAGCCTCAAAGCACCCGCTGGCACCACAACAGCACCCAAGACGACGACCGCCGCGAATAAGTATGATGTCAATGGAGATGGCTCCGTTGATAGCATGGATGTTGATGCACTCGTCGTCGCAGTCTCCGCGGGTATCACCGATGCCAAATACGATGTCAATGGCGACGGGAAAGTTGACATCAACGATGTTGTCGCGGTGAGTGCCAATCGTAGTGCAGGGGCAGCAGGCGCGCCGGCACTTATTGGGAATATCAAGTTGTCTGCCGTTCAGATAGACCGGCTCCAGGAACAGATTGAGCTGTTGATTGCGACAGGCGACCGTTCACCTGCCGCGATGAAGACGCTCATCTACTTGCAGCAGTTGATTGCCCTGGCACGTCCAGAGAAAACGCAGCTCTTGGCGAACTATCCGAATCCGTTCAATCCTGAGACATGGATACCGTATGAGTTGGCGACGGATACGAACGTCAAGATCACGATTTACAGCTCGACCGGTGTAGTCGTCCGAACGTTGCAGCTCGGGCAGCAGTCGGCAGGTTACTACACCGATCGGGACCGTGCGGCGTATTGGGATGGGCGCAATGCCCTCGGTGAGCAAGTCGCAAGTGGCGTGTATTTCTACCAGTTGGAAACCGATGCCATGTCGCTGATGCGCAAAATGGTCATTTTGAAGTAGGTGTCAGTTCGGATTTTCTCCGAAAATCCTTTCAGTTGATTGTAGAAGTAAACAAGCGGAAGGGCGCGGTGTAGAAGTCTCCGCGCCTTTTTCGTTTTGAAATTGTAGCATAGACTGTGAGTCTGTGCGTCCTTGTAGCATAGACTGTGAGTCTGTGCGCGAAGGTGCGGTTAATGCAATATAAACTTTGTTGAGGAGATTGAGGGTGTCGGGTTTCGCTGAGGCTCTACCCGACCTACAGATGACGACAAGGCGGTGGCACCGTTAGCGTCATTCATTTGCTTGTGAGGATGCGTGCTTTTTCGTCTTGGTAGTTCTCGAGGATGGGTGTGAGTTTGTCGTTGCAGAAGTGTTCAGCGATGGCGTCCTCGATGGCAACTTTGACCATCGTACTTTCTCGATAGGCTTCGGTGGCGGTAAGATAAACGCAAAGCCGGTCAAACATGTCAATGTACCCAAGCCTAAAGACTTGTTCCTGTAGCAAAAAGCAATAACTGTTTTGCGTTTTGCAGGTTTCCCGTGTCTCGTGCTTCGTTCTTGTTTCTCGCTTCAGTGAGGGTGGTAACCCACCGCTCTCCACGAAGGGCGCAAGCCGCCCTAAAAAGTATGTTTACTGCAGCGTTATGGTCTCGGTCTAAAGACGTACCACAAAACTGACAATTAAAGGTGCGTATCGCAAGAGAAAGTTTCTTTTGCGACTTCTGACCACAAGCAGAGCAGGTTTGCGAGGTATTCTTAGGATCAACTTGGTGGAAGTGCAAGCCGTCTCTTTCGGCTATGCCCGCACACCACTTAAAGAAGATACCCCAAGACGCATCCGAAATGCTCTTGCTGAGGTGTTTGTTCTGAACCATGTTAGATACGCGTAAGTCCTCTGCCACTAAGACATTGTTTTGTCGGTGGTGGTAGAGTTTGTAAACAAGTTTCCCGATAAAGTCTTTGCGTTTGTTGGCAGTTCGTTCATGATGCACTGCGAGTTTCTGTTGTTGTTTTCGCCAACGCTGGCTGCCTTTTTTCTTACGCGAAAGGTCTTTAGAGTGTTTTCGGAGTAAGCCTTCTGCTTGGCGATACCAGCGAGGATTATCTTCTGTTTCACCTTCAGAAGTTGTCAAATAATGGGTCGTTCCCACATCTACGGCAATAGCGTCCGTCGGTTCAACCTTTGGAGTATCTGGCAACTCACAGGTGATATGTGCATACCACCCCGAGGCTTTTTTGACAATCGTAACTTCTTTCGGGTCACCTTCAAGCGGGCGATGCATGCGTATCTTGAGTTCGCCTAACTTCGGCACTTTCAAGCGGTTGTGCCTAAAATCGGTTGCTATGATTGGGTTCTCACGAACGCGTATCGTCTGTTTTTCAGTGTCTTTGGTCTTTTTACCAACGACTTTGGTATATTTGCGCAGACTCCATGTCAGAGAACGCACACGCTTTTTATAGCGAGGGTAACCTTTTTTCGCTGCACCCTCTTTACAACGTTTGCGGAAAGCCGTAAACGCTTTATCGTTTCTGCGGAGCGCATGGTTCTGAAAATCTTGGGGAACTTCGCGGAAGTCATCATATTTCTCACGCGCTGCGGTGAGAAGGGTCTGCTGGTCAGAGAGCGACACAAAAACGCCTTCCGTCTCAGACGCAACGAGTCTATCGTGGCGAGCCGAGTTCTGAAGGTCGCAAAGGTGTGCCAACCACTTTTCTAATATTCTTTCTTCTGCCTGTGTCGGATACATAGGATATATAAATGTTAATCTCATGGACTATCAGGTATCAGGCGTTTATCCCCTTACGAGTGGGAGGCAAGCACATAGCCTTGCGACTATGCTCGTAATGCTTGCCAACCTGATATACTAATTATACCACATTTTAGACCAAATGTAAAATCTTTTGTGAAGAGGTGAAGGGTTTGGTCTAATTCACAATAGCGGTTTTTCCTCCCAAAGCTAAAGCATTGGGATTCCAAAACCGACTATTCCCTTGAAGTCTTACCGATTTTGGAAAATCAGACAAAAGGAGTTTCTTATGAAAGTGTTGGTTACGTATCGGCAAATCCCTTTATTCCTCCTCATGCTGATGGGGGTGGTGGGTGTTGAAACCGTTGGCTATAGCCAAGCTGTTTCTGTGGTCCCCGGGGACCTGACGAGAGCCCTCGTGATTTCCTCTGGCAATCACCAGCGCGGGATACCCGACATGCCCCTCGAAAACCCACTGATCGTTCGGGTGCTCGACGCCGACACGACCGGTGTCGCACACGGTGCCGCAGCGGTGAAAGTCATTTTCCGTGTCATGGTAGGACAGGGACGCCTCTCGACCCGAGGCAACGGGCGCGCCGTCGAGGTCTTGACAAATTCAGACGGCTTCGCATCGGTTGCCTTTACGCCGACGCGTGCGGGCATCGCCACCGTTCACGTGAGTACCAGCGGGGCTATCAGGAGTGTTACCTTCATCATCACGACAGATTTAGTACCACCCGCCGCAGAAGCCACAGGCACCCCCGGCGCAACGCGCACCTATAATGTCGGCGAGAAGATTCCACTGAGCACGGGCAATAGCAATACATTGAACTTCTCGGGCAGCTATACAGTGAACGAGACAACCTACACGTGTGTCGGTCCTGGGGAATGTGTCATCTCTCACGGTCTGGTGGCAAAGGGAGAGATACGCAGTGCTCCCGCCCCAACAGTTCAGTCAAAGGCGTATCAGGCCGGACAGAAGATTCCGATAAATCTCAACGATACCCTGACCTTTACCAACAGCCACACGGTAGGGGGAACCACCTACACGTGTGTCAGTCCTGGGGCGTGTGTGATCTCTCACGGTCTGGTGACCAAGGGAGAGATACGGGTTGCTACAAAAACAGGCGATACCCCCCGCACCACAGGCATACATCCCGTGGTCCATGTCGCCGCCGCCCAACGTCCGCCGATGCTCTGGATAGACGAGGGCGCCATCTACGCACTTGTCGGCGCAGGTGTCCAACGCTTCGCACCGAGTGTCAATAACGCGCTGCACATCACCGTCGGCGGCAATAAGGTCTACTGGACAGAAATAACCCGTCAGAATGCTGGCACAATCAATTCTGCCAACCTTGACGGCTCGGAGGTCAAGGAACTCGCTGCGATCCAGGCGATTCCACTGGGCATCGCTGTCGATACGGGCGCACGTCAACTCTACTGGACGAACTCGCGGGGCATCATCCAAGCTGCCAACCTCGATGGCACCCGCATCCAAAACGTCCTACAGACCCCCAACGCCGAGGGCGTTCCAACCGACATTACCGTAGACCGTGGGATCGTGTATTGGATCATGGTGCCCACCCATGCAGAGAGTCCAAAAATTGGGGTCGTCACCCCCACAAGGCGCGAAGTGCCGAAGTATATTTCCACACGGTCAGCGAATATTCCCAAGAATCTCGCCGTCAGTGGTGGAAAAGTCTACTGGACAGAGGAGACAGGCGCATGGCAACCCATCACAGCATCAGAAAGGGTGTTCATTCCAGACGGGCGTGGCACGATCAACACTGTCAACCTCAACTTTACGGGTGCGACGCAACTCGCTTCTATCCTCGCAATGCCCGTCGGCATCGCCGTCGACGCTGCCCGTCGCACACTCTACTGGACCAACTCACGCGGCAGAATACAGGCTGCAAACCTCGATGGTTCGGGCGGAATCCGAAACGTCGTCACGGGTTTAGCCTATCCCGGCGACATGGTGATCAGCAACAGCATCCAGGCACCCGCAAGCACCCGCACAACCCCGACGACCCCGACCCCCTCTCAATACGATGTCAACGGCGACGGCACGGTGGATGCCAAGGATTCGGATGCCCTCGTTGTCGCCGTCGCCGCCGGTCTCACCGATGCCAAGTATGATGTCAATGCCGACGGGAAAGTCGACATCAACGATGTTGTCGCTGCCACTGCCAATCTCAATAGCGGAGCAGCCGGCGCACCCGCACTTATCGGGACTATCAAGTTGTCTGCCATTCAGATAGATCGCCTCCAAGAACAGATTGAGCTGCTCATCGCAACAGGGGATCGGTCCCCCGCGGCGATGCGGACGCTCATCTACTTGCAGCAACTCATTGCGACGGCGCGTCCCGAGAAGACGCAGTTGCTCGCCAACTATCCGAATCCGTTCAACCCTGAGACCTGGATGCCGTATGAGTTAGCGACGGATACCAACGTCAAGATTACGATATACGCCTCGAACGGTGTAGTGGTACGAGCATTACAACTTGGACATCAATCCGCAGGCTACTACACCGATCGGGAACGTGCGGCGTATTGGGATGGTAAGAATGCCCTTGGTGAGCAAGTTGCCAGCGGTATCTATTTCTACCAGTTAGAAACGGATGACATGTCGTCGATGCGCAAGATGGTCATTTTGAAGTAGGATGACGCTCAAAACAGGGATGTGTGCTTCGGTGCATGTCCCTTTTTTGTTTTATAAGGGGTGTCGGTTGTCAGGAAAAGAGGAGATGTATTCTTTTCTTTTCTATTTTTTTATCGTTGAACAACAAAAACCAAGGGCTTTGTGCTTCAAAAAGCGGTTTGGATGCATGTTGTTTAACAATTTTAATATTTTTAAGAGTTTTAATATGTTTAAGGGTGCGATGCGCCCACGCCACACCTACGTTTGCGGATTTAAACATGATAGTTTATGGGGTGAAACATGATAGTTTATGGGGTGAAACATGATAGTTTATGGGGTGAAACATGATAGTTTATGGGGTGAAACATGATAGTTTATGGGGAACACCTTTATCACTGCCGTCAATCCACTAATAGCGATGCGAAAAACACAGATTTTAGGCTTTAACATGATAGTTTATGGGGTGAAACATGATAGTTTGTCTTGACACATTATCATCTTTATTGTATAATGTTTGTAATCGCTCAAATCAATAGGAAGGTGTGTCAATGAACTTAGCTGAAATCAACGAAGTCATCAAAGCGAGTCCAGCGATCCAGATTCAAGGCAAAATCACGCACCTGCAGCGACGCGCATGGAATGTTCTGCTCGCCAATGCTTATAACGAACTACCCCATAAAGACATCCATAGTGTCAGTGTTGCTGAGCTTTCTGCCAAGCTCGGTTTTGACAGTAAAAACGAGAAATATCTCAAAGAGGCGTTACGTGCACTTCGCAATTGTGAGGTGCAGTGGAACATTCTTGGTAAGGACAAAAATCAGGAGTGGGGCGTTGCGGGTTTGTTGTCCGAGGCACGTATCAAAAATGGCATTTGCTACTATGAGTATTCACACACAATACGACAGAAACTCCACAATCCGCGCATCTATACCAAACTCAACCTGCGCCTGCAGAACCAATTCTCCAGCCGATACGCCCTCATTTTATGGGAGGTCTGTTTCGACTACTTCGATACGGACCGCGACCGAGGCGAAACACCTTTTATCCGACTCGAAACCTTCCGGGAGTTGATGGGGGTCGGGACAGACGAATATTCAAGCTTCCCATTCCTCAACCGAGATGTCATCAAACCTGCGATCCAGGAGATTAACGACTTGACGGACTACCACGTTGAAGTCGATCAGAAACGGATCGGACGCAGGATTGCCGAGCTGAAGTTCCGTATTACGCGAGTCAAGCAGCTCCCTGTTCAAGAATCGGTGTTCCCGGATATAGAGAACCTCCCGCTTGTCGCTGTGGAACTCATCCAAGCGGAGATTGACCGGAAAGTTGCGCTGCAGATCGCTGACAAGGAATGGGATTTCATTACACCTGAAAAGTTACCATCCCCCGGCAGTTATTCTGATTTTCTGGGGTATGTTGCTGAAAAGATAGAGATGTCGCTGGATGCGTCAGGCGTTAGGAACCGTGCGGGGTATATCGTCGAAGCCATCCGAGAGAACTATCAGGACCCAGAGCTCCAAAAGCAGCGCCAAGCACGCGCCGAGAAAGCCAAAGAAAAGGCACTTGAGGACCTGAAGATGGAATACAACGCCAAGCGGAATACGCTCCTGCGTCAAGCCGTCCATGCCGATCCGGGACTCGTGGATGCCGCCGCAGAGAGCGTCCAATCTTACATTGTCCGTCAACGTCTTGTTGAACAGCCGTCTGCGATGGCGGCGTATCAGAAAGGGGGCATGGTAGCGGCGGAGATCAACGCCATCCTTGCCGCAGAGTTCTGTCAGGAGTTGCTCGCACCCGTCAACGCAGCGTATCAGGATGAGAAGGACAGGATTTTGGAATAGCGGGCAGCAATCGTCTGAATCGCGGACTGTCGCGATCGGGAGATCGCTCCTACAGAAGATCCCCCCAAGAATCAGATGTATTGTTTTTTTCATTTTTTTATTGAGAGAACAACAAAAAATAGGGACGTTTCTGCTTCAAGAGGTTCCGTTTGGGTGCATGTTGTTTAACTATTTTAATACTTTTAATTGTTTTAATATGTTTAAGGGTGCGATGCGCCCACGCCACACCTACGTTTGCGGGTTTTAAGGCATAGGTTTATATCGCTAAAGGCATAGGTTTATATCGCTAAAGGCATAGGTTTATATCGCTAAAGGCATAGGTTTATATCGCTAAAGGCATAGGTTTATATCGCTAAAGGTGAGTGTTTATATTCAAGCCTCTGAAAACCTACTGATGGCGGTGGTAAAAGATGGGATTTTTGAGGTTAAGGCATAGGTTTATATCGTTGAAGGTATAGAAATTATTTATAATACTTATACTTTTATGTTAGAATATGAACAAATATTTGGAGGAGGCAGGATGAATGAACTTAGCGAAAATCAATGAAGTTATCAAGGCGAGCCCAGCGATTCAGATCCAGAGCAAGATATCGCTCCTACAACGGCGTGCGTGGAACGTGCTGCTCGCCAATGCCTATAACGAGCTCCCAGATAAGGACATCCATAGTGTCAGTGTTGCTGAATTAGCGGCGAAACTCGGATTCGGCGATGGGAATCAGGAATACCTCAAAGAGATGTTACGGTCGCTGCGTTCTTGTGAGGTAGAATGGAATCTGCTGAACAAAGACAACAAACAGGAGTGGGGCGTTGCGGGGCTATTAGCCGAAGTGCGTATTGTTGATGGCATCTGCTTCTATCAGTTCCCGCACACATTGCGGCTGAAACTTCACAACCCGCGCGTCTACGCCAAGTTGAACCTCCGCCTGCAAAACCAGTTCACCAGTAAATACGCTCTCGTTTTATGGGAAGTCTGCTTCGACTACTTCGATGCGGATCGACAGCAAGGCGAAACGCCCTTCATTCCACTGGAAACTTTCCGGGAGTTGATGGGTGTTGAAGCAGATGAATATACAACATTCAAATCCTTAAATCAGTGGGTCATCAAACCCGCCATTAAAGAAATCAACGATTTGACGGACTACCACGTCGAGATTGAACACAAACGCCTCGGACGCAGGATTGCCGAACTCAAATTCCGTATCAGCAAAGTCAAGCAGCTGCCGGTTCAGGAGTCGCTCTTCCCCGATATAGAGAACTTGCCGCCGGTGGCGATTGAACTCGTCCAGGCAGAGATCGATCGGAACATGGCGTTGAAAATTGCTGCTGCGGCGTGGGATTTCGTGAACCCTGAAAAGGTGCCGACACCCGGCAGCTACCCCGATTTTCTGGGGTATGTCGCCGAGAAGCTTGAGATGTCGCTGGATGCGTCAGGCGTCAAGAACCGTTCGGGGTATATCGTTGAAGCCATCCGTGAGAACTATCAGGATCCGGAGCTTCAAAAGCAACGCGAGATGCGCGCCGAGAAAGCCAAAGAGAAGGCACTTGAGGACCTGAAGATGGAATACAACGCCAAGCGGAATACGCTCCTGCGTCAAGCCGTCCACGCCGATCCGGGACTCGTCGATGCCGCCGCGGAAAGGGTCCAGTCTTACATTGTCCGTCAACGTCTCGTTGAGCAGCCGTCTGCGATGGCAGCGTATCAGAAAGGCGGGATGATTGCGGCGGAGATTAACGCTATCCTTGCCGCAGAGTTCTGTCAGGCGTTACTTGCACCCGTCAACGCAGCGTATCAGGATGAGAAGGACAGGATTTTGGAAGGGTAGAGAAGAGGTTGCGATCAGAAGCAAGGAAGAGGGAAGGATGGAAGTTGATCGATTTTCAAAGACGTAAGGACCCCCTATTTTTTGTTGTTCTCTCAATAAAAAATTTAAAATTATCCGCTGGAAGGGTGGAAGACTCGGGTCCCCATCCTTTCATCCTTTCATCGCCATTCTTTTCACCCTCAACCGTAAAGGAGCTCTCTCATGTTAAGAAAATACGATTTCAAAACGCTCATCTGTCTCTGCCTGCTATTTCTCTCGCTGACACTCTTTGGACCTGAAGTCCACGCCAAAGAACACGCAGCGGACGAATTACGGTTCGCCTCTTGGAACGTCCGCATCTTGAGCGACGGCAGCCGAGACGACACAGAACTGAAAAAGATCGCACAGACCCTCATCGACTACGATTTCATCTCGATCGTCGAACTCCGGGACGAAACCGTGCTCAAACGTCTCGATACCATTCTGACCGCTATGGGAAAGGACTACGATTACGATGTAAGTCCCCCCGTCGGTCGCGGTGTCAAAGAACGGGTCGCCTTTCTCTACAACCCCACTTTCATTGAAATTGTCCAAGCCGGAGAAGTCTACCCAGACGCAGCGGACGGCAAAGACGACTTCATCCGGGACCCCTATTGGGCAACCTTCCGTGCCGGCAAATTCGATTTTTCGGTGATCGCCGTGCATATCATCTGGGGCAACAGGGTCGGCGACAGGCGCGACGAGATTATGGCGTTAGCCCCCGTGTATGACCATGTCCAGAAGGAAAACGGTCCCCATGAGGACGATATTCTGCTCGTCGGGGATTTCAATCGCGATACGGGGGATCTGAAGGCGTTCGGCGCGCTGATGGCAATGCCTTCGATGACGTCTCTGTTCCACCTGCCACAGAAGTCGCACATCAAGGACTCCAGTCTCTACGACAATATCCTATTCCAGACAGATTACGTCAAGGAATACACGGGGACCGCTGGGATCGATAAGTTTGATGAGACCGACTTCGGCAATGACGATAAAGCCGCAAACGATGCCGTCAGCGACCATCGCCCCGTCTGGGCAACCTTTCGGATAAACACCGATGATGATGGGCAAATCGCCGATGTCACACGGGATGGAAAAGTCGATGCTTTGGATTTGGTGATTGTCGCCGCAAACTTTGGCAATCCCAAGCCGATACCCGCAGCCGATATCACAGGCGATGGAGAAGTCAATCGTAAAGACATACTCATCGTTTTAGACGCATTAGAGGCAGCACTCAGCGAAAGCCCCGAATAGTCGCCTCTTTTCCTGCCCGCTATCCCAAAATCCTCATCCTCTCATCCTCGTATGCTGCGTTCACGGGTGCAAGTAACGCCTGACAAAACTCCGCAGCAAGGATAGCATTGATCTCCGCCGCCACCATCCCGCCTTTCTGATACGCCGCCATCGCAGACGGCTGTTCAACAAGGCGTTGACGGACAATGTAGGACTGGACCCTTTCCGCCGCGGTTTCAACAAGTCCCGGATCGGCGTGGACGGCTTGACGCAGGAGCGTATTCCGCTTCGCGTTGTATTCTGTCCTCAAGTCCTCGAGTGCTTTCTGTTTGGCTCTCTCGGCGCGTACCTCACGTTGCTTTTGGAGTTCGGGGTCCTCATAGTTCTCACGGATTGCCTCAACGATATACCCCGCACGGTTCTTCACACCCACCGCATCCACCGACATCTCTATCTTTTCAGAAATGTAGGACAGAAAATCGGGATACGTGCCAGGTTTCGGCACCTTTTCGGGATTCACAAAATCCCAGTCCTGTGTGGCAATTTTCAACGCCACTTTCCGATCGATCTCCGCTTGCAAGAGTTCAATCGCCACGGGTGGCAAGTTCTCTATATCCGGGAACAACGACTCCTGAACCGGCAACTGCTTGACTTTGATGATACGGAACTTCAGCTCCGCAATCCGCCGTCCGAGGCGTTTCTGTTCAACCTCAACGAGATAGTCTGTCAAGGCATTGATTTCTTTGATCGCAGGTTTGATGACATTTCGGTTGAGTTCCTTAAACATTGAGTATTCATCCTTCTCAAGTCCCATGAGTTCTCTGAACCTTTCGAGTGGGATGAACGGCGTTTCGCCTTGATCGCGATCGGTATCGAAGTAGTCGAAACAGACCTCCCACAAAACCAGAGCGTATCGACTCGTGAACTGGTTTTGCAGGCGGAGGTTCAACTTGGCGTAAATGCGTGGATTATAGAGTTTATAGCGGAGGTAGGGCGTAAAGGCATACGTGCATAAGCCGTTTTCTATTTCTACCTCTGACAAGAGGCTGGCGACCCCCCATTTCTCCTGCTTGTCTTTGTTCAGCAGGTTCCACTTGATTTTGCAATCCACGAGTGCTTCTAATGTTTCCTTGAGATAGTCAAGTTTCTTGGAGTTGAATCCGAGTTTCTTTGCCAACTCGGCAACATTGACGCGGTGGACCTCTGCTGTTGGCAGTTCATTGTAGGCGTTTGCGAGCAACACATTCCACGCCCGCCGTTGCAAGTGCGTGATTTTACTCTCTATCTGGATGGCTGGACTTGCTTTGATGACTTCTTTGATTTCTGCTAAAAGCATTTGCGGTGCTTCCTTGCAATAGTTTTCTATAAACTTAACATAAAAGTGTATTTTACGTCAATATAATTTCCACCTTTACCCCTATAAACCTACACCTTTAACCGCAAAAATCCTACTTTTTGCCCTGACTCTGAGTAGAAATCAAAGGCTTCCCTATAAACTATTACCTTTCACGGAAAAATAGGCATCTGAGGACTTGCGGATAGTAGGTTTCCCTACAAACCTACACCTTTACCCCTATAAACCTACACCTTTACCCCTATAAACCTACACCTTTACCCCTATAAACCTACACCTTTACCCCTATAAACCTACACCTTTACCCCTATAAACCTACACCTTAAAGTCTGGGAATGTAGGTATGGCGTGGGCGCATCGCACCCTTAAAACATTTAAAACTCTTAAAAGTATTAAAATAGTTAAACAACATGCACGCAAACCGATTCTGAGAGGCACAAACGTCCCTATTTTTTGTTGTTCTCTCAATAAAAAATTTAAGCAATCAAAAGAGGGTTGACGGCTTTCGGGCGCACCCTCGAAAGTTTACGCGACAAAGCGGAACGGGAGACCCTGACGACAAGGCGGCGGCACCGTTAGTGTCATTCATTGGGTGAGGATGCGTGCTTTTTCGTCTTGGTAGTTCTCAAGGATGGGTGCGAGTTTGTCTTTGCA
>Ga0209022_1001738_pt1 | contig 20987 bp, 21 predicted proteins | sample PinacodermPK_FD_187300 | JGI IMG/M metagenome (GOLD analysis project Ga0209022, IMG submission 187300) | Host-associated microbial community of the marine sponge Aplysina aerophoba from Gulf of Piran - sponge pinacoderm, lysed by proteinase... | ecosystem: Host-associated > Porifera > Sponge >...
ACCCCGTCACCCGAGCCCAGATGGCCTCGTTCATCATCCGCGCCCTCAACAACTTCACCACCTGACCCCACCACCCCGACCCATCGCCAGCACCGCTTGATCTCATCCGGTTGCTTTTGAATGGTTCGAGCACTACGGTGATGCAGGCAAGTCACTTCCCCTAAAAATCAACATCCACAAGATTTGAAGGAGAACCCGAAGTGACCATCACACAGCAGCAGCGATCTGAAATTTTCAGAAGCCTCGCCGGCACAGTCGGCGAAAAGGAAGCAGAGTTCATCATGTCATCCGCGCCCCCCGGAGGATGGGAACAGTTCGCCACCAAAAGCGACCTCGCAGAGCTCCAGGCCGAGACCCAAGCCGGATTCGTCGGTCTCAACGCCAAGATAGACATCCAGTTCGCGCAACTCCGTGAACAACTCGCCGAGCAGTTCGCGGCGATCCAAAACCAGTTCGCAGCGATCCAAATCCAGTTCGCGGAGGTTGCAACACGGTTCGCGGAGGTCGAATCACGGTCCGCGGAGCGGTTCGCGGAGATCGAGACACGTTTCGCGGAGGTCGAATCACGGTCCGCGGAGCGGTTCGCGCAGATCGAGACACGGTTCGCGCAGGTTGACACACGGTTCGCGGAGATGTCGGAGAGGCGCAGCAAGGAAGTCTGGGCGTTCGCTGCGGCAATCGCGGTGATGACGATCTCCATCTGCGGCTCGATCTTCCTCGCGATCTAGCCTCAACGCGCCCCAGCTTCGACCCGGCGCGCTACAGGCCCAGGTAGCGGCCTCCGTCGACGGCGAGGGTCTGCCCGGTCATGTGGCGCGCCAGACCCGAGGCCAAGAACACGGCCACCGGTCCGATATCGGCGGTCGGGTCACCGATGCGGCCGAGCGGGGTCCGACCGACCAGGCGGGCCTCCAGCGTCGGGTTGACCTCTGTGGCTGCGTCCATCGCCGGTGTTGAGGCCACGGGTGCGATGGCGTTGACCCTCACCCCGTGGGGCCCCCACTCGCGGGCGAGGCTCTTCAGCAGTCCCCGCTGGGCGCCCTTGACAGCGCCGTAGAGAGGCAGATGCCCCGATCCCTCAATGCCGGCCGGCGAGGTGAGCACAACGAGCGTCCCGCCGTTGGCGCGAAGCTCGCCGAACGCCGCCTGGGCACAGTGGAAGGTCGCTGTGGTGCTCGTAGCGATCTGTGAGGCGATGGTCTCGTCGTCGACTTCTTGGATCGGGCGCGGCGGCCCCGGTGGCGACACCGCATTGTGGACCATCGCGTCGAGGCGCCCCCAGTGTTGCAGCGAGAAGGCCACCGCGGCGTCGATGTCGTCGCGTCGGGTCACGTCGCAACGGCAGAACAGGGCTTGGCCTCCCCGGTCGCGGATCGCCTGCGCCGCAGGCTCCCCATTGGCGGAGCGGCGAGCGGCGATGACCACGCGGGCACCGGCTTGCGCCATGGCCGCAGCGATCCCCTCGCCGACCCCCTGACCGGCGCCGGTGACGATCGCCACTTGGTCTTCAAGCAGCCTGTCCAGGCGGTTGTCGGCAGTCATCCGGGCATCCAGAGGCCGCCGTCGACCACCAGAGAAGCACCGGTCAGCGCCGCGAACGCGTCAGTGGTGAGGGCATCGACCACGGGGGAGACTTCGTCGGCCACATCGGGGACCCTCCCCAGGGGAGGGTCGTGCAGCGAGTTGGCCTCGGCCATTCCAGCAGCGTCGTCCGGTGCCAGGAAGGCGCTTGGATCCAAGGTGATGGCATGGACCCGGATACCGGCTTCACCCCAGGTCTTGGCGAGCGACTTTGCGAACACGCGCAGTCCTTCTGCTGCTCCGGCGAAGGGGGCGAAACCGTCGCCGCCGGCCGAGGCCATCAGCGGCACCACATAGACCATTGTGCCCCCTGCGGCGCGCAACGGCCCATACGCCCCACGAGCCAGGCGGATGCCCGCCTCTAGCGGTTCGTCACAAGCCGCGTGCCATTGTTTGGTTGTCAGATCGGTCAACTCCCGGCGCCAGCGGCACAGGGCCGGATAGCGGGCGTGTACCACCAGGTCTAGGTGCTCCAAGGTGGGGAAGGCCGCGGCGACCGTGTCGTCGTCGATCGGACCGTCGCCCAGCCGCAGCAGGCTCCAGCCCGCGGCCACAAGGCCGACCCCCAGCGAATCAGCGGGATCACCGCTGCCGACGACCAGCGCGGTACGGGACCCTCGAGAGGTCATTGGAACCACTCCGGCCAGTCCTGGGAGATCCTCAACGTCCAGTCGGGATCGCGTTCTTGCATGAACGACATCACGCCCTCCTTGGAATCCGCCGCGCCGCGCCAGCCCCGATCCCTCGACTGGCCCCAGTTATGATCGCCCACCTCCCGGTGAGCCGTCTCGTTCCCGCCATGCACCGACTCTACGCAGTCAACAACCGCAGTCAACAACCGCAGTCAACAATCGCAGCGAACAGCCGCGGTCAACTGCCGCGGTCAACAATCGCAGTCAACAACCGCAGTCAACAACCGCAGTCAACAACCGCGGTCAACAACCGCAGTGAACAGCCGCGGCCAACTGCCGCGGTCAACTGTCGCGGTCAACAACCGCGGTCAACAATCGATCTGCTGCTGCGGGTGCCTAGAACGCTCGCAGACAGGTGAGAGCCTGCCGTGTCGCGGCGCGTCACTTCCGCTCCTGTTCGCTGCGCTTGACTCCCGCTCTTGTTCGCTGCGCTCACGGGCCGCGAGGCCGCGGGCGGGCCGCTCGGGCCCCGGCCTCGCGCCGTCTGAGCCGCGTTGCTCCACCTGTTCGCTCGGCCCCTTGCCCAGTCATAAGGTTCCCCTGATTCGCTTGGGGGCACCCTACCCATCCCTGAGCGTTTGGTACGGTAAGATCGTTACCGTACCAAACGCAGATGTTTTGTTACGGTAACGGAGGCACCGATGGGGGAACTGGTCGCTCAACGCTGGGCCGGCAACGCCGCAGCGTTGCGTGCCCGTGACCGGCGGGCAGGACACTTCGAAGCGTACATCCCTCACCGGGTGTTTGACTGGCAGCCGTCGCTGAGCGCAGACATCGCAGCGTTCATCGCGCAATCCGAACACGAACTGCGTTCAACGGCATCTGAGTTGACCGCGCCGGGGTCGAGCGACGGTATGTTCTTCTGGGCTGAGTCGCTTGGCTCGTCTCGGATCGAGGGCGTGTCACCCGCGACCCGCAGGGTCGTCCACGCGCTGGTCCGCAGGCAGCATTTCCCAAACCGGGAGTTCCACGACTCGGTCTTTGAGGTCGTGGGCAACATCGACGCGAACAACAAAGCGCTGGCGATGCTCGCAAACCGTGCGGAACTGAAGTTGGAGTCGCTGCTCGAAGCTCATCGTGTGCTGATGGAACCGTCGCCCACTCCGCATCTCGGTGGGGTGGTCCGCACCGATCAGAACTGGATCGGAGGCAACGACTGGCACCCCCTCGAAGGCGACTTCGTGCCCTCACCACCTGCACATTGTGCCAGGCTGCTCGAGGACCTGCTGGAGTATGTCCGCAGCGACGATCACAGTCCGTTGCTGCAAGCCGCGGTAGCCCACGCCCAGTTCGAGACGATCCACCCCTTCGCCGACGGCAACGGTCGAGCCGGCAGAGGATTGCTGTACGGGATCCTCAAACAGCGTTGCGCCCCCGACGCGGCAATGCCGCCGGTGAGTCTGGCGTTGTCACGCAACAAAACCCGATACCTGGACTCGCTCGCTCAGTTCCAGCGGTTCATCGGTGAACCAGACGACCCGGAACGCACCCGTGCAATCGTTGCGTGGTTGGAAGTTCTCGCAACGTCGGTGCAGCAAAGTTGTGCCGCGGTGCGCAACTACCGCAGCGCGCTGGAAACGCTGCAGCACAAATGGGCTGCGGCAGTGGGTGGACGGCAACGGCGGTCCATTGCGCTGGCGGCGATCACCCATCTCCCGTTGCGTCCGTCGATGACCCCGGGGTACTTGTCGTCGTTGACTGGGCACTCCGAGAAGCGGTGCGACACGGCGTTGCGGAACCTCGAAACGCTCGGGATCGTCAAGAGCCGCCGAGCCGACGCGAAGCTGCGGGTCTACGACGCAGACAGGGTCTTCGACGCGTACGAGATCATGGCTTCGACAATCTGCGACCCGTCAGCGTCAGTGAAAGACTACGACGAGGTCTTGGCCCAACCGTTCATCGAGCCGCGGCACAGCGATGAACTTCGCCACGTGCCCGCTGGCTGGGTGCAGTGCCGCATGCGGGTCAAGTCGACTCAGAAGCCGTGCAGCCTGCCAAGCGGTCACCGCGGGGCGTGCCGACATCTCGCTCACCGCAAACACCCACCCCGATGACCGTGCCTGACGCGGCGCCACACCCGCAGCGCGGAGATCCGGAACGGGACTCCCCAGAGGTCATCGGAACCACTCCGGTCAGTCCCGCTTGGTTCATTGGAGCGACTCCAGAGGGCAGGTAGCGCCAAGAGAAGCCGAGAGGCAGCCGACAGTTTCTCAGGGGCCGAGGCTCGACAAGGGTACGACCGACACGCCGTCACCTCGTTGGTAGGCGTAACCGTCCGCAGCAGTGATCACTACGAGCGCGGCGGGTCTCCCCATTCGGGTCTCATCTATCTTCTTGCTGACCGCGAGCAGGGACCTGGCCGCCTTGTCGATTTGCTCGTCGTTGCCGAGCTTGACCTCCACGGCTATCCAACGCCCGTCTCGGGCATCCACGATGGCATCGGCTTCGGTGCCGGCGGTGTCGGTGAATGAGTAGACCTCGGCATCGCTCGCCTGGGCGTAGATCCGCAACTCTTTGACAACCAGCGATTCGAAGAACAGCCCGAGAGCCTCCGGGTCGGCCAGCAAGGACCGAGGTGTCGCCCTGAGGGCCGACACGGCCAGCGAGGGATCGCAGAAATAGTGTTTGGGGCTGGTGAGCAGTGGTGAGCCGGAGCGCGCTGCCATTCGTCAATGAGGCGTGGTGTTGGCCCCTCAAGCACCCTGTCGGGCACCGCTTGGGCCAACGTGAGCGCTGCTCGGTCCTGCTCCAGGAGAACTTCGCTGTGGGCGAATCGTTTGGCGAACCAGGTCTTCCCGCAGCCTTTGGGGCCTTCCACGAGCAGTGCTCGGGCGACTCCGAGAGTTCGCTCCGCCTCCGTTTCGGCGATCCGCTTCCGATAGCCGACAGGTGTGAGCGTTGTGCCGCGACTCTCCGGGTGTTCGATGTTCATGACAGCTAATCTACTGTTTTCGGTAGATTCAATCTACCAAATTTGGTAGATTGGCTATCCAGATATTGGCTCTCGAAGCAGACGGGGTCAGCACCGCCACGCGGTCGCGCAGTGTGGCTGTGAGGTCGACGAGTTCGGAGGACTCGGCCAATTCGGCGACGCTCACCTGCGATAGCCCCCGGGGTGTGGGTGCGTGCCGTTGAGGTTCATGACGGTGACCTGTTCCCGTTCGAGCAGGTCGAGGCTCGACTCGATCTCCCCGGTATGGTCTGCGGGGCAGTCGCACAGCCAGAGGATCGCCTCGCACATCGCTTCCATCGACTCGATCTGGTCCTCAGACAGGATGTGCCCGACTATCTTTTTGGCACCCTCTGACATGACCGCAGCTGCGGGTTCAACGGTGTTGAGGCGGATTCCGGTGCCGTGCAACTCAGAGGCCATCGCGGTCGTGACCCGGTTGAGCATTGCTTTGGAAGCCCCATAGTAGCCGTAGGTCCCCTTCACTCCGCTGAGGTCATAGGGCGGACCCGCAGGATGGTTCGACGATGCGCTCGAAAGGTTGATGATCCATCCCTCGCCGCGTTGTTTCATTTCCGGGATCACCGCTTGGGACAGGTCGACAGGGCAGTGGACGTTGAGCTCGACCATGAGCCGACGCCGCTTCAGCGGGTAGTCCTCCATCGGCTGATAGATCGCCCCGGCGGCGTTGTTGACCAGGATGTCGATGGGTCCACCGAGCGCGGCGGTCGCCTCCGGCACGACTCTGGCACGGTCGGATTCAGCGGCGAGGTCAGCGACGATCAACGCTGCCTCGGCGCCGAGTTGTCGGCACTTCTCCGCCGTCTCGTTGAGCGAGCCCGGCAAACTCGGGTGCTTGTCGAGAGTGCGCGCCACGAGCGCCACGTTGGCACCTTCGGCCGCAATGCGCTGCGCCGCGGCGGCCCCGATCCCTCGACTCGCCCCAGTGATGATCGCCCGCCTCCCGGCGAGCCGTCTCGTTTCTGCCATGCGCCGACTCTAGGCAAACAGCAACCGCCGTCAACAATCCATTTTGTTGCCGTGGGCATCGTGTGTACCACTGATGTGGCGTGGCGGGAGTTGCCGATCCCACCAAGTCGACAATGCACCGCGACCGCGGTCCAAGCGGTTGTGGCTACAGCGGTGTCACCGGAACTTCAGGTATTTCACCCGACATCGTTCGGTTCGATCATGGTCACTTCGAACGGCACCGGCCGGAGTGTCCGGCGGGCAACACACAATACGCTGCCGACCGCGGCATCCATTCGCGGCATCGGCGGCGGGTAACGGGTGCCTGGCTGGTTGGACTGGATCGAGAGAACGTCGAGCCTATAGCGGGCACAAGCTGGACCTCGCCGATATCCAAGTCGCTTTCTTTGATGATGACTGCTCGTGGCACGAGGTTGGTCAATGTAGGCGGGCTGCGGTCGTGTCTGTTGATGTATCCGGACAGGTCGAGTCTGCGGGCGATTCGGCGTGTGTCTCGTTCGCTCGCTCCGATCATCTGAGCGATAACCCTCGTTGTGCCCCGCTCGCCCAGCGAAACCAGCGCTGCGAGATACTCCTGCTCACTGTTGGATAGGTCGTAGAAAGCCGGGTCGCTGATGTCGCGCAACATGATGGCATCAGCCGACTCGACCGCCAACTCGACTGAGGACTCGTCGATCTCGTTGGCCGGTGCGTTCGCCGTATCCCACGCGGCGTGTCCGATCACCTGAAGTTTATAGGGCGAGCCGTCAACAGAAGACGCTGCGAGCCGTAGAGCTTCTTTCGTGATCGAACCGCCGCTTTCTTCGGTCGGGGCTTTGATGCCCCGCAGCGCGTCGGTGTAGCTCAACGGCATCAGGTCACATTGGTTGATCCTTCTCAGGAAGGTGTTTTTCTTCCCGTCGAGAAGTGTGTATTTCATCTCTGGCAGTCCAGCGCCCACGAACGCCACAGGCAACTGCCCTCTCTTGGTTATGTGTTGGAGGTCGTTCCCTAGCCGCCGCGCTTCGTCTTTGTCCGACACATGCAATTCGTCGACCGTGATCAACACGCCCGAACCCGCGTCCTGAGCGGCTTGCGCCATCAACGTGAGCCGCTCTCGCAACCCCATGTCAACACTGGGGTCGAACTGTTCGGTGTCGGCCCATTCTTGATGGTACGGTCCGAGATTGATTCCTCGTCTCCGTTCTTTCGAGCTGGGACTTGAAAGGTTGCCCAACCCAGGCGTCTGATACTTGCGTGATGCCTTTCCGATGTCGTCTGATAGGCGATGCAGCAAGCCGCTGCCGTGCCCGTCGACAGAGAGCACGATCCAGCCGTTGCTCTCAGCCCAGTGTTCAACTTCGGTGAGCATCGCTGTTTTTCCAGAACCTCGCACTCCCAACAGAAGGGTTGTGAAGCGTTTGTCTCTAGGCCCAGCAGCCAGCCCTGCGTATATGTCTGAGAACTCGTCATTTCGGCCGACTAGAGAGGCGGGTACCGCCCCGAAATCAGGAGAGAACGGGTTCACCTGGTTGTCCATGTCCACCAGGTTAGCGCACAAACCTGCCGCTTCGCGCACAAACCTGCCGCTTCGCGCACAAACCTGCCGCTTCGCGCACAAACCTGCCGCTTCGCGCACAAACCTGCCGCTTCGCGCACAAACCCGCCGCTAACCGGTTGTGCTGTCGAGCACGGTACGCAGCATGATTGAGCGTTGGACGATCTGGATCGATTCCAGAACGCCCAGCGCGACGCCAGATATGTGTCGAACTCCCGGCCTTCCTCGGGCCGGAGTCGCCTCAGCACGTCGGGATGCTCCACCAGGTTGACCAGCGACTGGCCCAGTGCGGGGAACATGTTCGGCAGATCCTGATGGTCGGCCGTCAGTGTCGCCTGCCGTCACTCGTCGAGGAGGCGGGTGGCGATGGTGACGGCTACCGAGCCGATCACTGAGGCTGTGGCGACGGCCAGCCAGGCCGGGCTCGGCGGCAGGTCCAACTCGAAGTAGTCGCGTGGGAACGACCAGAACAACGTCAGCAGGTAGACGCCGGTCATCGCTATCGGCAGCGCGATCTTGGCAGGTTTCAGGGGCAGGCTGACGAGCACCAGGATCACCAGCACGATCGCCAGCAGAGTAGCAGTGGAGGCCGTTCGGGCCTCGGCCAGCGACACCTCGTCCATGCGCCTCACGACCTCGTACAACACGTAGGTCACCGCGCCGGCGATGAGCCCCGCAGGCAGCGAGAACCGCAGCACCCGCCTCAGGAAACCGGGGCGGACCACCGCATCATTTTTAGCCAGAGCCAAGAAGAACCCCGGCACGCCGATAGAGAAGGTGCCGATCAGGGTGAGTTGGCGGGGCAGAAACGGGAACGGCGAGCCGGCAATGCTCACCAGGGCGGTGAGCAGAACCGCGTAGGCGGCCTTGGTGATGAACAGGTTGGCGACCCGCTCGATGTTGTTGATGACCCGGCGGCCCTCGGCCAGCACCCTCGGGAGCGTCGAGAACTTGTTGTCGAGCAGGACCAGCTGGGCAACAGCCCGGGTCGATGACGACCCTGAACCCATGGCGATGCCCATGTCGGCATCCTTGAGCGCCAGCACGTCGTTGACGCCGTCGCCGGTCATTGCCACAGTCCGCCCCCTCTGCTGCAGCGCATGCACCATCGCCCGCTTCTGATACGGGGTGACCCGGCCGAACACAGTGTTGGCCTCGAGGGCGTCGGCGAGGTCGGCTGGTTCGCTCGGCAGCGAGCGCCCGTCGACGAAGGAGTCGGCGCCGCCGATCCCGGCGCGGCGGGCAACCGCGGCAACGGTCGCAGGGTTGTCTCCAGAGATGACCTTGAGCGCAACGCCCTGGTCACGAAAGAACGCCAGAATCTCCGGGGCATCGCTGCGCACGGTGTCTTCAAGATGCACCAAGGCCACACCCTCGACGGTCGACGGCAGGGTCTCGTCGTCCCAGGGCTCGTCCGAGCGGGCCACGAGGAGCACCCTGGTCCCGCTCGCGGCGATCTCGGCGGCCCGCTCTCGTTCGGCGTTGTCGCCGTCGCCGTCGCCGAAGACGATGTCGGGCGCGCCGAGGAGATAGCAGCCGCGCCCTGCGAACGACGCCGCAGCCCATTTGCGCGCCGACGAGAAAGGCAGGCTCTCCGTCAGCTGCCAGTGGTGCGGCGCCGGGTGGTCCGCGGCGATCGCGGCGAGGGTCGCGTTGGGCGCGGGATCGGCCGCGGCGAGCGCCCCGAGGGCCTCGGCGGCATGCTGCGCGCTGAACGAGCCGAGCGGCTCGACCGAGCCCAGGGAGATCTCGCCGGTCGTGATCGTGCCGGTCTTGTCGAGGCACAGGGTGTCGACACGGGCCAGCAACTCGACCGAGGCGAGCTCCTTGGCAAGCGCCCGGCGACGCGCCAGGGCGATCACACCGGTGACGAAGCTCAACGAGGTGAGCAGCACCAGGCCGTCGGGAACCATGGCGACGGCCGCGGCGACCGTTCCCTGCAGGGCGTCCTGCCAGGCATCGAGGGCGTTCAACTGGCGCGCCAGCAGCAGCAGGGCCGTGGGCGGGATGATGAACGACAGCCATCGCAGGATGACATTGACCCCCCGCCGCAGTTCACTGTGGGCGAGCTCGAAACGGCGAGCGTCCTCTGACAACTTGGCAGCGTAGGCGTCGGCGCCCACGCGGGTGGCCCGGTAGATTCCCGAACCCGCGGAGACGAACGAACCCGACAGCACCTCGCTGCCAGCGGTCTTGTCGACCGGGTCGGCCTCCCCGGTGAGCAGCGACTCGTCGATCTCTAGGCCCAGAGCGGAGATCACCTCACCGTCGACGACGACCTGATCGCCGGGTGCGAGTTCCAGCACGTCGTCGGCCACCACACCGCTGATCGCAATCTCAGAGCTCTCCCCGTCACGGCGGACCCGGGCCTTGGGAGCGGACAGGACAGCCAGGGCGTTGAGGGTGCGTCGGGCCTGCAGTTCCTGGGCGATGCCGATCACGCTGTTGCTCACCACCACACCGGCGAACAGCGCGTCAGCGGGGAACCCGGCGATCAGAATCAGTGCCAGCAGCGTGGCGATGATGCCGTTGACCGGTGTGACGACGTTGGCCTTGACGATCTGGGCGAAGCTTCGGACGGGCGCGTCCGGCACGTCGTTGATGAGCCCCTCGGCGACCCGTTGCTCGACTTCGGCCGCAGTGAGTCCACTGATCACGGCCGCTGGCTCCCCGAATCCCGTTCCTGGTCTTGTGCCTGGTCTCGTTCCTGGTCTTGTTGGAGGGTGTCGAGGTAGCGGTAGCCGTCGGGGAACATCTCCAGTCGATGCCGGGGGCCCGGCACGGTCACATCGTGGGCCTCATAGCCGGCGTCGCCTGCCCACATGGCGATTGGCCCCTGCTCGGAGCTGCCGATACGGGTTGCGTGGTGCCGGGGCGGGCGGGCCTCTAGGTGGGCCAGCGCCGCTTGCGCGCTGTGGTGACCACGCAGCGTGGCAAGGGTCACCCAAGTCGGTGGTGCCAGCTCGATCTCGCCTTCGTGATGCCGTTGCAGGCAGGCTTGCGGAGTCATCCACTCGCCCTCGACGATCTCGCCCTCATCGATCTTCACGTCGCTATCATCCTCGCTCCTGTCGTCGACACGCGCCGCGAAGAACCAGGTGGCATAGCGTTTCGGTGCGACAGCTGGCGGAATCCAGTGAGCGAAGATCACCATTGAGTCAGGATCGACGTCGATCTCGGCCTCCTCATGGGCCTCGCGGGCTGCGGCGTTGCGGGCCGCGGTCAGATCGTCGAGAGCAGCCCCATTCGCTTCGACGCGGTCGCCGTCGTCTATCCGCCCGCCCGGGAACACCCACATGCCCCCGAAAGCGATCCTCGAGTTCTTGCGCAGCATCAAGGTTTCGATTCCGTCGTCTGCGTTGCGCAGCAGCACCACCGTGGCCGCGGCGATAGCGGGAGAGTCTCCGTGCTCCTGTGCGAAACGGGCCCACTCACGAAAGCGGGCACCGTCCGCAGCAACTCGATCCTCGGCACTCATCACGCAGCGCTCATCGGGCAGTGCTCATCGGCTGGTGGGTGGTCGTCGGCTGGTGCTCATCGGGCAGTGCTCATCGGGCTCACTGGATCACGCTGGCCTCGCGGAGTTCGGCGAGGCGGTCGCCCCAGCCGTACTCGGTCAGGACCTCGTCGGTATGGGCACCTAGCACGGGTGCTTCGGGCGAACGGATCTCCGCGGGAGTCCCGTTGAAACGCGCCGGGGGACGCGGCTGTTGGACACGCCCCAACAGTGGGCTCTGGTGGGTCACGAAGGTCTCGTTGTGCACCACCTGGGGGTCGTCGGCGATCTCCTCTACGCCGAGCACCACACCGAAGGGCACATCATTGGACTCCATCGCTGCGGTCGCCTCGGCCAGGGTGCGGGTCGCTGCCGAGGCGTACACCTTGCGCATCAAGACGCTCATCTCTTCCTTGTTCTGCACCCGGTCGGCCATCGTGGCCAGCAGCGGATTCGATGAGTCGACGTCGAACGAGGCGGCGATGCCGTGGAACTCGGCGTCGGTCACCGGCGTGACCACGACGAACCCGTCGAGCAGCCGCATCGCCTTCTGCTGCGCCGAGAAGGACTGCGAAACGTGCGGCATGTCGTTGTCGAGCAGTATCTCGTGACCTGCGGCATCGGCGAACAGGAAACTGACAACCGAATCGAGCATCGAACACTCGACCACCTGGCCACCGGCACCACGCTCACGGGCCAACAAGGCAGCGGTCATGGCCTGACAGGCGGTGTAGGCGGTGATCTTGTCGGCAGCTACCTGACGAAGGAACGCTGGCTCGTCGTCGTGCAACCCCATCTGCGAGGCGGCCAGCCCCGCTTGGGCCTGCACCACCGAGTCGTAGACACGGCGATGGGCATAGGGGCCGGTCTGGCCGAATCCCGACAGCGCGGCGATGACCAGATCAGGGTTGCGGGCATGCAGGTCTTCGGCACCGAGACCCATCCGATCGAGCGCGCCGGGCCGCATGTTCTGCACGAACAGGTCGGCGTCGGCCGCCAGGTCGAGCACTATGTCGCGCCCGCGCTCGTCGTGGGTGTCGACCGCTATCGCACGTTTGCCCCGGTTGCAGACCTGGTACATGGCCGAGATGCCCGCTTTGTTGACGCCCACGTAACGGCCCTGGTCGCCGAAACCCGGCAGCTCGATCTTGATCGCCTCGGCACCCTGGTCGACCAGCATCCCGACGGCCAGCGGCCCGGTGAGGGCCACCGACAGCTCCACGATCTTGATGCCGTGCAGCGGCCCGCTCATTGGGGTGCGCTCACGGAGGTTGCGCTCATTGGGGCGGCGGGCATTGGGGGAGCGCTCACCGAGGCTTCGCTCACGGAGGTTGCGCTCACGGGGGGCGGCGGGCATTGGGGTGCGCTCACGGAGGTTGCGCTCATTGGGGCGGCGGGCATTGGGGGAGCGCTCATTGGGGTGCGGCGAGGTTGGCGGGCATTCCGGTGAAGTAGGCCGATTCCTCTGTGAGCTTGGCGCTGCGCCAGCCATCGGCGGTGCGTACCAGGTCGTGGTGGTACCAACCGCCGGTCTGCCAAGCTGATTTGTCGGGCATGACCATCGGATTGTGGAACATAACCTCGGCCGTTGCGGTGTCGCCGTCGATGTCGATGTCGAAGTTGGCGACGAGGTGCTGTGTCGCCGGAAACTGGGCGAGCGCCGCATCAAGCCAGGCGACCATCTCCTCCACCCCGCCAGCGATCCCGCCGGCCGAGGTGTAGTCGATGAAGGCGTCGTCGGTGAACACTGAGCGGTACAGGTCCCAGTCCTTGCGGTCCACTGCCTTGCCGTAGCGTGTAACCAGCGTCTGGATTTCGAGGTGGTCAGAGATTTCTTGTATGTCCATCCTCGCAGGGTAGGCGATCACGCGTGCATGAGCACTACAGGACCATCGGGTGTTTCAGGCGTCGACGCTGACCTCGACGGCGCAGCCCTGCTCGATTGATTTGTGGGCGGCGACTCCGACTGCCACGGCCCACATGCCGTCCTCGAGGCTCACTGCGGGTTCCCCTCCCGACCGGATCGCCTCCAAGAAGCCGAGATGTTCGAGATAGGATGCCCCGTGGTGGCCGCCGGTGTACTTGATCCTCGAGTCTACAACGGGCTCTTCGGAGACGCTGCCGACCCAGTGCTCGCCGCGGCGGCCCACGCGAATGGTCGAAGCCGGGAGCATTGACTCAACCTTGCCAGCGTCGCCGACAGCCACGACTTCCTCCTGGTTCTTGGTGGCATCGGCGAACATGCAGAGATCGACCATGCCGCGCACCCCGTTGGCGTAGTCGACGATGACGAAGGCATTGTCGAGGATGTCGCAGCGTCTGCCGTTGTAGTACTCGTCGAGGTGGTTCACATCTTGGCCCCCTGATGCATAGACCCGGGTCGGGCGCTGCTTGACCAGAAGGTTCATCAAGTCGAAGTAGTGGCAGCACTTCTCGACGAGGGTGCCGCCGGTATTGGCACTGAAACGGTTCCAGTCGCCGACCTTCTCGAAGAACGGGAAGCGATGCTCGCGTATCGACACCATCTTCAACTCGCCGACGGTGCCGGAGCGAACCTCCGCCACGAGCCGTGCCACCGGCGGCATGTAGCGGTATTCGAGGCCGACCCAGGCGACTGCGTCGTGTGAGCGGGCGGCCTCGACTACGACCCGACAGTCGTCGAGCGTGGTGCAGAGCGGTTTCTCGACCAGCACATGCAGGCCAGCGGCCATAGCGTCGAGCAGGGGAGTGACATGGCTGTGGTTGGGTGTGGCGATCACGACCGCGTCGCACAGCCCGCTGTCGATCAAGGCCCGATCCTCGCTGAACTCCGCTGGACTCGCGGCGCCGTTGCCGGCTGTCGCCGCGGCCTGCCTCGCTCTTGTGAGCGAGGGTTCGTGAGGATCACATATTGCCGTGACCAAAGCGCCGTCGAGAGCCGCGATATTGGCGATATGTTCACAACCCATCATTCCCGTACCGATCACGCCATAGCGGACGACGCTGTGGTCGCGGTGCAGTGTGTGGTTTTGATCAAACTCAGGGCGGTTCGTCGCTACTGTCATCGGCTCATGATAGGCAAGGTCCATGAAAACTGATTCGAGACTGTTACCGGACGGGCGGGGGGTCGGCCCCCTGTCATGGGGTTGTTGGCGCCTAGTCACCGACGACGTCTTTGAGGCCCGGCGTCGCATGGAGACGGCGCTGTCGCTGGGAATGAACATGATCGACACCGCCGATGTCTACGGGCTCGACTGGGGCGGCACCAGCTTCGGGCTCAGCGAGACGATCATCGGCCGGGTGCTGGCGCAGTCCCCGGGGTTGCGCGAGGAGCTGGTGCTGGCCACCAAGGGCGGTATAGACCCCGGCGTGCCCTACGACAGCAGCCCCGCCTATCTCGAATCAGCGATCGACGCTTCATTGACGCGGCTCGGCGTTGAGCGCATCGACCTCTGGTACGTCCACCGGCCCGACATGCTCACCCACCCCGCCGATGTCGCAGACACGCTCGCCGGGTTGGTCGCCAAGGGCAAGCTGGCGGCCATCGGCGTGTCGAACCACACGGTCGCCCAGGTCGATGCCCTGATGGCGCATCTGCGGGCCGAAGTGCCCGTGGCCGCCAACCAGGTCGAGTTCTCCGCTGCTCATCTGTCGCCGTTGCGCGACGGTACCCTCGACCAGTGCATGCGCGACCAGCGCATGGCGGTGGCTTGGAGCCCGCTCGGCGGTGGTCGCTTGACAGCTGCGGGCGCGGATCCTGGCGAACCTGAGGGGACTGAAGCCGCCTTGATCGCCGTGCTCGACGAACTGGCCGCGAGCCGCGGCGTGTCGAGGGCGGTGATCCTGGTTGCCTTCGTGCTGGCTCATCCGTGCGCGCCGGTGGTAGTGATCGGCACCCAGAACACCGATCGCATGGCCGATCTGGCCGGTGCCGCAGAGGTGTCGTTGAGCCGTGCCGAGTGCTACCGGATCATCGAGGCGTCCGAGGGAGTTCCGTTGCCATGAATTCGGTTACTGCCGGCCAAGAGCCGATCGAGGTTGCCTGGTTCTCGGCGCTGTGCGACGACGACTATGAGTTCTTGGGAGTTCCAGACCCCACTCTGCAGAGCTCATGGGACCATTGCGCCTCGATCGTCACCGCCGCCGACCGGCACGGCTACGACAACGTCCTGTTGCCCTCGGGCTATGCGCTCGGGATCGACAACGCCGCATTCGCCGCGGCGATAGCCACCCGCACTGAACAGATCCGCCTGCTGCTCGCCATTCGCATGGGTGAGTTCGTTGCCCCTCAGGTCGTCCGCCAGGCGGCGACGCTGCAGCAGATCGCGGCCGGTCGTCTGACGATCAACATCATCAGCAGCGACCTCCCCGGCGAGACCATGGCATCTGAACCCCGCTACCGCCGCAGCACCGAGTACATGCACGTGATCCGCGAGCTGCTCGACGGCCGCCCTGTCGATTTCCACGGCGAGTTCCTTGATCTGACCCTGGATCCGCCGCGGATCGCCGTTGAGGGTTCCGGGTGTCCGCCGTACTACTTCGGGGGGCTGTCCGAAGCGGCGCGGGAATGCGCGGCCCGTGCCGCGGACGTCTTCTTGATGTGGCCCGACGTCGTCTCCGGCGTGAGGAGGGTGAAGGCCGACATGGACGCCCGTGCAGCGGCATACGGGCGCACACTGGCCTACGGGTGGCGCTCCCATGTGATCGTTCGGGAGACCGAGGACGAGGCTCGGGCCGCGGCACGGCGCCTGCTGTCCAAGCTCGACGATGCAACCGGTGCGGAGATCCGGGCTCGGTCCCTCGACTCGAAGAGCGCCGGTGTCGCCCGTCAGGCTGAGCTGCGCGATGGCGCCGACGAAGAGGGGTATGCCTCACGTCATCTGTGGACGGGGGTCGGTCGGGCCCGTTCGGGGGCCGGAGCGGCAATCGTGGGCGATCCTGACCAGGTGCGCGACACGATTGGCGAGCTGGCCAAGGCCGGAATGAGCGCCTTCATTCTGTCGGGTTACCCCCACCTCGCCGAGTGTGACCTGTTCGCCCGCTACGTGTTGCCCGACCTCAACCATGGGCGGCTTGAAATCGAACCTCAGCCGGTAGTGCTCAACTCCTGAAAGTCCCCAGTTGATGTCCCCACGTCTGACGAGGCGCTAGCTCAGCCTATCGAGTCCTCCGACAGCATCGAAGCCGCTGTCAAAGCTGAATATTCGTGTTACGCCAGCGTTCGTCATGACGGCTGTGTGCAACGCGTCGCGTGCCGAGAGACCGGTGACACTCTCCAGCAGCGTTCGTGCCGCTCGAACTTCGGCAACACCGAACGCAAGGACATCGTCGACGATGGCGTCGAGGCTCGCGAAAGCGGGCTCAATCGCATCGAGTCGGCCGATGGCGGCGTAACGGTGGAGGATCTCCTGGTAGACCTCAATGTCGGTGACGAGCGTCGTGCCGGACTGCGTCAGACGCGTGAGCACGGAGATCGTCCGGTCCTTGTTCGGGTGAGCGGCGCCGACCAGATACATCGGCACGTTGGAGTCCACGAAGATCATGAGGCCGTGCGGCCGGCGTCGATGTCACGAAGCATGTCGTCGATGTCTGCTGTCGGGAATTCGTGCTGCGATGCTGCTGCTATAGCTCGCAGCCTCGCGTCAGTGGAGTCAGAGGGCCGGTTCGAGTCGCTCCGTGCCTCGCGCATCGCCTGACGGACCCATTCCGCGACCGTCATTCGACACTCTCGTGCAGCGCCTTGGATCTCGACGTATTCATCCTCGGGCACAAGCACTTGCAGTCGTTTCGACACAATCATGAGTATATCTAACTGTTCAGAGAATGTTAATTGACTCATTCTGACGCTTGCCGAGTTGCTCAAACCCTGCCACACAAGCGTTTGACAGCCAGCGGTTGCAGAACACGAACATATGTTCGATACTGAACTGATGGCAGCAACAGCAACTGCAGAGTCACAGGTTGATCGCCGAGCCCGTTTGCAGCTCGTCGCTGACAGGGTGGCACCTCTGGCGTTGGCGCACCAGCGCACATTGCCGCTTCTTCCGGCTGTCTCCGAGCTCTTTGTCGGTGGGTCGCTTCAGCGTGGGACCACGGTCGCGGTCAACGGCATCGGTGCGACATCGCTGTCTCTGGTGCTGGCCGCGGGTCCCTCGCAGGCCGGTTCGTGGACTGCTCTTGTGGGAGATGAGGGGCTGGGGCTTGCGGCTGCAGCTGAGGCGGGAATCGCCCTTGAACGACTGCTGGTCGTCAGTCCCGTTGATCCTTCGACCAACGTCGGAGTCGTGGCGGCTCTCATCGGTGCTGTCGATGTGGTGATGGTCGGGCCGGGTCTGCGGTTTCGCCACGCTGATCTTCGTCGTCTGTCAGCTCGTCTTCGGGAGAGCGGTTCGGTGCTGATACAGATCGGGTCCAGTCAGATTGAATCCAGTCAGACCAGGTCCGGCAGAGGGCCGGGCGTTGATGTCGGGGTTCGGGTGATGACATCACAGTGGTCGGGACTCGGGGATGGGCATGGTCTTCTACGTTCAAGGAAGGTGGAGGTGCAGACTCAGGGACGTGGCGCGGCTACAAGGGTGAGAGCCGTCTCCCTCCTTCTTCCCGGTCCCAATGGTGCGCCGATGTCCGTGTGTTCTGAAGTGCCTGAGTGCCTCGATGCGTCAGAGCAGGGAGTGCCTGAGTGTCTTGATGCGCCTGTGTGCTATGGGTTGCTGCGCCCCGAAGTGGCTGCGGTGTGACTGTGGCTGTGCGGACTCTGGTGGTGTGGTGCCCCGATTGGCCGGTGGTTGCCCTGGGCTGCCCGCTCGATGAACCGGTGGCGGTGGTGTTCGCCGACCGGGTCGTGGCCGCCTCGCCGACGGCCAGAGAGCATGGAGTCGTCCGCGGGCTCCGTCGGCGGGTGGCGCAGGCCCGCTGTGTCGAGCTCAAGGTTCGTGAACGTGAGCTGGACCGCGAGGCGCGGACCTTTGAGCCTGTCCTCGGCGCACTCGACGATGTGACACCGGGAGTCGAGGTCACGCGTCCGGGGACCTGTGCCTTCGTCAGCCGCGGTCCGGCCCGATATTTCGGAGGCGAGGCCGCGCTGGCTGAGCTGGTCCTTGCCCGAACAGGTGGAGCCATCGCTGCGCTGCTCGCAGGTTGTTCAGAGGATGCGCCTGAGGGTGCGGTTCGTGTGGGGATCGCTGACGGGCCGTTCGCCGCTCTGTTGGCGGCGCGGTCCGCCGACCCAACACGAATTGTTGAGCCCGGCCGCAGCCCCGAGTTTCTGGCGCCCATGCCGATCTCGGTGCTGGGTCGTCGCGAGCTCAGCGTCGGCCCCGGGCTGTCTGGCGGTTCCGGGCCAGCTGACGGCTCCGGGCTGACTGACGGCTCCGGGCTGACTGAGGTCTTGGCACGGCTCGGCCTAGGCACTCTCGGAGCTTTCGCTGCTCTGAAGACTGCAGATGTCCTGGCCCGCTTCGGCAATGAGGGGGTGAGCGCCCATCGTCTCGCCAGAGGCCTCGACGAACACTCACCGCAGGGACGGCTGCCACCACCCGACTGGTCCGTTGCCAGCGAGATCGATCCTCCGGCAGACCGCATCGACCGGGTCGCCTTCTGCGCCCGTTCGTTGGCTGACGAGCTTCACCAACGGCTCAGATCGGAGGGGGTGGAGTGTGTCCGTATCGCGATTGAGGCAGAGACCGAGCACGGCGAGTCGATGGTGCGTGTCTGGCGCCATGTAGGGGCGTTGTCGGCAGCGGTGATAGCGGACCGGGTGAGGTGGCAGCTCGATGGTTGGCTGAGCGGACGGGCAGGTGGTTCTGCGGCTCGTCCGACCGGAGGCATTGTCCGAGTGGTTCTGGCGCCTCAGGAGGTGGTTGCGGCCGGCGGCCGCCAACTCGACTTCTGGGGCAGCGGCAGAGCTGGCAGCAGCGCGGAAGAGACCGACAGGCGGGCGGAGCGTGTTGCGGCTCGGCTGCAGGGGCAACTGGGTGCTGAGGCGGTTCTGGTGCCTGTGTACGGCGGCGGCCGCCATCACAATGAGCAACTGAGGTTGGTTCCGTCCGCTGAGGTCGAGCTTCTGGGCAGGTCGGTGACAGCGGCCGACGCACCGCGGTCTGCTGGTGTCGATGGTGTCGCCCCCTGGCCTGGGGCGCTGCCGGCCCCCTCGCCTGCTCGGGTGCTGTCGTCGCCTCGTGTTGTGGAGTTGCTCGACGCTGACGGCTCAGCAGTTGTGGTCAGCGGCCGCGGACGGGTGTCGTCGCCTCCTCATCTGCTGGTGGTCGACGGTCGCTCGTGTGAAGTTGTGGCCTGGGCCGGCCCGTGGCCCGTCTATGAACGGTGGTGGGATGATGAGCGGCGTTGTCGCCAGGCCCGTTTCCAGCTTCTCACTGATGACGGCCTGGCACGCCTAGTGGCTCTGGAGTCAGGACAATGGAGCGTTGTGGCCATCTGGGATTAGCGTTGCCCGTCGATATCCCGCTTTGCTGACTTGCAAGGTCGTGTGCCTTACTGAATGCCCTTAGCGGAAGCGGATTTTCTGGATGTCAAGGGCGTCTAAGCCTTCTTTGCCGTCCTGCCTGAGCCAATCCTCTTGACCTAACCACATGGGGAGTAGTGCCTCTCCGATGTCGGAGGTCAACCGATCCCCGGCGAGGCTCCGGACCAACGCCGGAGGCAACTCTCCTAGCGCTCGGAGAGCCAAGAAGCGGGCGTTGCCAACGGTTCGGGTGGCCTCGAGCAAAGCGTTGACGCAGCGATGACGTTGAAATAGTTGAGCTGCAGTTGGGGCTCGTATGGAGTCGCCGTCCGCTAGCCAGGAGACAAGCTTGTTTCGGAGGTCTTCTGACAAATCATCTACAGCCGCTATCGCATGCAGTGCCACGAGAGGCTCAGCATCGACGAACCTGTTGAGCAGCAGTTCGGGTTTGCTCGCCATGCCCTGACCCAACCCCCATACCGCCGCCGCTCTCAATTCGCTTGGGAGGCTTGATGGCACCGCGATCTCGGCAAGAGCTTCGCCCGCAGCGTCACACGGTAGTTCAGACATCGCCAGCACTGCTTCCATCTGCTGATCGACTTTGCTTGCAGGGTCCAGAATCTGTTGCTTGATCGTGCCGATCCACTGATCGGGTTCAAGTCGGGCCAAGGCAACGCGCGCTTCGAGCCGAATCCTCCAGTCCACCTGGACGTTTTCACCAAGCCGGTTGAGGACATCGACATGCTCACGGCGACCCAATAATCCTGCCGCTTTGACCGCCGCGTACTGTTCGACATCGTCACGCGAGTCCAAGGCAGCGGCCAAGTCCCACGAGTCGCCGGGGCACACCGGGTTTGGCTCTTGTTCAACAACCCCCGCCAAGACCCTCTCGCCCCCTTCGAAGAATTCGCCGGGCTCCGAGTAGACAGCCTTCGGGTCTGCCCAGTTCTTCCACTGCCAATAGCGCTGGACCCTGCCGTCCGCTCCTTTGTAGACAATCCGGCCTTGATTGTCGACCTTGACGAATCGCCCCGATCTTGTGGGAACCCAACAAGGCCAAGTCAGCGTGACCTCAGCACCCTCCGATGCCGCTTTTGGAGCAGATCGCTTGGCGCTCGTGATACTGCGCCGAAGCGCGTCTGTCGAGAAGAAGATCGCAGGGCCGCAACGAGGCGGGTCCGAGTTGATGTCGGTTAGGAGGAACGCGAACAGATCTTCTCCGCGCATCCCACCCGCGTCCCACTGGCGGTCGTCTGGTGCGTCTGAGTGCGAGAGCGTGATCTTGAGTTTTGATTTCGCCC
>Ga0209022_1001751_pt1 | contig 20823 bp, 17 predicted proteins | sample PinacodermPK_FD_187300 | JGI IMG/M metagenome (GOLD analysis project Ga0209022, IMG submission 187300) | Host-associated microbial community of the marine sponge Aplysina aerophoba from Gulf of Piran - sponge pinacoderm, lysed by proteinase... | ecosystem: Host-associated > Porifera > Sponge >...
CCGCCAGCGTGACAAAGTCCCGCCCTGCAGCGGGCGATTGTCACGAAACGCCGATTTGGACTGTCTACAGCCACCCATCAATCGCGCTAGATCAATGACTTACGATTGCCATGCCAGACCCACACCCCGCAGATCGGCTCTTTAAATGGCGTCTTCTATAAGATTTCATTTAAGGAGTTATCAGTAATTTTGTCTGACTTATTGTGACCCTCTATAACCTTCTATCACTATACTTATTGAATATAAATAAGGTGAAAAAATGCATTTTAGTTCTGGGAAAAAGAGCGCTAATCCATTCGCTCGATCCGCTATGCACGAGAGGCGCCATGGCTGGCCCAGGTGGACACGGCCGCGCGAAATTCACGACCGGAACCCGGCTCGGGACCAGCGCCGGCCGGGGCTGGAAGGGGCTGCTGGCGGAACGCTGGCGGCATGCGGAAGGCGACCTCGGCGAGGTCCAGGTTCGCGACACCGAGGTCATCGTCATGCTGCGGGGCCGTCTCCATGTCCGGCGTCGCGGCGACGGCCGGCTGCAGCGTTGCGACGCGGTGCCGGGCACGATCTGGCTCTGCCCCAAAGGCGTTTACGAAGACATGATCCATCTTTACGGCGAGGTCGAGGAAAGCATTCATCTTTACCTTCCCGCCTCGCCGCTGTCGGAAACGGCCCTGCGCGAACTCGACATCGATCCTGACAAGCTCGACCTGCACTATGACGGCGGCTTCCACGACCCCCTGATCGAGCGGATCGCGCGGGCGATCCACAGCGAGATGGTCGATCCCGCGCCGGCCGGAAAGATCCTGGCGGAGACGCTGGCCGCGGCGCTCGGCGTTCATATCCTGCGGCACCATTCCAGCTTGGCGCCGTCATCCACCTCGCTGCCGCCCGCCCGCGGCGCGCTCGATTCGCGGCGCCTCAAGCGGGTCACGGAATTCATCGACACTCATCTCGGCGAAGACCTGACCATCGAGGCGCTTGCGAACGAGGCCTGCCTCAGCCCCTTCCACTTCGCCCGCGCCTTCAAGGCGGCGACCGGGAGTGCGCCGCATCGCTACCTCACGGACCGCCGGATCGAGCGCGGGAAATTCTTGATTGCGGAAGGGCGGCTCCCGCTCGTCGACATCGCCCATCTGTGCGGATTTTCATCCCAGACCCACCTCACGCGGTGCTTCAGGCGCGTCGCGGGCACCACGCCGGGGGCTTATAGAGAGGGCTGCTCCTGACCCGACCGGACTCAGGACGAGCGTGATCTGGTAGCCCGTCCGCCTCGTGCGTCCAGGCGCGCGGAGCACACGATGCGGGCCTCAGCCGCAGTCCCCGCTACGCTCTTCGGCCCACCCCTGGCGGCTCGAACGCCTGGAAGCGACGCGGGCCACGACCATGGCGAGAAGCGCGGGCCGGGGCCTCGGGCGGTGACGCGTCGCGGCGGATGCGGGGCGTCGCGGCGCCCGGGAAGTTCCACCGGGTGAGCCAGCGGGCGATGGTGCCGCCCAGTGCGTCGTCGAGCAGGCGGCAGTCGGCGGCGACGGTCTCGTCGCGCACGTCGCGCTGCACCTCGGCGGTGCCGCGCCAGGGCCCCATGTCGGTGGTGGCGGACTGCCCGAGGATCGTGGTTGCGATGGCGCGATCGAGATAGGCGACGAAGGCCTGGAAGTCGCCGCCGGCCCGGCGCGCGCTCTCGACGATCTCGATCTCCTGGCCCTCGGGCAGGATCACGCCGAGGCTGGTGGCAAAGGACTGAACCAGGTCCAGCAGTTCGGCCTTCTGCTCGCTGCTCGCGTTCCTCGGATAGATGCCCTTGACGCCGGGCGCGCCGAATTTTTCGAGCGCGACCGACCAGAACTTGAGCCCGTTGCGCTTGAGCCAGACCGGCCAGTAGCACCAGCGTGCGAGGCCCGGCCCGTGGGGCAGGTCGCCGTGCTCGCCGGGGCGGCGGAGGATCACGAATTTTGCATCGGGCAGCGGCTCGCCCAGGGGGCGGGCATCGGTGCGGAGCAGGGGCTGGCCCTCCGCCGACCAGCGGAAGCGGTCGGGCGCGCGCACCGCGAGGCGGTCGAGCACCACCCGATCGTCCGCGCGGGCCCAGAGCGCCTCGGCGATGGCGTAGCCGTACCAGACCCCGTGCAGGAGCTGGCGGCTGACCGCGTCGAAGCCGACGCCTTCGAGCTGGCGGGCGAGGTCGTCGGCCGCGGCGCGATCGTTCGGCCCGTCGCCGCCGGGCTCGACCGTCCAGGGCCGCGCGATGGCGGCGTCGAGGCGCTGGTCCAGGGCCGCCTGGCAGCGCTCGTCCCGCAGGATGTCGCGGTAGGTGCGGAGCGCCTGGCCCTCGTCGCGGTGGCGATCGGCGTAGCGCGAGGGCTGGCGCGGGTTGAGCGGCAGCTCCCCGATATAGGGCTGGAGGCGGCCGGCGATGCTGGCGGCGGCGACCTCGCCATGGCGGGGCCGCTCCGGCACGCGGGTAGGGGACGACGGCAGCAGCCGCCGAAGGCGGGTCGCGAGGGCCGCCGCCATCAGGCGAGGCCCCCGCCGACTGCGAGTAGGGAGGACGATCGGGCATTCATCATGCCCCGATCATCGAGCCTCCACCCCGGCCTGTGCACCGCACCATGGTGCGGGGAAAACGAGGCTGCCGAAGGTCGCGCTTAGAGCGCGTCCGTCTTCGACGGATGCGCGACAGGCCGCGACCGCGGCCCGCCGCAAATGCGGCGCGCCCGCGCAGGCGCCGGTTACTGGCCGGCTGCCGTGAGCGAAAATGAAGCAAGAGCGGTTCCGTGCGAAACGGAAACGCTCTTGCGGCTACAGGCTGTCCTGCGCGGGCTCCGGCGGCTGGTAGAAGACGAAATCCGTCCCGTCCAGGTCATCGATATCGAAGTTCTCCAGCGCGATGGTCCTGCCGCCGTGGCCGTGCAGGTCGATCGTGACGAATGAGCCGAGCTGGACCACGGACAGGTCTTCGAAGCCCGAGATTGTCTCGAGCGCGCTGAGGTCGATCACGTCTTTGCCGTTGCCAAAGTCGGTGATCGTGTCGCTTCCATGGCCCGCGAAATAGACGAAGGTATCTGCGCCGGCACCACCCGTCAGCGTATCGGTGCCAGTGCCACCGCTGAGCCAGTCGTCGTTTGCTCCGCCGTCCAGCGTGTCGCGCCCTTCGCCGCCCATCAGGAAGTCCTCGCCGCCGCCACCGACGAGCCTGTCGTTGCCTTCGCCACCGAGAATCCAGTCCTCGCCGCCGCCGGCGCTGAACATGTCGTCGCCCTCGCCGCCGAAGATGAAGTCGGCGCGTCCGTCTGCGACCAGGGGATCGTCGCCGGGGTGGCCGACAAAGGTGGCGGTGCCGGGAACGTAGAAGCCCACTTCTTCGAAGAGTTCGTCCGCGGGGAATCCGGGGTAGGGCAGCCAGAACATGTCTTGGCTCAGGTACGCCGCCTTGACGTTGTGGAGCGTGATCGTTCCGCCGCCCCACGGACTGAGGTCGATCACCGTATCCCGGCCGTTGTCCGACAAGGTGAACTGCGTGCTCAACTCCGCCCAGGTGAACTGCGTGCCCAATGCTCGGAGGTCCAGGATGTCCTCGCTGCCGCGGAAGTCGAAGATGGTGTCGTTGTCGTCGCCGGGATGCATGTGGAAGATGTCGTCGCCGTCGCCGCCCGACATGCGGTCGTCCCCGGGCCCGCCGATGATCCAGTCGTCCCCGCCGCGGCCGTAGAGGAGGTCGTTGCCGTCGCCGCCGGCGATGAAATCGTTTCCGCCGGAAGCGTCGATGGTGTCGTTGCCGGTGTCGCCGGTCAGCCAGTCGTTCCCGAGGGTGCCCTTGATGGCATCGTCGCCGCTGCCGCCGCGGATGACGCTTTCGCGGCCCACGGCGATGATCGTGTCGCCGCCGCTGCCACCCATGATGAAATCGTCGCCGTTGCTCATCAGGAAGTCGTCGCCGCTACCGCCCAGGAGGAAGGCGTTGTCGCCGCCTCGATAGTTCGCCCTGTCGTCTCCGCCGGCGAGATCGTAGATGGCAAAGACGTCGTTGCCGTCAAAGGTCTCGCCGGTCTGGATGCCGACGTAGAGCCCAAGCGGATCCCCTTCTTGCGCTTGGCTGTCGTTATTGCCTCTGCGTGTGTCGTCGTTCTCGTCTGTCATGGCTCGCATCCTCTTCGCGTCGCGGAGCTCGCTTTCGAGCCTTGCCGCGCGGCGCGTGAGGCGGGTCGATCAGAGCCGGCACCGCAGCGGATGGGCTCAATAAACAAGAGATGTGAGCGCCACGGTATTGGGACAAGGACCGTTTTGTTGGGTCGGGAATGAGTTTTTCCGATGGCGTGCCACGTCACTCTGCGCGCGCGGGGAGGGTGGGCCGGTCTGCGTTCTCGCTCCCGTTTATGGTCAATAGAAGCCGGCGAGGCCGGCGGCGCGGGGGCCGGCGCTGGCGCCCCCGATGGACGCACTGCCTTCGCGGGCGGCGGTGCAGGCCAGGGCCAGCGCCCAGAATCGGTCGGCGTGGCCGTCGGTGCCTGAACGTTCGGCAAGCAGTCGCGGCGCCCCGGTCGGCCCGGCCTCGGCGCGGACGGCATGGAGGTCGCGGCGCAGGTCCGCATCGGGAGGGATGCGGAGTCGCCGGTCCTCCACCGCCTCGCGCAGCGCCGTCGCCACATCGAGCCGACGCGGCCCGGTCATCAGCACGCCTTCAACCATGCCGCGGCCCAGGTCCTCCTGCAGCTGCTCCACCACGGCCTCGCCCATGCCGGTCTGGTCCACGGCGATGCGCACCGGGCGGTAGCGCGCCGCTAAGTCGCCCACGATCGCCCGCTGCGCGCTGAAGGGGATGCCCTGGCGGACCGCAAGATCGCGCAGCCAGAGCACGTCGCCCACCTGCTCGAGCACCGCAGCGACCCAGAGGTCGCGCCGCCGCGCCACGTCCACGCCTACGGTGGCGGTGCCTCCGGCGAAGGCGGCGGGGTCGCCGGCGGTCGGGTCCTCGCAGGCGCGGATCGCCTCCCACGCGAGCCAGGCGCCCTCGCCGGCGGCGGGGATGCAGTCGAGCTCCTCGCCGGCATGGGCGCCGTATTCCGCTCGGAGCTCCGCCTCCCACGCCGCCTCGGCCCGGGCCGACCAGGGCTGCTCCTGGGCTCCAGAGATGCAGCGGTAGAGGCCTTGCGCCAACGCCTGCTTCAGGGTGACGCGGTGGAGCGAGCCGGGCTGCGTTCCTGCGCGCAGAGCGCGGCAGAGCGCGGCGAAGGGGCTAGCCTCGCCGTTGTGGGTGCTGATGACATGCGCTCGTCCGCCCCAGACGCGGAAGGCCAGCGCCGCCTTGAGCACCTCGCCGAGATCGTCCACGAACGCCGCCTCGTCGACGATGGCGAGGTCGCCGGGCCGGCCCTTGGAGCGGAAGGCGCGGGGCGCGGACGTCATGGCGAGGATTTCGCGTCTCGAAGGAAAGGCGATGCGGTAGGCGCGGACGTCCCGCCCGGCCTCGCCGATCAGGGTCTCGCCGCGGACGCCGGCGCCGATCTGCAGTGCCCGCGCCCAGATTGCGCAGTCTTCGATGAAGCCGCGCGTCATCTCCAGGTTGTAGGCCTGGTAGTAGACGTTGCCGCCGCCCGCCCAACCCGCGTGCATCACCGCGTCGTAGGCCTCCGTCCACGAGATGCCGACGCGCCGCGCTTTCTCGATCACCTTGAGGCCTGCCCGGTCCTTCACCCAGCGGACCTGATAGGGGAGGAGGAAGGGGTGGACGCTTGCCTGGTTCATGGTCCTCGGTCGATGATTCTTCGTGTCGCGCATGGTGCCCAGCATGCGGTCGTCTTTCGTCGCAGACTACCGGACCATGGTCCGGAGCATGCGAACACGGGCCGCATCGCTCGCGCCGCTTGTTGTGCGCCGCGCCGTTCTTGTGAAACGATAGCGGCAAGCGTTGCCAAACCCAGGGAGGCCACCGATGAGCTACGATCCTCGTGCTGCAACCGGAATTCCGACCGAGCCCGTGGGCTCGCTGCCCCGCCCGTCCAAGCTGCAGGCCGCCTATGCCGCCTACGATGCTGGCGACATTTCGAAGGCGGACCTGGAGGCCGAGCAGGAGGAGGCGGTGCGCGACTCGATTTCGCGCATGGAGGCCGCCGGCTCGCCCATCGTCTCCGACGGTGAGCAGCGCTGGTCGAGCTTCGCAACCTATCCGATCACGGACACGCTCGCGGGGACGGGCCTCGCCGACCATCTGGCGGGCGGCGGCCAGTACTTCGCCATCTTCGCCGACGGCCACCATCGCCAGCTGCCGCTGCTCACCGGCGGCCCCTTCCGCTACAAGAACTTCGCGGCCGATTCGCTCAAGCTCTCGATCAAGTCGGCGACCAAGCCGATGAAGCAGGCGGTGATTGCGCCCTCGATGCTCGCGCTGCTCTACCCCCTCGACGAGGAGATCGAAGGCTACTCGCGCGAGGCCTTCGAGGCCGACCTGATCGACGAGTGCGAGAAGGACGTGCGCGAAGCCTTCGCTGCCGGCGCCGTCAGGGTCTCGATCGACTTCACCGAAGGCCGGCTCTCCTGCCGCAACGATTCGCGCAATCCCTGGACCGGCCGCGAGATGCTTCCCCACTTCATCGAGCTGATCAACGGAGTGCTCGACCGCTTCTCGGCGGAGGAGCGGGTGAACATCGGCATCCACACCTGCCCCGGCGGCGACTGCGATTCGGTGCACAGCGCCGACGTGCCCTACAACGATCTGCTGCCGAGCATGTTCCAGCTCAACGCCGGCTACTTCATGATCCAGTTCAAGAGCGAGCGGAACCAGGAGCAGGTCTACAAGGACATCGCAGCGAGCATCCGGACCGACGCCAACGGCATCACGCAGATGGCCTACATCGGCGTCATCAACCCGCAGAACCCGCGGGTGGAATCGGCCGAGGAGGTGTGCGAGCAGCTTGTCGCGGCCGCCAATCACCTGCCGAAGGAGCAGATCGCTTCCACCGACGATTGCGGCTTCTCGCCCTTCAGCATCGACGTGAAGCCGAATCATGGCTCGCCCGACTACGCCCGCGACGTGGCGTTCCAGAAGATCGAGTCCCGCATCAAGGGCACGCAGATGGCTGCCGAGAAGCTCGGCATTCACTAGAGCGTATCCGTTTCATACGGAAACGCTCTGAGTCTTGGTCGCTCACGGCAGCCGGCCTAAGGCTGGCGCCTGCGCGGGCGCGCCGCATTCGCGGCGGGCCGCGGTCGCGGCCTGTCGCGCGTCCGTCAAAGTCGGACGCGCTCTAGCCAGGTTGACGACGTGCGGCCGGCTCGTGGCGGGCCGGCCGCGCGTATCTCATGCGGCCATGCCGCAGCGATGGCTCCCGTGACACGCTATCAGTGCCGCTGGTGCGGCTACGTCTACGACCCCGCCAAGGGCGAGGCGCAGCGCGAGACGCCGCCGGGCACACCCTTCGAGGCGTTGCCGGACGACTGGTGCTGCCCCGATTGCCGCGCGCCCAAGGCCGATTTCGATCCTGTAGCCGAGGGCTAGGCGTCCCCTTCCCGAATTTCTTGACCGGGCAGGCTGGCGCGGATGCTACGTCCGATGCCGGATGGTCTGCGCCACATTTGAAGGGGTACGCGTGAACATCGTTCTGCTCGGCGCCAACGGGAGAACCGGGCGAGAAGTCCTTGACCGAGCGCTGAGAGCTGGCGACACGGTCACCGCGTTAGTGCGCGCCAAAGGCAAGCTCGCCGATATCAGCCATGAACGATTGGACGTCCAGGTCGGGAGCGCTTGTGACCCAAGGGTTCTGGAGGCGCTTCTGCCTGGCCAAGACGTGGTGATTTCCACACTGGGACCGCGCCGACCAACAAGGGCTTCCGCCGCCATCTACTCCGACTCCGCAAGCTCGATTGTGGACGCCATGCAGGGAAGCGACGTCAACAGGCTTTTGGCGACCTCCTCTGCGTTGCTCTTCCCAAGCGACAGGCTGCTCGATCGCGTCTTGCGGGGGTTCGCGTCGAACATCGTGAAGGAAGCGCGTCGAATGGAAGAGCGGATCTGCTCCTCCAGCCTCGACTGGACAATCGCCCGAACGGGCTTTCTCACCAACGACACCGGGACCAGTTACCGCCAAGCCGAAGGCGCATCTCCCGAGGGCGGTGGCTCCATCTCTCGCGCGGCAGTGGCTTGTTTTCTCCTGGCGGAGGCGCGGCAGTCCACTCACCTTCGCCAGGTCGTCGGGCTGTGTGCATAGGTCCTGTGGAGGAGGGCGAGGCCGCCTGACGATGGGTCTCGGAGGTGCCTCTCGGCTCCGGCTGCCTCAGTCCTTCAGCGTGATGTCGACGGCGCCCTCGATGAGGTAGGTCATTCTCCGCAGGCCTGAGTCGGAGAGGACCTTGCCTTCCGGCACCGCAAGCGTGCCGTTGTTGCGGTAGAGCGGACCCTGGAAGGGATCGAGCTCGCCCGCGATCATCTTCGCCCGCGCCCGCTCGAGGTCAGCAACCGCCGCGCGCGGCACCCAGGACGCGATGGGGTCCACGTCCAGGACACCGGCGTCGAGCCCCTTCCACCAGCCTTGCAGCGCGGGCTCCCAGGTGCCCTTGACGATCGCCCGGATGGTGGGGATCAGATACGCCTCCCACTTGTAGACCATCGAGGTCGCGACGCTTCTCGGCGCCTCACCGGACATGTCGATCTGAAAGCCGATCGACCACTTGCCCCGGTCCTGGAAGGCGCGGTGCGGCCCCGGTGCGCTCAGGTTCGAGCCCAGCACGTCGACCCCCTGCGCCAGCAGGCTCTCGGCCGCCTGCGTCTCCTTGATCGGGTCGTACCAGGTGTTGACGTAGAGGCCGATCATCTCGACGGCCGGATTGACCGACTGGGCCCCGCGCAGGAAGGCGTTGAGGTCCCACGTCACGGGGCCCATCCGATAGCCCCCGATGGCGCCGATCTTCTCGCTTCGGGTCAGGTGGCCGGCGATGATCCCGGCCAGGTACCAGCCCTGATAGGTGCGGGCGTAGAAGCTCTCCAGGTTGGCGGCCGTGGTCGCGCCGGCGCAGTTCAGGAACGCCACATGGGGATACTTGCGCGCAGCCCTGAGGAAGGCTTCGCCATAGCCCCACGAGGTGCCGATGATGATGTTGTGGCCCTCGCGCACGTAGCGATCGACGAGCTGCAGGACGATCGCACCGTCCTCGGGCACCCTCTCGCTGACGGCGATTTTCAGCCCGAGCGCCTCCTCGGTCCTGACCCGCGCGCGATCGAGCGCCTCCGACCAGCCGCCGTCGTCGACGGTCGCGAGGTGGAGCATCGCGACCTTGGGCCTGCCTTCCAGCTTGAATGCCGCCTGCGCCGCGGTCAGGGAGAGCAAGCTGGCTGCGAGCAGCGCGATGATTCCAAAGATCAGTCCACGCATGGCCGGATCATGCCGCTCGATTGCCTCAGCGGGTCAAGTATGCCGCCTCGCAACGCCTCCTGCACCTGGGAAGGATACCTTTATGGTCAGATCACGCATGGTCTAGCCGAACATCGTCGTTACTCGGCCTCGACGACCAGGCGCTGGGCGAAGGCATCGCCGTTGTCGAAGCCGCCGAAGCGCGCGATCTCCTCCTCCGGCGGCGGCTCGCAGGACCACATGCGGCTCGGCACCCAGCCGCATTCGCGCTTTAGGTTCGCGGCGTATTCCGCACGCTTCAGCGCCGCGATGGAAGGGTCGATCACCGGCACGCCGAGGGCCTTCTCGATCTCCTTGTAGAAGCCGATCTCCAGCGTGCAGCCGAGGATCAGCGCTTCCGCGTAGTCCTCCTCCACCGCGCGTTTCCCGGCCGCGACCAGCCGGCGCTCGGTCTCGGCATGATCGGCCTGGAAGTCGTTGACGCCGAGTTCCACGTGATAGAAGCCGCTCAGGCGCTCGCCGTAGCCGTGCTCGCGCGCGACCGCGTTCATCTGGTTCACCCACTTGCGCCGCCCGACGATGATGCCGAAGCGGTTGGCGAGGCTCGCCGCGATCTCGCAGGAAGCGAGGCAGGGCGCGGTCACGATCATCTCGCCCGAAATCTCGCGGGCATCGTGCAGCCCGGTGTCGTAGAAGCAGCCGATGGCGAGCGCATCGAAGCCCTCGCGCGCCGCCTGCCGCGTCGCCTGGATGATGCCGCGCGAGACGATGGTCTCGTAGGAGCGGTACTCGATATGGGTGAAGCCGCCGCCCGGATCCGCAAGGCAGGTGATGTGCACCTCCGTGCCGGGCTGCTTGTAGGTGCGTGCCATGTCGGCGAAGACGGCATCGTAGGCATCGGTGCCGACCGGGTTCAGGTACATGAGCTTGAGGGGGGCGTTGGCCTTCATGCGGTCCTCCCGTTTTCCGAATTCACTATCTCGACTTACTCGATCGTCACGCCGTAGACCTCCCGCGCCCTCTCGGCGCTGATGAGGCCGTTCCGTACGTCCCGTCTCACGAGCTCCGGGTCGCGCTTCTGCGGATCGCCGAAGCCGCCGCCGTTGCCGGTCACCACGCGGATCACGTCGTCCCTCTGCGTCTTGAGGCCCGAGACGAAGGCGAAGCGCTGCCGCTCGCCCTCGTTCGGGATGAAATCTACATAGTTGGGCGAGCCTTCGTTGCCGCCGTCGAGCGCCCAGGCGGGGAACTTGGAGCGCGTGTAGCCGACCGTGAGGAATCCGTCGTCGGCGCGCACGCGGTAGTCCATGACGATGCCGCGCCCGCCGGTGAACTGTCCCTCGCCGCCGGGCTCCAGGTTGAGCGCCATCTGGTCGACGTAGAGCCCGTTGCGGGCTTCGTTGACCTCGGCCGGGCAGTTGAAGGTCTCGCCGTGGAAGCCGCAGAACATCGCGTTGTTGCCGTCGCGGCCCTCGCGGCCGCCCCAGCCGCCGAGCTGAGGCTCGATGATCGTGTATTGGCGGCCGGTGTCGGGGTGGATGCCGCCGATGAAGGTGCCGCACACCGAAGCGAAGTGTCCGGCTGCCAGGCGCTCCGGCATGTGCTGGGCGAGGCAGCGCCACATCAGGTCGTAGGCGCGCAGATCGATCTCGTAATAGAAGCCGATGGGTGCAGGCTCCTCGGCGTGAAACACGGAGCCCTCCCGCGTCAGCAGTCGGATCGGGCGGAACGAGCCGGCGTTGCACGGCGAATAGGGATCGGTCAGCGACTTGAAGATCATCTGCGCCGCCACCATCACGCCGTCCCGGCTGGTGTTGACGGGGTTGGTCGCCTGGTCCGGGTTGTTCCGCAGATCGACGACGAACTCCTCGTCCCGAATGGCGATCTCGACGTTGTAGACCTGACCGTCGTCCTGCTCCTCCGCGAGCGAGAAGGTGCCCTTCGGCAGCGTCACCAACGCCGCGCGGGAGACCCGCTCGCCATAGTCCATGAAGGCCGTCATCGCATGCTCGAAGGTGGCGGCGCCGTATTTCTCGGCAATCTCCCCGAGCCGGGCGGTGCCGATGCGGACCGAGGCGATCGCCGCCCAGACGTCGCCTTCAAGCACGTCGGGCATGCGGGAGTTGACCTTGATGATCTCCAGCACGGGCCGGATCGGCTCGCCCCGGGAGATCATCTTGACGGCCGGCAGCCGCAGCCCTTCCTGGAAGATCTCCGTCGCCTCGCCGGTGAGCGAGCCCGGCGCCATGCCGCCGACGTCGGAGTTGTGCGCGATGTTCGCGGTCCAGGCGATGATCCGGCCGTCGGCGAAGACCGGCATCGTGACCACGATGTCGTTCAGGTGGGTCACCCCGCCGTAGTAGGGGTCGTTGGTGACGAAGACGTCGCCGGGCTCGATCGCGCCGGGCTCGGTGAACTTCTCGACGATCACCGTCACCGCCTTGTCGAGCACGCCGACGAAGGCCGGGATGCCGGCGCCGGAGCTGGCGATCTCGCCCCTGGCATTGGTGATCCCGGTGCCCATGTCGAGCACCTCGTAGATGATCGAGCTCATCGCCGTCTTTCTCATGGCCGCGAACATCTCGTCGGCCGCGCTCTGCAGCGAGTTCTGGATGATCTCGAGAGTGATCGGATCGTTGGTCATGGCTGTCGATGCCGTCATTACCCTTCACCTCAGCGGCGGATGTGAATGCGAATGTTGCCGAAGTCGTCGACCTCGGCGTGGTTGCCGGGGTGGACCACCACGGTCGTCCCCGGGTCCTCGACGATGGCCGGCCCGTCGAAGGCCATGCCGGGCTCCAGCCTCTCGCCGTCGTAGATGGCCGCCTCGCGCACGCCTTCGAGCGCGTAGTCGATCTGGCGTGCGCCCTTCCGCGCCTCGTCGAGCGCACGCCCCGTCACCTCGCGCCGGGTCATGGTGAGCTTGCCGATCTCGACCCTGGCGACGACGTGGAAGCCCACCATCTCCACCGGCGCATCGAGCCTGTAAGTGTATTCGCGCTCGTAGGTCTCGTGGAAGGCGGCTTCGATGGCGGCGACTTGCGCGCCCGTCACCGGGCCATCGCCCAGGGGAACCTCGGTGGTGTGCTCCTGGTTCTGGTAGCGGAAGCGGCCGAAGCGCGAGAGCCGGACCGCGCCGGCATCGATGCCCTCGGCTGCGAAGCGGTTGCGTGCGCGCGCCTCGGTCCCGGCGAATGCCGCCTCGATGGCGTCCGCATGGTCGGCGTCGAGATCGACGAGCAGGGTCACGACATCGTCACGCCGCAGATCCGACATCATCATGCCCCAGGCGGAGAACACCGAGGCATCGGCCGGCACCACCACCTTGGCGACGCCGAGCTCCTGTGCGAGCGCCACGGCATGCATCGCGCCACCGCCGCCGAAGGCGATCAGCGTGAAGTCGCGCGGATCGAAGCCCCGGTTGACCGAGACCAGCTTGAGCGCGTTGACCATGTTGTTGTTGGCGATGCGCACGATGCCGCGGGCGGCCTCGTCGGCATCGACGCCGAGCCGGGCGCCGACCGCTTCGATGGCTTTCTGCACCGCATCCATGTCGGCCTCGACCGCCCCGCCGCAGAAGTAGTCCCGGTTGATGCGGCCGAGCCAGAGGTTGGCGTCGGTCGTGGTCGCTTCCGTGCCGCCCCGCCCGTAGGCCGCAGGGCCCGGCATCGCGCCTGCGGAGCGCGGCCCGACGCGCAGCTTGCCGAAGTCGTCGACCCAGGCGATGGAGCCGCCGCCGTTGCCGATCTCCACCAGATCGACCACCGGCACCATCACCGGATAGCCGGCGGTGGCTCGGCTGCGCCCGATCCAGTAGTCGGTCTTGATGCGCACGCGGGCGTCCTCGATCAGGGAGCACTTGGCGGTGGTGCCGCCGATGTCCAATGCCAGCACGTTGGGCTCGCCGATCAGCCGGCCGAGCTCGGCCGCGCCCCAGACGCCCGACGCCGGCCCCGATTCCACCATGGTGATGGGGATGCGCGAGACCGTGTCCACCGAATCGACGCCGCAGTTGGACTGCATGATGTAGAGCCCGCCGCCGAAGTCGCGCTCCCCGAGTCCAGCGTCGAGGCGGTGCAAATAACGCTCCGCCACCGGCTGCACGTAGGCCGAGAGCACGGCGGTGCTGGTGCGCTCGTACTCGCGCCACTCGCGCGTAATCTGGTGGGAGGAGATGGCCGAGACCTCCGGCCACAGCCGGCTGAGCTCGGCGAGCGCCGCCTGCTCGTGGGCGGGGTTGGCGTAGGAATGGATGAAGCAGATCGCGACCGCTTCCACGCCCTCAGCCTGGAAGTCGGCGACGATATCCGGCAGCGGCGTGAGATCGATGGGCTGCATCTCGCGCCCGCGGTAGTCCATGCGCCCCGGCAGCTCGCGGCGCAGGCTGCGCGGCACGAAGGGCTCGGGCTTCTGATAGTGCAGGTTGAAGAAATCGGGCCGATTGCCGCGTGCGATCTCCAGCGTGTCGCGAAAGCCCTGCGTCGCGATGAGCCCGACCCTGACGCCGGTGCGCTCGGTCAGCGCGTTGATGACCACCGTCGTGCCGTGGGCGAGGAAGTCGACCGCGTCCGCAGCGACGCCCCCCTTCGCCATCACGTCGAACACACCCTCCTCGTAGCCGCCGGGGGTGGTGTCGGTCTTGGCGCTGCGAACGATCGATTCGCCGGTGGCCTCGTTTGATTCGAGAACCAGAAGATCGGTGAACGTGCCGCCGACATCGGTGGCGACGCGGATGGTCTTGGTCATTAGCGAACTTCCTCAGGGTAAGGGCAATCGGGGGGCGGAGGACGTCCGCACCAGTGGGCGACGAAGAGCACGCCAGCGTTCATGCGTCGAGCCCTCCTTCTGCGAGCCGGTCGCGGACCATCTCTTCCTCGCGGGAGACGACTGGCACGGCGCTGATGAGGCGCCGCGTGTAGGGATGCTCGGGAGCTGCGAAGAGCGTTTCCGTGACGCCGATCTCGAGCAGGCGCCCCTTCTCGAACACCGCGACGCGATCGGCGAAGTTTCGCACCACCGAGAGGTCGTGGGTGATGAAGAGGTAGGTGAGCCCGCGCCGCGGCTTCAGCTCCTCCAGCAGCCGCAGCACGCGCGCCTGCACCAGCACGTCGAGGGAGGAGGTGGGCTCGTCGAGCACCACCAGCTCGGAGCGACAGGCCAGCGCCCGGGCGACCGCGACCCGCTGCCGCTGCCCGCCGGAAAGCGCCGCCGGGTAGCGCCGCGCGAACTCGGCGGGCAGGCCCACCTCTTCCAGCAGCGTCGCCACGATCTCCGGCCGCTCGCGCCGCTCGCCGATGCGGTGCACGTCGAGGGCGAGGCGCAGCGAGGCGCCCACGGTGCGCTTCGGGTTGAGGGTGGAGAGCGGGTTCTGCTGCACCAGCTGGACCGCGCGCCGGTGCTCGCGGCGTCGCCGGGCGGGCAGGGGCTCGCCGTGCATCAGGATGGTGCCGGCCGTCGGCGGATAGACGCCGAGGATCAGGTTCGCGACCGTGGTCTTGCCGGCGCCGGACTCGCCCACGATGGCGAGGCACTCGCCCGCCTGCACGTCGAAGGACACATCGAGCAGGGCAGGGACCTCGCGGTCCTCCAGCCGGAAGAGCTTGCTCGCGCCTTGCACTTCGAGGAGCGGCGGGCTCATGCGTGGCCTCCGCCTGCCTCGTGCACGACCAGGGGCTGCGAGAAGTCGCGCGGCTCGTCGCCGATGTCCGGCAGCCCGCCGCCGGTGATGCGCGGCACCGCCGCCATCAACGCCCGCGTGTAGGCGTGGCCGGGGCGCTCGAAAACGGAAGCGCAGGGCCCCTGCTCGACGATCCGGCCCTTGTAGATCACGTAGACGCGGTCCGCGAACTCGCGCACCACGCCGAGATTGTGGGAGATGAAGAGCACGGAGGTGTGGTGATGCTCGACCAGCTCGCGCATCAGCTTGAGCGTCTGGGCCTGCACCGTCACGTCGAGCGCCGTGCCCGGCTCGTCGGCGATGAGCAGGGCGGGCTCGTTGGCAAGCGCCATCGCGATCATCACCCGCTGGTTCATGCCCCCCGAAAGCTGGAAGGGATAGGATTCGAAGACCCGGTCCGGGTCGTCGATGGAGACCTCGAGCAGCATCTGCGCCGCGCGCTCCCGCGCCGCCCGCTCGTTCAGCGCCGGGTCCGCCCGTCTCAGCACCTCGTGGAACTGGGTGCCGATGCGGTAGACCGGGTTGAGCGACGAGGTGGGATCCTGGAACACCATGGTCATGCGGGTGCCGCGCAGGCGGCGGCGCTCCCGCGCCGACATACGGTCGAGATCGCGCCCCTCGAAGACCACGTTCCCGAAAATTCGCGCCGAGCGCAGCAGCTGCAGCAGGCCCAGCACGATGCGCGCGGTGACCGACTTGCCCGAGCCGGATTCGCCCACCAGCGCCACCCGCTCGCCCGGCGCGATGGAGAGCGAGATGCCGTGCAGCACCTCGACGTAGGCCTCGTAGGTCTTGAAGCCGAGCCTGAGGTCGCGGATGTCGAGCGTCGGCACGGTCATTGATCGGCCCCGAAGAGCTCGCGCAAGGCGTCGCCGATAAGGTTGAAACCGAACACCGCGATCAGGATCGCGAGGCTGGGGAAGATGGTGAGCCACCAGGAATCGGGCAGATACTTCGCGCCGTCGGCCACCATCGAGCCGAGGTCCGGTGTCGGCGGCTGCACGCCGAGGCCGAGGAAGGAAAGCGAGGACGCGATCAGGATGATGAAGCCGAGGTCGAGCGTCATCTTGGTGACGATGGAAGGGAAGCAGTTCGGCAGAACCTCGCGGAACATCACGTGCAGGCGCGAGGCGCCGATCAGCTCGGCCGCGAGCACGTAGCCCTCCTCCTTCTCGCCCCGCGTCATGTTGTAGACGAGCCTGGCGTACCACGGCCACCACATGGCGGTGACCGCCAGCATCCCGTTGATCAGCGTCGGCTCCAGCACGCCCATGATCGACATGGCCAGCACCAGCGGCGGGATCGAGAGGAAGACGTCGGTCACGCGCATCAGCGCGAACTCGGTGTAGCGGCCGAAGTAGCCCGCGATCAGCCCGACGGTGACGCCCACGGGAACCGCGATGCCGAGCACCACCACGCCCAGGATCAGCGAAATCCGGTAAGCGTAGATGACGCGGCTGAAGAGGTCGCGGCCGACGAGGTCCGTCCCCATCAGGTGCGGCCACCTGGGCGGCTGGTTGAAGTTGGCGAAGTCGACCACCGCGCCGCGATGCTCCGGGAAGGGCGCGATGAAGTCCGCGAAGATGGCGCAGATCAGGATGATGCCGACCAGGATCAACCCCAGCAGCGAAAGCGGGTTGGAGGCCAGGATCGTGACGGCCCGCCTCATGTCCGCCCTCGCGCGTAGCGGATACGCGGGTTGATGATGGTGACCAGCACATCGACGATGAGGTTCATGATCAGGAAGGTCGCCGAGATGATGAGCACCGTGCCGACGATGGCATCCAGGTCCTTGCGCAGGATGACCGAGACTCCGTAGCGCGAGAGGCCCGGCCAGGCGAACACCGCCTCGACGAGAAAGGCGTTGCCGAGCATGGCCGCGAAGTCGAGCCCGATGATGGTAAGCGAGGGAATCAGCGAGGGCTTGAAGGCGTAGCGATTGGCGATGCGGCGGTCCGGCACGCCGTAGGAGTGCGCCATTTCGATGTAGGGCTTGTCGTAGGTCTCCACCATGTTGGCGCGGGTGAGGCGCGCGGTCTGCCCGATGCCCGAAAGCGCGAGCGCGAAAGCGGGCAGGATGATGTGCCAGGCGGCGTTGCCAAATGCGCTCAGGTTGCCTGCGATCAGCGTGTCGAGGAAGAGAAAGCCGGTGACCTGCTGGATGGCATACGTATCCGAGATGCGACCGGCGATGGGGAAGAGCGGCAGAAAGTACGCGAAGAGCAGCATCAGGATCACAGCCCAGACGAAGCTCGGCGCCGAGACCCCGAGCAGGGCGATCATTCGGATGGCGTTGTCGATCCAGGTGCCTCGCCAGCGCGCGGACGCGATGCCGAGCGGCAGCCCGATCACGATCATCATCGCGCCGGCGACGAAGATCAGCTCCAGCGTGGCCGGCAGAAACTGCGCGATGTCCACCACCACGGGCCGGTTGGTGTAGAGCGAGATGCCGAGATCGCCTTGCGCGAGCTTGCTCAGGAAGTGCCCGTACTGGACCGCGATCGTCTCGTCGAGGCGGAGCTCCGCGCGCAGCTTGGCGACCGATTCTGCGGTTGCGCTCGGCCCGAGCGCGATGCGCGCGGGATCGCCCGGGATAATCCGGGCGATCGCGAAGATCAGCATCGAGACCCCCAGCAGGACGATGCAGGAGATCCCGACGCGCCGTACAAAGATGAGAAGCGTCGGCGTCACGGCCCGCCTTTAGCCCGGAAACCTCACCAATGCCATGGTGAGCAATCCGGGTCAGCCTGGTGCTTCTGAAGTTCGCAACGCTCTTGTCTGGATGCTGGACCCCGCCAGTCCCCCCACCCTCGTCGTCATGCCCGGACTCGTTCCGGGCATCCATTCGCGTCGGGCCGGACCCGAGTGCCCTCGTGGATGGCCGGGACAAGCCCGGCCATGACGTGACGAGGTTGCGAGCAATTGGATAAGAACTCCGGCAACAATGCAGCAGGCGATGGGGCGGGCAGGCATTAGAAATGCCCGCCCCGCCGCTGAACTCTACTCGGTCATTTCCATGAGGCGGAAGCTGAAGCCGAAGCCGTCGAGGCCGAAGGCCATGGCCGGATCGCTCAGCGCCGGCACCTTGACCCGGTTGGAGGCCGCGAAGACCGACTGCGAATCGTGCGCGTAGATGGTGGGCGCGATGGCGATCAGCCTGTCGTTGAGCGCTGAATAGGCTTCCTGCCGTGCCTCCGGCGTTGTCCCGGTGCGCCCGGCCTCCAGCAGGCGGTCCACCTCGGCGTCATTGAGGTGTTCGGGCGACTGCCACGTCCCGGCCGCGCTGGAGTGATACATGCCGTAGAGCAGCGTATCGGTATCGCCGGTCACCGCGGTGACGTAGACCTGCGAGACGTTCGGGCTGGTCTCCGAGTTCGACACCTGCTCGGTGAAGAGCGCCCACGGGATCCTGCGGATTTCGGAGTTGATGCCGATCTCCGCGAAGTTCGCCTGCATGAGCAGCGCGAAGCGCTCTTCCAGCGGCACCTCGCCGATCCAGGTGAGCTCCAGGGTGAAGTCGTCCGGCGAGTACTTGCAGTCGGCCAGATGCTGCCGCGCCGCGTCGAGGTCGCGCGTCTGCGCCTTCTCGCGCGGGTTGGCGCCGAGCATCGCGGCCGGGATCGCGCCGGTCGACAGCGTCCCCTGGGAGACCTCGTCGGTGACCGCGATGATCTTGACCCCGCCCTCGTAGTCGAAGGCCTTGGCCAGCGCGAGGCGGCAGTTCACGTCGTCGAGCGGCGGCTTGGTCGTGTTCAGCTTCATGTAGAAGCCGGTCACCCCGCCTTCGGTGAAGAGCTGCGCACCCGTCTCGGAAAGCGCACCGAGCACCTCCGGCGGCACCCACTGCGAGGAGATGTCGTGCTCGCCCTGGGCGATGAGCGTGCGCACCGTGGCCGCCTCCAGCCCGTAGCGGAGCCGCACGGTATCCGGCGCCGCTTCGGCGATGGGTAGGAAGTAGCCGGCGCTCTTCTCCATCACCGTCTCTTCCTGCGGGTTGTGGGAGACCACACTGTAAGCGCCCGTGCCGCCCCCGTTCTGCGAGAGGTAAGCCTGACCCCAGTCTCCCATCTCGCCTTCGCCCTCGCCGAGATTGGCCATGACGAGCTGCTTGTCGACGATGGGGAGCCGCACCAGCGACGAGACGAAGGGCGCGTAGGGCTCGGAGAGGGTGAAGCGCACGGTGTGCGCGTCCACCGCCTCGGCGCCTTCCACGCTCACGAAGAGGTAGGAAAGCCCCTGGCCGATGGTCTTCATGCGGTCGAGCGAGAAGACCACGTCGTCTGCGGTGAGCGGATTGCCGCTCTGGAACGTCACGTCATCGCGGAGCGTGAAGGTGAAGCTCGTCCCTTCGCCGGACCAGCTCGCGGCCAGATGCGGATCGTGGCCGGGCGCGCCCTGCTGCGGGATCACGAGGGTGTCGTAGACGTTGAACATCAGGATTGAGTCGGCGTAGTCGGTCGCCTTGGCCGGGTCGAGCTCGCCGACCGCGACCTCGTCCAGGCGCAGCACCCCGCCGGCCTGAACGATCTGGGGAATCGCCCCCAGGGCTGCCACCAGCGAGGCTGCCGACAGCAACTTCAGTAGTGTTCTCATGTCATGGTTCTCCCTAGTCTCACTCTTCGATTTCGGCCGCCTGCGGCCGCTTGCTGTGGTCTCCAAAGATGTCCGATGTGCAGACATGCAGGATCACGGCCGGCTGCGTGCCGTGGTTCCAGCTCGAATGCCGCCGCGTGGACTTGAAATGGATGGAGGAGCCGGCCTCGAGCACGGTGCTCTCGTCCTCGGTCTCGACCGTGATCGCCCCTTCCAGAATGTAGAAGAGCTCCTCGCCCTCGTGCCGTATCCACTCGGAGCGATGACCCGGCGGCTTGTGGATGATGACGCTGTTGAGAACGGCACCGGGGAAGGACGCCGAGATGCGCTCGTAGCGGAGCGCGTGCTGCTCGATGACGAAGCTGGGCCGCTCGCCATGCAGCGTGAAGGGTGCATCGGGCCGGGGCTGCGCGAGAAATTCGGTGACGTGGGTGCGCAGCACGCCGGAGATGGCGGCGAGCGACGAAAGCGAGGGCGCGTTCAGTCCACGTTCAATCTGGGAGATGAAGCCGACCGAAAGCCCGGCCCCGTCGGCCACCTGCTTGAGCGTCAGCCCGAGCTGCTGGCGGCGGTCGCGCAGCCGTTTGCCCAGGGGGGCGTCCGTCTCCGCCGGCTGAGCCTTCGCCGAACTGCGTGCCATCTCCCGGGGCGCTCCCTCATTTCACTATAAGTAAAATCCTGACGCATGGGGCGGTGCCAAGTCAACCGCTCTTCGCCGGCAGTCCCCGCCGATAGCTCTTTCTTATCGCTCCCATCGGAAAATCCGTCTGGTTGCGGCGGCAAACCTTCCCACGTGATTCGGTAGCGCACCCTCCCGGGACGCGCCGTCTGGATCGAGAATGAGCATGGGAATTGCGATAAGAGACATCGGCCGAGCGGGAATCGCGGCGATCGCGCTTCTCGCCGCTGCGTTCTTGTTGCTTCCGGCAGATGCCGCGGCCAGTCAATGCAGCCCCTCGGAACGGGTGGACCGCGGGGACGCCGAATGCCTGAGCGCCTCGTGGAGGAACCGGGGGATTTTCAAGAAGAGTACGTACCGGGTCCAGAACATGTGTGCGGCCTACGGCCGGGTGGCCGCCAAGGTCGACCTCCTGGCGGCGAGGGACCGGACGGTGAGCCTCGACGACGGACGACCGAGACGCGGCTGGGCATGGCGCCAGATCAGATCGATCTCCTGCTGCTCCGACATCGGCATCTGCAACAGGTCCGATGCGG
>Ga0209022_1001757_pt1 | contig 20800 bp, 12 predicted proteins | sample PinacodermPK_FD_187300 | JGI IMG/M metagenome (GOLD analysis project Ga0209022, IMG submission 187300) | Host-associated microbial community of the marine sponge Aplysina aerophoba from Gulf of Piran - sponge pinacoderm, lysed by proteinase... | ecosystem: Host-associated > Porifera > Sponge >...
GATCCGAACAATCCGGACAATGACAATGGTGATCCGAACAATCCGGACAATGACAATGGTGATCCGAACAATCCGGACAATGACAATGGTGATCCGAACAATCCGGACAATGACAATGGTGATCCGACCAATGATCCTCCCCTCGAAAGCACTACCATAACTTACAGTATAACCACTAGTGCTGGAACGGGCGGGAACATTACTGGAAATAAAACTGTTAACCAGGGTGACTCAGTGAGCATAACTGCCACCCCGAGTACGGGTTATCAAGTACAATCGTGGGGAGGAACTTGTGGAACCTATAACAAAAACACCAATCCAGTTTCTATTACCCCAACCCAAAGTTGTTCTATTAGTGTCGCCTTTCATAAGGTATCCTATACGATTACTACAAATGCAGGTACAGGTGGATCCATAACTGGAAATCAATCTGTAAAACATGGAGAATCGGTAAGCATCACTGCTACACCAAGTACGGGTTATCAAATAGCATCCTGGTCAGGAACTTGTGGAACCTATGCCAAGACTACCAATCCAGTTTCTATTACCGCCACCAAAGATTGTTCAATCAGTGTAGCCTTTGAAAAAGTATCTTATACGATTACCACCAATGCAGGTACAGGTGGTACCATCACTGGAAATCAATCTGTAAAACATGGAGAATCGGTAAGCATCACTGCTACACCAAGTACGGGTTATCAAATACAATCGTGGGGAGGAACTTGTGGAACCTATAACAAAAACACCAATCCCGTCTCCATTACCGCTACCAAAGATTGTACAATTAGTGTATCCTTTGAAACCGATAATAATTCTCCTCCTATAGATAATTCAGGTGATGTTTCATATACTATAACTACCAGTGCAGGTACAGGTGGAAGCATCACTGAAAATCAAACTGTTGAACAAGGTGAATCAGTTAGTATAACTGCTACACCAAGTACGGGTTATCAAGTACAATCCTGGGGAGGAACTTGTGGAACCTATAACAAAAACACCAATCCCGTCTCCTTTACCCCAACCCAAAGTTGTACTATTAGTGTGGCCTTTGAAAAGGTATCTTATACGATTACCACGAATGCAGGCACCGGCGGAACTATCACTGGGAATCAATCTGTAAAACATGGAGAATCGGTAAGCATCACTGCTACACCAAGTACGGGTTATCAAGTACAATCCTGGGGAGGAACTTGTGGTACTTATGCCAAGAGTGCCAATCCGGTTTCCATTACTGCTACCAAAGATTGTTCAATCAGTGTAGCTTTTGAAAAGGTATCTTATACGATTACCACCAATGCAGGCACCGGTGGATCTATCACTGGAAATCAATCTGTAAAACATGGTGAATCGGTAAGCATCTCTGCTACATCAAGTACTGGTTATCAAGTACAATCGTGGGGAGGAACTTGTGGAACCTATAATAAAAACACCAATCCAGTTTCTATTACTGCTACCAAAGATTGCTCAATCAGTGTAGCTTTTGAAAAGGTATCTTATACGATTACCACCAATGCAGGCACCGGTGGATCTATCACTGGAAATCAATCTGTAAAACATGGAGAATCGGTAAGCATCACTGCTACACCAAGTACGGGTTATCAAATAGCATCCTGGTCAGGAACTTGTGGAACCTATGCCAAGACTACCAATCCTGTTTCTATTACCGCAACCAAAGATTGTTCAATCAGTGTAGCCTTTGAAAAAGTATCTTATACGATTACCACCAATGCAGGCACCGGTGGAGACATCACTGGAAATCAATCTGTAAAACATGGAGAATCGGTAAGCATCACTGCTACACCAAGTACGGGTTATCAAATACAATCGTGGGGAGGAACTTGTGGAACCTATGCCAAGACTACCAATCCAGTTTCCATTACCGCCACAAAAGATTGTTCTATTAGTGTATCTTTTGAGACCGATAATAATTCTCCTCCTGTAGATAATTCAGGTGATGTTTCATATACTATAACTACGAGTGCAGGTATGGGTGGGAGCATCACTGAAAATCAAACTGTTGAACAGGGTGAATCTGTGAGCATAACTGCCACCCCAAGTACAGGTTATCAAGTACAATCCTGGGGAGGAACTTGTGGAAGCTATAACAAAAACACCAATCCAGTATCCTTTACCCCAACCCAAAGTTGTACTATTAGTGTGGCCTTTGAAAAGGTATCTTATACGATTACCACCAATGCAGGTACCGGCGGAACTATCACTGGAAATCAATCTGTAAAACATGGAGAATCGGTAAGCATCACTGCTACACCAAGTACAGGCTATCAAATAAGTGGATGGACTGGAACCTGTGGGACCTTTAGTCAATCCACGAATCCTGCAACCTTCACAGCAACCAAAGATTGCTCTATTAGTGTAACCTTTGAAAAAGTATCTTATACGATTACCACCAATGCAGGTACCGGCGGAACTATCACTGGAAATCAATCTGTAAAACATGGAGAATCGGTAAGCATCACTGCTACACCAAGTACAGGCTATCAAATAGCATCCTGGTCAGGAACTTGTGGAACCTATGCCAAGACTACCAATCCAGTTTCCATTACCCCAACCCAAAGTTGTACTATTAGTGTGGCCTTTGAAAAGGTATCCTATACGATTACCACCAATGCAGGTACCGGCGGAACTATCACTGGAAATCAATCTGTAAAACATGGAGAATCGGTAAGCATCACTGCCACACCAAGTACAGGTTATCAAATAGCATCCTGGTCAGGAACTTGTGGAACTTATGCCAAGACTACCAATCCAGTTTCCATTACCGCCACAAAAGATTGTTCTATTAGTGTATCTTTTGAGACCGATAATAATTCTCCTCCTGTAGATAATTCAGGTGATGTTTCATATGCTATAACTACGAGTGCAGGTACGGGTGGGAGCATCACTGAAAATCAAACTGTTGAACAGGGTGAATCTGTGAGCATAACTGCCACACCAAGTACAGGTTATCAAGTACAATCGTGGGGAGGAACTTGTGGAACCTATAACAAAAACACCAATCCAGTTTCCTTTACCCCAACCCAAAGTTGTACTATTAGTGTGGCCTTTGAAAAGGTATCCTATACGATTACCACCAATGCAGGCACCGGTGGATCTATCACTGGAAATCAATCTACCGAACATGGCACAACCGTCAGGATAACCGCCACAGCCAATACAGGCTATCAAATAAGTGGATGGACTGGAACCTGTGGGACCTTTACTAAATCCACGAATCCTGCAACCTTCACAGCAACCAAAGATTGCTCTATTAGTGTAACCTTTGAAAAAGTATCCTATTCCATCACTACAACGGCAGGAACTGGAGGATCCATTACCCAAAATCAAACTGCCGAGCATGGTACAACCGTCAGGATAACCGCCACAGCCAATACAGGCTACCAAATAAGTGGATGGACTGGAACCTGTGGTACCTTTAGTCAATCCACGAATCCAGCGACCTTCACAGCAACTAAAGATTGCTCTATTAGTGTGACCTTTGAAAAAGTATCCTATTCCATCACTACAACGGCAGGTACAGGCGGAACTATCACTGGAAATCAATCTGCCGAACATGGTACAACCGTCAGGATCACTGCCACACCCAATACAGGCTATCAAATAAGTGGATGGTCAGGAACCTGTGGTACCTTTAGTCAATCCACGAATCCAGCAACCTTCACGGCAACCAAAGATTGTACAATCAATGTAGCCTTTGAAAAGGTATCTTATACGATTTCCACCAATGCAGGTACAGGTGGTACCATCACTGGAAATCAATCTGTACAACATGGAGAATCGGTGAGTATCACAGCTACACCAAGTACAGGTTATCAAATAGCATCCTGGTCAGGAACCTGTGGAAGCTTTGACAAATCTATCAATCCAGCAATTTTCACAGCAACCAAAGATTGCTCCATCAGTGTAGCCTTTGAAAAGTTATCCTATACCATCACCACCAATGCAGGCACCGGTGGAACTATCACTGGAAATCAATCTGCAAAATATCAGGAATCGGTAAGTATCACTGCTACACCCAGTACGGGTTATCAAATAGCATCCTGGTCAGGAACTTGTGGAACCTATGCCAAGACTACCAATCCTGTTTCTATTACCGCAACCAAAGATTGTTCAATCAATGTAGCCTTTGAAAAAGTATCTTATACGATTACCACCAATGCAGGCACCGGTGGAGACATCACTGGAAATCAATCTGCAAAATATCAGGAATCGGTAAGTATCACTGCTACACCCAGTACGGGTTATCAAATAGCATCCTGGTCAGGAACTTGTGGAACCTATGCCAAGACTACCAATCCTGTTTCTATTACCGCAACCAAAGATTGTTCAATCAATGTAGCCTTTGAAAAAGTATCTTATACGATTACCACCAATGCAGGCACCGGTGGAGACATCACTGGAAATCAATCTGTAAAACATGGAGAATCGGTAAGCATCACTGCTACACCAAGTACAGGCTATCAAATAGCATCCTGGTCAGGAACTTGTGGAACCTATGCCAAGACTACCAATCCTATTTCTATTACCGCCACAAAAGATTGTTCTATTAGTGTATCTTTTGAAGCCGATAATAATTCTCCTCCTGTAGATAATTCAGGTGATGTTTCATATACTGTAACTACGAGTGCAGGTACAGGTGGAAGCATCACTGAAAATCAAACTGTTGAACAGGGTGAATCTGTGAGCATAACTGCCACACCAAGTACAGGTTATCAAGTACAATCCTGGGGAGGAACTTGTGGAACCTATAACAAAAACACCAATCCAGTATCCTTTACCCCAACCCAAAGTTGTACTATTAGTGTAGCCTTTGAAAAGGTATCCTATACGATTAGCACCAATGCAGGCACAGGCGGAACTATCACTGGAAATCAATCTGCAAAATATCAGGAATCGGTAAGTATCACTGCTACACCCAGTACAGGTTATCAAATAGCATCCTGGTCAGGAACTTGTGGAACCTATGCCAAGACTGCCAATCCTGTTTCTATTACCGCCACAAAAGATTGTTCTATCAGTGTAGCCTTTGAAAAGGTATCCTATACGATTAGCACCAATGCAGGCACAGGTGGAACTATCACTGGAAATCAATCTGTAAAACATGGAGAATCGGTAAGCATCACTGCTACACCAAGTACGGGTTATCAAGTACAATCCTGGGGAGGAACTTGTGGCACTTATGCCAAGACTGCCAATCCGGTTTCCATTACCGCCACAAAAGATTGTTCTATTAGTGTAGCCTTTGAAAAGGTATCCTATAGCATAACCACCAATGCAGGCACAGGTGGAACTATCACTGGAAATCAATCTGTACAACATGGAGGATCAGTAAGCATCACTGCTACACCAAGTACAGGTTATCAAATAGCATCCTGGTCAGGAACTTGTGGAACCTATGCCAAGACTGCCAATCCTGTTTCTATTACCGCCACAAAAGATTGTTCTATCAGTGTAGCCTTTGAAAAGGTATCCTATACGATTAGCACCAATGCAGGCACAGGTGGAACTATCACTGGAAATCAATCTGTAAAACATGGAGAATCGGTAAGCATCACTGCTACACCAAGTACGGGTTATCAAGTACAATCCTGGGGAGGAACTTGTGGCACTTATGCCAAGACTGCCAATCCGGTTTCCATTACCGCCACAAAAGATTGTTCTATTAGTGTAGCCTTTGAAAAGGTATCCTATAGCATAACCACCAATGCAGGCACAGGTGGAACTATCACTGGAAATCAATCTGTACAACATGGAGGATCAGTAAGCATCACTGCTACACCAAGTATAGGTTATCAAATAGCATCCTGGGGAGGAACATGTGGAACCTTTACTGAATCCATGAATCCTGCAACCTTCACGGCAACCAAAGATTGTTCTATTAGTGTAACCTTTGAAAAGGTATCTTATACGATTACCACAACGGCAGGCACTGGGGGATCCATCACCGACAATCAATCTGCCGAACATGGAGAATCGGTGAGTATCACTGCTACACCAAGTACAGGTTATCAAATAGCATCCTGGGGAGGAACATGTGGAACCTTTACTGAATCCATGAATCCTGCAACCTTTACTGCTTCGAAGAGTTGTTCTATTAGTGTAACCTTTGAAAAGGTATCTTATACGATTACCACAACGGCAGGCACTGGGGGATCCATCACCGACAATCAATCTGCTGAACATGGTACAAACGTCAGGATCACCGCCACAGCCAATACAGGCTATCAAATAAGTGGATGGACTGGAACCTGTGGAACTTATGCCAAGAGTACCAATCCAGTTTCCATTACCGCCACCAAAGATTGTACAATCAATGTAGCCTTTGAAAAGGTATCTTATACGATTACCACCAATGCAGGTACCGGTGGAACTATCATTGGAAATCAATCTGCCGAACATGGTGCAACCGTCAGGATCACTGCCACACCCACTACAGGCTATCAAATAAGTGGATGGACTGGAACCTGTGGGACCTTTAGTCAATCCACGAATCCTGCAACCTTCACGGCAACCAAAGATTGCTCTATTAGTGTAACCTTTGAAAAAGTATCTTATTCCATCACCACCGATGCAGGCACCGGTGGAACTATCACTGGAAGTCAATCGGCTGAGCATGGCGAATCAGTGAGCATCACTGCCACACCCACTACAGGCTATCAAATAAGTGGATGGACTGGAACTTGTGGGACCTTTAGTCAATCCACGAATCCAGCAACCTTCACAGCAACCAAAGATTGTACAATCAATGTAGCCTTTGAAAAGGTTTCTTATATGATTACCACCGATGCAGGCACAGGTGGAACTATCACTGGAAATCAATCGGTTGAGCATGGCGAATCAGTGAGTATCACTGCAACACCCACTACAGGCTATCAAATAAGTGGATGGACTGGAACCTGTGGGACCTTTAGTCAATCCACGAATCCTGCAACCTTCACAGCAACCAAAGATTGTACAATCAATGTAGCCTTTGAAAAGGTTTCTTATATGATTACCACCGATGCAGGCTCAGGTGGAACTATCACTGGAAATCAATCGGTTGAGCATGGCGAATCAGTGAGTATCACTGCAACACCCACTACAGGCTATCAAATAGCATCCTGGTCAGGAACTTGTGGGACCTTTAGTCAATCCACGAATCCTGCAACCTTCACGGCAACCAAAGATTGCTCTATTAGTGTAACCTTTGAAAAAGTATCCTATACGATTAGCACAACGGCAGGCACTGGGGGATCCATCACCGACAATCAATCTGCCAAACATGGAGAATCGGTGAGTATCACTGCTACACCAAGTACAGGTTATCAAATAGCATCCTGGGGAGGAACATGTGGAACCTTTACTGAATCCACGAATCCTGCAACCTTTACTGCTTCGAAGAGTTGTTCTATTAGTGTAACCTTTGAAAAGGTATCCTATTCCATTACCACAACGGCAGGCACCGGTGGAACTATCACCGACAATCAATCTGCCGAACATGGAGAATCGGTGAGTATCACTGCTACACCAAGTACAAGTTATCAAATAGCATCCTGGGGAGGAACATGTGGAACCTTTACTGAATCCACGAATCCTGCAACCTTCACCGCTTCGAAGAGTTGTGCTATCAGTGTAGCCTTTGAAAAGAAATCCTATACCATCACCACATCTGCTAGTACAGGTGGAACAATCACAGAAAATCTAACTGTAAAACATGGAGAATCTGTAAGTATCACCGCCACACCCAGTACAGGTTATGTAATAACTGGATGGACTGGAAATTGTGGAACGTTTGACATATTCACTAATCCGGCAACCTTCACAGCAACCAAAGATTGTTCTATCAGCGTAACCTTTGAAAGTTGTGAATACCCCTTATATGATGATAATGGAATTATTAAAGCACGCCCATGTGCAAGATCCTTAATTGGTCAAAAAGTATTAATTGATCCAAAAGACCAAACATCTCAAGGGTATTACATTATTGATCGTAGTATTTTAAATAGTTTTTTAAATTATGAACGTGATTTAAGATATGTATGTACTACTTTTATTACAGATTTAACAAGAGTCTTTTCAATTGCACCAAAGTTCAACCAAGATATTGGTTCTTGGGATGTTAGCAATGTGACTAGTATGGAGGGTTTGTTTTTGGATGCTAGTTTATTTAATCAAGATATTAGTTCCTGGGAAGTTGACAACGTAACCAACATGTCTTCAATGTTTTCTAATGCAAGTGCATTTGATCAGCCACTAAATAAATGGAATGTAAGTAATGTAACAGATATGAGTCTGATGTTTTCTAATGTAAGTGCATTTGACCAGCCACTAGATAAATGGAATGTAAGTAATGTGACAAATATGTTAGGAATGTTTAGGAGCGCTAGCTCCTTCAATCAGGACATAGGTGGTTGGGATGTTAGCAATGTGACTGAAATGCAAGAATTGTTTTGGAGGGCTAGCTCCTTTAATCAAGACATAGGTAATTGGGACGTTAGTAGCGTAACCAATATGAAATCAATGTTTTCAAGTACTAGCTCCTTTAATCAGGACATAGGTGGTTGGACCGTTAGTAGCGTAACCAATATGGGTTCAATGTTTTTTAGAGCCCCCAAATTCAATCAAGATATAGGTGATTGGGACGTTAGTAACGTAACCGATATGGAAGCAATGTTTGCTCTTGCTGTCTTATTCAATCAAGACATAGGTGATTGGGATGTCAGTAGCGTGACCAATATGGATGTAATGTTTTCATCTGCAAGAGCTTTCACCCATGACCTAAGCGACTGGAAGGTTGACAAGGTAACATCTTGTGGTAGCTTCGCCCAGTATAGTCCTATAGAATTGGCTAGTGAAAAACTTCCACCTTTTAAATGTAGATGAACCAACCAAAATGGTTCAACTATGAGGGATTTGTTGTAGTGGCTAGATTTATAAGTGATTGATTATCAATACTAGAATGTGACTTTTGACATACTTGCGAGTAGAATCTGGATATCTGAATAACACCTTCAAAACCAAAGTGATTAATAATAGTGTTGATACTTACCCACAGCTTGATATCGTCGGAAATCAATACACGTTTCTGTTTGTTGAGCATACAGTTAATAAAGAAATCTGTTTACCTTTGCACCAGATGAGAAAAATTATTTCACATCATACTGATTTCAAATCATCAAGCGGTTGGTATGTCTAACACTATAATGTAAATAGCAATTGGATTCCCGCTTGATAACTAGCGGGTTTTTTATTTTTAAAACATGATCAATATAGCAATACAAAAATCAGGTCGGCTACATGAAGGTTCGCTCAATTTGTTAAAAAAATGTGGGATCAATCTCATTAGTGGTAAAAACCAGTTAAAAGTAAAATCTCAAGATTTTCCCCTATATGCTTATTACCTTAGAAGTAACGATATCCCCAAATATGTGGAAGATGGGGTAGTTGACCTTGGGATTATCGGAAGTAATCTAATTGAAGAAAAAGCATTCAATGTAGAAATTGTCAATCACCTAGGTTTTGCTAAATGTAGGGTATCACTTGCAATTCCTAAATCAAAAAAATTTAATTCAATCCAAGATTTACAAGGAACAAGGATTGCTACATCATATCCAAACACCCTGAAAAAATTCTTAAAAAAAAATGGAATCTCTGCTCAACTACATAAAATCAATGGATCAGTAGAAATATCTCCAAATATTGGACTATCTGATGCCATATTTGATATTGTTTCAAGTGGAAATACTCTATACATGAATAATTTAAAAGAAGTTGTTACTATATTGAAATCCGAGGCTGTTCTGATAAAATCTCCAGAATTACCAGACGAAAAGAAACAACTTGTTGAAAAACTAAACTTTAGGATTCAAACTGTCTTATTGGCCAATCGTTATCGATATATCTTATTCAATGTCCCCAATGAAAAGATTGAACAAGTAAGCTCATTACTTCCAGTGTTGAAAAGTCCTACAGTTTTACCATTATTAAAAAAAGGATGGAGCTCCCTTCACTCGGTAATTGATGAAGTTGATTTTTGGGATGTAATTTATAAATTAAAAGAAGCTGGAGCAGAAGATATTCTAATTTCTCCTATTGAAAAAATGGTTCGGTGATGAAATTATATGAAAATCCGCCGGTTGATCTTTGGAATAAGCTCATCAAACGCCCATTGTTTAACTGTGAGGATTTACATGACACAGTCCAAAAAGTATTTACTGATGTTGAACAGTTCGGGAATCAGGCCGTAATAAAATATACCAATAAATTTGATGGTGTGCAACTAAACGAATTTGAAGTTTCAAAAGAAGTTATCCGTGCATCAGAAGAAAAAGTAAGTCCCCAATTAAAACAAGCCATTTCACTAGCGAAAACCAACATTACTAAATTCCATAGATCACAATTAAACGAAAATGATGACCAAAAAGTAGAAACCTCAATTGGCGTGAAATGCTGGTTAGAAAAACACCCAATTGAAAAAGTAGGGATATATATACCCGGGGGAACAGCTCCTCTATTTTCCAGTATATTGATGCTAGCCATTCCAGCAAAATTAGCTGGGTGTAAAGAAATTATTATCTGCTCTCCACCAAATAAAGATGGTGTCCTTTCAGATGTTCTTCTCTATACTTCTAAAATATGTAAAGTAGATAGGGTTTTTAAAATCGGAGGAATTCAAGCTATTGCAGCTTTTGGAATAGGCACTGAATCAGTGCCAAAAGTCCATAAAGTATTCGGTCCAGGTAATCAATATGTAACTGCTGCCAAGCAATACTTGCAGAATTATCAAATACCCATAGATCTTCCAGCCGGCCCAAGTGAAGTACTGATTTTGGCAGATGATAGCGCAACACCTGAATTTGTGGCATCCGATCTTTTAGCTCAAGCTGAACATGGAACAGATAGTCAAGTTATTTTAGTTTCTACTTCTAAAGAATTAATAAATAAAGTATTAAAAGAAGTTGAACTCCAAATTCCATCCCTCAGTCGAAAACACATTATTAAAAAGTCGATTAAGTTTGGCAGAGCGATATGGTTTGAAGATGTAAATCAAGCCATTGATTTTTCAAATGCCTATGCCCCAGAGCATTTGATTCTTGTAACACAAAATTCAGATGAAGTCTCCTTAAAAATCAAAAACGCAGGATCAGTATTTATCGGCAATTATTCTCCTGAAAGCGTAGGTGATTATGCCTCGGGGACTAATCATACTTTACCAACAAATGGCAGTGCAGTACAATACAGCGGTGTAACAGTGGATAGTTTTAAAAAATCGATTACCTTTCAAACATTATCTCCTATGGGACTTGTCGAAATAGGGCCATATGTTGAAAAACTTGCTCTTGCCGAAGGACTTGATGCCCACAAAAATGCCGTATCAATTCGTCTAAAACAACTGAATAAAACTATATGATGAAATGATATCAAAAGAAATTCAAAGTCTGGTCCGCCCGAATATAATTGACCTAAAACCATATAAATCTGCAAGACACGAATTCGTTAGAACAAAAAATTCAATGCTATTTTTGGATGCAAACGAAAATCCATATGGAAAATTCAATCGATACCCCGACCCCCTGCAGACAAGATTAAAAAACATTATTGCACATATAGAAAATGTTTCTCCAGAACAAATATTTATTGGAAACGGAAGCGGAGAAATTATTCAACTGATATGCACAGCCTTTTGCATACCAAGACAAGACAGCGTATTGACCATGCCCCCAACGTTTTCACTATTTCAAATAATTGCTCAAACACACGAAATTCAAAACATCTCAGTACCGTTAACCAAAGAGTTTTTTCAGCTAGATACAACCTCAATATTGAATCAAATTGCAGATAAAAACCCTAAAATTATTTTCATTACCTCTCCAAATAATCCTACAGGAAATAGCTTTAACATTGTAGATATCAAACAGATATTAAATTACTCTAAAGGATTAGTTGTGATTGATGAAGCTTATATTGACTTTACCGAGCAACCTTCTTTTAAACATTTTCTAGAAGATTTTTCAAGATTGATAGTCGTTAGAACACTTTCTAAAGGAAAGGGATTGGCCAGCGCTCGAATTGGTATTGGCTTTGCTAATCCTGAAATCATCACTATTCTCAATAAGGTAAAGCCACCATTTAATGTCAGCACTTCTAATCAAGAAACAGCTATTTCTAGATTGAAAAATACCGATGAAATAAATTATGAAGTAACCGAAATAATAAAACAGAGACAATGGCTAATGCAAGAGTTATCAAACTTCGATTTTGTTGTTAAAACCTATCCAAGTGATGCAAACTTTATTCTTATAAAAGTGATTGATTCAAACAAGCTTTATAGAAAACTTATTTCAAATGGAATCGTCGTCAGAAATATATCAGGTTATCTTCACTGTGAAAACACTCTTCGAATAACTATCGGACTTAAAAAAGAAAATGAATTCTTAATCGAATCTTTAAAAGCCATTGAAAACCAATGAAAAAAGTGTTATTTGTTGATAGAGATGGGACCTTGATTAAAGAACCAGGTGACCAACAAGTTGATCGTTGGTCTAAGTTGGAATTCTATCCCGGTGTGCTTCAGTATCTTCCTCTAATTGTTTCCCAATTAGACTATGAATTGGTGATGGTTACCAATCAAGATGGTCTAGGTACAAAAGAGCATCCCGAAGAAAATTTTTGGCCAATCCAAAATTTTATAGTCAGAACTCTTGAAAGCCAAGAAGTCCATTTTTCAGAAATATTTATCGATCGTTCATATCCTCAGGACAAACTAAACACACGTAAGCCAGGTGTTGGTATGCTGACAAAATATATTGAAAATGCATCATATAATTTGAGTCATTCTCTTGTCATTGGAGATCGTTATACCGATATGGAGCTAGCTTATAATTTAGGAGCCAAGGGGATTTTTCTAAATAATAACCCTCAACTAGGACAACAAGAGACCAATCTTAAGAATTTTGAAAATGTAATTTCGTTGACAACTCAGAATTGGAAACACATTTTTGAATATCTGAAATCAATTGAACGTTCAGTTATCGTGTCTCGCATTACCTCTGAAACCAATATTCATTTAAAATTAAAACTTGATGGAGTAGGCCAATGTAAGGTTGATACTGGTATTGGTTTTTTTGATCATATGTTAACACAACTTGCAAGACACGGAGGAATTGACTTTGAACTTAGAGTAATAGGAGACTTACATATAGATGAACACCATACTATTGAGGATACCGCAATTGTTTTGGGTGAATCATTTTTGAAATCTCTTGGAAATAAAATGGGTATTGAGAGATATGGCTTTTATTTACCAATGGACGATGCATTGGCTCAGGTAGCTCTAGATTTTGGAGGAAGAAGCTGGTTGGTTTGGGATGTAGAATTCAAAAGAGAAAAAATCGGTCAAATGCCCACAGAAATGTTCAAACATTTTTTTAAATCATTTTGTGATGGTGCAAAAGCCAATCTAAACATCAAAGCAGAAGGAGAAAATGAACATCATAAAATAGAGGCCATTTTCAAAGCTTTTGCAAAGGCTATTAAGATGGCTGTAAGACGAGAACTATACGCACCTCAATTACCTACAACTAAGGGAATTCTATAGAAATGGAAATTGCAATTGTTGATTATGGTGTGGGTAATATTCAAAGCTTAAAGTTTGCCATTCAGCGTCTGGGATTTGAAGCTGTGCTAACAGATGATCCAGAGCGTATTTTAAATGCTAAAAAAGTATTTTTCCCCGGAGTTGGCGAAGCAAAAAATGCAATGGAAAGACTAAAGATTAAAAGACTAGATCTCGTAGTAAAAAAACTTAAAGCACCTACTTTGGGAATCTGTCTAGGTATGCAATTGATGTGTCGCAAATCTGAAGAAGGACAGACTGATGGACTTGGTATATTGGACTGTACGGTAAAACGATTTTCGAGGGATAATAAGATTCCTCAAATAGGATGGAACACTTTGAATAATACAAAAGGTGCATTGTTTTCTGGAATTGTTAAGGGACATTATATGTATAGTGTTCACAGTTATTATGTACCTATAATCAAACAAACAATTGCTAGATCAAATTATGGATTAGATTATAGCTCTGCGATTCAGGAAGACAATTTTTATGGAGTTCAATTTCACCCTGAAAAAAGCGGAAAATTGGGCAGCAAGCTTCTTTTAAATTTTTTGAACCTATAATATGCGAGTTATTCCAGCTATTGACATTATTGAGGGTAAATGTGTTCGACTGACTAAGGGGGAGTATAATACCATGGAGGTTTATAGTAGGGACCCTTTAGAAATTGCCAAGAAATTTGAGGATCACGGATTGAACTATCTTCACCTTGTGGACCTTGAGGGGGCCAAGCAAGGCTACATTGTAAACTATAAAATTCTAGAAAAACTATCATCCAAAACGAACTTGCAAATTGATTTTGGGGGAGGTATAAAAAGCCGAGAAAGCCTCTTGATGGCAATTGAGGCTGGTGCTAATCAAGTTACCATAGGGAGTCTTGCAGTTAATCAACCTGATATAGTTAATCAATGGATAATCGAATTTGGAAATCAAAAAATAATAATAGGTGCTGATTTTAAGAATGACCAAATTGCTATTGAGGGATGGACAGAATCAACCACAAATAAACTGATTCCTTATATAAATAAATGGTCTGATATGGGTGCCGTTTACTTTATTGTAACAAACATTGAACATGACGGAACACTTAGAGGTCCTGATTTTGAAACTTATGAGAAGATCCTGGCTAAATTTGAAATAAATCTCATTGCCTCAGGGGGGATTTCTCATATGGATAATCTTTATAAACTCAAGGATAAGGGACTGGAAGGAACAATTGTTGGAAAAGCAATTTATGAGGGGGCCATATCACTTAAAGACTTAGAAAAATTTATACTTGAAACAGATTGATGTTAACAAAAAGAATAATTCCTTGTCTGGACATAAAGGATAATCGTACGGTTAAAGGAATCAATTTTGTCGGGCTTCGTGATGCTGGGGATCCTGTCGATCTTGCCTATCGTTATGCACAACAAGGTGCAGATGAGCTGGTATTTCTAGACATTGCAGCCACCAGTGAAAAGAGAAAGACTTTTGCTGAACTTGTTTTGAGGATAGCTGAACAAATTGACATTCCATTTACAGTTGGGGGTGGAATCACTTCGATTGAAGATGTTTCATCTTTATTAATAAATGGTGCAGATAAGGTTTCTATTAACTCAGCAGCTGTTAAAAATCCTAATTTGATTGATGATTTGGTTGGCCGTTTTGGAAGTCAGTGTATTGTTATAGCAATAGATGCAAAAAAAATCGAAGGAAACTGGAAGGTCCATTTAGTGGGTGGAAAAGTACCAACAGATATAGATTTATTTGACTGGGTCAACCAAGTGTGTGATAGAGGGGCTGGAGAAATCTTATTCACTTCGATGGATCATGATGGAACCAAATCAGGTTTTGCTAATAAGGCTTTGGCTAAAATTTCCGGACAAGTCAATATCCCGGTGATTGCCTCAGGAGGAGCCGGTAGTGTTAAACATTTTGTAGATGCTTTTACAATTGGAAAAGCTGATGCAGCGCTTGCAGCCAGCATATTTCATTATGATGAAATTCCTATACCAATATTAAAAGAAGCTTTATTAGAAAAGGGGATATCTGTCAGGCCCAATAATGCATAAACTCATCCAATATCATCATAGTGGAAAATCAAACTAATTCAATCAACACAAAAAACATCGACTTCAATAAGAATCCTAGTGGTTTAGTACCGGCTATAATACAAGATGTGGATACTCTAAGGGTACTCATGTTAGGCTATATGAATTTGGAAGCCGTTGAGGAAACAATAAAAACAGGAAAAGTAACATTCTACAGTAGAAGCAAGCAACGCTTATGGACAAAAGGAGAAGAAAGTGGGCATTTTTTATCGTTGAAAGACATTAAGATAGACTGTGATTCAGATGCTCTTTTGATACGGGTCAATCCCGTGGGACCAACGTGCCATCAAGGAAACGATACGTGTTGGAATGAGGAAAATATTCTATCCTTCGGTTTCATATCACAATTAGAAAAGATTATTGAGTCTCGATTAGAGGGAAATTCTCAAAAAAGTTATGTTAGATCATTAGGAGTTCGTGGATTATCAGCAATCGCTCAGAAAGTTGGTGAAGAAGCTAATGAAACCGTTATTGCCTCACTATCTGAGAGTGATGATCGTCTTATCAATGAAGTAGCTGATTTGCTGTTTCACTTGCTTATTTTGTTAAAAAAAAGGGGATTGGATTTCGTACAAATTGAACAAACCCTAAGACGAAGGAATAAGAATTAGGTAATTTTACCAAGCAAAAAAATGAAAAATGAATAAATACTTTTTGATACTATTTGTATCTGCGTTAGTGTTGAGCAGTTGTCAAAATAAAAAAAAGATTGCTAAACGATTTGATAATCTACTGGAACAGTACTACCAAGATAATCTTGAATTGTATATGCTGAATGCCACCTATTTGGGTGATAATCGGTATAATGATAGTCTTCCAAATTTTCTTTCAAAATCATTTGAAACAAAAGAACAGAGGTTCTATTCAGATTACAATAGAAAACTTAAAAGATTTGATGAAGATGATTTATCGCCCGAACAAGTATTGAGCAAACAGATTTTGCAATGGGAAATAGATATTCAACAAGAAAGACTTGAGTTTGACAAGAATTTGATGCCGATAGATCAAATGTGGAGTTTGCATTTAGAAATTGGTCAATTGGCTAGTGGTGGGGCACAGCCATTAAGTACATTGGATGACTACTGGAATTGGTACAATCGATTAGATGATTTTAAGGAGTGGTTGCTTTCTGCTAAAAACAAAATGAAAGAAGGAATAGAGAGGGGGATTGTGCTACCCAAATCACTGATTAAAAAGGTATTGCCACAATTGGAATCTTTATCTACTAATAGTTCCAGTGAAAATATTTTTTTGAAAGCATATGGAGAGAGACCCGAAGTAATTGAGAGAAAAGATTGGAATGAGTTTGGATTAGAGTATTATAAACTAGTTATAGATGAACTCAATCCGGTCATAAGAGACCTACATGAATTTATGTCAACTGAGTACTACGATGCTGGACGGGACAGTAGTGGTTATAATGATTTACCTGGTATGGAGGGGTACTATGATTATGCGATTAAGTATTACACTACCACTTCCTTGAGTGCTGATGAAATTCACGAATTAGGATTGAGTGAGGTATCTCGAATCAGGGGTGAAATGGAAGGGGTTATGAAGCTGGTAGATTTTGATGGTACGCTTGTTGATTTCTTTGAGCATGTAAGAACCAATGAAGCGTTGAAGCCCTTTGATCATCCAAATCAAGTAATTCAAAATTTCGTTGCTATACATCAAAAGGTATTGCCTAATGTTGAATCGCTTTTTGACAAAATTCCCAAAACCTCTGTTCAGGTTAAGAGGGTTGAGGCCTTTAGGGAAAAATCCGCAGCTGCTCATTATATTCCTGGTACTCCTGATGGAGAAAGACCGGGAGTTTTCTATGTGCCAATACCTGATGTAGAAAATTACAATGTCTATTCTGACGAGAGTTTATATTTACATGAAGCCATTCCTGGTCATCATTTCCAAATTTCTTTACAACAAGAAAATCCTGAACTTCCTTCATTTCGAAAGGGTATCACTTGGTATAGTGTCTATGGTGAAGGTTGGGCTCTGTATTCGGAATCTCTTGGAAAGGAATTAGGACTTTTTGAAGATCCCTATCAGTATTTTGGTATGTTGAGTGCAGAGATACATCGAGCGATTCGGTTGGTAGTAGATACGGGACTTCACCATAAAGGATGGACAAGGGAAGAAGCTATTGCATATTGTTTTGAAAATCAAGCTGAGTCTGAAGAGTTTATAACCTCTGAGATTGAACGTTATATGGCCAATCCAGGTCAAGCCTTGTCGTATAAAATTGGTCAATTAAAAATCCAAGAACTCAGAGAAAAAGCAGAAAAAACTTTAGGTAATGTATTTGACATTCGAGAGTTTCACAACAAGATTCTCGAATCTGGTAATATGCCGCTTACTCTATTAGAAAATAAAATTGAAAGTTGGATTGGCCAGAAAGAATAAGAATACTATACTACATTTTATAGATTTTTCTTGGTCCTGCTTCCTGTATTATGACTACTGAGAGCAGAAGGGTGTCGAACATCTGATTCATAACAAAATAGGTCGATTATATTTAAGGAATATTCTTTTTTATTTTGAGGTAGAATCAATACTTGGCGTTAATTTACCTTTACTTTGTTACAAATACATTCAAAAATAACCCTTACTTTGTTACATAAAGTTAAGTATATTACCTTTACTTTAGTACAACAAAGTTCTTAGTATGAAATTTAACAGGTATGTAATCGCTCAGCTACAGAACTGGAAAGCATGCAATAATAGGAAACCGTTGATATTGCGGGGAGCTAGACAAGTGGGTAAGACCACACTAGTAAGAGAATTTGCAAAAAGTTATATTCACTTTATCTCATTGAATCTTGAAAAGGTTTCTGATAGAAAATATTTTGACGACTATGATGATGTGAACATTTTTGTGGATGCATTATTTCTAATGAATAATATTACACAAGATAAGCTACAAGATACCTTGTTGTTTATTGATGAAATTCAAGAATTACCTAAGGCTATACAATGGTTACGATACTTTTATGAGGAGGTTCCAAGACTTCATGTAATCTCTGCCGGTTCCTTGCTAGAATTTGCCATGCAAAAGATTGAAAGTTTTCCAGTGGGCAGGGTAGAGTTCCTTTATCTGCATCCACTTAATTTTAGAGAATACCTTGAGGCAATTGGTCATACTTTGGCATCCGAACAGTTGGCAAACGTGCCAGTCAGTCCCATTGCACATACAACACTAATGAAGCTATTCCACCGCTATGCTATTATTGGAGGAATGCCTGAAGTTGTCAAAATAGATATTGAAGATGGAATGTTGGCGAACCTTCCCAAGATATATGAAAGTATTTGGGGCGCATACAAGGAAGATGTCGAAAAATATAGTACAAATACAACGCTAAGAAGGGTAGTTAAGCATATTATGGAAATCGCACATCTTTATTTGGATCAGCGGATTAAATTCCAGAACTTCGGAAATTCAAACTATAGGTCAAGAGAGGTTGGGGAAGCTATGCGAATCTTGGATGATGCTAAAATTATTAGGTTAAACTATCCTACAACTGATTTGGAGACTCCCATCAAATCGGATATAAAAAAATCACCTAGATTGCAGTTTTTAGATACTGGTATGGTGAACTATAGCTTGGGGATACAGGGTCAGTTATTGGCGATGGACAATTTAAGCAATGCATTTAAAGGAGCTTTGATACCACATCTTATAGCCCAAGAATTAATATCGCTAAATTATATGACGAATACCAAACCTCATTTTTGGGTTCGGCAGAAAAAACAATCATCATCGGAGGTAGACCTAGTATATCAGTACAAGGGGAAGGTTTTGCCCATTGAAATTAAATCAGGGCGGGCAGGGAAATTAAGATCATTACATCAGTTCATGGATAGAGTAGGGCATCCATATGCCCTTAGGATTTATGCTGGAGAATATAAGATTGAGGAATTGACTACTCTAAGTGGCACACCTTATTTATTAATGAATTTACCCTACTATTTGGGGACTAAGATTCCCAACTATATAGAATATTTTATGAACAATTATTCCCTGAATTGATATGTGTTCGGATTAAATGAGAATGTGGGTTTATGAATGATGTAGCCGGAATTGGTAAAATTATACTGACACTTGATTGGTGAGTCGATAAACAAAAATTTGATTGTACGCCCATATAAATTGAAATTTAGTTAATATGATAATTTTAAGTTCTTGAAATGGCAGCGAAATTTAGACCTGTTTAATGCTTTCTGTTCATCCTTCGATATTTGACTTTCTTGAACAATTGAAGAGAAACAATAATCGTCAGTGGTTTTCTCAAAATAGGGAGCGTCATTATGATATTAGAAAATTAATCAAGACTTACGGTAAGTATATTGAAGGTAAGCTTCAAAAGTCTGATTCTATTGAAAAGTTGAAGATTTTCAGGATCAATAATGATTTGAGGTTTAGGAAAGATAAAACCCCATACAAAACTCATTTTTCATTTTTCTATGTAAGGAAAAAGCCTGCTTTGAGGGGAGGGTATTATGTTCATATTGAGCCGGGCAATTCATTTATCGGGGTTGGGTTCTGGAAGCCAGAAAAAGAGGACTTACTTCGAATTCGCTTGGAATTTGAATTTGACGCTGATGAATTTCGAGATATCATTTCAGACAAGATATTTCAAAATCATTGGGGCATTTTACAGGGTGATGAGCTATTAACCGCACCGAGGGGATTTCCTCAAGATCACCCTAACATAGATTTAATCCGTAAAAAGCAATTTTTATTTAGAAAATCCTTTTCTGATGAAGAAGTGCTGTCAGAACAATATCTTGATAATATTGTGAAGCACTATGAAATTATTAGACCTTTTTTGGACTACATGAGCTCAGTGTTAACCACAAATACCGATGGCGAATCCATTGTTCCCGCATTATTCATACTAGTCTCAGATTAGACATTTTGGTCTAAATATTTCTCTTTTGCGTTTTCGAGGAAGAGAGTTTTTTCAGGTTTATAATGTTTTAATTTGTACGGATCGTTTTTTTATCAAAAGGAAGCCTCGCAAACATGAAATCACGTAAATCTCGCCTGATTTGAGCATAGATATCCCATTAAGAAAGGCCTTCTTTTTTTTTG
>Ga0209022_1001760_pt1 | contig 20744 bp, 16 predicted proteins | sample PinacodermPK_FD_187300 | JGI IMG/M metagenome (GOLD analysis project Ga0209022, IMG submission 187300) | Host-associated microbial community of the marine sponge Aplysina aerophoba from Gulf of Piran - sponge pinacoderm, lysed by proteinase... | ecosystem: Host-associated > Porifera > Sponge >...
TCGAGACAACACTGGAGATCACACTCGCCGCACCCACAACATCAATTTGGCCAACTGGATTCCCGACCTGTTCATGGAACGAGTCAAAAAAGGTTGGAAATGGAGCCTTTTTGATCCCAAGAAAGTTCCTGATTTGATCGACACTTACGGCGAGGAGTTCAGGCGTATTTACGAACAAGCCGAAGCCGACCAACTCCAAGAAAAACAAGTTGAAGCTCGTGAGCTGTACCAACGCATGATGCGCGCGCTGGCCGAGACTGGCAACGGTTGGATGACCTTCAAAGATTCCGCCAACCGCAAATGCAACCAAACCGGCCCCGGCGCAGACAACGAAACCAACTCTCGTGACCGTGTGGTACATCTGTCAAACTTATGCACCGAGATTATTGAGGTCACCAACCAAGCCGAAACTGCGGTATGCAACCTCGGTTCAATCAACTTGGGGGAATTCGTCACCTCCGCTAACCCGCAAACCGCCGACACGTTCAACGCCTTCGCGTCAACCAATGGGTCAACAACCGCCAATCCCGACGTGCATCAGGTGGTGGACTACCAGCGTCTCGGGCAGGTAGTGCGTCAAGTAGTGCCCTTCCTCGACAAAGTGATCGACATCAACTTTTACCCCACCGAAGAAGCTGCCACTTCCAATGCTCGCTGGCGACCTATCGGCTTGGGGTTGATGGGTCTTCAAGATGTTTTCTTCAAACTTGGGCTCGCCTTTGATTCCCCGCAAGCTCGTGAAATCTCGCGGCTGATTAGCGAGGAAATCTACTTCAATGCCTTGTGCGCTTCAACTGAACTGGCCGAGAACCACGGCCCGCACGCGGCCTTTGCCAAAACTAGAGCAGCTAAGGGAGACCTCCAGTTCGACTTGTGGGGGGTGGAGCCTGACGATGTGCAACGTTGGGACGCGTTACGTCAACGCATCGCCAAGCACGGTTTGCGCAACTCCTTGATGATCGCTATCGCCCCGACCGCAACCATCGCTTCGATCTCCGGTTGCTACGAGTGCATTGAGCCGCAAGTATCCAACCTCTTCAAACGAGAGACTCTCTCGGGAGAGTTCATGCAGATTAACCGTTACCTTGTTGCCGACCTGCAACGCCGAGGTTTGTGGGACTCCGAGATGATTGCCGATGTGAAAAAGGCGGAGGGTTCAGTCCAAGGTATCGACCGAGTGCCAGATGATTTGAAAAACATTTACAGGACAGCCTGGGAAATCCCCATGAAATCGCTTATTGAAATGGCCGCCGAGCGTGGTGCGTTTATTGATCAAAGCCAGTCGCTGAATCTGTTTATGGAAGCACCGACCATTAACAAACTGTCTTCAATGTATATGTACGCTTGGGAACAAGGGCTAAAAACCACCTATTATTTGCGTAGCCGCCCCGCCACTCGCATCAACAAGACCACCGCGGGGTCACCAACTGCGCCACATTCCCCAAGCGGCGGATCAACTAATGGTACGAAACCACAGACCCTTATAGAAAACGAAACTTTGAACTGTTCACTCGAAAATCCCCAGACATGTGAGGCTTGCGAATAATGGCACTAACAATTGAAACCAATGTTGCGGTAGTTCCCGTGCAACCTATTGCACCTGAGGCAGCCTCAGCAACTCCAATAGCCTCAGCAACTCCAACGGCGAAACCCGAATCTAATATCTTAGATCCAGGCTTCAATTTGACTTTGCGTCCGATGCGATACCCGCAGTTTTTTGAAATGTATAAAGACGCTATCAAAAATACTTGGACTGTTGAAGAAATAGACTTTTCTGACGACCTGACAGACCTCGATCGCAAATTGTTGCCCGCCGAGAAACATCTCATTAGCCGCTTAGTGGCGTTTTTCGCTACTGGCGATTCGATTGTGGCCAACAATCTTGTGCTCAACCTTTACGAACACATCAATTCGCCAGAAGCCAGAATGTATCTTTCGCGTCAACTGTACGAAGAAGCGCTGCATGTGCAGTTTTATTTGAACCTGCTCGACAACTACATTCCTGATGCAGACGAAAGAGCAGCTGCGTTCGCGGCGATTGAGTGCATTCCGTCAATCCGAGCGAAAGCGGAGTTTTGTTTCAAATGGATGGATTCGGTTGGTAGCGGCCCTTTAGTAACTGCCGACGACCGCAAACGCTTCTTGTTGAACTTGGTTTGTTTTGCTACTTGTATTGAGGGATTATTTTTCTTCGCGGCGTTCGCATACGTGTATTTTTTGCGTTCCAAAGGTTTGCTCAATGGTTTAGCCGCGGGCACCAACTGGGTTTTTCGTGACGAATCAATGCACATGAACTTTGCGCTTGAAGTGATCCATACAGTACGTTCTGAAGAACCAGAACTCTTTGATGCAGACTTGAGTGAGCAGATTACAGCCATGCTTGAAGAAGCCGTCGAGGCAGAGTATCAGTTTGCTGAAGACCTGTTGGGTGAAGGTGTGCCCGGTATGTCCACCGCCGATACCCGCAGTTATCTTGAATTCGTTGCCGACCAAAGGCTCATGCAACTGGGGCTTCCGCGCCGCTACGGCTCCCGTAATCCATTTTCGTTTATGGAACTCCAAGATGTGCAAGAACTATCGAACTTCTTTGAACGAACCGTATCGGCGTACCAAGTTGGCGTAGCTGGAGAAGTAACTTTCGACGAAGACTTCTAACGCAGAAGAACTAGACTTTTGCTATGCAACCTGTGTCTATCGGCAAGCGGATAGTGGCCATGGCGTTTTTGGCAGCCGGCATCGGTGCCTTGCTCTGGGTGTATCTGCGTGACACGCCAACTCCGGTCGCATTGCCCGAGGTGAGCACCGGAACCGCACCCGATGACGAATCCGTAACCGCAGTTGTGCCGTCATCTGACGTTGTTGAACCGATCCCGATCCCGATATTGGGTCAAGCCGACACCCTTACAGAACTTGATGGGTGGCTCAACACCGACGCAAACTCACTTGAAGAACTGCGGGAGCGCAACGAGTTAACCGTCGTGCAGTTCTGGACGTTCGGCTGCTTCAACTGCAAAAACACCCTCGATGCATTGTCGCGTTTATATTCCGATTACGGCGACCAAGGGGTGGAGATAGTCGGTGTTCACGCACCAGAGTTTTCTTACGAAGCCGATGTGGACAACATCATCGCTGCCGCCGCCGAACTCGGTGTTACCTGGCCGATCGCATTAGACACCAATAAGCGCAACTTTCATCGCTGGCAAGAAGGCCCGACTGGGTATTGGCCTCGGGTCTATTTGATAGACGCCGATAACCAGATCCGCTTCGACAAGAGCGGCGATGGGGCCGCGAACTACGCCCAACTCTACGACTATGTGGGGCGCCTGCTCAACGGCGAGGCATAAATCGTGACGGCCACCTTCTTTGAAGGTGTCGGCGTAATCAGCCAAGCCTGCACCTTAGTTGTTTTGTTGCCGGGCGTTGCTCTCACGCTCGTCAGCCACAAGGGACGTTTGACCGTGGCTCTCTGCTACACGGTTTTCGCGGCCCTGTTGATGTGGGCTCAAGCTGCACAACACTGGTCGATTGCGAGCCGTGGCGCAATTGTGGTGCCGCTTGGGGTGTTGATTGTTGCCAGTTTCGTTGCCGCTCGCTCAGCACAACAAGCAAACCAACGCAGACTTATCGCCGCTGGGGTTGTGGGTGGCGCGATCGCTGGTTGGATGTGGCTCCCTTGTGTGGGCACCCAACTAGGCGAAATCCTCAACAACGCCAGCACAAACGGCCCACGAACCTTAGCACTAATGATCGTCTACACGGCTGGGGCTTTGTTGCCGATGCTCTTAATTGCCTTGAGCAACCAGGCAATACCAGCAAGCCAGAAAATCTTTGAACACCGGGCAACGGACGTGTGCGCCATGGGTTTCGCGGTGATTTATGGAGTGACCGTGGCCATCGGGCGCTACGACGATCTCGTAGGTGAATTATTTCGCATCTCCTCGGCCTAGCGAGGGCGCTGGACCGACATAGCGGGCACTCGGACGCATAATTTTACCTTCGCCGTGTTGTTCGATCACGTGTGCAGCCCAGCCAATAGATCGACTCACAGAAAATGTTGGTGTGAACATTTCGCGAGGCAAACCAACCAACTCCAAGACCACACCAGCCCAATACTCAACGTTGGTAACGATGCGTTGGTCTGGGCGCCACTGCGCCAAAACCGCCAAGATTTCCTGTTCAATACCCGCGGCACGGCCTACTAGATCACCGCCTATACGTTCGGCGGCTTCACGCAACACCACCCCACGAGGATCCTCCGCTCGATACACCGCGTGACCAAAACCCATAATCTTCTCACCAGCATCAAGGCGGTCACGAGTCCATGCCGCAGCAGCCGAAGGGTCTCCAATCTCGTCAATCATCTGCATGGAACGGCTCGGTGCGCCACCATGCAGCGGCCCCGACAAAGCCCCTACCGCAGCGACCAACGAGCCAGCCATGTCCGCGCCCGTGCTAGCAACCACCCGACTCGTGAAGGTGGAAGCATTGAAACCGTGATCTAGAGTTGCAACTAGATACTGCTCAACAGCGCGTTCGGCGGGAGCAGCTGCGGGTACCCCGGTTACCATGCGAAAATAATCTGCGGCATGGCCGATATCTGGGTCGGGTTCTACCGGTTGCAAACCTTGCCTCAGTCGATAATGGCGAGCCAAGATGGTGGGCACCACCGCAGCGAGCCTCATGGCATCACCGTGAATCTGTTCAGCGCTGCGATCAAGCAACGGCCCGCGCCCTTCGTGGTCTCCCAACGCCAACATCCCGATCCGCAAGGCAATGGTCGGGTCAGCCACCCAACGAGCGCATTCATCTAACAATTCGATCACTGCTTCAGGCAAGATCCGCAATCTGGCTGGACGCAACGATGGCACCTCAGGGGGCAGCGCACCTTGGATCTGCAAAGTCCACACGTCTTCTAATGACCGGGTGCGGGCAAGTTCTGCTGCATCGTATTGGCGGTAATGAAAGAAACCTTCTTGGCCTCTCACCGAACCGAGCATGGTATCGGCTACGGCCAATCCCTTTAATCCTGGGGGCGCAATCTGCATTGGTGGTATCTCCTTAATTCGCTTAGGTTCCAGCTACAGGTGTATCAAATAATATGTCTACAGCTACGGTAGGGGCCAACTCTCCAGCTTCAACAGCGCTTTCCAGTTCAGCGTTACGAACCTTGAAAGATCTTTCGGCGACAGTTTGAGCCAGTATCCGTTCACGCACCAATTTTCGCATCCACCCGAGCTGTTGCTTGCTGCGCCGTTGCTCGAGTTCTCCATTTGCGCTTTGGATTTGGCGATGATCTTGAATTTGACGCCAGACCTCATCAATTCCTTCACCGCTCTGAGCCGAACAGGTGACAACGGGTACCCGCCAACCGGAGCTTTGCGGCACCAACAATTCTAGTGCGCGGCGATACTGACTGGCCGCGAGGTTCGCTGATGTGATGTTTTCGCCGTCTGCTTTGTTGACCGCTAGCAGATCTGCTAGCTCCAGCACGCCTCTTTTGATGCCTTGCAATTCGTCTCCTGCGCCTGCCAACATGAGCACAACGAAAGTGTCGACTAGCGAAGAAACAAGTGTTTCGGATTGCCCCACGCCCACTGTTTCCACGATGATGATGTCGTATCCAGCAGCTTCTAGCACCAACATCGTCTCAAACGTTGAGGCGGCCACTCCCCCGAGGGTGCCCCCGGCTGGTGTTGGCCGGATGAACGCCCGGTCGTCAACCGCGAGGCGTGACATCCGCGTTTTGTCGGCCAAGATTGAACCACCGCTAAGCGAACTTGAAGGGTCGACTGCAACCACCGCCACTCGATGTTGCGCGGCAGTGAGCCTTGTGCCGAGAGTTTCGATAAAGGTAGATTTCCCAACCCCGGGGACACCAGTTATGCCAATCCGCTGAGCTTTGCCAGTGTGCGGCTGCAACATCTCCAACAACGCTGCGGCTTCACGGCGATGCTCCCGCACAGTCGATTCGACAAGGGTGATGGCGCGCCCCAAAGCATTGCGGTCACCGTCAACAACAGCCGCTGCCAAATCGTCAAACATCACCGATGAGATTAGCGCGGCACTCAATGCGAACCTTGCGCCGCGTTACAGCAACGCCAACAGCGACGCAGCAGCATCACCGATCACCGTACCCGGCGGATACACCGCAGCTACTCCCATTTCGAGCAACTTCGCGGTGTCGGCAGGCGGAACAACGCCACCCAATATTACCTTGATATCGGCACGCCCGAGGCGTTCAAGTTCACTAAACAACTCTGGCAGCAACGTCAAATGGCTCGCTGCCAACGAAGAGATGCCAACCACATGCACATCAGCTTCAATGGCTTGGCGGGCAACTTCGCTAGGGGTTTGAAACAACGGCCCGATATCCACATCAAAACCCAGGTCGGCAAACGCGGTGGCGATCACCTTCTGGCCTCGATCGTGGCCGTCCTGCCCCATTTTCGCCACGAGAATACGCGGTCGGCGGCCACGAGCAGCGGCGAAGGCTGCGGTTTGTGCTCGGATTGCCTTGATGGTTTCGTTGGTGTTGCCCATTTCGCTTCGATACACCCCCTCAATAGTGCGGATTTTTGCTTCGTGACGACCGTAAACGCGCTCAAGAGCATCACTGATCTCACCCACGGTGGCTTGAGCACGAGCCGCCTCTATCGACAATGCCAAGAGGTTGCCTGCGCCACTTTGTGCTGCGTTGGCCAGAGCCGAGAGTGCGCCATCAACACGGTCATGATCACGCTGCGCCCGCAACTCCTGCAGCTTGGCGATTTGTGTGGCTCGCACATCAGCATTATCGATCCGCAACACTGCCACTTCTTGGGTTTGCGCAACTTGGGGATCAAGTTGATATTTGTTGACACCGACCACGGTTTGGATGCCTGCATCAATGCGTGCTTGGGTGCGAGCCGCCGCGGCTTCGATAGCCATTTTGGGTATTCCCGCTTCAATCGCTGCTGCCATACCACCTGAGGCTTCGACTTCGCAAATGTGCTGCCAAGCTCTTTTGGCGAGGTCGTTAGTGAGTTTTTCGACATGGTAGCTTCCGCCCCAAGGATCAACCGTGCGTGTGGTGCCGCTTTCTTGTTGCAGAAAAAGTTGGGTGTTGCGGGCGATACGAGCGGAGCTGTCGGTGGGCAATCCGAGCGCTTCATCTAGGGCGTTGGTGTGCAGAGATTGCGTGTGGCCTTGCGTGGCAGCCATCGCCTCAATGCAGGTGCGCACCACATTGTTGTAAACGTCTTTAGCGGTGAGGCTCGCGCCACTCGTCTGGCAGTGTGTGCGCAAGGCCAGAGATTTCGGGTTGTCGCATCCAAACGAAGACATCAAAGTCGCCCAGAGCAGCCGAGCGGCACGCAACTTGGCCAGTTCCATAAAAAAGTCCATACCGATACCCCAAAAGAAGCTGAGCCTCGGAGCGAACTGATCAACCGCTAGGCCGGCCTTGATGCCGGCACGCACATATTCAACACCATCGGCGAGCGTGTAGGCGAGTTCAAGGTCGGCGCTTCCACCAGCTTCACCGATGTGGTAACCCGATATCGATATGGAATTGAACTTCGGCATTCGAGTGGAGGTGTAGGCAAAAATATCGGAGATGATCCGCATGCTCGGTGTGGGCGGGTAAATGTAGGTGTTGCGCACCATGAACTCTTTGAGGATGTCGTTTTGGATTGTCCCGCTGAGTTGCGTGGGTTTCACGCCTTGCTCCTCGGCAGCCACCACATACAAGGCCAGCACGGGCAGTACTGCTCCGTTCATGGTCATCGAAACGCTCATCTCATCTAGCGGTATCCCCTCAAATAACTGGCGCATGTCGAGTATCGAATCGATTGCCACGCCAGCCATACCCACATCACCCTTCACCCGCGGGTTATCTGAGTCATAACCACGATGGGTCGCTAGATCGAAAGCCACGGAGAGACCTTTTTGGCCGGCGGCCAGATTACGGCGATAGAAGGCATTGGATTCTTCTGCCGTGGAGAATCCCGCGTATTGGCGAATAGTCCAAGGGCGGTTCACATACATGGTCGGATAGGGGCCGCGCAAAAAGGGAGCAAATCCGGGTAGCGAATGTTGATGGGCGAATTCGTTGAGGTCACTCGGGTTGGCCAGCGCGGCGATGTTGATGCCTTCTGGCGTTTCGCTGAACGGGGGCTGGGTTTGCTGTACTTGTCGGGTTTGTGAACTGTGAGGGTCTCGGTGTTGTGCCGCGCCGAACCCAGCGTGAAAGTCAACTGTGGTGAAGTCTGGGATGGCGCTCATGGTTGCAACGGCTCCGCTGGTTCGCACGGCGCAGGTTGAGCGGGCGCTTTGAGGCCGAGGTCGGCCTGCAAACGGGTTAAGGCCGCCACCACATCCATCCCCTGATACCAGAACTCATCCACGCCCGCTTGCTGCACTGCTTGCTGTACCGCTGCGGGCATCTCCTTTGGGTCTCCCGCAATTATCACCCGTTTCGCTCCGCCTTCACGCAAGGCGAGCACACAAGCCGCACCGCGTTGCGCGTAAACCTCAGCAGGAGCACAAATCACGGCCACATCCGCGCCAGATTCAACGAAGCGTGCTTGCGCTTCAAGCGGCGATGCCGAGCCGTCTACTTGTCCACCCACACCGACAACACCAGCCACAGCCAACAGGTTCGTTACCCAGGTGCTGCACGCTTGGTGTGTGGCCAACGCTGCGAGCGCCGCGAGATGAACTTTGGGGCGCTCGTTCGTTGCCAACAAGTAGCAATCCGCGGTGTCTCGCAGGGTTTCGAAAACCTCGGCGAGCCGACGTAGGGGCAACGCTTGGGGGTTAGCGCGAAGCGTGGTTGGCTGGCACGATTGGGGCAGTGGCGGCTCACCGAGGTTCGGGTAGCTCGAAACCGCCGTCAACACTTCCTCACGGGTATGCAGTTGGGTGCGGCGGCGCTGCCAGGATTGTTCGATTGCGGTTGCGATGGTGCCATCGGCGATGGCTGTGGCTATCCCTCCGGCTGCTTCGCTGGACACGAACTCAGACCAGGCCCGCGCAGCGAGTTTTTCGGTGAGCGACTCAACGAACCAAGACCCCCGAGCAGCGTCAGAGATGCGCCCAAGGTGTGCCTCTTCAATGAGCACCGTCTGTGTGTTGCGTGCGATTCGCCGTGCGAACTCATTGGATTCGTCTACGGTTTCGTTGAAGTGTGCTACCGTCACCGCATCGGCACCTCCCAGAGCAGCGGCGAAAACTGCGCTGGTTGCCCGCAAGATGTTGACCGCTGGGTCTAGGCGGCTGTAAATGGCCCGGTTGGTGACCACTTGTTGAACTTGGGGTGTGGTCGTGGGGTTCACCCCGCAGGCTTCTAACACTCGAGCCCAGAGCAGCCTCGCCGCTCGCAACATGGCGATGTTGACGAACTGATCCACACCCACGCTTAGCCTGAAGGCAACGGTTTGTGCGGCATGCTTCGGGGCCACCCCAAAGCGTTCCAAGCGGCGCAGGTAGTCAACCGCGGTGGCGATGCTGTAGGCGAGTTCTTGGGCTTCGCTGGCTCCAGCTTCGGCGTAGTGCGTGGTATCTACCGTCAAAGTCCGAACCGCATGAAGTTCAGGGATTAGCGAGGCCGCCACATGAACCACCTCATCGGGGTTGGCAAATCCGCCTCTGAGCACTTCGCCAATCGGGTCTAGGCCTAGCCAACTAGGCGCGGCTGTTGTAGTTTGTTCTTGGATCACGGCCACGAGGTCACGCGCCGCGTTGATGTCTGCATGTGGTGCTAGGGCCACCGTTGCTAGTTCAAAGTCGACCTCGGCCGTTGCCCAACGCAAGGCAGCTAAGGTCCAGTTTGGTGCTGAGGGAGACAGTTCAATTGAGGTGACACCACGCCTGAGTTCATGAATAATGGTCTTGTTGCACGATGGGTCAGCGCCATCAAATTGCTGGCGTAGATCCCAGCCACGGCTGACGCGCTCGGTGTCTAGCGGTACGAAGCTAGGGATTGGCGGGTTCGAGGTGTGCGCCGCGGTGTGCGCCGCGGTGTTCGCCGCGGTGTAAAGCGGTTCAATGTCTATTCCGTCACTGGTTTTGGAGACCAACACTTTAGCGAAGCGGCGGCCACGCAGAACCTTCTCCACCTCTTGATGCCAATCAGCGAGTTCAGGTTGCGGAAAGTCTGCTATAAGAAAGTCCTTTTCGGTAAAGCGGTGGGTGGCAGTCACGTGCTTCGTCGATCAGTAGTCCAGTTGGCCTTGCAAGGCGTTTACCGCTTCGATGAACTCTTCAATCATCTCGAACACTACCGCGTTGGCCGACTTGCGTTGATTCATGTTGCCCACGATTTGCCCCACGAAATAGTTGGCCAATTTCTCCGCTCCCGACCCAGCCTGGTGCGCTGATCTGGTGATGCGGCGTTGTGCCGCCGCAGTGAGGATTGGCTGTAGCGGCATTGGTAGCGGTTCGGGTGTATCTTCACGTGCCCATTCTTCGGTCCACGCCGACTTCAACATACGTGCAGGTTTACCGGTCAGCGAACGTGACCTGATGGTGTCGGCTGAGGTTGCTGTGAGAAACTTGTCTTTTACCGCCGGATGAGTTTCAGCTTCATCGGTGGTGAGCCATACAGAGCCACACCACACACCTTGAGCACCAAGCGCTAGGGCGGCAGCCATTTGCCGTCCCCGTCCTATTCCACCGGCACCGAGGACCGGAACTGAGGTAGCATCAACGATTTCTGGAATTAACACCATTGAGCCGATTTCACCGGTGTGTCCCCCGGCTTCTGAGCCTTGAGCAACGATGACATCAACCCCGGCTCTTTCGTGGGCTTGCGCGTGGCTAGTTCTGCCGGCGAGAGCACCAACCTTGCGACCCGCGGATTTGACCGCTGCGACCATCTCGGCAGGAGGTGGACCCAACGCGTTGGCCACAAAGGCGGTGCGTTTGGCTAACGCGACTTCGAGTTGCGTGGCCGCGGCGTTGGCCGAAAAGGGTACTGCGTCTAAACGATCCACTCCGACTTGCGCTGTACCGTCGCTCGGGTTTTGCTTCGGGGTGTTTTCGGTTGGGGGACGCAGCGGTGGCACTTCGTAACGAGCCAAGATGTCATTCACGAACTGTGCGTGCGCCGCTGGAATCAGCTTGATGAGGTCGCTGGTGGTGGTAGGGCCGGAGTCTTCGGCGGAGTTTTGCGCGGGGATGACTAGGTCAACGCCGTAGGGTTTGTCGCCGAGCGTGTCTTCTATCCAGGCAAGGTCTATTTCTAGTGCTTCGGGCGTGTGGCCGACCGCGCCCAATACTCCCATCCCGCCAGCTCTTGAAACGGCAGCTACCACGTCTCGACAATGGCTGAAGGCGAATATCGGGAACTCCAGATCAAACATTTTGGTTATTTCATTTTGCATTGGATGCTCCGGCGGGGTTGGGTATTGCCGTGGCTTGGTTGGCGATGTGGTTGGCGATGTGGTTGGCGATGTGGTTAATGAATGCTGCGGTGGTCGCTACTGTGCATTCTAGGAACTCTAAACCTTGCGCGCTTGGTTGGGGATTTACTACCACCCCCCAACTCAGTTGGCATTGCGGTCCTTGGTCACGCAGAAAATAGCTGGCGTGGCACAGAGAGAGGTTGGTTGCTGGGCCGCTAAGGGAATACGCGAGCCGCCACGGCGGTTCAAATGACAAAAGCGTTTCCACAATCGTTGGGTCATGTGCCGGGTCTGTGCTTTGCAGCTTTTGCGGGAGACCTGGTGCCGACAGTTCGTTGAGCAATTGCCAAACGTGTTCTCGTGGCGTGTCGAGAAGTTTTTCAAGCGAACGTGACGGATATTTTTTCTTCATGGCATCTTTGTTGGCGTATTAGATGAACTTATTGAGTTGTTGATTTGATGCAACGACACCGCGTAATCGCCATCGCGGTAGCGGTCTTTGCCCCAGGTTGCCCAACGGTCTACCAAGGTTAGACCAGCGGTGTTGGCGTAGCGGTCGTAGTCGGCGAGGCTCAGGCGATGCAGTTGGAAGCCTGCCAACAACAATCCCCCGGGTTGCAGATGACGCGCCATATTGCGTAGCACTGCGGCTTCGCTACCCGGCTTCAAAAAGATCAACACGTTGCCTGCCAATACCACTAGATCGAAACTTGGCTCAATGTCTAAGTCGCAAAGGTCGGCCTCTAGCCAACGCAGGTGTGCAGCTTTGCGTTTAGCTTCGGTCAACATGGCGGGGTCAAGGTCAACTCCAACGGTAGCGATCCCGCGTCGATCTAGTTCAATGGCAACCCGACCCGTTCCGCATCCTGCATCAAGCACTTGGGGCTCTGGGCCGCGTCCAAAATCTTCGAGTAATTGCGCCACGAGATCGGCCTCACCGTGAATACACTGCCCGGTGGCTTGCAGCGCAGTCCAGCGTTGGTCATAAGCTGCCCCTTTGCAAACATCGCTGCGTTCACTCCATAGACTCACGTTCATTAGTCTAAGCGCTGCGTTTGCCCTGATAGAATCTGCTTGTGATCATTGCCCGAGAAGCTACTAGCAACGCTTGGTTGCAGCCAAACCGAGCTGAACCATCATTAGCATCACGCGGCCCAAGGCGCAGCAAAGTACTTGGGGTGTTGTGTGTCTTGATTTGTGTGTTGGCATCAGTTGTCGGTTTCGCGGTAGCTGGCTCGGCCCAAACATCAACCTCTAGCCGAACCGATTGCTCAAACCCTAGCGACGACTTCAAGTTGTGGTGCTTGGCATTCAGAATGTTGACTGAAAACTTTGTGGATGCTGTTGTGGTTGCCGACCTCGCCGCGGCAGCTAAACAGGGCGTGATTGATGCTTCCCTAGCTCCAAGGTCAGACACCCCCCCTGCCTGCGCTTTGCCAACTATCGATTTTGAGGCAGTTTGTGTGGAGATAGATAAGGCCGAAGACACAACTGCAGCCGCTTTGGCGGCTACCGATGCGATGTTGGCTTCAGTCAAAGAGGCTCGCACCCGCCGGTTGTCCGCTGCGGCGATCATTGCTTTTGACCGCGCCATCTCCTCAGACATCCCAAGGGTGGGCATCGGTATTGAGTATGCGCTCTTAGACATCGCCGGCGACCCTTGTGAAACCCCAAGCGATACGTGTCGCATGGTGATCCTAGAAGTCTACGCCAAGAGCCCTGCTGAAGCCGCCGGCCTTAAAGCTGGTGACATCCTGCTTGAATACGACCAACCGATTGCCGGCTTGTCCTGCTCTGCGGCGTTGAACCTAGATCAGAGCCAGAACTTAGGTTCAACCGTCACAGTGAAAGTTCTTAGCAGTGGAACAGAGAAAGAACTTGATATGGTCACTGCCGAGGTTATTGACCCCGTGGTCTACAGCCAAGTTGTGGACGGGAATGTCGGCTATCTGCAATACGATGCTTTTTCGAGGGCTTCCGACAATGACTTTCAAGATCATTTGTCACGGTTGATCAACGCCCGGGTTGACGCATTAGTGGTAGACCTGCGCAACAACGGCGGTGGTTATGTCACCGAAGCTCAGCGCATTATCGAGCAGTTTCTTGAACAGAGCGACGTGGTTTCCAGGTTCGTTTCGGTTCGCGGTGCAGAAGTCTGGCGTAGTCCTCAAAATGGTAACGCCGCAGATGCGATTGCCTTACCAATGGCAGTAGCCGTGAATGGCCGTTCGGCTTCTGCGTCGGAAATGTTTGCTTTGGCGATGCGCGGCCACCAACGGGCTAAAATCGTGGGCACCAAAACGTACGGCAAATACACTGGGCAGAGTACGGGTCGCGCTACTGCCGATAACAGTAATAAATTGGGCGCAATTCAGGTGACTTCGATTCGGTTTTTTGGGCCTAATAACCTTAGCGCTAAGGGTGGTATAGAACCCGATCTTGTCTCACCCATGTCTGCCTGTTTGCACCCCATTGGTGTGGTACGGGAATCTGTTGTGGCCTTGTATCCACGGGTGACGGATTTGGCTTTTACGTCGGTGCCGACTAAAGCGGCGTACTCCTCGGGTGAAGCCGTGACGGTAGCGGTTACTTTTGACACAGCAATTGAGGTTGACACAACAAACGGTTCACCAACTTTGACCCTACAGGTTGGTAGCAATTCGAGGCAAGCCACCTATTCTTCAGTGTCCACTAGTGGCGGAACATCTGTACTAGAGTTTACCTACACGGTTGCCACCGACTCCGATAACGATGGCATCAGCATTGCGGCTAACGCCATAGCTCTCAATGGCGCAACCATCAAAAGAGTTGCTGCCGGTTGGGATGCGCTTCTTGAAAACCCGTTGCTAGCCGACGATCCAACACAAACAGTTTCTGCAACTTCTATAACGACCACATCAACCGATACCACGCCAGTAGTCTCAACCACCACAGTTCCCACACCAACAATCCCAACCACCACAGTTCCCACACCAACAATCCCAACCACCACAGTTCCCACACCAACAATCCCAACCACCACAATTCCCACACCAACAATCCCAACCACCACAATTCCCACACCAACAATCCCAACCACCACAATTCCCACACCAACAATCCCAACCACCACAATTCCCAGCACCGATTCAGGCCATCCCGAAGAAGACACAGACACTGATGAAACAACCGACAGCGACACAGCTACCGACCGCGATGAACCTGACCTTGAGCCGGAGCCAGAACCGGAACCCGAGCCGGAGCCAGAAACAGACGAACCCGCGCCAGATCGACATTTTGATGACATTGCCGACTCGTCGTTTATTGAGGCCATCAACTGGCTCGCTGATCAAAATATTGCCAGCGGTTGTGGCCCCACCCGTTTCTGCCCGAACCAAACCGTCACCAGAGCCCAAATGGCCGCGTTCCTAAGCAGAGCCCTACAACTCCCACCAACCCAAACCGACTACTTCACAGACGACAACACCTCCACCCTACAAGACCACATCAACCGCATCCGCCAAGCCAACATCACCAGCGGCTGCAGCGCCACCAAATTCTGCCCCAACCAACCCATCACCAGAGCCCAAATGGCCGCGTTCCTAAGCAGAGCCCTACAACTCCCACCAACCCAAACCGACTACTTCACAGACGACAACACGTCCACCCTACAAGACCACATCAACCGCATCCGCCAAGCCAACATCACCAGCGGCTGTAGCCCCTCCCGTTTCTGCCCCAACCAACCCATCACCAGAGCCCAAATGGCCGCGTTCCTTTTCCGAGCCCGTGAGCTGATTGAGGCCCAACGTATAACCACCAGTTAGCGATGTCGGGCGCGTAGGAGACTGCTGAGTAATGCCTGTTTCACCCTACATGCAAGTCTCCGACCTGGAGTTTCGCTACCGAGATTGCGAGATTTTGGGATCTGATCAGCAGGCACCTAGTGATTAGTCGGGTCAACGCACCAACCGTCGGAGACCTGATTGCTGGGGTCTCGGTAGCACTAGTTTTGTTACCGCAGTCGCTGGCCTACGCGGAGATCGCTGGGGTGCCGCCTCATGTCGGATTGTTTGCAGCGGCCTTGCCACCGCTGTTGGCTGCTCCGTTCGTTTCGTCACCTTATTTACAAACCGGCCCAGTAGCGCTCACTTCGCTATTGACCTTCGGTGCTTTGTCTGGTTTAGAGGCCACAGGCACCGTGCCTTACGTGCAACTCGCGGCGTTATTAGCTTTGATTGTCGGAGTTGTTCGGGCACTGCTCGGTTTGTTTCGTGCGGGCATAGTGGCTTATTTGATGTCGCAACCAGTGTTGAGCGGGTTCACCGCTAGTGCAGCGATTTTGATCGTGGCTTCTCAGGTGCCAGCCATGTTTGGTGCCGTGCCGAATACCGTGGGTGTCTTGGAACGGGCTTGGTGGGTGTTGCGGCATCCCCACGAATGGAACGCCGCCGCTCTGCTGCTTAGCAGTGCAACCGTGCTCACCGTCTTGGGCGCACGGCGGTTGCACCGGCTTTTCCCGGGGGTTTTGTTGGCTGTGGTTTTGGCGGTGTTTTGGAGCGACCTCACAGACTATGACGGTGCTGTGGTCGGTGACCTGCCCGGGGGGTTTATTTCACTGAGCCTCAATCTCCCCTATGGTCAAACGCCGTCGCTCTTGGTTGCGGGGTTGGTCATTGCCTTGGTTGGTTTTGCTGAACCAGCTTCCATCGCTCGTACGTTCGCAACTCAAGATCGTTTCCACTGGTCGGCTAATCGTGAGTTTTTGAGTCAGGGGATCGCCAATATCGCCTCGGGGATTTCGGGTGGGTTCCCGGTTGGTGGTTCGTTCTCGCGCAGTTCGTTGAACCGTTTTGCTGGAGCACAGTCGCAGTGGTCTGGGGCGGTCACGGGTGCTTTCGTGATGGCCGCAATTCCTTTGTCGGCGGCTTTGGAGTCTTTGCCTACGGCGGTGTTGGGTGCAATCGTTTTGACGGCTGCTTACCGACTGATTGATGTGCGCGCCATGCTAACTATCGCTCGCGGTTCGAGGCTTCAGGGGATTGTGGTGTTTGGGACTTTCGTGGCGACTTTGCTTGCTGCGCCGAACGTTGAACGTGGTGTGCTTGTTGGTGTGGGTTTAGCGATTGGCGTGCATCTATTGCGCGAGTTGCGAGTGGACTATTCACATGAGGTGCGGGAGGACACTTTGGTGTTGCGACCACGTGGCGTGATTTGGTTTGTGACTGCCCCGCATCTCGAAACTAGGTTTATCGCGGCGAGGGCTGAGCATCCTAACCTGCGGCACTTGTGTATTGATTTCGCGAGTGTGGGACGAGTTGATTACGGTGGTGCGGCCACCTTGTCTCAACTGGTGCATGATGCTGTGGATGCGGGGCTCACTGTCGATATTGTCAACATTGCGCCTCATGCCAAACGCGCTCTCGCGGCTCACATGGGCGGGCATTACGGGGTGCCGTTGCTTGAACAGTTAACTGCCGATGAAAGGCACCAGTGGCACATCCGGCGCAAACCCCGAGATGCACAGTAGTCAATGGCTTATGCGTCCAAGGGAATGGATGCGCCAAAGGGAACTGATGCGGTTCAAGGAGTGGTTGCGCCCTAGGAAATGGATGCGGTTCGAGGGAATGGACGCACCCACGGCAACAGACGCAGTCCTACGCATGCACGCATCCGCGGCATTGGACGCATCCGCGGCAGCAGACGAAGTCCTACGCATGCACACGCCCACGGCAACAAATCCACCCACGGCGGTTGATGAGGTTCGAGGAGTGGACGCGTCCTTGTTAGTGGATGTGGTTTGAGATTTGGTATCGTAGATGCTCTATGTTGCGGTTGTGTGACAAAAGGTAGCCATGCGGAATACCCCTAGATTACGAACTCGATTCCGTGTTTTGCGCGGGCTTCGTGTTGTGGCAGTAGTTTTCGTCTGCTTGGCTGTCGGCGCAGCGCATGCCATCGCCTTCGCCCAAACCAACACTATCGATGAACTGCGCGAAGCACGCAAGCAGGTCGAGGCGGACGAGGAAGTGCTCGAAGGTGAGATCGACTATCTGAACGTAGAAATCGACGTTGCCTTGAAGGCCATTAGCACCGTGATGGAAACTCGTGACAGGGCTCAGGCAGAATTCGACGCAATCGAATCCAAACTATTGGACGCAGAGAAACTCATCGCTCAAACCGACACCAAGATCGCAGAACTCGAACTAGAGGAAAGTGAAACAAAAGAGTTGCTTCGACAATCTGCTATTGAGGCATTCAGATCTCACCAGGGACCGAACAGTGAACAAACAGTGTTGGGCGACAATCCTTGGCAAAGCGCCAGAACCGATGCGCTGCGCGGATTCGTGAACCTTAGCACCGAGGATGCACTTGACCGATTACGGGGCAAAGAAGCCGAACTAAAAGAACTGGAAAAAACCCAAAAGGCGAGCAAGGCTGAAATCGAAACGTTAAAAGAACAACAACAGAACCGCCAAGCTGCACTTGAAATCGCATTAGAAGCAGAGCAAATCGCGCTTGACGCGCTGGACGCACGCTTAGACCATCGCCTTGAGGAAGCGCAGTTCCTTGAGGATTTGGATGCCGAGTTGGCTGCCAAAATCCGTAGCGAAGAGAAGCGAATTGCTGACGCTATCGCGGCTGCAGCAAGGCGAGCTCGCCGAGTTGCGATCCCAGTTAATGCCCCTGTGGACTTGGTAACGGTTGCCGGGCCTGCGGGCGAGATCTTGGTGAATGCTTCGATTGCGGTTGCGCTAAGTGGATTCTTGGAAGCCATGGAGCAAGCTGGCTTTGCTCTAGGTGGTTACGGTTACCGCACCAACACACGCCAGGTCGAGTTACGTCAACAACATTGTGGCACTAGTGAATTCGCCGTCTACCAGATGTCGCCTTCGCAGTGCCGACCACCTACGGCGCGGCCTGGTTTCTCTCAACATGAGGTCGGATTGGCGGTGGACTTCACCCATAACGGGAGGATTATTCGTAGCCGGGGTTCTGCGGTGTTTCAAGCCATGACCCGTATCGCTCCGCAGTACGGTTTCAAAAACTTGCCTAGCGAGCCGTGGCATTGGTCAACAACCGGAAGTTGAGCATGTTTTTCGTTTTGGTTGTTGACGATTTACGCTAATATACCTGTATTGGTTGGCGCGTTCGTAAAGGAAGCACCGTGAGACGATTCGCGATTTTGATAGTGGCCGTTTTCGTGGTCGTGGCTTCGGTTGTGTTTGTCGCAATCAACTTCACGGATTCTTCGCGGGTGGCAACGGCACCGACCACAACTGCGGTGCCGAATACGATCACCGCCACTGCCACAGTGACTTCACCGACCACTACCACACCACCCACGACCGCGTCCACCATTTCGGCAACGTCCACCACTTCGACAACGTCCACCACCACTTCGACAACTACCACCACCACTTCGACAACTACCACCACCACAACGACATCTATTCCTCAGCAAATTCCGCAAGCGGAACCTTTGCAAACACCGCCGCAAGACCAACAAGAAACTAGGGTGACCTTACCCCCGCAAGGCGTGGAAATAGACTTCAGCGAATTCCACGGAGACATCGAGCCACCAGCAGAAGCACCCGGCAACAGCACTCTTGATGAGTTGGCAAATAGCAACGATGTTGAGGCGCCTGAACAGGGTCAGATTTATGTGTGGTATGAAGGCGACGAAGAACGGCGTGTCCGTTTGGCACCCAATCTGACCAGCGAGCAAAACGGCGATGAACCGCTAGGTATCGGCGACTCTACTGGTTCCGCAGCAACCGGTGGGGCTCAAGGCCAGGTGGCTCCGGTGTTTGTTGATGATTCCACGGGAGAAGTGATGGAACTCCCAGGTGGAGTCTTAATTGCCTTTGTTGCGGAATGGGATGAAGCTCAGATCAATAGTTTCTTTGCTCAACAGGGCATCGACATCAACGCCATCACGCCTTCTGCGCTGCCCAACACATTCTTGATTGACACCGCTGCAGGTTTCCCTAGTTTGCTCTTGGCGCAAAAATTGGCTCAACTTGAAGGTGTAGATATTGCAGTCCCAAACTGGGCCATTGAACTCGAATTGCAATGAAACGGTTTTGGTGTCTCGGTGCGGGCATTGTCTTACTGGTTTTCTTTGCGTCCGCTATTGGCCTGGCGCAACCTCAACCATCAACCTCAACCGCACCTACGATAATTTCAGTTACTCCCGGTTACAAGTCTTTGAGCATCACTTGGGAAATCCCAACGACCGTGGAGGAAAGCAATATCGTTGCGTTTGACATTCGTCATATACCTAGCGACGCTACCGATAAAGCTGATGCCAACTGGACGGTGAACACGGATTTTCCGAAACGCCGCACTGAAGCTGTCTTAAGTGGTCTTGCACACGGCACGCAATATGACGTTCAAGTACGCATCGACCTCGGAACAAACGGTGATTGGTCATCGACCGCGATTGGCACACCAAAGACACCGAGTAACGCTCTCAATACTGCTACGGCATTGACCCATAACACCGGAGTCGTCGGGCATCTGTCGGGTATAAACGACCGTGATTATTTCACATTTACACTAACCGAGAAATCAGAAGTAATCATGTTTACTGCTGGCGCGCTGGACAAGAACGGCGATTTCACTGCTGGAACATTGAGGACTACGGGTGTCTTGTACCACAATTCTGGCCAATCTAACCCGGTTGGGATTGCTTCAGAGGTCGGAAGTGGATTGAGCCACGGGAAAAATAATTTTCTTATCGCGCGTACGTTGGCACCTGGCACTTATTTCCTTGAAGTGACTTCAGATCAAAACGACGTTGGTGATTATCATCTTTTTTACCGAGCGTTTAAGGACTCTACCAATATTACTACCGCTCGTGTGGCTAAGTTGAACACTCTTTATAACGGAATCATTGAGGTGGCGCTTCAAGACGGCAAGTACAAAGATCGGGATTTTTTCACGATTACGCTTACGGCCGACAGCAGTTTGCACATCCACACACAATCGGCATTCAACGAGGAAATTTATCTTCTGAATGAGTCGGGTAGCCGCATTAAGAGTAACGATGACGGGTTGGGGAAACTGACTTCTCGCGGAAACGACCGATCATCCGAAATGGTTGTCAGTCTTGCTGCTGGCAAATATTTCGTGGTTGTCAAAAGTCATGAGTCTTCCTCCGCCGGATTTTACGAGTTGAAAATCGATAGCATCGACAATAGCGCTACCACGATCGCTGACGCTATCCCTCTTGAAGTTGGTGTTTCGGTTGCTGGTGAAACAACCTCGGTAGCTCCCGAAAATTATTTTTCATTCACATTACAAAACGAAGAGTTATTTCGGATTGATGCAATGAATACTGATTCTGCTAAACCAGACTTACAGATTGAGTTACTG
>Ga0209022_1001774_pt1 | contig 20587 bp, 24 predicted proteins | sample PinacodermPK_FD_187300 | JGI IMG/M metagenome (GOLD analysis project Ga0209022, IMG submission 187300) | Host-associated microbial community of the marine sponge Aplysina aerophoba from Gulf of Piran - sponge pinacoderm, lysed by proteinase... | ecosystem: Host-associated > Porifera > Sponge >...
AGAGAAGCAGGGGGTAGGTGGTAGTCACATTATGTGAAGGCAGCACCCCCCCTGTCATCTCAAGCAGGTTCGATGCACAACGTGCCCCGTGACGCAAGACACACCCCGTGAACCAAGACCCCAGAAACACCCCCGGCCAGCGGACAGTTGGGGCACTCATCGCAACCCCCGATAGGTGGTACTCGCCCTGAACAGGGTACAGGTACGGGTGGCCGACCCGACGTTGTGTTGCCCCACAAACGGGTCGTAATCCACTGTTTCTGTGCCCGTGATGAACACTCCTTGATCTCGTAGAATGTTGTTCACTGTGTGATTGAACTCCGCGAGTCCTTCGTCACGGTCGAATAGTGTGACTGCTAGCAGGTTCACTGCAATGACATTGCACACTTCACGGTCGGACTCGAAACCTGCCGGGCGCACAATCACGAACCGCTCGTCGATGCCGCCGTGACCGTACGGCAGAACCGTGATCCCCGCTTCGTCAAATGCGGTCACCAGTTGTTCCCTGAAGGACGTCCACTTTCGGGTTTCACTCATTGTTGCCCCTTTCTGGCTCATTTTCGCCTCGCCTGGCCGTTTCTTCGTCTTCCACCTCTTCGATGGCTGTCATTACTGGGGAGTCTTCAACTTGCTCAAATACGTTTTCCCACTCTAGCGTTTGGTTGTGCGCTGCCAGTGTTGCGGTCAACGAATCGTAAACCCCGTGATATATGGGTGAGACTGATGCGTACAACTGCCAAAACATACGTTTTAGGGACACTCCGCTAGGGATTGCTTGATCGGAGTCCATCGCAGCCGGCAACCCCGACATCAACCGCAGATCCATCGCAATTTTGTCGAGTGCTGTCATCGACGAATCCAAGTTGCCCGTCCAAGTCACATATTCGGCGCCTTCGATGCCGTCACGCAGCAAAATGGGGGTGCCATACCGCAGTTGCGACAGGATGTCGCCTTCGGCTTTGATGCCAGCCGGTGATGCTGGTTCACCGTGATTAGCCTTCGACAACGGCACGTGCGCCGCGCGGGTGAAGTTGTCGATCACCCCCTTGAGGAATAGCAGCGGGTGCGAATTGGCATCCAACACCAGTGCGTTGGCTGCGGTTCTGCGGGTTTTCTGCACCACTATGGTTGCCAAGTCCTCGAACCAGCTGGTGCCCCAGTAATCAGCCACGGCGGGCAGACACAACACCGGCGAGACAGTCACAACACCAACCGACGCTGGGTTGGTCAACGTTTCTGCTAATCCGCCTCTGGGGTTGCCCCCGGGCCCGACACCGAACCGATCTCGCGCGTCGCGGTAAACCGTCAACGTTGCGTGACCTGTCGGGTCAATATTGACGATTTGCTTAAGGTCTGGGGTTTGGGTTTGCGACTTGGGGGACACTTTCGGTTCACCTATAACCCAACCACCATCTGTGCGGGGCAGCACGTATCGCGAGTCGACCACCCGAAACCACCCCAACTGCGGTGCCGCCACAATATGGGCAGCACCGTATTTGATTGTGTCGGACACTGCGTTATGCGTCACCGTCAACAGTTTCGTTGCCCATTCTTCGTCCTCGTCACCTTCGACACTAGGACGCGCCATAACCAGTAGGTCGGCAATGAACTTCGACACGCGCCGGAAAACGTTGGTGGGGGCAACCCCCGCAGCACGCATCATTTCGGGATCTATGAGACTTGACAGATCACCCCGACCCCAGTCGTGCAAAAGGTCGAGTCGTTCCACCCGTTCATCGAACCGTGGAGGTGGCCACGTAGCACCCACCTTCACCTCGTCTGGGTCAACCGCCAGCGAGTAATCCACTTCAGACAGAGGCAACGGCAACCCCAACCGCCACGGCGACCCCTGCTGCCGATTGCGCTCTTTCAGTGCCTCTAGCAGTGGGTCACCGTTGCGGTCGACCAGCAACTCGGTGAGTAACCGCATTACTGTGGCGTTCTATTAACGGCGGTGGCTTGAAGGTCGAACCTGAACGTGCGAACACCACCCGCAGCGTTGGTTAGATTAATGGTTGCGGGCCCTGTCATTTCAATGTTCGGTTTACCCGCCCCCGCGCCCTCGCGACGTATCCGCACATCGAACTCTCTGCCAGACCGCAGGAACATTATCGGGTTGGTGAGTGCGTTGTCGTCAACGGTGATCGAGAAACGGCCGTCGCGCACGTCAAGTTGCTGCACCGCCAGAATGGGCGAGATTGATGGGATCGGTCGTTGTCTGGCAACGTCCGAGTGGGAATGCGCTCCCACACCGACTGGGCGGTCTGAAATGGTCGTCCAACTAGATGCCCCCGCCGGTTTGATGTCGACCGTTGATCGTGCGGTGATACTCATACCGCCACCTTCGTCCGATTGAACAGGAACCCTTCGCCGTTGACTTGAATCGCCCCTGTCGCGGGCAGTACGTGAATGCCCACACCCAGCTGGGTTGTTGACCCCGCCCGCACGTATTCACCGCCCGCACCAGTGACAACCACGATGCGCGCAGCACCACTGGCAGAGTTGAACGGCAGTTCGTGACCCGCAGACGACTCGTAGACTTGACCGGTGGGCTGAAACGTGATCGGGCCCACGATCTCACCCTCTGCGGCAGCTTGCTCGGGTATGCCCGCCACAACCGCCTCGTACGACATTGCACGGTTGCTGTCGGTTTGACGCAGCACCACAATCCCAGACGGGTTGACCCGCAAACCGTCTGTTTCACTGTCGACGAGTAGTTGCTGGCATTGCAGCCGGTAATCAACCCGGGTGACCGTGATTAGGGGGTAGATGCGGTTCAGAACGATTCTGGGCACCATACGCACTTGCGATGGCACGTTCACTGCGTTGACCTTCGGGCTGAAGTCAATCAACCTCGTCTGGTCACCGAAATAGAGTTCTTGCTTGACCGTCTGATATGCCTGAACGTGGCTCACGCCAGCACCGCCCCCGAACCGATCTTGCCTAGCACGAGTAGCTCACTGTTCACCAACCCGCGACCGTAATCGCATACGTGCCTGAAAATGTGTTTCTCTGCGGGCGCGTTTTCGGGGAGTGTCACGTAACTGCGGATTGGACGCATTGGGGCAGCAACCGCACTATTTGACGCCGCCACAATGTCCCACCCAACATCGTCACCAGACGGTTGCTTGATGCTGTTGGTAATGAAGATGTCAAACCCTCGATAGGGCCCGCCGTAACTGCCCCCGTTGATTTGGGCTGCCATCACGTTGCGTTGGATTTGCTCACGCGTGACCCCTTTGTTTTCGAGTTCCCGCGCCAGCCCGTAAATGTAAAGTTCGATTGGCATCGCCGCCCAGAACGCACTCGACCCCGACCCGATCATCGGGGTGCTGCTGGTCACGTCAATGTCGCGCCTGAAGAGGTTTACGGCAGCGTCGGTGAAGAACTGCAACACCCAATCACGCGCCTCGGTTTGTTTGCTGTCGTCACCGACTGGTTTGCCGGTGGTGTGACTGAACCCGGTTTCTGCCGCAGAGTACGCCAGTTGAAGGACGTTGCCCGCGCGACCGTTGGTCACCCCGTCACCCGGTGTGCCGGTGGACAACCCCAAAATATACGACATCAGCGAGTCTTCATACGAGACCCGCAAGTCGTGCAGCATCTTGGTTTGGTAGCGCGCGATGTAGTCACGCACCACATTTTCGATCTGGTCGATCACAAAGTACTCACGCGCCGTGCGTTCGTACTGGTCGATCTCAATCGTGATCTGGTCGGCTTCACCCTGCACGGGGTCTTCCCAGTTTTGATACCGGGTTGTTTTGGTGACCTGATCCCCGTACTTCGGGCGCTGAATATGCACGCGCGGGTTGTTGGCGACGTCCCCGTCGTAGGCCCCGTTCATGCGTGACCCGATGGTCAATCGGCGCAAGAACTGAACTGTGGTTGTCGCCGACCACGACTCGGCGAAATTTGCTGATGTGAATGCCATTGGTTTATACCTTCAAGAGGTGACCCAGTTTCGCGAGTAGCTGCTGCTCAACGGTTTGCAGCAGGTCGTTGCCGGGTTGGGTCGTTTCAACTGTCCCTGTTGACGGGGGGGACGCGGGTTGCTGTGCGGGGGGCAGCACGATCTGGGGTTGCGCCATTGCTTGCGGCTGCGGTTGGGGTTGGGGTGGTGCGGCCGGCTGTTGGGGTTGGATCGCTTGCAGCGTGGCGGTCACGATGGCGGCCACGAGTTGCGGGTCAACCTGCTGGGGTTGCGCCGGTGCGGCCGGCTGTTGCGCCGGCTGCACCGGTTGGGGTTGGAACGCTACTGCGTCCGGCTGTTGGGCCGGCCCCTGGGGCAACTGGTGTTGCGGTGTGGTCGGGGTCACCGGCGTCCCCTGTGCTGGTGACCCCGGCGCGACTGGTTGAGCGGGTGGAGACGCAGCCGCAGCCGATGAGGATTCACCAACCGACGTCGGCTGCGGCTGCGCTTGCGGCGTTGTTCCGGCGCCGGCAAGAAACGCACTCAACTGGTCGAGAGGAGTCATTAGTTGATGCCGATCCCGTTGTGGTCAAGCCACACCTTGACCCGCACCGCCACTGCCGCCACGACTGGTCCGGCGACCGCCATCACCGCCACTGCCAGCTCTGGCTTGAGGACAGTGGTCGCCCCGACACCCAGCAAACCGACCACTGCGGCCGGCCACGTCCCGTTCTTTCGTTCCACCTTGACATTCGGCAGATCACTTGCATAACCCATTATTGCTCCTTCGGATTGACTTGCGGTCACAATACCAACGTTTTGACCGCAACACAACAACACAACAAAAACCTTTGCGGATCGCCATTAACCGCTCGCCGCTATGACAGGAACAACGAAATGGTAAATATCGGACGCGTACTTAAGTTCGGCGTTGATATGGCCGTCTGTGACGTTTCTGGCGATGGTGCCAGCGTCGGCGGCGGAGATTGCGAACGTGACGATGGTCGCCTCGTCTTTCAGACGTGACGCGTTTAGTGTCCTGGTTATCTGCACACCACCGAGATTGAGCGTGATCGATAAGGTCGCGTGAACGTTTTGGTTTGGCCACCATTGCACGGCGATGCTGCGCGCTCCGGTCACTCGGTTGTCCCATAGCGTGGCTGCGGCCACGCGTGGCGCCCTGTCGATCCTGTTGTTTATTGCGTCACCGATCACTCCGAGTTCTTGGCTCGTGGCCGGAATGCCTGGTATTCGAATCCAATAGATGGCTGCTCGTTGGTCGCTGGTCGGTCTGATGCCCAGCACGTATTGCGTATAGGTGCCGTCGGCGGGGCGGGCGGGGATGTTTAAGTCGATGTCGTCTTCGGCTTCGAGGGCGGTTATGCGCTGTTCGTTGCCGCCGATGCTGCGGCTTGCGGTTGCGACTTCGGTTTGCAGTTCAGCTATGTTGTCTGCGTTGTTGGTTATGCGGTTGTTGAGTGCGGTGGTGTCCGCGGCGGGTGCTGGGGGCAGTGCGCGCCATTCGTAATCGGTGTCGTTTTCGCCGGTGACGGTGAGCACGTGACCGACCGCTCCCGCTATGGGGACTGCGTTGATGGGTTGCCATTCCAACGCACCTGCACGACCCGACAGGTATTCGGTGTCGGCTTGCAGGTAGCTGGGCAGTTCGGTTCGTTCTTCGAGGTCGTGGATTTCGCTGGTGAGATCGGCTTTCACTTTCGCGAGTTCACTGTCGAGGGCGACTGCGGCGGGGATTTTGCTGTCGGGGATTATTGATGCTGAACCGGTGCGCGCCCAGTCTTCCACTAGGTCTCGGACTTTTGCGGTGACTTGGTTGGGGTCGAACCCTGCACCGTCTGTGCCGTCCACCCCGTCTTGGCCGGGGTCTCCTTTGTCGCCCTTCACTCCTTGCGGCCCTTGCGGCCCGGTCAAACCCCGTGGCCCCACCGGGCCGGTGTCTCCCCGGTCACCTTTCGGCCCCACCACCAGATGCCCATCGTGAAAAAACTCGAGATTGAACTTTGGGGCGTCGTCAACGATGAGACCCCTATCAAAGTCGGCGTCGGCATCTGGCATAAACACATTCGTCCACAACGCACCAGTCGAGATCGACAGCTGGTAGAGCCCTGCGATTTGGGCTGAGGACGGCAGGTCGAACACTGCCACCCCGTCCGCGTTGGGTGCAGCACGCACTGGGTCGGGTAAATACGTGATATCACGGTTGATGATGCCTTGACCCGTGCGCGCGGGGTCTGCTTGCCAAATAGGGGCAACTGTGACCACTGTGTCGGGGTTGACGGTTTCCCCGATGCTCGCCAATCTTACGGTGAGACGGGGCATCAGTCTTGGTCTCGTTCGAGGTTGTGTAGGCGCACTTCGTGCGAGTCCATCCTGTGCTGCCCGTTCACGAGTCGCTGCTCAATATTGGCGATGCGGTCGAACATTGATGTTCCGCCGTTGGGGCGGAGTTCCTGCCGCACGATCCGGTTTGTGTCATCGACCCTTCGTTCTAACCGCACCAGAAAATATCCGATGCCGGTGACCAACGCACCTAGTGTGATTGCCAAAATGAGTTCCATCACCGCATCCTATAGGCCGGCCGCACGGATTGCCATCACTGCTGCCTCCGCGCGGGTTGCTGGTTCGTTGGGTCTGCTGCCGTCCGTCAACCCGAGTTTCACTGCCCGTTCAAACTCGAGTTTCAAGCTGGGTGCCACTTCGGTTGGCACTGGTGGAGGTGGCGGTGGTGCGTGCTTGAGCCGGTCGAATCTGTCGACCCACACATCAAGCTGAGTTAGAAACTCTTCCACTGGGAATCCCACTCCCGGGTCGCTGCGGTGTTCGGGGTCGAGTATCGAGTGATACGCAATCCCCGAGTGACCGTTCTTGACTTGCTGTCGGGTCACCATATTGGTGGGGATCGAATGCTTGAGACACCAATGCGCGCACACCCGCGCGGTGTTGTCGATCACCCCTCGCCGGTAATCGCCTGGCACGTCCGCCCAGTCACGTGACCGCAAACACATTTCGACACCAACCGAGATGGTGTTGAAACCGGCCACGTGCCACGCGCAGCGCTCGTCCTTGAGACACATCACAATCGAGTCGGAGTCGGTGCAGGAATGAATCGACACGTCACGCCCGCCAGTCGCGAAATATCGGGCAACGTTCTCGGCACCCGAATCGTTGCCAACCAGATCGGTGCGGTTCTCGGCGGTGTGCAAAACGATGATCCTCGGTTGAATGTCGTTCTTGCGGTTCCAATACCACCGTTGCGGGTTACCCTTCGCACTGGGTTTATACGGCTTGAAGTCCTCAAGGTAAAACGAGTCGGGCGACTCGATTTGTTGGCGGATCGTTGCTGCTGTTGGCGGTGTCATAGTTGCTCCTACTGTAGCGTGATTGTGTTGGTCACGTCGTACGGGTAGCCAGCGTTGTCGGTGCCGACCGCCCGCACTGTCACTGTCAGTGTGAACCTGACGCCGTCGGGGATGACCCACTGATATAAGCCGTCCCCCGTAACGCTCGTTGAGCGGAGTTGACCGCCGTCGGATCGTGCGTATGAAGTGAACGTGAACCGGGTCTGCCCCGTGGCACCGTTGGCGTCAAGCACGCGGGCTCTCACCGACACCTCGTTATGCCTCGGGTTGTTGACCTGCACGAGTTCAAGGGTGGTGGGGTAGTTGATGGTCGGGTTGGGGGGTGCCACTGGTCGGGTGCGGCTGCCGTCTTCGTCGGCCACGTTCAGTGCGGGGGTTGCTAGGCGGTAGCGGTTGAGTAGGTCGTCGCTGAAAAACACTTCGGCGAAAACGGTGCGATAGGCCAAGTTCTGGGGGACTGTCCAACTGCGGCCGGTTGCTATGGGTTCGCCGCTGAGCCTCCACCTATATGCCCAGCGGGGGTTGCTCAACCCGTCTGCGTCTTTGATGGGTGATACGTCAACGACCGCTGTGCTGCCGACCTGCAAATTTCCTACTATGCGGGGGCGGCCGGTTGGCAGCGCATCGAATGTGTTGGGGTCGGTGGTGGTGAAGTCACCTATGGGGATTGGTGCGGTCGGGTTGGTGGGGTCGGGTGGTGGGCCGGTGTTGGTGTTGTCTCCTTCACCTGCGCGGGTTTTTGGGCCGGTGGTGCGGCATCTGAACCGAACTGATTGGGGAGTTGGGAATCGGGGGTTGCGTGACAGTTCGAACTCGTATTCGGCGTCTGGGGTTAGGTCGGGGTGGTGTGACGTTGCGGGTGACCCTCGCCCGACTTCGATGACTTGGACGGGGAACAACGCGTCGAATGTTCGCACCGTCCCGAACTGTTGGTCGACTGGGGAGACCTGCCTAAAACGCCAGTATCGGGTGCCGCCGTCACGATGCGGTTCGACCCCCAGTTTGATCGCATAATCGGTGCCATAACACTGGTGCCGGTCAATAAACCCGGTGCCGTCTGGGTCGACGTCTTCAAGTCGGGTGGCGCATTCGACTTGCACGGTGTTCGCCCACCCGAACGCTTTGACTCCACCGGCGGGGGTGCCGCTGCCGGTCGTGAAGTTGTGCAGTTCGGTTGGGTGCTGGCTTGCTGGTATGTCACTGATTTCTAACAGTCGGTTCAGGTCGGTGTCCAGGAACACATTGTCGTTGGCGACTTGCAGCACGTAAGTTGTGCTGGGGTTCAATCCTTCGATCTCGATTTGCAGGACACCGTTGTCGCGGTCTCGTAGGCGCACCGAGTATGCCTCTTGCTGCCAACCCGCCGCGCCTTTCTGTTTCCATCTGAACCAGAAAATGCTGGTGTCTCCCACCACTGCTTGCAGCTGCACGGTGACCGATGTTGATTGCCGTGCGCAGGTGTAACCGTTTGGCAGGAGTGTTGATGGTATGGCGACCGTGTCGGTGATCGCTTCAACGAGTTTGGTGAAACAGCTGAACTCGTAGGTGGTGCCAGTGCTGAAGTCACTGTCGGTGGACAGCGCAAAAAAATAGTAGCGGTCGTGGTCGAGGCCGTCGGTGGTGAAGGTGGTTTGGTGCGCGGCGGCAACGAACGTGCGGGTGGGTGACCATGTGACTGTGGGCCCGTCTTCGCGGTATCGCCAGTAAAGGGTGGCGCCGTTCGGTTCGTGGAACACTGTTGTCCGTAATGTCACTTTGCCGATGAAGACGTCTGATCGGGTGACAGTGCAGGTGCGCTGCCGGAATATGATGCCCTCAAGCGGCCGGCCCACGTCTTCGAGAACGATGCCGTGAACGCTGCGTTTGGCCTGCTGGTTGTGTCCCCCCGACAGTTCCACTCGGCACACCAACAGCAAGACTTCGCGGGGCCCCGCAAAGGTGGTGAGTGGCAGTCGAACTAACCCACCCGGCCGCATCGCTAATGTTTGACCCTGCAACGTTTCGAAGTCGTCTTCGGATTCGTCTGCTAGGTCGAGTCGCACGTAGGTGTGCGGGTGACCCCAGAACGCTAACTGCTCCCGAAATGCAGACTGTTCGGGGGTGGTGGTCAACGGCCGCACACTGTTGAGAAACAGTTGACGCACACCATAGGTGTCTTCGTCGCCGAACGGTTCGACTTCCACGTTCGGGTTGTTGCCGTACGGCACATAAATGGCACGTGTCTTCACCAGATTGTGTAAGCGGCTGATGCCGCTGCTGCGGTCGATCGCCACCTGGTTCCCGCCCAAGAACTGGTATTCGGTTTGGTCGGGTTGAAGAACGAACGACAGTTTGCCGTCACGCAGTGTGGTTGGGGTGGCGTCCTGCATAAGGAACCGGCCGTCGTGCAGTTCGATTAGCAGCCCACCGGACGCCAACCCGATTTGTAGTAGCAGGTCACCCCAACTGCCATACCACTCGACCGCTTCGAACACTTGCGCGGTGTTCGTTGACAGCACCTCGATCCCGTTGGTGTGCAGTTCAGTGGCGGACTGTTCGTGAACCATTTCGAGTGTGCCAGCCACGGTGTCTGCGTGACTCGCCGAGGTGGTGCCAGACCCGACGTTCCATTCGATCTCGGTGATTGCTTCAAGATCGGTTTCGTGCGGGCCCGCGAGCCGCCACGTGACGGGCTGCACTTCACCTCCCAGAACGTCACCGAAAACGGGGAACGCTCGACCCCGCCGGTCGGTGGTGTTACCGACCGTCAACCGCCATCGATGCGGCGACGTGAGTTGCTGTTCGGTCAACCGTCCTTGATCGGTTGGTTCACCCGGCACGTAATACAACCCGTCTGGGTCGAACAGTGTTAGTTGACTTCCCCCCGTGCTCAACCCCCAGTCGTAGATGCTGGGGGCAAGGTTGCTGCCGTAATCAACGTCGTAAGAAACCACATGGTGTTTGGGGATTCGGCTGAATAGGGAGTCGTAATTGCCGGTGTCTGTCCAATCGATCTCGAATACGTATTCGGCTTCGACAGTCATCGTGCGTTGGGTGGTCGGTAGAACGCTGCCGACCCTGCGGGTGACCCGAAACCTCGGGGTGGTGCAGTGTCGGTGCTGGTCGGGTTGGGTCGGGTGGGGTCGGGCACGAAACCCGCGATTGACGTGGCGAATATTGACGCCATCTCCTCAATCGATTGGGGGGCGAGTTTCACTTGCAGTTGCGGTGGTTCCCCCTCTTCGGGGGTTTCGTCCGCCACGATTCTCACGGGGGTTGGTTTGGTTGGTCTGGCAGGTGGGGCGTAATCGTCTCCCCGCGTGGCTATTTCGGTTGGCACACCACCCCGGCTGGCGATGTAAATGCCGAGTTGTTCGTTGGCGAGTTGCTGCGCTCGCCGCAGCTGTTCGGGGGTGTGGTCTCCGCTAGGCCAACTGCGCTCGGCGATTTGGCGGGTGAGACGGTCACGGGCAGCGAACCTGCCTTCGCTGTAGGTGTCTTCGTACTCTGCTAGATCGCCGGCCCAAAGTTCCACTTCGGATTCGTACAACCGGTCGGTGAACCCCGCCCCCGATTCCGCGGCGACTGCTCCGCTGCCGGTGGTGATGTCGGGGCGGGTGGCGAACAATGCTTCGGCCACCCGGTTAACTAGCGGTGCCAGCGGTGCGAACCCGGTGCCAGGAATTTCGGTTGACAGCCCAGACAGCAACCCCGACCCGATCTGCCCCGACAGGTTCGTGAAGTTGCCGGCATCAAGGATCGCTTGACCCGCCATTTCGTCTGTCAACCCGACTGCACGCAGCAACCCCCCTTGAGACAGTCGACCCGAGTCGACCAACAGTTCCCGCCCGAACCCCACCTGCCCGCTGCGGATACCCTCAACCACCCCGTGCGCGTCCGTTTCGCCAAAATACTCAACCGCCAGATTGAACTGTTGATCTGCTGGTGCGCGGCGTATGTCACGCACGAACGTTTGCAGTGCAGTGATCGGGTCGATCCCGTTCTCTGCTGCCACTATGCGTGCCTCTTCCAACCCGCCACCTATCGCCCCAAAGTCAAGACCCGCGTTGAGCGCGTCCACGATCAGTTCAGTTGATTGGGGTAAGTCAAACCCGAAACTCGGCAGCGCGCGGGCGTCACCCTCAAATGCTTGCAACACCTCCGCTAATGGCACCCCCGCCCCCGCCGCTTGCCGGTAAAGGAGATCGAGGTTCGATGCGATGTCGGCGGGGCCTTCCACCCCGAACCGGTTGAGTAACCGTGCCAGTTGCCGCGCGGTTCCCTGCTCAAGGTTCTCGGCCGACGCAAGGAACAGTGCCGGCACCCCCGCGTTGTCAGTGGTTAACCCGAGGTTGCCGTACTGCCCGCGCAGCGCACCGACAGCTGCGGTTGCTGCGTCGGTGGTCACGTCACCAGTGCGGCCCAACGTCGACAACAGGTCACCTTCAGCGGCGGTGATGTTGCCGCCCAGATTCAACTCGACTTCGTGCATCAACGTTTGGTAACGGTCGATGCCCTCGAAAATGCCGGCCAGTGCTGCCCCTGCTGCGGCGGCAACCCGGCTGAACATTCCACCCAAACGTCCTTCCACCCGACCAACAACTTCGTCGCCGACACCTTCATCGACTGCGTCTTCGAGACCTTGCTTCAGACCTTCACCCACCCGCTCGGCGGAGTCGCTAGCTTCGGTGAAGGTGCGTTCGGCGTTCGACCCGAACTGCCGCAACGCTGTTTCGGTGTCGTCCTCAGCGGTGATCCGGTATTGAAGCGTGTTAAGAACCATCAGAGATTTTCGCTTCGATCAGTGGCCACCGTTCCCGCCAGGTGCGGCCCACGCAGTCAAAATTCGCTCGATAACGTTCGGGTGACACTCTGGCACCACCCACACCGATACCCTGCGCCACGTAACCCGCATAGGGTTTACCGCTGCGGTTCAGTGCATCGTTGCGCATGATGATGTGACTGAACTTGCCCTGGGCGGTTCGTGACTGGGGGACGCTGAACTGGTTGACTGAATACCCGCGCGCGTGCGGGCCGAGGTTCGCGGTTTGACCTTTCGCCGGCCAGAAACCTTGCCGTCCGGTCAACACCGATTTTAGTGCGTTGGCGATCTTCGTGATCGGCACGAGTTGGTCGTCGGCTTGGTCTCGTATGAACTGCCCCAGGGAGGCAGCCGGCACCCGCTTGACTTGACCCTCCGGGCCGAAATGGGTTACTTCACCAGTGAACTGCACACCACCACCTTACCCAAATAGTGACAGTTTCGGGGGTCGGCACGCGGGCGAAAACATCAACTGGTCTTTCACCCCTTGCCGGCCACCCCGCAGATCGTATTCGGCGGCTGTCCATCCGTCTGGCACCGCAAAGTCCCCGGAGTGGCCGCAGTAAACGATGCGCCATTCTTCGCCGTGCTCAACCGCCCAGAGGTATGACTGCTCCGCCACGTCTTCGCTGGTGCCGTCAAGGTCAGAGGCGTAAAGGTTTTTGCTGCGGCCGGTGGTCACCCGATACGGCGGGTCAAGAAACACTGCATACGGTTTGGGTCTGCTGTTGCTGCCCGCCATCCCTTCGGACACTGCCCGCCGCCAGTCACCGTTGAGAACCTTCACGTAACGCAGTCGCCACGCCAACCAGTCACACCACTTCGACACGTTCGCTTCAACTCCTTGCACCCCCTTCGAGGTGGCGTTGGGTTTGGCGCAGGTGTCACGATGCGCCACGATGCCACTCGACAAAACGTATGCCCAGAACCCCGCCGCTTTCGGATCGCACCACCCAGCGTCCCTAATCATCTCTTCGTTTTCTTCAGCCCAGTTGGTGAAGTATTGGCGGCGTGCTGCGATGTCTATTTCGATGGCGGGGTAGTCAGCCCAGTGCGCCACCTCGTCTGGCACCGATTTGACGCAGCGCCAAAAATTGGCGACGAGGCAGTCAAGGTCGTTGACCACCTCGAACCGGTATTCGTCTGTTTTCGGTCGGTTCAGTAGCACCGCCAACGATCCCGCGAACGGTTCGATGTAAACCCCTGGGTCTCCCAGTGCGCGCCACACATCAGCGGCGTGGAGTTTCTTGGTGCCGTAGTATGGGAACGGGGCTTTGTGGACTTTGCTTTTGGTGTAGGTGACTTGATGCATTTGGTGTCTCAATCTAAGATGGTTTCGGTTGGTGGGTCAAGGGTTATGCCGTGAACGTCCAGGAGTTCATCGGCGACGATCTGGCGGGTGTCGTTGGTGAGTAGAGCAACGTCCACGTAACCGAGTGTGCGGGCGGCGAGACCACCGAACATTACTTCGTAGCGGTGTTTGGAGACCAGACTGTTTGACTGTTCGAGTTGCCGTTGGATCGACTGCCGTGCTTTGTGCAGTGCCGCGCGGGCGTTGTTGGCGACTGTTGGGGTCACGTCCTTGCCGGCAGCGGCTTCGTCAAGCACCCGACACGCGTCCAACAGCAACGAAACGATGGGGTCTTTGCTGGCACCCAACCCAACCGTTTTCAGCCATTCTCGCGTGTCTGTTTGCATTGATGGTTTAGGCATTGCGCTCCCAGAACTTTCGGCCGCCAGCTTCATGCACTGCGCGGGTGAACACCAAATAGCGTAACGCATCGGTGCCGTGATCCGGTGTTTTGATCGGCACGTCTTCCCCCCGCTCAGCGGCTTTTGGATCCCAAGACAGCGCCTCGACTTCGGCGCATAGTTGCGGCACACCTTCGGGGTAAACGAATAATGCTTCGCGGGCGACCCAGTGGTTCACTTCGTTGACCCCTTCAATGAAGTCGTTTTCGGCTTTGCCGACTTTGCCGTTGCCGCCGAGTTGCTGCTCAAGTTCCACCCTGAAACTTTTGGCGGCGGGGTCAACGATCCAACTCGTGACGGGGTAGGCAGCGAACGCGCGCCGCACTTTCGCCACGAGTTCACGTTCCTCGAGTGCTCCCTGCCGTGCGTGGTCGTGCCGGCATTCTGCCATCACAATGGTTTCACCCTTGCCGTTTCTGCCCGCCAATAATGCGTGCGTGACACTTGACTCACCAACGTCAACAGCAACGTCAAATGCCAGCATTTCGTCCACGTTGGGGGTGCGTATGCGTTCCAGCAAATGGGGGAACACCATGCCCTCCGCGGCTGCCCATTCACCGTCCACCATCCGTGCGCGCATGTGGCCAGAGTAGCTGCGGTTCAAGGAGTCGATGTAGTGTTGCGTGACGGTGGGGTTATCGCGGATTGACGTGAAGATCGGCTCCACGTTCATTGCTTCAGCACGATCCAGATAATCAGTTTTGAGTGGGTGGCGAGGGCCGTCTGGGTTGGTCAACACCAACAGTTTCGGGTCGCTGCCCACCCTGCATCGTGCGTTAGCTGCGGCGATAATCCCAGACGGCAAAGTGGTTGCCTCGTCGATCAGCATGCCCGTCAGATTGAAACTGCGTAACCGTTGCTCCGCCCCCGCATTATCAGCCACGAAACAATGCACTCGGTTGCGTGACCCGTTCGCACCGGGCAGCTCGAACTCCTTCGCCGTCTTCGGCACCTCGTAACCCAACAGCCGTTCAATGTTCTGCTTCAAGACTGCGTTCATTTGAGCACGAGTTTTGGTTAGCACCCCAATATCGCAGTTGCCAAACCGTCGCTGCCACAACAGGAAACCAACGCACGCTGCGTGCGTTTTACCGCTGCCCATCGGGCCCGACACGATCGTCCACCGGCGGTGCCGCGCGGCGTACGTTGCGATCTGCTGTTGCTTGCCGGTCAGCACTGGTTGTCCTCAAGGGGGTAACGCATTGACCGAGTATAGGAATACGCAACCCCGTCCGAGTTGACGTCGCCGGGGAACCAGTCCTGCCATTCCTCCCACTCCCATCGACCACCTTCAACCCTGCGGCCACTGGTCGGCACCCCCGACAGTTTCGCACCCCCCAAATATCGATAACGTTTCACCCCCGCAATCTCAACCTCGCGCAGGTAATCACGTGACAGGTCACCCAACCCGTCACCAAACCAATCTCGGGGTATTTTGACCTCGGCGGCGGGGCGGACAATGATGCCATCGGTGTCGGCGTAAAACAGGTTTGACCACTCCGCTGCTTCGATCAGTTCCAACAGTTTCATTCGTGCGTATGCGGTCACGTGCGCGTAAACGGCTGGCATCGAATCGGCTGCCTCGCGGTATTTGTCTTGACGCTCCACCCGGCCAAGCATCTGCCGGTACTGGTGTCGGTGGGTGCCTTCCACCGCGCACTCGCCGCCGCACATTCCCCACCAGTACGAGAAATCGCCACCCCACTGGTCGAGGTTATCTTCGCCCACCCAAACGGTGGGCTGATAACCAAACCGGCCGTGCAATGCGGTGGCCACCCGTTTGACCATCGACTTTGTGAAGTCGTCTGGTGCCGCACATCGCACCTGCCAAATGTGGTTCGCCCAGTCCACGAACGGCGAGTCCGCTCGGTAAACCGCCCACTCGTCCACACTCGCAATCGACTCGCGGATCGCTGCGAGTTCTGGGGTGGTCACAACCAGTTGATGACCACGCGCGCAACGCACCTCGTCTTGGTGCCATTGATCGATCCATCTGCTTCGCACACCCACCGAGTTGACGGTGTGCCGCCGGCATCGGGTCAAGAGGGTCGGGTAATGCGGGTGCAAGGTCACGCGCGCCACCAGCAAATACCCTTCACCCAACGCGGCATCCAGTTCGGCGAGTGTGGGGTTGATGTTGCTGCCCACCAGTTTGACGGGCATCGGGTTACGCATCGCATCAACATATGCGCTGCGGTAGTCAACTAGCAGACCGGCACCCACCCTGCCCGTTTTGGTGTTGACCATGTAACCCCCAGCGCACGCCGCGCGTTCCAACGCCAGCACGTTCGGGTTGTCGTGAACGCATAGCATTTTGGGTGGGCAGAACTCGTGATACGACATCATTGATTGAGCACCAATCGACATTGCCACTCTGCCCAACCGGTTCGACAGAACGAACTCGCGCCATCGGGTGAACGCATCAAGCACCAGCGCCGCGCGTTCGGTTGCGTTGACGGGTTGCGCGGCCCCCAACTGTTTCGCCAATTCCTCAACTGGTGTGTCCCAAACCCGCGTGCAGTCAACGAACCTGAACGACAAACGCAACCCGTCGACCTCTTCAACGAGTGACACACTCGGGGTTGCCCCCGTGCTCACAAACTCGCAGTGCCAGTGCATCGACTGGTCGTAGGTTCGCAGCAACGGCAGTGTGCGTGCCAGATCGAACCCCAGCACCGTCACAATGAACATTGGGGGTTTGCTGCCGCCCCGCCGTTTCGTTTTCCACGTCACCGAATCGAGAACCGCGCGGTTGTGCAGCCACCGCCAGAACTGGTCGGAGGTGACCCCCCGCATTGATTTGGTGGTGACGGTGCCACCCCGCGTGAACTTTGCGGCAGCCGCCGACCACCCCGCCAGATAGTGGGTGCTGCGATGGTCGGTTTCGCGGTACTCACCTTCGACAGTGTCAACGTCAACTGCCACCACCAACTGGCCGTGCGGTAACACCCGGCGCGGCCGAAAATAACCGTGCTTGCGGTCACGATGCAAACGTGACGAATCGAACGTTTGAAGGTTCGTCACCTGCGGCGCCGCCTCGTTTGGGCGTCGGCAACCACCCGCCGTGCGGCGGTCACTTCGATGCGGTGACCGAGTTCGTCCTCTGGGTCTTCGATTCGGTCTGCCAGCGGCCCGCTGTCACCAGTCGAGTAAACCCCTTCAACAACGTCGACCGCTGTTTCGGCGACGTCTTCGCGGGCAAGGTCTTCGGGTCGTGCAGAATAGTTGAAGTGCTTCGACCCGGTCTCGTCTTTCACGGTGCCCGAAACCATCATCCGATCAGCTTGCGGGTCACCGTACAACGTGACCGACCGGCGCTTCGAGGAATATTCGATGTCGGCTGGCCCGCCCCGCAGCTTGCCCGATTCGATCACCTCCGCTAAATCGTCTGATGCCTTCACGAATGACCGTATGCGCGTGTATGTGCGGTTGCCCAATGGTTTCTCCCCGGGGAACCTGCGCGCCCATTCTCGGGCAATGTCCGTGCGTGTCGTGCCCGCACGGACTTGACCTTCCATCCACCGCACCTGCCCCGGTGCGAACTTGCGTCCAGTCGGCGTGAAACGCAGATATGTTGCGCCGGGGCCGGGTGCAGCAATGTTGGACACTGAACACTAAAACGGTTCGTAACCGGGTGGGTAATCAGTGCCATCGTCACCAAAGAAACCCGCATCGGGGTCGATGTCGGGGTATGGCTTCGGTTCGGGTTTCGGTGGTGGTGGTGGAGGTGGTGCTTGACGTCGGCCACCGGGCACGTCACCAAAGAAACAACGGGCAGCAAACACCTTGTATTTGCTAATGTCCGCGAGTTTCACTGCTATGCCAACGTCGAGTGGGATCACCGTGCCAGTATAGCCCGCAACGATCAACGCTTCGGTTATCACCCGCGTTAGCTGGGGTTTGTCAAGGGTCACGCGGATGAGGTCGAAACCGTTTTGCACGACCAGCAACCCGCACGGTTCATCGGACGCATACTTGGTTGCCCCCTCGTTGGGGTTGAAGAACTTCACGCGGCCGATCACCCCGTCACCCTTTTCTCTGAACGTTGCCCAATGCCATTTCTGCTCGGTTGGGTTTGGCGCCCAATCCGTTGGTGTGTTACTCATTTGACCTCCTAGTCAACGGGTTTGCTATTCGACAACTCAGCGATTGCTTCGCGGACGAGTTGATCGGCGAGACGGTTCGCGTCTGGTTCGGACTTGCCCGTCAACACTCGATGCACCTTCGCGCGGTCAAACCCGAACGTGTCGCCAATCGCCTGCAGGGTCGTGTCCTCGGCACGCATAATCCGCATTTGCAGCACCCGCCACGCATCCAACAGCCCACCAGCAACACCCAGAGTGAACTGGGCTCGGCCGGCAGCGTGAACCGCCGCGCGCTGCAATGCTTCAAAGTTCGTTGGTTCAGAACAAATCATCACTGATCTCCTGTCCCGAGAACCCGGTCTGCTGCCAACGATCATGGAACCGCAAGGAGTAAAGTGCGTGAACCTCTTCGGGTGGCAGATGAAACGACCGTGCCAACAACGCCATAACCGTCTGGTGGTTCGCTGTGTCGTTCAGTTTGGTTGCCACCCCGTAACCCCACTCTCTCGCGCCTGCGTCCAGCACTGCGGATGCGGCGGTATGAACGACTGGGGGTCGCCCCAAACCGTCCCAACCAGTCACCCGCCGCAGAGCGCCAGTCAAACACCAGCACACTGCGAACTCGCTATGTGGTGGGCACGGTTCATACTTGACCGCCGCGCCGTCGTCGATCACCGTCAACTTCGTGGCGAACTGGTTCTGGCACCAACGGTGATACTCACCGATCAGCTTGCCAGCGTGTCGGAACGCACTTTTGACGTGGCCAGTGTTCACGCCGTCTTCGAGTTGCTGCGGCGACTCCGCGTGATACCACGTTGTCGGGTCGAGTGACCAGTTGAGCAACCCCTCCTCGCCGGGCTTCACCAGGAACTTGCCATCGGTGCTACTCATCGTCACGACCCCCCGTGCATTGCGCTTCCCAAGTGCCTTCGTACAGCGGATTGACAGTCCGGCCGTCGTAATCTTCCAACACCCAGTGCACGAACCACCTGCCCCGCAACACTTCGGGTGAGTAAGACGGTGACCGCAACTGTTCGAGTGAACAGTCAATAGCAATGTCCACAACGTCACCCGGGTTGATCGGTGACCTGTCCAACCCCGCTAGCAAATCCGAAAAGAACTCCCGCAAATGCCGGAACTGCGGCTCGTCAACGAACCTGTCGTCCCAAATCAACACCACCCAAAACGGGTCTGTTGGCTGAATATACCGCACCATCGCAATGCCCTCAAGCTCGAAATGTCGGCCGTCAAGCACGCACGATGCGCTGTCAGATTGCTGCATAGCTTCACCTTTCTGAAGGTCACCCGGTGTGACCATCGTCCCGCCCAACGACTCGAACGTTGGTGTCTGCCAGCACGGGTGGGGGAGTGCTGGGGTGCGGTTCGGGTTACGACTCGACCACCCCCTCGTCCGCCTTCACCGTCACATCAAGTTTCGAAAAGGTGATACCGCTCTCCGAGGTCACTGTCAGTTGATGCGAACCGTGATCGACAAACACATCAACACCCAGATCGCCGCCCCGCAACTCGGCAGCGATCTGGTCCACCACCTCATCAATCGAATCGGTGGTGGTGTGCTCGTCCACCGACTCCCACATCTCGCCCGGCTCGTCAGTCCGAAACGTCTTGCCACTGATGAGGTAAGTGGTCACTCGGTCACCTTGACGGCTGCGTCGATCTTCGCCAACAGTTCAGTTGCGGTGGTCACGCCCGGGCAGTCAGGCCCGAAATGCCTGCCGTAATCATTGCGGGTAACGAACACCCACTTCTGGCACTCGACCAGCAAGTCACGCACGTCGTCCACGGGTATTGGTGGTGGTTGTTTGCTGTCCTCTGGTGGGGTGCTCCAAGTGCCCTGCGCGAACACCTCGTTTGAGATCGGGTCGCTGATCCACCAATTGCCCCCATCGTCTGCGTTGTGCGCTTTGGCAACCCTCGTAATCCGCTCGGTGAAGTGAAACACCTGGTGATACTCACCCGCGATAAACACCTTGCCAGTGATCGGCAACGCTGCCATAACTGCGAATGTCGGTTCAGCTTCGTGACCAACCGTCACGTGACTGCCGTCCCAGTCTTGCGGGGGTCGTGCACATTGCGGCTTGAAGGCCCAAGTGCCGCGTGTGCCTTGCGGCTTGAAGGCCCAAGTGCCGTTAGCGACCCCTTCACCGTGCTGGGTTATCACCCAGTCACCAGTCGTCCCGTTGGTCTCCTCGGCGCGGGTGATCTGCACTGCCAACCCGTCCAACGGGTCGAACTGCACTCCCAGTGAACGCAACTCGTCCATCACCGAGTCCCGTCGGTTACGGTGCGGATAGATCTCAAAGTGCCGCAACTGCGCCACGTTGTAAATCTCCTCTGCCCGCTCAACGTCAATGCCGGTCTTTCCGGTCTTGCTGGTGGGTGGTTGGGTGGTACTCATTTTGACCTCCTGGGTCGGTTGGTGTGCCTCCAGTCTACTAGGTGTTGTCGAAACACAACACTTTCATGGTGTCAATTTGTCATATCTTCACAACACCGTCGTCCACCCCCCCACCAGTCACCAAACCCTCGGCCCCAACTGTCCGCTGGCCGGGGGTGTTTCTGGGGTCTTGGTTCACGGGGTGTGTCTTGCGTCACGGGGCACGTTGTGCATCGAACCTGCTTGAGATGACAGGGGGGG
>Ga0209022_1001791_pt1 | contig 20353 bp, 16 predicted proteins | sample PinacodermPK_FD_187300 | JGI IMG/M metagenome (GOLD analysis project Ga0209022, IMG submission 187300) | Host-associated microbial community of the marine sponge Aplysina aerophoba from Gulf of Piran - sponge pinacoderm, lysed by proteinase... | ecosystem: Host-associated > Porifera > Sponge >...
GATCACCGAGCGGTAGAGCGCGGCGGTGGCCGGCTTGCACCGCACCGAGACGTATTCGGCGAGGTAGCGCGCGCACACCTCATTCACCGTGGGGCCTCCGGCTGGCTTCAGCGGCTCTGGAACCGCCTCCTCGCCCGCCTTGACCCTCACGATGATGTGGGCGGCGCGCTTCCTCGCCTCATCGGCGTTGATCACCCCGTGGCGGCCCACCGCCACGCGTTTGGGTCCCTCGGGACCCCGCGCCTGGGCGATATAGACTTTTGAGCCGGTGGGATAAACCCTGACACCGAAGCCGGTGAGGTCGCGATCCCAGAAGACCGTGTCCTTCTCCACCGCGAGTTTCGCGACCGCGCGGTTGGAAAGCGTCCCGTATTTCGTCTTCGCCATCTTCACCCGGCCCTCCCGTTCGTGATGTGAATCCCGATACTCCCACCCACCCTTACCGCCGCCTCCCTCTCGGCCTCTCGCATCAGGTGCGTGTAGCGCGCGCTCGTCGCCACGCTCGTGTGCCCGAGCAGTTTTCCGATCGTGTAGAGGCTCTCGCCCAGCGCCAGCGCCCTCGACGCGAAGGAATGCCTGAGGTCGTGAAGCCTTACGTCTGCGAGCCCCGCCCGCTCCCTGACGGGCCGCCAGTAGTGGTGCAGGCCCGTCAGGCGCTTCCCGGGCCTCTGGCCCGCGATCACCCAGGGGTTCTCAGGCAGCCTGGGGATGGCGTCCAGTATCCTGAGCACCGGCTTCGTCAGGGGGACCATCCGTGGACCCGCCTTGGCGTCCCTGAGCCTCAGATCCCCCCCCGTTCGGTCCACGTCGTCCCACCCGAGGCTCAGTATCTCGCCCCTGCGGCACCCGGTCAGGACGAGCAGCCGGATGGCCGCAATGGCGGGCGGCCATATCCCGTCTTCGGCCTCGGCTTGCCTGAGCGCCCGGCCCAGGCGGCGGTATTCCTCAGGCGTCAGGAACCGCTCCCTCTTGCGCGTCCTGTAGCGGCGCACCGAGAGGCAGGGGTTCCGTCCGGGCGGGACCAGTTCCCAGGCCTCGGCAAGGGTGTACATCCGCGAGAGCAGATGCACGGCCGCGTTGGCCCGGACCGGCGTATCGCGAAGGCCGTGATGGAGCGCCGTGACTTCCGCCCCGCCGACTTCTTCCAGCGCCATCCCGCCCAAGGCGGGCAGGATGTATTTGTCGAGCACCGTGCGGTATGCCGAGGCGGTGGCCGGCTTGAGATGCCGCTCCACGTGGGTGCGCATGAAGCGCTCGGCGAGTCCCACCACGGTGGACTCCGCTTCTGGCGGTTGAGTTACCGGCTCCTCGCCTCGCTTGATTCGGTCGATGAGGAGGGCGGCCTGTTTCCTCGCCTCGTCGACGGTCAGTTCCCCGTGGCGGCCGAGCGTCACGCGTTTGGGACCCGATGGTCCCCGGGACTGCACCACCCAGGTCTTCCGTCCCGTAACGTGGACGCGCACTCCCAAGCCCGCCAGCTCCCGGTCCCAGAAGATCGCGTCCTTCCCGTCGGCCTCGAGCGCGTCGACGGTGCGCTTGGTGAGTTTCAGATCGCTTCGCTTCGGCATCCCGCCTCCTGAAATATGTAATCAAATCGCATACGTACGGCATCAAACAGGAGGGTATCAGAGCATATGTTTGACGAAAGTGCAAGGGGGATCGGGGTGGGGAATAACAAAAATATGGTATTATAAACAATAAGTTATCGTAGACAAACGGAGTCAATCGTACCAATGCGCGGTCACTGGGTTCATGACAATAATTAATCGATATTTTCGGAAATTCCTTATTCTCGGACGCTACGATGCGCTTCTCCATCATAGACGCGCGCGTCCTGAGTCCCACCACGGCAAATGCGGGGTAATGCGCCTTGCTCATGATGCAAAATTTTTGAAATCCGTGTGTAGTTGACGAGCGTAATTAGAGGGTTCGGCGGCTGAATCGGAAGGATCCCTCCGGGCGGGGAGATAGAATCAAACCCGACCGGCGAGTGAAGGATCGCCGACTGATGAGGCGTGGAAGCAGGCTGCCTCGATTCCGCCCGGGCAGGACGCCAACATGGGCATTCCTTATCGGCGCCTGTCCTCTCTATGAGGACAGCGGCTGTAGAACCGGCATACATGCGGGGAAGGAGGACTCATCGGCTCGCCGGGCTGATGGCGGGTATGGCGGAGAGGAGCGCCCGGGTGCATGGAATGTGCATGCGTTCGAGTCGCCACCCTCGCGGATGAACGCGTGGACGCCCTCGGCAAGTTGAACAAGTCCCGCATCCGAACCATTCTTCATATCAAATCCTTATTCTACGGACTTGCGGTTGCGACACGAACCCGGGGTCAAACGGCGAGGTTTTCTCGCAGCGTCTTGCCCTCATACGATTTCCTGTACCTCCCCCGTCTTTGCAGTTCGGGAACCAGGTGGTCCACGATGTTGAGCATAATCTCGCGCGGCCCGGCCTGGGACTGCTTGACCATGAAGCCGCCGCGACTCCCGGTCGCTTCGAACATCTCTTCGAGACGGTCGGCAATCTGCGCCGCCGTTCCGGTGAACGCGGTGGCGTAACCCGTTGCCGACTCGAGTCCATGCCGGAAGAATTCCTCGCGATCGATCTCGGCGTGCTCACCGTATTTGTGGGCCAGCAGATTGACGAAACCCACCGGGGAGGCTTGCGCGGCGACGATTCGCTCCTGAAGTTCCGCCAGGGAGAATCGCGGCGGCAGTTTGGACATGTCGTAGCCGGTATTGTGCGACAGCCATGCCCCGACGGCTTCCATGGGCACGTCGGAGATCAGCGCTTCTCGCAGGGCATGCGCCTGTTCCTCGGTTTCACCGACGATGGCCCTGAGCGACCATAAGATGCCGACCTCCTGCGGGTCCCGTCCCTCTGCGAGGAGGGCGTCATCGAGGTCTTGTCTTTGCTTCGCCATGAGCGGCAACGTCTTGGTTCTGCCGAAAACATGATCGGCGACATGAGCGGCGCCTTGGATCCCGCGCGGAGAGCCTCCGGCCTGTATGATTACGGGACTGCCCTGGGGAGAGGGAACGACGCTGAGAGGCCCCTTGACCTTGAAAAACTTCCCCTCGTGGTTGATCGGATGAACTTTGGCGGGGTCGGCGATTTGGCCCGAAGCCTTGTCCCAGAGGAAAGCATCCGCCTCGACGCTGTTCCAGAGCGCCCGACAGACGTCGATAAACTCTTCCAGCCGCTCGTAGCGCTCACCATGATCCGGAAGTCCGTCGTAGCCATAGTTCGCAAAATCGGAACGGCGCGCCGAGGTGATGACGTTAAAGGCCATGCGGCCGTTGGTGATATGGTCCATGGAATTCAAAAGGCGCGCCGTATAAAAAGGGTGCATAAAGCTGGATGAGTACGTCAAACCGAACCCGAGATGCCTGGTGACGCGCGACATCGCGACAATCCACGGACTCATGTCGAATCTCGGCCATGCGACGCCGTAGCTGACCGCATCGTCAATCGAGTCTTTCCACATGTCGGGAATGCCCGTCGAGTCTCCCAGGAAGATGAGGTCGAGACCGCCGCGCTCCGCGACGCGCGCAACTTCCTCGAACAGCCCGATATTGGGGTGGTGGCGGTCTACCCACGAACCCGGATTCCTCCAATTGGTCTCTACCTCGGTCCACGAGATATCAAATGCCAATTGGATGCGCTTCTTCATCTAGTTTTCCTCGGGATATGACAATTTCCCTCACCCTCGCCGATAAGCCGACGTTGTCCGAAATTCTCAATTTGGCATCTTTGCGGCGAAGTTTACTACGGCTGGAAGCGACCTTCCAGACCGGGCCCGATCGAGCCGTAGCCGAAAGTTGGTGAACAGGAAAATGGGCTTACTCCCTTATCTGCCGCCCTCGAATCGAGTGAAAAGTGATTACAACACCGTAAGAAGGTTGAGTTGGAAATTCAGAATCGCATTTATGCGAATCGGGCGCCGTCATGGGGCATGACAGGTGGTTCCTGAACGAGGGTGTAGATTGTGGTCGTTCCCGGCGAAGCGGCGCGACAAAACCCGGCAGGTGAAGTCAACCGCGCGCGAGGAGGCGTTGTTGGAAAACCTCACAAAAGTAGCGCGGTGAATTTCACTCCCCCTCAAGGGTCTGTTGAAAAAGCCATTGTCCAAAGAGCAACCCCCCCTACCCCCCCTTGTCAGGGGGGTATAAAAAGGCGATGCGCCCCCGCCGGGTAGAGGGGGTTTTGCTTTTTCTTGCCCCCCTGACAAGGGGGGGTAGGGGGGGTTGGTTTTCAGGTCGAAAGGGGCGTCTCCTCTATCCCCGAAAAAGGGGACTTTTTCAACAATCCCCTCAAGGGGGGAGTGGTTGTTGGGGGGCTCTGCAAGGGGAGAATGGTTTGGCGCGATCCGTAAGGACTTTTTCAACAACCCCGAGGAGCGAACGTTTGCGACCGATGAAAATCAAACCCGGCCGGGGAGGGTTTGCCCTTCCTTGCTCACTTGGCAATCTCTCCCTCTTCGGTCGTCAGCCCTTCCTTCCTTAGTCAGGGCTGATCCACCAGACTCGTCTTCGTGAACACCGCGTCGAGCTGGTAGCCGCGCTTGGCCAGGTTCTCGCGTCCGCCTTCTTCCCTGTCCACGAGGCAGATGACGTGCGCGACTTCCATGCCGAAGCCCAAAGCCGCGTCGATGGCCGTGAAGGTGGAGGCCGCCGTGGTCACCACGTCCTCGATGATGGCGACCTTCATACCGGGCCTCAGGTTCCCCGACCCCTCGATGCGGTTCTGCATCCCGTGTCCCTTCTCGGCCTTTCTGATGATGAAGGCGGGCACGTCGCGGCCTTCGAGCGCCGCCGTCATCGAGACGGCCGTCACCATCGGGTCCGCCCCCAGTGTGGGGCCGCCCACGGCGTCGACGCCGTTTCTGATGCGCTCGAAGATCACCCGGCCCACGAGCCGCGCCCCCTCGCCGTGCAGCGTCACCTGGCGGCAGTCGACGTAGAAATCGCTCACCCGGCCCGAGGCGAGCGTCACCTGTTTTTTCTCATAGGATTTTTCGAGCAGAAGCCGCCGCAGGGCTTCCAGGTCCGTTTGTGTTGTCGTCATGGCGTCGTCTCTGTGCGTCGGTTGGATTATTCGGGCGATTGTCCGGTGTTTCTGAGTTCGTGGTAGATGAGGAGCGCCGCTTCCGCGAAGGCCTCGGGCACCATCAGGTGCACCGCGCCCAGGTTCGTGCGGGTGAAGGCGTAGACCGAACCCGCCGAGTCGTAGCTCAGGTGCACGGGTATGCGCTCGGCCTCGAGCCTGGATTTCAGGATCAGGGCCTCCATCTGCCCGCCCACCGTGGCGATGCGCTTGAGATCCGACGATCCTTTCACGCCCTCAGGCGTCTTGTCGCCCCACACGCTCTTGCTCCTCCTCGGGATTCACAAACTACCGCCCATGATCGGGGAAAATCGTGCAAGGCGCAAGTGATTGCGTTCTTGTAGGGACAGGTCGCGACCTGTCCCTACGGCGCCCAACCTCGAAGATCGGGATTTACTCCCCCCCTGAGAGGGAAACCCCATAAAGTCAACCCCCTCTACCCCCCCTTGTCAGGGGTCAATTCTGACCGAGGAGGGAGGAATTGCAAGCCGATGCGCCCCCCCGGGCAGAGGGGGTTTTGCTGTTTCTTGCCCCCCTGACAAGGGGGGGTAGGGGGGGTTGGTTTTCAAGGCAGGGGGAGGACGAGCAGGTCGGCTACGCACATCTCGCGTTTAGATATGAATTCGTAGGGGCGGCCCCCAGTGGCCGCCCGTATTGGAGATCCACAGACAAACTATCTTTTGAATACCTGTTCTCTTTGCTGTCCCTTGTCAGGACAGGCGCGAGGGCCTGTCCCTACGGATGATGTGGCTTTTTGCTCTTCATTCCGCCCTCGTCCCTCAGCCTCACAGCCACGCGAACTTGATGGCGAACAGAATCGCCACCCCGAACAGCGTCGGCGAGCATTGGCCCCCGCGTCCCGCCATCAGTTTGATCAGCACGTAGGTGATGACGCCCAAACCGATGCCGTCGGCGATGGAGAACGTCAGCGGGATGGCGATGACCGTCATGACCGCGGCGGCCGATTCGGTCACGTCGCTCCAGTCCAGGTCCATGAGCGGGCGCGCCATCAGGCACGCCACGTAGAGGATGGCCGCCGCCGTCGCGTAGGGCGGAATGGAGCCTGCGAGCGGCGCGAAGAACAGGCAGGCGAGGAACAGGACGGCCACGACGACCGCGCTCAGGCCCGTGCGTCCGCCCGCGCCGGCCCCGGCGGCGCTCTCGATGTAGCTCGTGACGGGCGAGGTGCCGAGCAGGGCGCCTCCCACCGTTCCCGCCGAGTCGGCGATCAGCGCGCGCTGCATGCGCGGGAGCCGTCCTTCGTCATCCAGGAGGTTCGCCTGGTGGGCCACGCCGATCAGCGTGCCCGTCGTGTCGAACAGGTCGACGAGCAGGAACGTGAGAATCACGGCGAGCATGCTCACCTGCAGCGCGCCCGCGATGTCCAGGGCCAGGAGCGTCGGCGTCGGGTCGGGCGGCAGCGAGGCGAACCCCTTCCATTCGGAGACGCCGAAGATCAGGCCGGCGGCGGCGACGGCCAGCATCCCGATGAGCGCGGCGCCCGGCACCTTGCGCGCGGCGAGCGCCGCGATCAGGCAGAAGCCGATCAGGCACAGCAGCGGCGCGGGCGTCGTCAGATGGCCTACGGTGACCAGCGTCGCCTTGCTTCCCTGGATAATGCCGGCGTTTTTGAGCGCGATGATGCCCAGGAACAGTCCGATCCCGGCCGCAATGGCCAGTTTGAGTCCCTGCGGTATCGCCTCGACGATCCAGCGCCGCACCGGCAGTATGCTGATCGCCAGGAACAGCAAGCCGGAAATGAAGACCGCGCCCAGCGCGACCTCCCACTTGTGGCCGAGACCGAGCACGACGCTGAAGGCGAAGAACGCGTTGAGTCCCATGCCCGGCGCCAGGGCGATCGGGTAGTTGGCATACAGGCCCATTATCAGCGTACTGAGCGCCGCCGCGAGGCAGGTGGCGACAAACACCGCGTCGAACGGCATGCCCGCGCTGGAGAGGATCTGCGGGTTGACGAAGGCGATGTAGGCCATCGTCAGGAACGTCGTCACGCCCGCCGTCACCTCCGTCCGCACGGTGGTGCCGCGCTGCGCCAGTCCGAAGAAGCGTTCAAGTGTCGCTGTCATGGGTTCCTCTCACAGGATTTCGGGGCGGGCGGTTCCGGGCGATTCCTGTAGTCAGCGCACGGGGGCGCTCTTCGATTCGAGATATTCTCGTAGTCTATTACAGCGGCGATGATTTTTCGAGCGGGGGGAGTGGCTTGCGGTGCAGCCTGCGCCGGAATGACGGTGAACAATTGGAAAAGCAACCCCCCCTACTACCCCATCGCGTATTGCGTAGGGGAGGACCTGCGTGTCCTCCCGACCGAACTGGCCGATGCCTCATCCGCATTTCATCGCTACGCCCCCTCTCATCCCCCCTCCCGGTTGGTTTCCTATTCCATGAAATGGTAATTTGATTTCGAAACGGGAGGAGACGTCTTGCACAGGTATTCATTCATCATTCTGGCGACGGTCTTGGGGTTGTTGGTCCATCTGGCGGGCGACGCCCTGGCCGGAACCGCGAAGTCGGTAGGCCCCACGGCGTCTGCGCCTTTCGTCGTGGTGATCGACCCCGGCCACGGAGGGCGGGATGCGGGAAGCCGCGGCGCGCTGCTTCAGGAGAAGGATTTCACCCTCCGCGCAGCGAAGATGCTGGCCGCGCTCCTCTCCAGACGCCCGGAAGTGAAGGCGATTTTGACGCGGGAGGCCGACACGGAGATGACCGCCGTGCAGCGCGCCTCGGTGGCGAACTACAACGCCGCCGCCTTGTTCCTCACCCTGCATGCGGACGCCTCCTGGCGGCCCGGGGCGCGGGGGCCGGCCATCATGGTGGCGGCGCCCAGGCGACCGCCGCGCGTGGCGGGAGAGCCGGCCCGGGCCGTGGCGTTTCGCTGGCAGCGGAGCCAGAACATTCACCTGGCCTCGAACCGCCGCTTCGCCCTGAACCTGCAGAAGCGCTTCGCCGCCATCCGCGCGGGCGAAAAACCCCCGCTCCACATTCTGGCCGTGCGCGATCTCGAGGGCGCGCGCATGCCGGCTGCCTACGTGAGCCTGGGCGTCATCAGTACGCCCGAAGACGAGGCGCGCCTGAGCGAGATAGCGGAAGAGGGTCCATACCTCACGGCGCTCGCCGGGGAGGTGCTCAGGTTCGCCGGCCTCACCGAAGACCTGCCGCCCAAACCGATTGAGCCTGCAGAAGCCGCGCCGCCAGAATCATCGCAGGCGCCCGAGTCGTCGGAGCAGCCCGAATCGCCTCAGCAGCCTGAATCATCTGAATCGCAAGCTGCGCCGTCTGAATCGCCGCAGCCCGGTGAGAGTGCGCCTGAGGCGCAAAACGCCGCTCCCGCAGGGGAGGGGCGCTGACATGTTCAAGAAGATCGGGCTCGCCGTTTTAATCATCGCCGTGAGCGGAGCGCTCGTGTGGAATTACCAGGAAGCCGTCCTGGAATTCCTGGAGCGGGGCCGCGACGCCGCACTCGACCCCGCGCGTCGGGACGCCGCGCGCGCGCCGAGCGTGAAGAAGACGCTTTATTTCGCAGGCGTCGAGGAAGACCTGTTGGTTCCCTATCCCGTGGAAGTGGAGATAGGGAAGAACAACGTCGACACCTTGCGCAACGTGCTGGAGGCTCTCATCGCCGGACCCCAGGGGGAGGGATACGCGCCGGTTATCCCGAAAGGCACGAAGCTGCGCATGACGTTTCCGGGGCCGGACGGGATCGTCTACGTCGATTTCGACGAGACCTTGCGCGACGCGCACCCGGGCGGCGTGTGGGCGGAGTTGATGACCGCATACGGCGTCGCCGGCACCGTGGTCAGGAATTTCCCGGATCTCTTCGATCGCGTCGTGCTGCTCATCGGGGGGCAGGAAGCCCAGAGCATCGCGGGCTCGCTCGCCATCACGGGTCCGCTCCGGGTGCGCGAGGAGTTGATATCGGAGGAGGCATCTGCGCCCGAGGCGGGTGGTTCTCCACCGGCAACGCCAAACGCGGCTGCGGAGAGCGACGCGCCCGTTGCGGCCACCGGGCAGCCTCCCGCAAACGCCGTCGGCGTGCCCAAGGAGACCCTCCCGCCGGTGGGAAGCTCTCCGGTGGATCCCGTCGGCGTGCCGCAGAAAAAGCCGGGCGTCGGCGCGGTGGGCGCGCCCGGAAACTCTCGTTAAGGGAGCGCCACCTCCGAACCCCCCAACCCCCCTTGTCAGGGGGCTGTTGAAAAACCCCTTACGGGTCGCGCCAAAACATTCTCCCCTTGCAGAGCCCCCCAACAACCACTCCCCCCCTGAGGGGGAGTCGAAGAGGCCGAGCGGTTTATGCGAAGGCCGATTCGGTGGGGGGTAAAATGCGTTTTATCGCCACTCCGAGTTATACCCCCCACCAGTTCACTTTCGGGCTTACGCCCTCAGTTCACTGACTCCCCCTCAAGGGGGGAGTGAAATTCAGCGCGCTCCCTCTGTGGGACTTTTTCAACAGGCCCTGTCAGGGGGGGGCTTTTCTTTCACCCCCTCGTCGGGGGGCATCGCCTTTTCTTTCCCAAATAAGCGTCATGGTCCAGATGATAGAAAGCGAATTCCTGTCGAGTTACTGTCAAATGTTGTGTATGGCCGTCCTGAGTTCAGCGGCCTCCCTGCCGGTTTCTTTTTCTTTCACCCCATCGATGAACCTCACGTCGGTGATCACGTCGGCCAGATGACGCAAGCCGCTTAGCCGCCCCCATCGCTTCTCGGCGCTCATGGCGAGTTGATGCACCAGGCTCAGCGCCGTCTTCTCGCTCAGGCAGTTCCTCGTCTTCGCCGTTCGCAGCCGGATCGTGGCGAAGGTCGACTCGATGGGGTTCGTCGTCCGGATACTCCGCCAGTGCGCCGCCGGGAAGTCGTAGAAGGCGAACAACTCCTCGCGGTCCCGCGCCAGACACTCGGCGGCCTTGGGGTACTTCGCCTCCCAGGTGGCGAGAAAGCGTTCAAACGCCTTCTCCGCGCGCTCGCGGGCGTCGGCCCCCCACATCTCATACAGCATCGGCCTCGCTTCGCTCTGAACGCTTTTGGGCAGCTTGTCCAGAACGTTCGCCGTCTTGTGAACCCAGCAGCGCTGCGCCCGGGTCTCGGGATACACCTCGGCCAGCGCCGACCAGAACCCCAGCCCCCCGTCGCCCACCGCCAGCTTCGCCGCCTTCACCCCCCGCTCCCGCAGACTCAACAGAACCGCCTTCCAGCTCTCCTTCGATTCCCGGTTATGTAGAGCTCTACATAATGAATAGGCTCTTATCGGTCGTGCGCAGCAGGACCGATAAGAGCCTATTCATTATGTGCAATTAAACATAACGGCGCGCATCTGCTGTGCGCGCGGTTGCGCCGCTCGAACATCGACGCCTCGGCCGGCAGCGAGGAGGAGTTGGCGCGGATCGTGACGCAGATCCGCAGGCGCTGGCCGCGTACGCGGGTCGTGGTCCGCGGCGACTCGGGGTTTTGCCGCGAACCGTTGATGCGCTGGTGCGAGGAGAACGGCGTCGACTACGTGTTCGGCATGGCGCGCAACGCGCGGTTGGTCCGGGCGATTGGCCGGGACCTCTACCGGGCCGAGGTCGTGTCTCGCCGCAGCGGTGAGCCGGCGCGCCGGTATCGCGACTTCCGCTATCGCACGCGCAAGAGCTGGTCCCGAACCCGGCGGGTGGTGGGCAAGGCGCAGCACCTGCCCAGGGGGGCGAACCCCCGGTTCGTGGTCACCAGCCTCCGCCCCCGGCGGGCCGACGCCAGGCGCCTCTACGAAGAACTCTACTGCGCCCGGGGAGAGATGGAGAACCGCATCAAGGAACAGCAACTCGGCCTGTTCGCCGACCGCACCAGCAGCGCCACCCTGAAGGCCAATCAGTTGCGACTCTACTTCGCCTCCTTCGCCTACGTCCTGATGCATGGATTGCGGCGCCTGGGGTTGGCCGGCACGGCATACGCCAGGGCCCAGTGCGCCACGGTCCGGCTGAAGCTGCTCAAGATCGGCGCCCGCGTGCGGGTCACCGTGCGCAAGGTCCGGCTGTCGCTGTCCGGGGCTACCCCCACGCGGCCACCTTCGAAAAGGTGCTGAACAACCTGCGTACGCACCCGCCCTGGCCGGCGGCGGGGGAGAGAAACTGAACGTACAATCGGAGCGGCGCAAATCCTCGCAACGGGATGCCTGCGCCTGCGCGTCGGCCGACACTCCGAAAAAGCATTCGCAAGGGCCGGGGAAACGCCTCTCGGGCGCCGTGCGTCATCGTATCATGCCAACGAAGAAGGCTGCCTCCCGAATAAAGCCGTCCACGAATTCAAATCACGCCGATCCGCAGCCTCGGTGAAATATCCGGGCTAACCCGCTCCGATTGCTACCGCCTGGAGGGACAGTTGCCGGGCGGGATTCGCACCCGCTGTGAGACAGTGCCTTTCCACGGCACACGGTCGTCATGTGCGTGGGCCTAATGTTCATCAGGGGATTCTGAGGGCCGGGTAGCATACCTGGAGATAAGCTGTCGCGAACCGGCTTTTTGGAAGGGCTGCGCACTCTGCCCATCAAGGTTAATCGGGATATACGGAAATTTAACGATTCCCGTTCCGTCTTGATCACATGTTCCTGAAGCCGAATTCAGAACAGGATTCACAATCACAGGAATGATTTCAAGATGAAATCGATACTTGACGGGCGATGAAAAGAGAGCGTGTCGACACATCGAATCAAGAAAAGATTCTTGAGGATAGGGCGCTCGGAGAGTAACGAATGGCTGCCGGCAAGAAATCGTTGAGGGGCAAGTACTTGCAGACAGGCCCGTCACCCCATCCCCAACTAAAGTGACGAGCCATCCTCGCAGGTTCAGCGCCCATTTTTACTCCTCCGTGTTTCCCTTGTTCTCTTTGCCGCCCTGCCATGGCTCGCCCGGCAATCGCGCAAGCAGCCTGGAGCGGACGATTGCCGCAGCCCGTTCGATGTACCAGGAAAATCCGGTCGCCAGAAGCGGGCCGATATCGGCGTTGAACTGCGGGTCGCGCAGTTTCGCCTGGAGGTTCTGCTCAAACCGGGCTCTCATCACTTCGTGGCCGTCTCGCTCCATATACTTCACAAACGCGGCGACGACCCGATCCGGGTCGAGCGCTCCTGTTTCGAGCGCGACCGCAAGATCGAAAAGATCCCGGCCTTTACGACGCTGGTAGAGGGCGCGCAGCTTGGTGGCCAGCAACTCCTCGAGCGTATACGTGGTGATCGCGCAACTACCCTCGAACCAGCGCGAAGACACGGTAAGGGGCAGCCGAGTGAATCCGTAAACCGCAAAGTGTTCCCGTGAATTGATTTCCACTTTCAGCCGCAGCGGAAGGGGCGGCGCATCCTCGGACTGAAAGCGGTAATTGAATGTCACGCGTCCTTTGGTCTGTTTGTATTGCGGTTTCCCGAGCCATGGATCGAGGGCTTCTCGAACCGCTCCCATCATCGGCCCGGCCGGTTCGGTCCTGACCTGTACGAGGTCGATGTCCTCCGAATAGCGGGCCGGGGGATGAATGTGGAGTTTGTAGAGCGCCGTACCTCCCCGGAAGGCCAGCGCTTCTCCCAGGGTCGGGTGAGTAAAAATCGCGATCAAAGCCCGGCTGATGACGAGGTCTTGCTCGACTTGGAAATCCTGCACCCATGGCGCCTGCGCCCGCCACTCGGTGATATAGTCGCGCGGGATCACAGGTCCGGCTCCACGTCCGTGTTTACGAAGAGCTTCCAGTCCGCATCGCGAGGCGCTTCTTCACTTGATGCGCCGGTGAGAAGCGGAACTGTTCTCCGGGCTTCTCTCCTGACATAGTCCTTCAGAGGGACGATCCGTTCGCGGGCATTGACGAACGTGAGCAGGTATCCAAGTCTTTGCGCCCAGGTAATCGGCGCGGTCTGTGCGGACGTCACCAGTTTCTCTGGATCGATCTGCACTGCGAGTTCGGAGAGAACGGTCGCCACCTGGTCGAGTCCACCTGTATGGTGATAATAGCCGACGAGATCGACGGCCGTCGCTTCCGGCGTCGACACCCGAATCGTGCCCCGAGGCGTGTTGAAGGTTTGTATAGGTACGTTCCGAAGATGCTTGCGGACAATGAAGACCACGCGCACCCGGCCGCAGCGGATCGGCCGACGGGCCTTGTCGAGCAGCACCTGGAATTCCTGGGGCCGGTGATGGGCCGCGCCGTGGTATTGTGCGGCTGAAAGCAAACCTGAATAGTAGGTTTGCCCCAGGCGCTCCATCAGCGCCGGGATAAATTGGTCCGCCGGCAGACACTCCAGAGAGAGGTATTCCGGAGGAACGATTACGTAGAAGCCCCGGGAGGGTTGGGCGATCATATTTTGCCGGGCCAGTCGGTTCAGGGCGAGTTTGGCGGCGTCCGCAGACACGCCGAGCTCTTCGCGAGCGTCGCTTGAAGTAAAGTGATAGCGCCCGCTAGCGAGAAGATTTCTGATATAATCTCTGGTGTGTACCCGACGGGAATTCGTTATCATGCGCATAAAGTATCATTTACTGATTGTTTTCGCAATCGAATTGCATTTTTTCGTACTGCAACAAGACTGACGATGACGAATTAAATATAATACAGATGTAGCGGATAGCATATCACGCAAAATCAAACCAAGAGGGGCACTTGTATGGACACTTGTATAGAATGCTGGTCGGGGACGACGGATTAAATCAGCCTTCTGTGGACCAATCAGCCCAGCCATTTCGCCGTCACTTCAACATCGTGGCGCATGAGCACTTCCTTCAGCCGATTGAAGGTGTGGTCTCATCCGTTTCTCCACTGGCTTGCGCCCTAATGGGATCTCCTTTTTTCTCTGGACTTCGTGCAGTAGTGTGTAAAGCCTAGGGAGTCAAAAGTCTCCGGTCTGCCCTATCCATGACGTTGCCGATTCTCCCTGCCATACCTCAGATTTGATGATCCAGGTTTTGTCGCGAGTGCATCCATTCTGGGAAGATCATAATATAATTGAATGGTGTCGTCTGCCACATAGTGTTCATGGAGGAATATCTCGAAACAGTTTGAGGATAAGGAGCCTCAAACCATGAAAATGGAATTTTTTTGCTACCAACAGAGGTATCAAAGCTATTTTGGAAGGGTTATCCATTAATAAGGAAGGGTAAGAAAAGAAATAACCATCGCTCGGTCTTGGTCTTCATCCACGGCTTTGACAAATCCTTTCAGGAATCGATCCAAACGGGGGCGGATCTTGCTCACCTATATAGTTCAGACGACCAATACCTAATTCCTTTCGTGTTTTCTTGGCCTTCCGCTGGCGAATTCGGAAATATCCAATACATTGATGACAGAGAAGTTGCAAAATCCTCCGGGTGTGCCGGAGCAAGACTGCGAGTCAGCTTTCTTTCGTATCTAGTGAACTTTCGCCAAAAAGATTTCCCATGTTTATCTTCAGCGTTTCTGGTTACGCACAGCATGGGTGTATATGTATTGAGTCACGCCGCACAGAATTTAAAGAAGATTCTAGGCCCGCTTTCCCCAATCTTGGATGCGACGATTCTGACTGCGCCTGACGTCGACGTGTTAGATAACTCGGACAAGCTTTTGTCAATTCATAATCTGACAAAAGAATTTGTCGTATACGTCAACAAGAACGACAAAGCATTGGGCGCGGCCGGAAATTTGTTCGTCGAATCAAATAATGTTCAAGACGGGTGTCAGTTTCGAGCGAGGAGGGGTTTTTCCCCGCACCCGTCTTGACGCGCCCGGGTCCGTACGACGTCTGCGGCGATTTTACTGGAAGTTCGGCGCCGGAGCGTGTTCTTGTGTGATGCGGCCAGGCGCGCTACGCGCCGGGTTGTTCCTTGCGCATTTCGATGGCCGCGAGCGCCTGCTCTTTATCTTCGGGGTCTTCCACGCGTCGCGCGGTATCCATGGCGGCGTCGATTTGCCCGGCTTCGGCCTGCGCAACGGCGATGTCCCGGTACGCCCAGGAGCGGTAAAGCGGCTTGCCGATGCCGCCTGCCAAACTGAGAGCGGCGGGGAAATCCTTTGCACTCGCCTGGCCCGTGGCGATTTCCTGCAAGGCCCAGGAGCGCCAGGAAGGGTCGCCGATTTCGCGGGCTGCCTGAATGGCGGCAGTGAAATCCCCCGCCTCGACCAGGGACATGACGTTTTTCCACGCTTGCTCGGAAACGCTCTTTTCGTCGCGGATCTCCTCGATCGCCTCAAGGGCGGCGTTCAACGTATGGGAGGCGATTGCAGCGGCGGGACCACTCTGAACGGCGGAGAAGTGCTTGAGCGCCTCCATTCGATCGTCGGGGTCGTCGATGCGGCGTATCGTCTCGACGGCTTCGCTGATTTGTCCCGCCCTCGCCTGGGCGATGGCGATCTCCCGCAAGGCGGAGGCGTGGAAAAGAGAACTTCCGATGCCGCGCGCCGTCTCGATGGCGCCCTCGATGTCCCCCGCCTGCGCCTCCTCGCCGGCACGTTCGCTCAGATGAATGGAGCGGTTGGTGATTTCGCTCAGGAACCGGGCGATTTGCGCCTCGGGGGCCAGTTCACGCCCATCGAACGTCTCCTCCCCGATATCCGCGCTATCAGAAGCCGGATCGGGCTCCTCGGCTTCGCGACGAGCCCACAGCAATCGCATGAAACTCCGGAACATGTTTCTCATCCGGCCCCTCGCCTGTCTCGTTCGTGAGCGGTTCTCCCAATCCCGAGTCGTCTTTCCAAAGGATTGACGCGTATTACATCGCAACAAATCATCCTGATTCTCATACAGGCATTATCCTCGCATTCATTTTATTTTGCAAAAAATTTTGCGCTCAAAAGGCGCGATTGTGGTTTTTCAGCACGTAATTGGAGGAAAACGAAAAAATGAAAGGGGAGCGTGCCCGATGCCGCATTCGGCAAGACAAGTAGAATGCGCGGCGTCTGCCCCTTGCTCGCCTCGGCCACGATTTAGGCGGCGGAACCGGTGAGGGCGGCGGAAAAGGACAGTAATCCCTCGCGTGACGCCGCGCGCGCAATTTCTGTGGGCTATGGGCACCGTCCGTCCTTCAAGCGCCGGAAAACCTCCGTTCCCCAAAGCGGAGAATCCATCCTGACGTGATCCCAGGGCGTTTTATCGCCCTCGTCCCTTGCCGCCGGGTCGGCGCCGGCGGCAAGCAGGGTCTGCGCGATGGCAGGGACAGCCTTGCCGAAACACGCCGCCACGTGCAGGGGCGTGAGCCCATTCCGGTCCCGCGCGTTTACGTCGGCCCCCGCATCGAGCAGCGCCGCAACGATCCCGGGATTCTTCGCTCCCGCCGCCGCCCAGTGGAGAGGTGTCCAGCCGGTTTCATCCTGCGCCAGCGCGTCGGCGCCCGCCCGGACGAGAGCCTCCGCCATCTCGGGGGTTTCGCTGTTCGCCGCCGCCCAGTGCAGGGGGGTCACTCCGTCAAAGCGCGCGTTCATGTCGGCGCCCGCCTGCACCAGTACCGTCACGACTCCGGGGGTCGCACCAGAGCCCGCGGCGCGGTGCAGAGGCGTCATTCCCTCCAGATTCCGTGCGCGCGCGTCGGCGCCGGACCGAAGCAGCGCGAGCACGACCCCGGGAGTCCTGCACCTGACGGCCGCCTCATGCAGGGGCGTCTCTCCCTTGATGGACCGAGCGTCCGGGTCGGCCCCGTTCCTCACCAGGGCCGCCACGACTCCGGGAGTCTTGCCGAACGCCGCCGCCCTGTGAAGAGGCGTCCATCCTCGCTCATCCCGCGCTTTGACATCGGCTCCGTCCTGCAGGCGGCGGAGAGTATTCGCTACGTCGGCGCGCTCGAAGAATTCCTTCGTATTCCAGTCCTCGCCGGAATATCCGGTCGCCATCATCGACTCTCCCGTCTCGTTACGGATCATCCAGGGCGGGACATCGCCTGGAAGGAACGAGCGATTCTAGCAGGAAAGCGTGCGTGCGCAACTCTTTCGGCGCACCTTGCCGAATCCTGTTTTGAGCGAACCTGATCTGAGTGTTGGTAATGTTTCTCCCTCCACCACGCTGCGGGTCTCGCACCGCTTCTTCCGCACAGTATCGGCCGACGCATCGGGTTGGCCTGCATCCGTCACCGATTGTACGGCTTGGCCTGACATGAAGTCGCGGGCGGCTTTTTCGGGATGAAGGCGTCTTCCCGGGCATGATTCGGCGACGCGCGGTGCCCGAGAGCGTTTCCCCGGCGATGAGTTGCGACGCTCCGGTTGGATACGTTCAGATTCTCTCCCCGCTGGGTGGTAATGGTTCCCATGCCCCATAGAAGAATCAATATTCACCGAGCGGGAGAAATGCAATGATATCGAGCGGGCATTCCGTTCATTTCCCGACTGCGCTGCTTGCGCAATCGGAGTCCCGGTTTTGTGTTCTGTACCGGCGAGAGAGTCGTCAGAAGAATACGCATATCCGGACATTGTCCGGCACCATGGCAAATAAGATGCGCATCATACCCAAACCCGTGATGAAGTTCCTTGCCTGTCTTCCTGAAAATCTGCAAAATTCATGAATTTCAACTAGACTCCAGGGGAGACCCTGGCGCGATCGGGTTCGTCTCCTCTACCTAATAATTTAATACGTAGGGACTTCACGTCGATATTGCAACGACTCACCCCTCCATGCGCCTGATATGACGGAACTCGCAGCGGGCGTTGCTCTCCCCGGACGAAATCGTTCTTCAGGGAAAACGTCTTTTCCGCGGGTTTCCCATCGTATCCGGCTATGCGCGCGCGGCGCCGCAACGTCAATCCATGCAGGAATTCCTGCGCTGCGAGTTGGAGCGAATCGCTGCGCGGCCATCTATCGAAGTGTGGCTGCAAGGCGTTCGCGACCCCAAGGAGGCGTCGGGCGCCCGCGTTCGACTTTCCACCATCTTGCGTGCGCGTGATACGGACCGGACGTGACGCTTATCGTCGACGCGTCCGTGCCGGTCTCGATTCTGGTGGACTCGGGACGTGAGGGGAAATGGGCGGAATCAACGTTCGCCGAGGGTTCCCTGGCCGCCCCTGAATGGGTGTTGGCCGAGGCGTGCAACATTCTGCGCCGCCTGGAGCAATCCGGGGAAATGTGCAGCGAGTCTAGCTGCTGAACTTGCGGGTGGAAGTCCCGCCGGCGCAATTCTCAGTTTGGCGCCGTAGCATATCCCACTGGTCGCGGGGTGACCTGAGGCCGGCGAGCTGGGACGTAATAAGCCACCGTGGGCCTGGTGTGGAACCTGGTTCCCGCCCGGTCCGGTCAGCCAGGGTGGCGAGCAAACCGGAGGGCCGTAGCGAAAGCGAACGATTGTATGAAGCCTCGAAACGTTGCTCCCACATGAAGCTGATTTGTGGGTCAAACGAGAATGCCAAGGGCCTGTTTCCTGCCCGATGGCCAGTGCCGATGCGGAAGAACTGAGGAGCACGCATTGGGTTCTCCGGGGTAGAGACGGCGGCAATCCGGGAAAGTTCAGTGGTGAAAGACCGGAAGGTGAAAGGAGCAGACAGGATGACCCATGAATGTCAAAGACCAGACCTATAACCGCTGTGCGGGAAATGGTTCGGAGTTCCTTTCACTGGCGGATGAGGTCGATTAAGCGATGAGGGGCGGGACAACACAACCCGTCCTGAGCGAGGACCTCAGGGCACAGGTGGCGATGTTGCGGCCGACGGCTCCGCACACAGAGGCGGAACATCAATCGGTGGACGGCATCGTCGAAGGGTGGAGCAAACGCAGTATCCGATCGGGGGCATGGCGGGGTCAGCCTTAACCTCGACGATGCCGCGGAAGGCCCCGCACCGAACTGCCAGGTGCCTGATGCTTGAAGCCGTACCCGGGAGAACCGGATGTACGGAATTTCAGGGGGGCCGCTGGAAACGTGGTCTATGGTGGAACAGCGAACCCACCCGCAATCGAAAGAGCGGGACAGGACAAGCCTCCACCTAAGGATGCGCGCGCCAGTGGCCTACCCGACCCCGCGTCCCGAGGCGCTGGGCTGTCCGCTGATTACGCTTGACCGGAAGCTCGCCCGCGCTTCGGGTCCGGCCTGCGACATTATCACCCCGTCCCGCTCGCCGATAAGAGAGAAACCACGATCCCGTGGATGAGTCGAGGAATCGATCCGGAAATCGGCCTTCATCGTCATGTTGTCAACGGGGCTGCCGGAACCTCCTGGTTTTGTGGTTCGGCGCTTCGAGGTCCACGCGTCCGGGCCGGTGCGGTCCACCATCGCCGGCTCACCTCCCCGAGGGTTTTCCGTTATCATTCCGTATTCGCGGCGACGCAACTCGCTGGGAAAATGCCGCTCGGAACGCTTGATTCGCCGCTATTCCGGCGCTGTGCTCATCGGGCATACGCCTGTGGACTCTGAGGATTGCGTTCCGGGGTGGGGAGAAACACGAGGGTATCTCGGATCACCCGAGCGACCGTAGAGCGAATGATACAGGAGCGACGGCAGGCCTGAAGAAAACAAGGGGCAAACGTTTGATGAGACAGGGTCGGCACGCCGGGGTCGGCAATAGTCCGCCAGGCAAAAGGAATAGCTTGACAATCTACCGGAATTTACTTCATATTCATATAAACGATAGTTGATGAGGTGACGGTTTTATGTTTTGTACGCTCGCCGATTGCGGCCTTCTCACCCAAGGCCGAATTAAGCGAGAAAATCACCTTGACAAAACGAAAAAAGCTGTAGCAATATCAGTGTAGCAATAGAATTCAAGAGGCGTAATTGACTCGGGGTTGGTCGCCGGGTAAGATATGAGCCTCTTATTATGAGGCTCGGAATTGAAGGGGACTACATCGGGAGTTGTTGCCTCGGGACAGACATTGCAGCGACCCGGAACACATGCAGGTTTCGAGGTTGATCGGCCCGATGGAAGGGTTCTCGAACGGAGTGGTCGTCGCCCGGAAGAGGAGACGGGTTCAACGTAACAAGAAGCTTGATGCGCTGAGCAACTTTTTTAGAATCAGGAATCGTGTTCCATTACATTCCGGAAGGCGAGTCTGGTAGTAACCGTTCTCCGGTAATTAATTCAGGAAAACAACCCAATGTTAGATAATGGAATTCAATGGAGAGGAGGATGTTAGAGATTTAGAGAAAGTCGGTAAATACACGTTAATTTTCTCCCCCTGCCAGTCACCCCACCGAACGCGCTCTGATACGATAAATACCTGATTTCATTTACTTTTAACTCAATCGGCATATCTTCCGGCGCTTGCAACATAGTCAGGCGTGTGCTCCAATACGCGCCTGTTTGATGCCGCGTGTTTGCGATTTGATTACGGTTTCAGTGGAG
>Ga0209022_1001797_pt1 | contig 20321 bp, 16 predicted proteins | sample PinacodermPK_FD_187300 | JGI IMG/M metagenome (GOLD analysis project Ga0209022, IMG submission 187300) | Host-associated microbial community of the marine sponge Aplysina aerophoba from Gulf of Piran - sponge pinacoderm, lysed by proteinase... | ecosystem: Host-associated > Porifera > Sponge >...
TCTTGCATTGTACAGCAATCAAACCACCATCATGCCGTGTGGCGACCACGTCTATCCCAGTATCACTTCGGCTCTTACCTGTTCGGAGTGCCCAATCGGACCAAATCTCGGCCTTACTGATACGAATTGATTGCACAGGATCTACCACTAGCCATGCACAAACCAATTTTTCAAATGCTGTACCTTGGTCACGTTGGCTGAGAGCATGAGTGCGATATGCTTCTAGAAGATTGTCCAATTCATGTGTCATGGAAGTTTAACCTCTTAATTTAACGATGAGAGTTTAATCCCTCTAAAAAACTTTATGGTGTATGGTAGTTAAGCTTAGGTGCAACTTGCATTCTAAAATGGGTGATAATTTAAAATCAATTTCTCCCAACTTTAACTGTTAATAGCAGAAACTAAAAACTTTTTTAATGCGTATTGACAATCAAATTGCAAAGAAACCAACAATACTGGTTTTTTCTGATATTCCAAGAATTTTTAAAACCCGTATTAGTTTGGATTGTGGCCCATTGTTACCACTTAACTAGAGACATTCAATCACAGTCATGGTAGTTTAATGTTCAAGGAATGCTGTTCCAAGTCTCTCAATTCTTTTCCTTGCAACAAATCCTACCTAAAAGGCCTGTGTTAGACGTATGCTCCATGCCATTGACGGTTGCCCTCCTCGCATTGCCGTTGATTGCCCAATCAACATCAAACCCGAAGCCCGAGCAGCTTGCTCCAACTCTTCTCCAAATCCCAATTCTTGGTCGCCGTCAATTTCAGAGTACACTGGTTGGCATGCATCACATATGAGCAATTCAAAAGATGAAGGAGGACTGAAATGATTTGACCTGCCCTTGCAATCAGGATGTACTATACTTCATCCGAGGACGGACATAGGCCGTCAAGTTCAGGCTGAGGCAAAGGAGATTATGCTAACAAAAGCTTGAACCAAACTTGAACGAAGGCAATTTCCCTCCGGTCCAATCATTCTTGACCAATCCTTGGGACTACATGAAATCCTCACCCTCTCTCATTCGCTTCCACCCTCATATCATTCACCGGAAAATTGATTGCATTTTGGTCAGTATGACACAGTTCATCTGGAGAGGGAAAATAGGTCACCAACAGTTGCACACGGCAGGCACCAACACTGTCCCAATGACTAGCATTCACTTCATCATGTTCCCCTTTAAACCGTTAGTCAGTTACACAATCGTGACATATCAAACCTGCTCATCTTTACTGCAACCAACGTCACACTTGCCGGCAAAATCAGTACGAAATCATTCAGTAAACGGCAATTGTTCATTCTACAGACGTATTAACGTCAAGCATTCCGGTAAGGAAGATTATTGGCCTCCGATGTTAAGGGTAAGGAATGATCTGGGTTTTGGACTAAAACACTGGTTGATTCTCTGGTAGGTCAGGATCCCTCTTTCTGCAATAACCAAGAGGAAAATGCCACCATGAGAAGTGGTGCCAATCAGCTTGATGGTGACGATGAACCACACTGGTTGCGTCAAAAGGACACAGATGCCACTGATTTAGGAAGAAAAGTATCAATTTTATGATTGCATGAATTCCATTGCGGTTGACCCATAGACAAATTTGATGATCAAGTGTGATGATTCAGTGGTGAATGAATAGTTGCTTGAAGAATTATTGGGTCCATACATGATAGCGAACTGCTGGAAAGAGCCGATTGTGTCGGCCGATTAAAATATGATTTGATTTCCGACCAAAACAAAATAAATTACTGTTCCCAAATATTCATTCTAAGCACATCCTTCAGTAAATGAAACAATTAACAGATTTAAAAGCTATTTTGCATTCTCAAAGGTCAAATATTTACTATTTGGAGAAATGTCGAGTGATGCAGAAGGATGGGAGGGTATTATATCTCGCCGAAGCCGAAGCAGTCAACCAATATTGGAACATTCCAATCGCTAATACCACCTGTCTATTACTAGGTACAGGCACATCAATTACTCAAGCAGCCGCACGAATGTTAGCAAAAGCAGGGGTTTTGATTGGGTTTTGTGGAGGAGGTGGGACTCCGCTTCTAATGGGAACGGAGATTGAATGGTTAACTCCCCAGTCAGAATACCGGCCTACAAAATATCTTCAGGGATGGATGTCTTTTTGGTTTGATGAAAAAAAACGGCTGGAGGCTGCAAAAATATTTCAAATTGCGCGAATAAATTTCTTAATTAAGATTTGGCAAAAAGATCGTAACCTAGCTGCAGAAGGATTTACTATCGAAAAAATAGAAGATTCACTTGAGGCGTATTGCCAACGTTGCAGGGGGGCAACTACAGTTTCCGATTTGCTTCAATCTGAAGCGCGGTTAACAAAGCAACTTTACCATTTTGCTGCCATTACAACAACCCAAAGCCAATTCAAACGGTCACATAAAGGAGGGGATACTGCTAATGGATTTTTAAATCATGGAAACTATCTTGCCTATGGTCTAGGAGCAACTACCCTTTGGGTGTTAGGCATCCCCCATGGATTTGCTGTAATGCATGGTAAAACTAGGCGGGGTGCTCTTGTTTTTGATGTGGCTGACTTAGTTAAGGACACCCTAATTCTTCCATGGGCATTTATTTGTGCCAAGGAAGGTGCAACTGAACAAGAATTTCGCCAACAAGTAATCCAGATTTTTACTGATCATAAAGCCCTAGATTTTATGTTTAATCAAGTAAAAACAGTGGCACTGAAAAACGATTGGGATATCTAAAACTTATGATGGTAACCTTTGTTTCTCAATGTGAGAAGAAAGCTCTTAACCGTACAAGGAGGGTTCTTGATGCTTTTGCTGATAGAATTGGTGATAATGCTTGGCAAACAGTAATTACTCAAGAAGGACTTAACGCTGTTAAAAAACTGTTAAGAAAAACTGCTAGTAAGAATACAGCAGTGAGTTGCCATTGGATTAGATCTAGATCAAGAAGTGAATTGGTTTGGGTAGTTGGGCGGCAAAAAGCATTCAATAATCGTGGCCACGTTCCAGTAAACTATACATCAAAGGAAATAATTATGGACCCATTACCTGTCAAAACAAGTCAATTTCTTGCTAATACCCACTCCCAGCCATTAAGTAAACATTTGTTTGCTGTTGGTTACATCGCCATGGAGTTGCTAAACTCCGTTCATATTAAATCCCCCAAAATATTGCAAGCTGCATTCATAGCAGGGATTTTACATGATATTGGAAAGATTGATCCAGAATTTCAGAAATGGATAAAAAAGTGTCCAAAAATAGACCCCGATGAATTTTTATATGAAGACGGAATTCATATTGACACACCTAAGAAATTCTCATTCGATAATCATCCGAGACATCATGAAATTTCTTGGGTGATTTCACAATCCTTGCTAGAAGGAACAGTACTCAATCAATTACAGAAACAACAAATTTATCATGGAATTTACTGGCACCATACTAAACCTTTTAGAAAGAAAGATAAATTTAAAAGTTCTGAGGACATCTATGAAATTTTAAAGAAATCACTTCATAGAAAAGATTTTGAATCTGTCTACAGGGAAGCTTTAGCGGTAATTCAAGATGTGAGATCTTTCGCAACAAAGTTTGAAGTGGATAGACATTTTCCAAACTTTAGCACCGCTTTTACCATACAACACTGTCCATGCCCTGAATATAAGAAATATGATCAATGGGCCGATGAATTAAGCGAATTTAGAAAGAACGTATCTCAAAATGCTCAGAATAACTTAGTAAGAACTTCTGTTATTAGTGCAGACAGATTAGTTTCAGGATTATCATTAAATGATTTAGATGAATACTTATCCGAAGGTTCGCTGAATGAATTGCTTGATGATCCCCAAGACCAATTCAACTTGAAAGCTGAAATTAAACGCTGCTTACAAGGATTTGAAAAATCATTTCCAGGGAGTAAAAGAAACATAGACCAGCAAATATCAGCAAAAAATTTGGCTGATTTGAAAGAAATTTCAATTCACAATGAATCTTACAATATTGGAGTGTTACAAGGACCTGCAGGTTGTGGGAAAACCAAAATTGCTCTTGAGTGGGCTTTAAATTCTGATGCCAAAAAAATAATTTGGGTTTGTCCTAGGGTTCAGGTATGCCAAGGGCTCTTTCATGACCTTAAGGCAGAGGAATACCTGCCCAATTGTAATATTGAGATTTTTACTGGTGAATACAAAAAGATTATTTGCCAAGGGGTGAGTCAAGATACCGAAGAATCTGACTACTTCAGTGGCGATATTGTTATTACCACCATTGACCAGATAGTCAACTCAATCATTACACACAATCGCGTCACTACATTTGTCAATTTGTTAAATTCACATGTCGTATTTGATGAATTTCATGAGTTAATTAATATGCCAGCATTTAATCTTTTATTTGCTGAGCTGATAGAAGCGAAAAAGAAACAAGCTGAAGATGCAAATACGCTTCTTGTATCAGCTACACCACACTATTTTTATCTCCAGGAGTTTCTTCAAATCGCAAACGAAAACATCATCAAACTCAATAGTTTCAACAATTCAAATTATAAAATTGAGATGGTGAGCTATGATGATAGAACCGAAGTCAACCCTCTGATTGATAATCCTCAAGAGGGACGTACGTTCGTTATTTCCAATACCGCACACGATGCTCAGGTAGGTTATCTACGTCACTACTCAAGCGAAAATAGCGTTCTTTTACATTCAAAATATACTAGGCAAGATAAAATCTACTGGTTTGATCAGGTATTTGAGTGCTTCAAACAAGGTGGTACAGGAAAATATGAAGTCCTTCGAAGTGGGCCAATTGTCCAAGCTTCACTCAATATAAGTTGTGACCGCATGCTGACGGAATTGACTTGTGCAGAAAATTGGCTCCAGCGATTAGGAAGGTTAGATAGGTTTGGTAAAAACTGTGATAAAGTTAATGTTTATACCACAGTAATTCCCGGAAGTTTTGAAATAGATAGTAAACAAACAAGTAATTGGGCAAGGTTCCTAAACAAATTGTCAATACTGCAAAGTACTAAAGCTTGGTTGAATTTTCTAAAAGACCGAATCCAAAACGACAAAACAGTAACAATTAACGGACTCTATAGTATTTATGAGAAATTTTATTCTGATGAAGAAGTTAAGCGCTTGATAGGACAGGATTTTATTTCAGCTCTAAAGAAAAGCGTTGTATTGATCAATAATAAAATTATTGACCCGATTTCAGTTCCACCAAAAGCCAAACAATCTAAAGGTTTGGTCAAGATATCAACTAATTCACTGAGGGGAGATAACCGGTACGTACAGATGGCTGAATGCAAGGTAAATCAAAATCAACAATTATACTTTACTGAAAATTATGCTTATCCAGAGGAATTCGATATCTCACATCCCCATTATTTAACTGAATCGGTGGATTTAATGCGTGGATTTGGAGAGGACGACAATAATCTAGTTCAGTTTATGCGTAGTAAACATCATAACATTAAACGACAACTGGATGTAAAAAAAGCCCGTAACGAATGGGATTTAATCAAAGAAGCTCGATCACCAGAGTCTCCGATTTACCTCAGCTATACTCCCTCCGATTTGGAGCGAGTAAATTGTAATCCTCATGAACAATCCATATATTACATAAGGAGTGATAAGCAACCTGTAGGGGCAATGAGAATAGCCAAGTTGGAAAGCCAGATTCAACCAAAATAAACAGCAATCAAATTATATTAAATAAGAGGTAAGATATGGAAAAAATATCAGGTGTAAAAAGTGTTGATTTTAAAATTATTTCATTCGGACATGGTGTTGTGAATTGGAACGGTCCTACAGCACTTAGTAATGAAGGCAAAAATGTGGACAATCATACATTGCCGAAGCTTAGAGGGTACACAAATTTAACTGGGAAGGTAAAGGATGAAACAGGATTCAAGTATAAGAAAGAAGCGACAGATTTAGATTTTAAGAAGACCCCACTTTATATTAGCCAGAATTGTATACGGCATCATTTATTTCGGTCCCAAGCCTACGACATGCATTTTGCCAAAGAGAATAAGTTGGAAAAAGTTTTAGCATCAATTACTGGCTTAATCCGAGGTTATGTTGTGCCCTCAAGTCAATGTAAGCGAACGAGTCCACTATTAATTGAAGATTTTGTTGACCAGTTGGGTAATGGAAATTTTGAGCAATTTGGTCAAGCCGGAGAAAGAGACAGCTCATCATTTTTTTCTAAAACGACTTTTGGGGATACGCATTATGTATCTTACGGCTCAATAAGCATTGAACAATTACAGTTCATTTCGCTTGATAATAAGTTTGATAGAGCCGCAATGGTGATAAAGGAAAATCAAGGGGAAAGTGTTGCACAAACTGTTCAGGATTTTATCCAAAGTTTAGCTCCTGATTCCAATCCAAAAGCTATCTTTCATCAAAATTATGTACGCAAAGGAACAATCTTTCAACAAGGTGAAGTAGGAATTTTACTTAACGAAGATGCAATCACTATCATGATTAACACCACTTTGGATTTGATCCGGAATCTATCAATACGCCAATCTAAATCTTATATGTACGTTGATGCGATTGAGGTGGATTATAACAACAGCAATAAAATGATGCGTATCAAACGTGAGCCTAGTGAAATTTCGGTTAGCCCAGAAGAAAACTATGCCATCTACTTTGAAGCAAAATAAGGTAGAGAGATGAAAATTGTTATTGAATATGAATCATCATGGCGGAATTCATTTCTTGAAGGCAGTAATAACGAACCTTTACCTAATAAAGGTCGGAAATTCGTAGCATCATCCTCAAAATTGAAAAATAAGAATAATTATTTTCGAAAACAGATTACACGCGATACTGTTTTAGGGGTTCTAAATAGATTAATTGGTGACCAGAGAAAACTATATCAAATTCGGAATGAGTTTGATGGTATGCCAAATTACTTTGCAGATTTAGAAAATGAGATTGAATTTGAGGATAATTGCGAGGTAATTAATAAAGAAATAATATACATTCGTAACAAAAACGGAAGTGTAGACCAAAACTCGTTTACGGGTATGGTTTGTGATCACCCTGTTTTTCAATCTGATTACTCATCACAGTTTTGGGGGGTGTTATGGCTAGAATTAGAAGAATTATTTTCGTTTATTTTGAGTAAAAGCCCATCCGCTTATGAAGAAAAGAATGTGGACCCCATTAAAATCCGTGGCCAGTTTAGGAAGCTAGGGAAGGAGCGACCTCTTGAAAAGGTCGGGCAAGCGTTGGAGGCGGCAAATCTACTCAATGAAGAGTTTGATGACTTTGATTTGGCTAGATCAACAAAAATTAAGGTTCAAAGTTTATATTGCTCAGCCTTATATTTACAGCTTAAACGGCTTGAATCACAATTTGATATGAGCGAAGCCAAGTCCAAAACAGGAAAAATCAGTGGAATTTCCAAGAATGGAATGACAGAAAAAGATTTTATGGACAATTACACGACTGGCATCAAAAAGCCAATTTTTGGGAATCCTTATATTTGTCTTGAGTTTATTAAAGGAGAGGGGCAGGTCAGGCATGATCTAGAGAAAGCATCGGGCAAGTTAACAATTAAGTTAAACCTTGATATTGATAAAGCTGTCCAATTGAAGAAAATTATTGAAAATGCAGGCGTATCCGCATTTTACTTGGGAAAAAAAGGGATAGCCTATGTAACAGATATTGATATAAGGTAATTGCTGTTATGGAATTTTATCAGGATATTACAGTTCTGCCCAATGAGGCAGTTGGTCAAAATGCTTTGGTTAGCAAAATTTACCTTAAACTACATATGGCTCTGAAAGATATTACGGCTCTAAATGTCGGAGTTAGTTTTCCCAAATACAATCTTACTTTAGGTGATACTATTCGTTTGCATGGTAATGAGAATGACCTAACTAAACTTCAGAATAGTAAGTGGTTAAATGGGTTGGCTGGTTTTTGCAAAGTAACAAAAATAGAGAAAACACCCGATATAGGGGTAAAGCACCGTACTGTATTTCGATGGCAAAGCAATATGGGGAAAAGCAAATTAAGACGACTCATCAAGCGAAAAAGAATTTCAGAGTCTGACACGAAAAATTATCAAAAAAAAATGATGCATGCACAGCTAACAAACTTACCCTATTTAGTGGTGCAAAGTGTATCAAATGGCCAGTGGTACAGACGGTACATAAAGATGGGTGAACTTACTGATGAACCAATTTTGGGTAAGTTTGATACTTTTGGTTTATCAAAGCAAGCAACTATACCATGGTTTTAACCATTATTTTTTTGTCTCTGAAAAATATATAAAATTCCGACAGTTACAGAGATGCTATTTTAGAATGGTTTATAATAACTATTTTCACTTAAGTTCCAGTTACTCCATATTCCAGCTTGATTTGTTCTTGTAATCTGCCGAATAGGCAGCTTGGAAGAAAAAAAATGGCAGTATCTCTACTGCCATCCTGTAATCTGCCGAATAGGCAGCTTGGAAGAACCGCCCGTCAAACTGGGGCAATCTCCTATTGTAATCTGCCGAATAGGCAGCTTGGAAGGTTGACCCACTGGGGTGGGTAAATTACACCACGTAATCTGCCGAATAGGCAGCTTGGAAGAAGAGAAGAATGTTCCTTCATTGATTGATATAGTAATCTGCCGAATAGGCAGCTTGGAAGGTCGACTTCTCTTCCAATCAACTCCAAGAGCAGTAATCTGCCGAATAGGCAGCTTGGAAGATCGACTATGCTGCCTGTAAACACTTCAACCTGTAATCTGCCGAATAGGCAGCTTGGAAGAATTCAAGCTGAACAAATGGAACAACTGTCTCGTAATCTGCCGAATAGGCAGCTTGGAAGAATTACCTTGACCTACTCGGCACATTCAATAAGTAATCTGCCGAATAGGCAGCTTGGAAGTTTGCCTCCCATAACTACAATCGCTGCCCCTCGTAATCTGCCGAATAGGCAGCTTGGAAGAGTGGCACCCTGCAGAACAAACCGAGAAAACAGTAATCTGCCGAATAGGCAGCTTGGAAGACTATGACGCCCCTTACCATCACTCGCTACCCGTAATCTGCCGAATAGGCAGCTTGGAAGTTCATTGTTCATAGGCATCCCGCCCATTGGCGGTAATCTGCCGAATAGGCAGCTTGGAAGACAGACAAAGTATTGTCGTGCACGGTGAAAACGTAATCTGCCGAATAGGCAGCTTGGAAGCGTGCCTTGGTAAATACATTCGCCGTCTAGTTGTAATCTGCCGAATAGGCAGCTTGGAAGATAGTCGTTCCCGTCTTCGATATCGTCCGCAAGTAATCTGCCGAATAGGCAGCTTGGAAGAGTTATCCCCGTGGAGCCAAGTATCTCGTCGAGTAATCTGCCGAATAGGCAGCTTGGAAGAGTCGTTAGTATTGATTATATCATCATCGCCAGTAATCTGCCGAATAGGCAGCTTGGAAGCCGTTTCGCTCATTCTTTGCTTATCTGGGGCGGTAATCTGCCGAATAGGCAGCTTGGAAGGATATCTCTGCAAAGCTCTTCTCTAACTGGCTGTAATCTGCCGAATAGGCAGCTTGGAAGCTTTCCTTTGTCGGTAATTTGGCTTTTTCTTTGTAATCTGCCGAATAGGCAGCTTGGAAGAACCCCTGGTTCACCTACTATTGTTACCTTGAGTAATCTGCCGAATAGGCAGCTTGGAAGTGCCATTGCTTGTCAAAGGGATTACACGCAATGTAATCTGCCGAATAGGCAGCTTGGAAGACAAGGAATAAGTCCTTTTATCTATTCCCAAAGTAATCTGCCGAATAGGCAGCTTGGAAGTGCCCGTGGTGGAATAGCGTGAGCCAAGGGCTGTAATCTGCCGAATAGGCAGCTTGGAAGAATCTTGCGATAGATACCGATGCCGTAAGCCAGTAATCTGCCGAATAGGCAGCTTGGAAGTTAATAAATTGTCGTATATTTCAAGCAAATCCGTAATCTGCCGAATAGGCAGCTTGGAAGTATGCTTGTTGCAGATATTAACTGACCTTGCGGTAATCTGCCGAATAGGCAGCTTGGAAGAGGGATAGGGGCACGATATGGTCCACCTCAGTGTAATCTGCCGAATAGGCAGCTTGGAAGTTAACCTTCTTATCAATCTCATAATACTCATCGTAATCTGCCGAATAGGCAGCTTGGAAGAGTATGTGCGGGCTCAGCGTGAGACGATACCCGTAATCTGCCGAATAGGCAGCTTGGAAGGAAGATCCAATTGCGAAAGAAGTTCCGCATCAGTAATCTGCCGAATAGGCAGCTTGGAAGACAAACCTTCAGGGGGCGTGGTGAGTGCCGTAGTAATCTGCCGAATAGGCAGCTTGGAAGATAATCGCCTCATCCTGGTCAATCAATCGCCCGTAATCTGCCGAATAGGCAGCTTGGAAGTATTGGAATTCCTAGCGACTTGTAAGGGAAAAGTAATCTGCCGAATAGGCAGCTTGGAAGTTTTGCGCCGTCAGCCACTGCTCCTTGGGACGGTAATCTGCCGAATAGGCAGCTTGGAAGAGATTCATGTTTAAATTCTCGTTCTGCTTCTAGTAATCTGCCGAATAGGCAGCTTGGAAGTTCAACCTTGCGGTTCTTACACTTCTTTTCAAGTAATCTGCCGAATAGGCAGCTTGGAAGTAACTTATATATTGCTTCTTCTTGTGAAGATTGTAATCTGCCGAATAGGCAGCTTGGAAGTAACTATCATGGCTAGTGCTTACCCGCAATTCGTAATCTGCCGAATAGGCAGCTTGGAAGCTTAATATTAGTCCCATAATTCCTTATTTTTTGTAATCTGCCGAATAGGCAGCTTGGAAGAAATCCTTGACCGAAAAGTTGACCTCACCCGCGTAATCTGCCGAATAGGCAGCTTGGAAGTCAATGCGGTCAATCTCGTCAGTCACTTGTTTGTAATCTGCCGAATAGGCAGCTTGGAAGATATGGCATTTATTGGGATTAGGTTTGACGAAGTAATCTGCCGAATAGGCAGCTTGGAAGAATAACTCTGAACAGCCCATCGATTAACTGTAGTAATCTGCCGAATAGGCAGCTTGGAAGACGGGGTCACTATTGCCCAGCCAATCAAACGTGTAATCTGCCGAATAGGCAGCTTGGAAGCAACCCAAAGCAATTCTTTATCCAGCGTCATCGTAATCTGCCGAATAGGCAGCTTGGAAGTAAATCGCTGAATCTGGCTGGCCTGAGATTTGGTAATCTGCCGAATAGGCAGCTTGGAAGAAGCGCCGCTGGGCAGCGCTTGGATAAATCACGTAATCTGCCGAATAGGCAGCTTGGAAGTGATTGACGGAATTAAGTACTGGGAGACCGATGTAATCTGCCGAATAGGCAGCTTGGAAGGCTAGCCAAGTCGATTCGGTGCCATTGATACTGTAATCTGCCGAATAGGCAGCTTGGAAGAAGACCCGCAAGCAGGTCTTGGATAAGCCATTGTAATCTGCCGAATAGGCAGCTTGGAAGTAAACCGATTTGCCGAATCAGTGTGGACTATTGTAATCTGCCGAATAGGCAGCTTGGAAGGCCGTAACGTGCTCGTTGATCGTGTCCTTAACGTAATCTGCCGAATAGGCAGCTTGGAAGTACAGCAAAAGCCAGCAAAAGCAGCGCTGTAAGTAATCTGCCGAATAGGCAGCTTGGAAGGCAAGTAATTCACAACATTGAGGATAGCGCTAGTAATCTGCCGAATAGGCAGCTTGGAAGTTGGAGCAAGAATATGCGTTAGAGAACCTAATGTAATCTGCCGAATAGGCAGCTTGGAAGCGAACCTGACCCTCCACTACTTGAATTCTCAAGTAATCTGCCGAATAGGCAGCTTGGAAGATAATTGCCCTGGGCAGCATAATAACGTACGAGTAATCTGCCGAATAGGCAGCTTGGAAGCAGCTCGAGGAATATAATCCAGCATCCACATCGTAATCTGCCGAATAGGCAGCTTGGAAGTCTTGATACCATACCTCCGTGCCCCCCACTAAGTAATCTGCCGAATAGGCAGCTTGGAAGAGAGTGCTTTATCTCGGGCATTCAGTCGGGCTGTAATCTGCCGAATAGGCAGCTTGGAAGTGATGGTTAAAGGTCTCTCTCTTCTTCTCATTGTAATCTGCCGAATAGGCAGCTTGGAAGTGTAGAGGACTACCTTGACTAACAGGGCTGACGTAATCTGCCGAATAGGCAGCTTGGAAGAAAGCATGGGGCGAGGTTTTAACTGGCGGGGAGTAATCTGCCGAATAGGCAGCTTGGAAGAGGAGTTAAAAGTGAACACTATGGCTCGGTATGTAATCTGCCGAATAGGCAGCTTGGAAGTGGGGGGCAGTTTAACAAGACGGCTTTAATAAGTAATCTGCCGAATAGGCAGCTTGGAAGGCACACTATCAATAGTCCCGGTCAATACATCAGTAATCTGCCGAATAGGCAGCTTGGAAGTTGGTCATTAGGGTATTCCCTTAATTGCGTTTGTAATCTGCCGAATAGGCAGCTTGGAAGTTGTATAAAATTGACCATAAATTACCGAGTAAGTAATCTGCCGAATAGGCAGCTTGGAAGCGACTAATCGCCCGCAAATTATTATGTCGTATGTAATCTGCCGAATAGGCAGCTTGGAAGAGTACTATCATCGCTAACCGCAATACCCCCGAGTAATCTGCCGAATAGGCAGCTTGGAAGACTGGCTTGAATATAGCCAAAGTCCACGATATGTAATCTGCCGAATAGGCAGCTTGGAAGGGTTCAAATGGCGTCTAATTGCAGTTAGATGAGTAATCTGCCGAATAGGCAGCTTGGAAGTTGTTTAAGTGATTCGCCTGGGGTCGAGATGAGTAATCTGCCGAATAGGCAGCTTGGAAGCCAGATTGAAGTGAGCAAACTCAATCCTGTTAGTAATCTGCCGAATAGGCAGCTTGGAAGAATCCATTATTTACCTACCTTATCTTTAATCAGTAATCTGCCGAATAGGCAGCTTGGAAGACTATAAAAACCCCTCAATTTGTCTACGTATAGTAATCTGCCGAATAGGCAGCTTGGAAGGACATTCATAATCGGTACTGCAAAGTAACCCCGTAATCTGCCGAATAGGCAGCTTGGAAGAATCCCGCCATAGTAGACAAGGTTTTCAATGAGTAATCTGCCGAATAGGCAGCTTGGAAGTTAAATTAACTCATTTATTATTTTAATCTTCGGTAATCTGCCGAATAGGCAGCTTGGAAGACAAGTTGACCAGATAATAAACCTTATTTCTTGTAATCTGCCGAATAGGCAGCTTGGAAGATAACTTGCCCCCTTATGCAATTTCAGCTAATGTAATCTGCCGAATAGGCAGCTTGGAAGTCTCTGTCCTGTCTGATTGTATTCCGTCAATAGTAATCTGCCGAATAGGCAGCTTGGAAGCTTTTGACTTGCAGAAAAGATATGTCGGAAGAGTAATCTGCCGAATAGGCAGCTTGGAAGAAAATAGGAGATACCTATCATTTAGCAGAAGAGTAATCTGCCGAATAGGCAGCTTGGAAGAAAATAGGAGATACCTATCATTTAGCAGAAGAGTAATCTGCCGAATAGGCAGCTTGGAAGAGCAGCGGTCGGCAAATTACCAATCAATCCAAGTAATCTGCCGAATAGGCAGCTTGGAAGTTGAGAATTTTGACGATGATTATTACTGCACAGTAATCTGCCGAATAGGCAGCTTGGAAGTATCGGAAGGAAGCGAAAACCTTGGTCGTTCGGTAATCTGCCGAATAGGCAGCTTGGAAGTGTCTTTATCAATGTCCCCACTATCAATCTCAGTAATCTGCCGAATAGGCAGCTTGGAAGATTTTCTTGCGTTGGCGCTCGATATAGTCGTCGTAATCTGCCGAATAGGCAGCTTGGAAGTTTGGTCCAGTTGTTCCGCAGGCGCTCAATAAGTAATCTGCCGAATAGGCAGCTTGGAAGACCGCTTTGGCTCATCATAGCGAATACCAATAGTAATCTGCCGAATAGGCAGCTTGGAAGTTTACTTCGGATTGACGGAACCGTCGTTCGGTGTAATCTGCCGAATAGGCAGCTTGGAAGATTTATATGATCCGACATCAAATTGCCTCATTGTAATCTGCCGAATAGGCAGCTTGGAAGTGATCCACAGAAAACCACTGCGAGTGTGCCTCGTAATCTGCCGAATAGGCAGCTTGGAAGACTAATGACTTCCGCTTTTAGCCCTTGAAATGTAATCTGCCGAATAGGCAGCTTGGAAGAATCATTTCAATTCGGTTCTGTTGCATTGTGCGTAATCTGCCGAATAGGCAGCTTGGAAGCGAACCACCCTTTTTTCACTTTGGGAAAGGGTGTAATCTGCCGAATAGGCAGCTTGGAAGGGTTAGATGAATCTTTCTGGATTGCACGTGATGTAATCTGCCGAATAGGCAGCTTGGAAGTAAATGAACTGTTGAGGCCGTCTCAACACTGAGTAATCTGCCGAATAGGCAGCTTGGAAGAAATACGGTTGATATATCTTCAATCGGCTTCCGTAATCTGCCGAATAGGCAGCTTGGAAGTCGAACGGGGTCCAACCCTCGTTGTTGAACATGTAATCTGCCGAATAGGCAGCTTGGAAGTGTATTCGCAAAGCATATAACCGCATTGCTAGGTAATCTGCCGAATAGGCAGCTTGGAAGTTTTTTTCCTTATATTAACTTTGAGTTGCTTGGTAATCTGCCGAATAGGCAGCTTGGAAGTTTCATTTGAATTTGTTTAATCGTTTAACTTCGTAATCTGCCGAATAGGCAGCTTGGAAGACCATCACTTGTGCCGATAGTCACTAAGTGGCGTAATCTGCCGAATAGGCAGCTTGGAAGACCTGGATAGCACAAGGGTGACTTGCGGGTAAGTAATCTGCCGAATAGGCAGCTTGGAAGAGTCGACTGAATGCGATGAATTTCGTGCTCAAGTAATCTGCCGAATAGGCAGCTTGGAAGAACTATTCAAACCACTTTAACGGGGTAACCAATGTAATCTGCCGAATAGGCAGCTTGGAAGAACTGCGAGTCCCTTTTCCCGTTCGCCCCGCCGTAATCTGCCGAATAGGCAGCTTGGAAGAATTGTATCTAAAACAGCTTGTTTAGTCATTAGTAATCTGCCGAATAGGCAGCTTGGAAGAGTGGTTTCTATTGCTTTTTGAATCAAGCAAAGTAATCTGCCGAATAGGCAGCTTGGAAGATTAAAACCTATATCCCACAGCCGATCTTCAAGTAATCTGCCGAATAGGCAGCTTGGAAGACTGCCTTTACCAATGCCAGAGCTATGCCCAGGTAATCTGCCGAATAGGCAGCTTGGAAGAGCTATTTTTAACCCCAAGATAAAGGAACCACGTAATCTGCCGAATAGGCAGCTTGGAAGCGCTTCCTCAATCACAAATCGACTCCCTGGTCGTAATCTGCCGAATAGGCAGCTTGGAAGCAGTACTAATAATCCTATTCCTAATCTCATTTGTAATCTGCCGAATAGGCAGCTTGGAAGATCACTCTGCCACCTGGGAGAGATTCGCATTTGTAATCTGCCGAATAGGCAGCTTGGAAGTTTCAGTGATAATTTGTTGTTGATATCAATTTGTAATCTGCCGAATAGGCAGCTTGGAAGAATTATAAGGATAGTATAGTGGCAGATAGATTGTAATCTGCCGAATAGGCAGCTTGGAAGGATGCCCCCATCGTTGACGGCGTGGCTCGTATGTAATCTGCCGAATAGGCAGCTTGGAAGAATTCGGGTCCGCCCTCACCCACCACGGCTAAGTAATCTGCCGAATAGGCAGCTTGGAAGACTGCACCGAGTGAAACTGCAGCTCAGAGATCGTAATCTGCCGAATAGGCAGCTTGGAAGTTCCGCTCTCAAATCGGCTAACCGCTCTCGGAGTAATCTGCCGAATAGGCAGCTTGGAAGACCATCATTCACAAACCAAGTGCGGGTCCCTTGTAATCTGCCGAATAGGCAGCTTGGAAGACAACTCTGGGAGTGCAAGAACTTAATAAACAGTAATCTGCCGAATAGGCAGCTTGGAAGCATATAAATTTCCGTCCTTATCAAACGCAATAGTAATCTGCCGAATAGGCAGCTTGGAAGTAAAACGGGCGAAATATATGCTTTGGTAAGTGGTAATCTGCCGAATAGGCAGCTTGGAAGTATTGCGAGTTGCTATACTCGTGCGGTCGTCAGTAATCTGCCGAATAGGCAGCTTGGAAGTTTGACCTACTTAAAGAATTCCAAGTCAGGTTGTAATCTGCCGAATAGGCAGCTTGGAAGAACCATAGACCCAGAAGTGGCAGAAGAGGTAGGTAATCTGCCGAATAGGCAGCTTGGAAGATAACTTTCCTACAAGATAACTTAATCATATTGTAATCTGCCGAATAGGCAGCTTGGAAGACTAAACTCCCACCGCAAAATAGGGTAGACAAGTAATCTGCCGAATAGGCAGCTTGGAAGGAGTGATTGTACCACAGATTAGGTTAATTTTAGTAATCTGCCGAATAGGCAGCTTGGAAGATAATCAACGGTGCTCGACTTTTCGCCGTCTCGTAATCTGCCGAATAGGCAGCTTGGAAGTTTGACCCGATTGATCGCCCGACGAAGACGTGGTAATCTGCCGAATAGGCAGCTTGGAAGCAGTCTTCACCGGGACGGTTTCCTTTAACCGCGTAATCTGCCGAATAGGCAGCTTGGAAGGTTTGAGACCTCAATTACGCAGGATGCTCCCTGTAATCTGCCGAATAGGCAGCTTGGAAGTTCAATCAAACTAGCTAACACAATCAAATAATGTAATCTGCCGAATAGGCAGCTTGGAAGATCAGTGACAGTCTTGACTACACTCCACGATTGTAATCTGCCGAATAGGCAGCTTGGAAGTAATCGCTCCGCCGCAAGTAAAGTCGTTCCGCGTAATCTGCCGAATAGGCAGCTTGGAAGTCTTGAATCTTCAACAAGTGCACTACCGTCTAGTAATCTGCCGAATAGGCAGCTTGGAAGAGTTCGGGGTGAACATCATTATGCCACCCACTGTAATCTGCCGAATAGGCAGCTTGGAAGAATAGTTCTTGTGGCATACCCCGCCACATTGAGTAATCTGCCGAATAGGCAGCTTGGAAGTTGTGGCACGCTTCACATACCACGATTAGGTTGTAATCTGCCGAATAGGCAGCTTGGAAGAGTTGTTGAATAGCGTGAACCAAGGGCAGCTAGTAATCTGCCGAATAGGCAGCTTGGAAGTCGGTTACAATCTCACCGCTAATTGATTGTGCGTAATCTGCCGAATAGGCAGCTTGGAAGTCGGAGTCGTCACTAGCAAACACCACCCCGTTGTAATCTGCCGAATAGGCAGCTTGGAAGAAACAAACTAACTGCGCTATCGGGTGCACTCAGTAATCTGCCGAATAGGCAGCTTGGAAGTTTTATTGGCTTCCATTGTATGTGTAATGTTCGTAATCTGCCGAATAGGCAGCTTGGAAGAATATTTCATTGCATGTGTGATGACCCATGTCGTAATCTGCCGAATAGGCAGCTTGGAAGTGCAATTGCACCTGCAGCAATAACCATTGTTAGTAATCTGCCGAATAGGCAGCTTGGAAGAAGCGGAATCACGGAGTCAGAGGTGTGTCGTCGTAATCTGCCGAATAGGCAGCTTGGAAGGTCAACTCGGATTTGACTCCCGTCAAAAAACTGTAATCTGCCGAATAGGCAGCTTGGAAGGCTTACACGACCGGACTAAACGCGCTTATTTAGTAATCTGCCGAATAGGCAGCTTGGAAGTACCGCATGGAAGCCGACTCCCAGTCGAGTGGGTAATCTGCCGAATAGGCAGCTTGGAAGTATATATAAATGCATCAAAATAGACAAAAATGGTAATCTGCCGAATAGGCAGCTTGGAAGTGATGTCATTGTGAGTGAGTATCAGCGGAACAGTAATCTGCCGAATAGGCAGCTTGGAAGTTACCCGCATTGTCTTCCTTCAGTAAAGCGTCGTAATCTGCCGAATAGGCAGCTTGGAAGCACGGGGACTCGCAACAAAAATAGTAATCAGTGGTAATCTGCCGAATAGGCAGCTTGGAAGGAGAAAATATAGGCCTTGAAGTCCGTGCCGTGGTAATCTGCCGAATAGGCAGCTTGGAAGAACGATTCAAGAATTGTCGGAATTCGGTTAAAGTAATCTGCCGAATAGGCAGCTTGGAAGTTTCTTTTTGTCTTGGGGGTGGATGAGGTTATTGTAATCTGCCGAATAGGCAGCTTGGAAGAGTCGTTCACAATACTCACTGTGAGCCTCATCGTAATCTGCCGAATAGGCAGCTTGGAAGTTTACTCTTTCATCGTACCATTTTTGACCAAAGTAATCTGCCGAATAGGCAGCTTGGAAGGATAACCCAATGGCACGGTCAGGGGGTTGATAGTAATCTGCCGAATAGGCAGCTTGGAAGCATCGTTCTGGAGTGAACCCCCGCATGGGGTCGTAATCTGCCGAATAGGCAGCTTGGAAGTTCAGAGACACATCACTAAACATAATAGGCTGGTAATCTGCCGAATAGGCAGCTTGGAAGCATCGTTCTGGAGTGAACCCCCGCATGGGGTCGTAATCTGCCGAATAGGCAGCTTGGAAGTTCAGAGACACATCACTAAACATAATAGGCTGGTAATCTGCCGAATAGGCAGCTTGGAAGTTTCCCCATAAATGTTCCTTCTTTCTACTGGCGTAATCTGCCGAATAGGCAGCTTGGAAGTTCAGGTATACGCAACTCTAGTCGCATACGCTGTAATCTGCCGAATAGGCAGCTTGGAAGACCTTTGAAACGCTGCCCGTGTGAGATTGCAAGTAATCTGCCGAATAGGCAGCTTGGAAGAATAACAGGTGCGAGCGAGCAGGAGGGAGTGTGTAATCTGCCGAATAGGCAGCTTGGAAGAAAGAACTCCAGGTTGCGGGTGCCAACATCACGTAATCTGCCGAATAGGCAGCTTGGAAGAATTATTGATGGTTTTGGCAGGGCAATACCTAGTAATCTGCCGAATAGGCAGCTTGGAAGATGACCTGTCACCCTTAGGGCATCAACTGCTTGTAATCTGCCGAATAGGCAGCTTGGAAGCTATCTCAAATCAGGGTTCAGGGGGATGATGAGTAATCTGCCGAATAGGCAGCTTGGAAGTAGATATGTCAACCCCAAACGAAGCTTTGACTGTAATCTGCCGAATAGGCAGCTTGGAAGTTCCGCTTTGAGCAAGAGCTCATCGTTGAAGTGTAATCTGCCGAATAGGCAGCTTGGAAGTATCGAGACCAAAAACTGACCTAAACCGAATCGTAATCTGCCGAATAGGCAGCTTGGAAGTGTTTGAGTGTTAATATTAAATTGATACAAGAGTAATCTGCCGAATAGGCAGCTTGGAAGAACCGCCGACCGTGGCATAACAAAAAATAACCGTAATCTGCCGAATAGGCAGCTTGGAAGTATTTTGAGTGTTAATATTAAATTGATACAAGGTAATCTGCCGAATAGGCAGCTTGGAAGTTATTACTTGGCTTGAAACGCGCCGACCTGTAGTAATCTGCCGAATAGGCAGCTTGGAAGAGTAATCCTAGGCTCAGGCACCGACTTGGCTAGTAATCTGCCGAATAGGCAGCTTGGAAGAGATTGTAATCAGTGCACCAACAGTTCCAGCAGTAATCTGCCGAATAGGCAGCTTGGAAGTATTGCGACATGATGTCGGCTTCTTTCGTTGAGTAATCTGCCGAATAGGCAGCTTGGAAGTTCTGGGGTTCTTGCGGTTCATTGACCCTATAGTAATCTGCCGAATAGGCAGCTTGGAAGTTACTGGTCTCAAACCGAGCAAAGACATCAAAGTAATCTGCCGAATAGGCAGCTTGGAAGTAAAAAAAGTGTTTTGTCGGGGTCAAATATTCGTAATCTGCCGAATAGGCAGCTTGGAAGTTTATCCCAGCCACATTACAGAGTATCTTGGTGTAATCTGCCGAATAGGCAGCTTGGAAGTAAAACATCCTTAGCTAGTCTGTTTAAAATCTGTAATCTGCCGAATAGGCAGCTTGGAAGTATCGTCACTGCTGATAATTTAGATAGGGCTAGTAATCTGCCGAATAGGCAGCTTGGAAGCGCCCCTATCAGCTCGTCTAGCCCATCTTTAACATGAAGTGGTCAAAAGCCAATAGAAACGGGGGTGTAAAAATCCAAGGGGCACTACGAAGTTGCACTTCCGGCACTTGAGCACCTCAATCATGTTCTGAATGTCGTGCGGGTTTTATCCCGCCTTGTACCGCATCAATTCCCGGTCAAACCACTGACTTTGCGTCCATTCCTTGGC
>Ga0209022_1001809_pt1 | contig 20195 bp, 15 predicted proteins | sample PinacodermPK_FD_187300 | JGI IMG/M metagenome (GOLD analysis project Ga0209022, IMG submission 187300) | Host-associated microbial community of the marine sponge Aplysina aerophoba from Gulf of Piran - sponge pinacoderm, lysed by proteinase... | ecosystem: Host-associated > Porifera > Sponge >...
TAAAACCTTTTAAATTAATGGATTTTGTTTCACCATCGATAGAATTAACAGCCTTCAACTGCCCTCATTGTAAGGCATTTTCCCACCAAATATGGAATTCAGTCCATGCTAGTCAAATATTTTCTCAAAACAAGCCATCATCGACATTATATCATAATTTCCGATTCCCGTTTATTAGTAATGAACCTGAAGAAGTCTGCACCCATACTGTAATCAATCTAATGATCAGCTTATGTTATAACTGTAAGGGGCTGTCAATTTGGGTTTATGACCGGATGGTGTTTCCTTTTCAAGAAAAAGCACCTCCAGCAAATACAGACATGCCGGATGAAATCCGTCAGATTTACAACGAAGCCAGTTCAATCCTCCACTTATCTCCAAAGGGTGCCGCCGCACTAATTCGGTTGGCACTTCAGAAACTTATCATTCATCTTGGGTATAAGGGAAAAAATCTCAACGAAGACATTAGTGAGCTCGTGGCAAAAGGTATGAAAACGGAGATACAGATGTCCCTCGACATAGTCCGGGTGATGGGAAACAACGCAGTTCATCCTGGAAAAATCAATCTGTCCGATGATCAAGATACTGCCTTAAGGGCACGTCTATTTATTCCAAATTAGAAAATACCTTAATGGAGATTTATTGGTCTGAGTAGTGCCAATGTAGAGGCTAGGTGTGTGATTAGGCCTAGGAAACGATGGAAAAGGGTCTATTTTTACCTTTTGGGGAAGATTATTGAATGAATGTGACCCAAAGGAGAAGAAATTATTCAGAATAATCATGATTTTTTCAAAGGTAAAAACAAGTGAATCCTGATTTTGGGATTTTATAGAGGTGCCCTTAAGTCTATTCAAAATATTGAATTTGATAACAGAAGAGTTGATTACGCAACCCAAGAAAGTCTCAGAAACCTACAATAGTTTACCTGAAGAAAGTAGAAAGGCTATAGAAAAAAGGGGTAAATCTGATAATGAAAGGGACGGGTAAGTCTGACATTTCTACACTTTAGTAAATTCAAGTTGCCTTTTTTCTTATAACTCTTACCAGTTGTAATTGTTCGTATTATGGTTTTTTCATTCTCATAAATGGTTGGGTCTCAGCTCAGTAGTACTTGCGACAGCAATGATAACACTTGACCTAGTGGGAGCTGTACAATTTAGTTCCATCAATAGAGAGCAGATAATGGCCACCTAACATAGTCATGATGTCCAATGCCGCCCGCGTTGAAGAAGGGTAAAGAGTTGTTTAAAAAATATTCGGAAGGATTGAGGTTTGACCGGGTCAAGTCATTCACGCATGGCGGTATCCGAAGGAGCTTTGTTAACCTTGTAGATGGTTTGTGGATTGTGGATAACAGTGGGTTTGGCTTTTGGATCACGGGTGATCTGGTCAAAGTTCAGAAGGGAGTAATACTCAGAAGTTAGACCGCTAGGACTGACTTCAAACAATCCATCAGTGCAAACCGGCGATTATTGTTGGGGTCGGGGACGCTGTCAAAGACCAAACGGACTTTGGTCAGTAAACCGGACATCAAAAAATGTCAACAAAGTGTATACTTTAGACATGATACTGTTCGGAGAATATGATCAGGAAAATATTTTTATTGCGACCAAATAAATTCAAATGATATCAACTGGAAAATAAGTGATCAAAGGAATTTTAAGTTCAATAAATTTTCCTGTTAGCAGCAAACTCCCAGTACAATGAAAGATTAATTTATTTAGGGAGCTACTGACGTTACATTTTATTTTGTTGAATTATGATCAGGGGGGAATTACTCCAAGATTATAACTAAAGAAGGAATTAGTTATTAATTCTATGGAATTATAACAGCAACTAAAATGTCAGGATTTGTAGGGAATTGTGTTAAAAAGTTTTTTATTTTTAGAGATTCCCAAAAACTACTCAGCCACATTATTGAAAATAATTATTTTGGAATAAACTATGCCCACCGATTTTAGCCATGCATCTTTAAAACAGGCCGCTCTAAACTATCATGAATCTCCCCAGCCAGGTAAACTGGAAATTCGACCCACTAAGCAAATGGCCACAAGCCGTGACTTGTCACTTGCCTACTCACCAGGTGTTGCCGAAGCGTGCCTAGCAATCAAAGATGACGAAACAAACTCGTCGCGCTTCACTGCTCGGGGAAACCTTGTCGCGGTGGTATCAAATGGCTCTGCCGTATTGGGATTAGGGAATATCGGGCCAAAAGCAGCCAAACCAGTGATGGAAGGCAAAGCAGTTTTGTTTAAGAAATTTGCCAATCTCGATTGCTTTGATATCGAAATCAATGAATCTGATCCGGAAAAATTAGCCGAAACCATCATCAAACTCGAACCAACTTTCGGAGCAATAAATTTGGAAGACATTAAGGCTCCCGATTGCTTTATTGTTGAGCGCATTTGCAAAGATAAAATGTCTATTCCCGTCTTCCACGACGATCAACACGGCACAGCGATTGTCGTTGCGGCTGCATTAATCAATTCACTGAAAGTCACTGGTAAAAAAATTGCAAGTTTAAAAGTTGTTGCTCTTGGAGCAGGAGCCGCCGGCATAGCTTGTTTAGATTTCATGGTTGCGATGGGAATAAGCAAAGATAATATTATTCTCTGCGACAGAGAGGGAGTTGTTACCAAAGATCGGTGTAAAGACTTAGACACCGAAAAAAAGCGCTACGCAATTGAAACGTCAGTGACTACACTTGAAGAAGCCCTTGTAGATGCTGACTTGCTCTTAGGGCTTTCAGGGCCTAACACAGTCACCCAAAAGATGATAAAAACAATGGCGTCCCAGCCGATGGTTTTTACACTAGCTAACCCCGATCCCGAAATTTGGCCAGAGGAAGTTCTTGAGGCGGTCCCCGATGCACTTATTTGCACGGGCCGGTCAGACTATCCCAATCAGGTCAATAATGTCCTTTGCTTTCCCTTTATTTTTCGCGGAGCACTTGATGCAGGTGCAACAAAAATCAATTTCGAAATGAAACTTGCCTGTGCCCAAGCTCTGGCAGCTCTAGCTCAAGAAACAACATCTGCTGAAGTAGAACGAGTTTACGCCGATGAGCAACTGACCTTTGGAACAAACTATTTGATCCCAAAACCTTTTGACCCTCGCTTATTACCTTACGTTGCTAGTGCTGTAGCCGAGGCAGCAGTTAAGTCTGGTGTGGCAACCAAAGAATTGTCAATTGATGTGTATAGACAGAAGCTTGAATCTCAAGTCTATAAATCTAGCATGCTCATGCGTCCTGTTATTGATGTGGCCAAGAGAGATCAAAGGCGAATCGTGTTTGCTGAAGGCGAAGACCAACGCGTGTTGTACACCATTCAACAACTCAAAGAAGAACATCACTGCAAACCCATACTAATCGGTCGGCCTGATGTCATTCAATTTAGGATAGAGAAAGCCGGATTGACTGTTAAAGCCGGTGATGACTTTGAAATCGTTAATCCCAATAGTGACAATCGATTTACCCAATACTGGCAGAAATACTATGAACTTGTTAATCGCCGAGGAGTATCCCCATATTTAGCGCGTACGATTGTACGCTCAAACACGACTGTAATTGCTGCGTTGATGGTCCACCTCGGCGAAGCCGAGAGTTTGATTTGTGGAACTGTGGGGCAATATTTATGGCATCTTGGCTATGTAGAGCAAATTCTAGCTCATGATGGGTATAGTGCTGTTGGTGCACTTTCAACGATTGTTTTTGATGCTGGCAACCTCTTTATTGCTGATACACAGGTCAACACCGACCCTACTTCAGAACAAATTGCCCAGACGGCAATTGCTGCGGCACGACATGTAAGGAGATTCGGCATAGAGCCTCAAGTTGCCATCTGTTCTGACTCCCAATTTGGCAATCTCAACAGTATTTCTGGACAAACGGCGCGAAAAACAGTTCAGTACTTGGATAAGATGGAACTTGATTTTCTTTACGAGGGCGAAATGACAACTGATATTGCTCTGAATCCTGAAGTTCGCCTTGAATTGTTTCCCCACTCTCGCCTGATTGAAAAAGCGAATACCCTTATTTACACTAATAGTGCGATTGCTGGAGCTGCCCGGAACATCCTTAGGGGAGTTGGCAATGGCATAGAAATTGGGCCTATTTTAATGGGAATGGGCAATCGTGCTCATATTGTCAACCCATCAATTACTGCTCGGGGAATGTATAACAGTGCTTCATTAGCACTCACACCCATATCAAGTTATGGCTAAATGCACGATAATTTAAAATGTACGGTTTTCCTGCCAAGCAGATAACAGAAGGTCCTTGTTAGCCCGCTGGATGAATTCATCACGAATGTTATTCCAGCGAAAACGAACGGAATTAAGTACAATTTCCCGGTCAAGCTCCTGATATTTCTCAATGACAGGAGAATTATTGGCTAAGGTTTCAGGACTAAGGGTAAAAGCATTGGCTCCAATTGATGCATTGGCCCAATGCGAAACTTCCGCACGCTTTTTGAAAGCGCCCAATGCATCTTCCTTTACACTGTACGGGCACTCATTGTCTGTGGATACTCGGACACAATTTTCAAAACAGGCAATTGCCAACTCAGCTGGGTCAAGTTTACCCAAGTCCCGTTGGACGACAATCGTACCGACAGCAAAAATGACGAGGTCGGACAAGCAGGCAAAATAAATCTTCCATTTAGCCTGATTAAGCGATACCGCATAGCGCTTATCTTGAAATATATCAACATATTGCCGCCCCATCCGCGTTTTGAGGTAGCCATAAAGGGACGTTTGGGCTACATAGGCAGACCGTGAATGAATAAACTCTGTAAGTTTTTCCAAGTTATTTAACTCCGAATTATCAAGCCGAGCTTTTAAAATTCGAAATAAGTCTTGGAATAAGTCTTTAAAAAATGATCGAGGCATATATTTTGTCCCCGCTTGTTTTCAACAAAATTTGACATTAATCATTTAAAGTATATTAAAAGATATTCGCCTTTTCTTTTTCTTATGATTTCTTTTTGGAAATTGATTTGGCACTTTGTCTGAGTTTCTTCAAGAGGAGGTTTGCATGAATCAAGACAATCTATCTCCATCTAAGCAACAGGCCAGAGAGGGTCACTGGGTTAAAACCAGGAAACTCACGATCTGGGTTTTGGTTGTTTGGGCAATATTCTCACTTGTGGTCCACTGGTTTGCGAATTCATTGAATGGAATATCGTTCATTGGTTTCCCGCTCGGCTACTATTTTGCCGTCCAAGGTTCACTCATCATTTTTGTTTTAACCATTTTTATCCAGAATAATCTTCAGGATAAAATTGACGCCGACAGTGGCCTAACAGAGGAGGGCTAATCATGGCTAAAAATCAACCTAGAGAATTTATTCAAAACCTACCCAAAATATATGGATTATATACGGGAGGTTTTATCCTTTTTATCATCGTAATGGCTATCCTTGAGCAACTTGGTGCCGGTGCAAACGTCATTGGCATCCTCTTTGTTGCCTTTACAGTCGTGATCTATGCCGCCATCGGTTATCTATCACGGACGATGCAAGTTGATGCGTATTATGTGGCGGGTCGTGAAGTGCCTCCGGTATTTAACGGCATGGCAACGGCAGCTGACTGGATGTCAGGAGCTTCGTTTGTCGCACTTGCTGGAGGAATTTACTTTGGCGGGCATGGCTACCTCGCATTTGTAGTCGGTTGGACTGGCGGTTACGTATTAGTCAACTCCTTGTTGGCACCCTATCTTCGTAAATTTGGTTGTTATACAGTGCCTGACTTTATCGGGACTCGCTATGGGGGTAATCTACCACGTTTTGTCGCCGTCATTATTTTGTTTGTCGCATCATTCACATATGTGACTGCTCAAATTAACGCTTCGGGCACCATCGCATCACGGGCTCTTCATATACCATTTGAAGTCGGTGTATGGTTTGGATTATTAGGTATTTTGCTATGCTCAATGCTTGGCGGAATGCGTGCTGTTACATGGACTCAAGTCGCACAATACATCGTTTTGATTATTGCTTATGTCGTCCCTGTGATTTGGATGTCTAATGTCCAAGGATTTGGTATTATTCCGCACTTTTCGTACGGAGATGCGGTCCAACGCATTGCCGAACTTGAAACACAACTCGGAGTAGGAACTGCAGCGACAGAGAGTCCGCCATTTGGTGGTGTGAGAATTCTCACAACACTGCATAATGATCCCGGTGGTGGAGCAATGGCCAGCTGGAAGTTTATCACTCTTGCAATTTGCATGATGACGGGAACGGCGTCGTTGCCACACATTCTGATGCGCTACTTCACAACTCCATCTGTTGTGGCTGCACGTAAGTCTGTGTCATGGTCCCTACTGTTTATCTTCCTGCTTTACTTCACTGCTCCGGCTTTGGCGACTTTGAGTAAGCTTCAGGTTCTTGACCCAACACTTGCGACAAGCATTATCGGTAAGTCAATTGCCGATGTACAAAGCTTGGAATGGATTCAAAACTGGACTTCGGTTGGTTTCCTTGCTGTTGTCGACAGTTGTCCAGTGGCACTTGTTGACGGGGTCTGTAATGGTGAACCAGATGGTATTCTACAGATCAACGAGTTCTTTATGCGTCCTGACATCGTCGTCTTGGCAACCCCCGAAATCGCAGGACTACCCTATGTCATTTCGGGACTTGTTGCTGCCGGTGGTATGGCCGCTGCAATGTCGACTGCTGATGGGCTGCTGTTGGCTATCGCTAACGCCCTCAGCCATGACTTGTACTACAAGATAATTGATCCAAGTGCCGATACGAGAAAGCGTTTGGTCGTTGCTCGTGTTCTCCTTATTGGTATTGGTATTCTTGCCGCCCTTGTTGCAAGTTTACGACTGACGGGAATTCTCGGTGCGGTTGCATGGGCATTTGACTTTGCCGCTTCCGGTTTATTCTTTCCTTTGGTTCTTGGTGTCTGGTGGAAACGAGCAAACCGGCAAGGTGCGCTTGCAGGTATGATATTGGGCTTCCTTGCGGGTAGCTTTTACCTATACTTAGTGCGCTTTGCAGGTATGGATCCATGGTTGGGCATTGATCATCTCCGATTTGCAATTATCGGTATGCCGGTCAGCTTAGTGGCAATGGTTGTTGTCAGCCTAGCAACTGAGCCGCCATCCAAAGAAGTTCAGGATATGGTTGAAGAAGTGCGTGATCCAACTGGTCGAGCTATTCTTAGCAGTGACCACTAGCAATTTCTTCTAAAAAATGAATATAATGGGCAGGTATTTCCTGCCCATTATTTTTTGGATAACTCAATGGAACCTTCACCATTCCTAGCCTTTCCAGCTTGGATTTTAATCATCGATTATCTCCTTGGGATGATCATGTGGACCCTGATAGGCCGATTCGGGATGAACTTGTTTCTTCCCGTTGATAGTCAGTTTTTTTTCATGAAGGCTTTTGTTAAACTCACCGACCCAATTCTTCGGATATTTAAACCGCTTACCCCGCCATTTTTGATCCCGCCATTGGTGCCTCTTTTTGTCGCGTGGTTTTTCTTTATGATTCGGTTTTATATCATGCCTTGGATTTTAGGCTACTCGGTTATGGGTATGCTTTCATTTCCCCTAGAGAGTGAAATCGCAGCGGGTCTATACCAATTATTTGGTTAAGAAAGGGACGGGTAATGTTCTACCCATTCTTTATCAAAGTTAAACTATGCTATAAATTATTAATTGAGTCAGCAGTTAGCAGTAAACAATGGAATGACTGAAGATACCAAATCCGAAATAGTGAAAGCCAGACGCAGTGGCTGGCGAACCCTCAAGTCCACAATCCCTTTTTTATGGCCCAAGGACAATGCAGACTTTCGTTGGCGCGTTGTGCTGGCCATGTTGTCCCTTATTTTTGCTGAATTGATTACCGTAGTTATTCCTTTCTTTTACAAAGGTGCAGTCGATTCATTAACCACGGGCACTGATATTACCTTGGGCAGTCAGCTCGCCATTGGAGCCGTGGCTTTAGTCATAGCTTTTGGTGTCGCCCGTATACTCAGCGTATTATTTCGTGAGCTTCGTGATGTTATTTTTGCAAAAGTTGGTCAGCGGGCCCTGAGAATCATAGCACTTGAGACCTTCAAGCATATTCATAAGCTTTCTTTACGCTACCACATCACCCGAAAAACGGGTGGTTTATCAAGAATAATCGAGCGGGGAGTCAAAGGAGTTGAGTGGCTTTTAAGGTTTGTACTGTTCTCAATCGGCCCCCTGTTACTCCAGTTACTGATGGTATGTATCGTGCTTGGGTTTGTACTCGGCTTCTGGTACTTTGCGACAATTATCCTCACCATTATATTGTATGTTGGTTTCACTTTTAAGGTGACCGAATGGCGCGTTCAAATTCGGCGGGAGATGAATGAACAGGATACTGAAGCCAATCAAAAAGCAGTTGACAGCCTTCTGAACTATGAAACCGTCAAGTATTTTGGCGCTGAAAACCGTGAGGCCGAACGCTATGACCAATCAATGAAGCGCTTTGAGGAAGCCTCACTCAAAACAACATACTCGCTTGCGGCACTTAATTTTGGTCAAGCCATCATCATTACCGTTGGCACTGTGATTGTGATGTTGATGGCTGTATACGGAATAATGAATGGGTCTCTGACAGTTGGTGATTTTGTGTTGGTCAACGCATATATGATCCAAGTTACCCAACCGTTAAATTTCTTAGGTACTGTCTATCGAGAAATTCGGCAAGCTCTGATTGATATGGGAGATATGTTTGACTTACTTGAGGTCCCTTACGAAGTAACTGACAAACCTGATGCCCTGCCAATACAAGTGACCGGTGGAGAAATCAAGTTTGAGAATGTGAGTTTCTTTTACGATGCTAATCGACCTATACTCAAGCATTTGAACTTTACGATTAAGCCGGGGCAGACAGTGGCAATTGTGGGACCTTCAGGGTCTGGCAAATCAACGATTGGGCGGCTTTTATTCAGGTTTTATGATGTGACTGAGGGGCGTCTCTTAATCGATGGTCAAGATGTGAGGAATGTAACCCAGAAAAGTCTTCATGACAACATTGCTATTGTTCCCCAAGATACAGTTCTATTTAATGAGACACTGTTTTACAATATTGCTTATGGCTTACCTAACCCCAAATCGGAGCAAGTGATTACGGCTTCAAAATTAGCCCAGCTTAACGAATTTGTGGAAAGCTTACCAGAAGGCTATGACACCCAAGTTGGCGAACGGGGACTTAAACTTTCTGGAGGTGAGAAGCAAAGAGTTGGTATTGCTCGTGCATTACTTAAAAATCCGCCCATGGTTCTGTTAGATGAAGCGACTTCATCACTGGACTCTGAAACTGAGAAAGAAATTCAGGACAGTTTCAACCAGATGTCCAAAGGACGAACTGTCATCGCCATTGCTCACCGCCTTTCAACCATTGTTGACTCTGATTTAATCATTGTGCTTGAACGCGGTGTTATCGTGGAACGAGGAACGCATGAAGAGCTCCTCGCAAACCACAAACGATATTACTCAATGTGGCAAAGGCAACTTGCCGAAGACGATGAGTACCAACTTAATACGGCGTAATTCTACTCAGTTTTTTGGGTATTCTGGAAGTTGCAATTAAGCATGCTATGAACTGGCCGGCTAGAAATTATTCTGTAAAGAGACAAAAATCGATGACTAAAATCCTAATTGTTGAACCTGTACATGCAGCCTCTATGCCAATTTTGGAAGCACGTAGCGACATCTCGTTTGAGACCATATCGGACACCTCTGAGGCAAACCTCCTGACCAAAATCATTGATGCGGATGCCTTGACAATACGGGTTTCCCATCTGAGTGAGAAAGTATTGCAGGCTGCGACAAAGCTCAAGGTCGTTTCACGCCATGGCGTCGGTTATGATAACATACCTGTCGAGACTTGTACTCGGCTAGGAATTCCCTTGACAATTGTAGGGGCGGTCAACTCTGTTGCCGTGGCTGAACACACCTTTTACCTCATTCTAGCGTTGGCAAAGTTTGGAGTTCATTACAACCAAGCGATTAAGCACGGTGGCATTGAGGCTTGGGACAAACTTCAAGCTCTTGAGTTGAACGGGAAAAATTTGCTGATAATAGGCTATGGGCGTGTTGGCAAAGAAGTTGCCATTCGCGCCAGAGCATTTGGATTGAATGTCATCGTTTATGACCCGTTTTATTGTCAACAACCAGATGATGACATTACTTTGGTTCAGAATTTAAATGATGGACTTTGCCAAGCAAATATAATGACTTTGCACCTTCCTCTATTACCTGAAACGAGGAACCTAATCCGTGAAGAGCAATTAAACCTTCTCCCCGACAATGCTATTGTCGTGAATACGAGTCGTGGTGGAATTATTAATGAATCTAGTTTGGTCAATGTACTATCAAGCGGGCATTTGCTTGGGGTAGGCCTTGATGTTTTTGAAGAAGAACCTGTCCGCTCAGATCATCCCCTACTTCAATTTGACCGAGTCATTGTGACTCCTCATTCAGCATCTCTCACTGAGGACACATTGATTGCCATGGGGAATGCCACATTGCAGAATGCGTTGGACGGTGTTGATGGCAAACTCGATCCAAATCTTGTCGTCAATCCTGAAGTTCTCAGGATGTAATCTCTTTAGTTCAGGCTCTCCAGAGGAAAATACAACCACCTGTTGAGTGACTTACGCGGGCGGCAAGTCTGCTATCCTGACCGTAAAGGTAATCCTTGGTTGCCCTCTTAATTTACATGTATGGCAGGTTCAACTTTCCATTCTCAAAGATCATAGTGTAACTCGGACCCAATACCCCCAACTTAGCTTATTTTTGTTCCCAACCCTCCTCTTCAGCCAATCTGTTAATTCAAAACTCACTCATCACATTGCTTGGTCACCTGTCGTGATAACACTTGCCTAAGGGTTCAAGGCTGGAAATTATTCAACCATTCATGACACGGCGAGGTTTTAAATCTCCACTTACGCCGCGGTCCTGCCATGACATTCAAATAGTACATTTCGTAACCAAAAGGTGTCCCACACGGATGATGTCCTTTGGGAACCAATACAACATCATGGTTTTGGACGCACATTGTTTCATCAATTTGCCCATCGTCAGTGAAGACCCTTTGAAAACCAAAACCTTGCGATGGATTCAAGCGATGGTAATAGGTTTCTTCAAGATAAGTAATGTTTGGATAATCGTCCTCATCATGGCGATGCGGAGGATAGGATGACCAGTTTCCATGGGGCGTAAAAACCTCCGTTATAAGTAGGCTATCGGCAACATCACGGTCTTCCATGGCAATATTATAAATTTCCCGGGTATTTGTGCCAACTCCGCGAGTCATGTAGTGAACCCCTTCAGGTCCAATACGTTGTGTTTGGCGGCCTTGAGAACCTGGAGCTAAACATACCCCAATAGTACAATCTGTCGTTGCTGTTGCCGTCCACTCGGACTGAACCTCAATGTAAGCTGCATGGGGAGGTTTCTTTTCAAACACATCCATTCGGTCGCCGAGTTCTCCAAGATTAGGACCGTGGGTCATTGAAATGATTGCTTTACCCTCAACGAGAACGATTATTGATTCATTATCTGCGTTGCAATGTTTAATTGTGTCCCCTGTTTTCAATCTGTATACGACAAAACCAACAAATTTCCAATTGGCGATCTCTGGCGTTATTTCGTGTGTTTTGCCGTATTCTGATTTGGGTCTAACAAGGAGTGTCGACATAAATAACCTATCTCTTCATTGATTATAGTAAATGATACCAAAGGATAATTTCCTAACATAAAATTACACAAATTCCAACCCCAGCGAAACTGATGAAAATATTAACACAGGAGGAGAATAATTGGGTCAAGCGAAATCTTGCCACAGCTCAAATTCAAGCCGGATTGGAAGCGGGTGAACTGAAACTTCTGCCCAAGGTGAGTTCAGATAAGAAGGATCCGATTGGGTTCTACCTTTATAATAATTGTATTACCGTCATGGAAAAAATTATCAGGGTCCAAACCCAAGAGGCAGGTTCCTAGGTGATCTTGTATCCTGTGACGACCTATATGATCATTACTGTAAGTGGTGCAATGCGAAATCTCTTACCCAAATAGGCAAAGATGAATTTACAAGGGAATTGGAGGCGATGGGTTTTACAAAAAATAAACTGGAAGCACTTAGTATGAAAAAGGGCGAGGAAAATATCTATGCCTATATTATAAAATGGATTACCCTGAGTGAAGAAAGGATTGGTCTGGGTCGAGTGAGTTTAAATGAATATCATCCTGTAAATTGGTTTCCTAAATAACCATATATTTGGTAAAGTGGGCAAACCAAAAGGAAAGATTTTTTTGCATGGAGCCATGAATCTTGGAATATAGTATACCGATACCGGCAAGCAAGATCATGGAGCGGGTAGCTCCTGCCCTGCTGCAATTGTGTCCACGTGAAAATTTGACTCTTGGCGGTGGAACAGCGCTAGCGGCAAGATGGAACCACCGACGAAGTACCGATATTGATTTGTTCCTGGCACATGAAGATTTTCAGAAAATCAGTGATAGTCTTGCAACTGCTTTGACTGGCTCGTCAGGAATCCTGACTTGGGAAGACGGTCAAGGATGGTGCAGGGTTAGTTGCGCCGAAGGGGAGTTTGCCATTGCCACTTCACAATCGGTGTTGAAGCCTACCTCAAAAGCAAGGCCGACAGATGTATCTGCCGTTTGGGGTGTAAGACTAGAAGCGGTTGATGAAATCCTTGCTAAGAAACTACGCTTGCGTATTTATGGTAACGGGGAGTTTCTGTCTAGGGACTGTTATGATCTGGTTACCTCGGCTGAAATAGATCCCGATTCCTTAACCCGTGCACTGAAAGTGTTGACCACTCGTCAACGTCAAGAAATTGCCAAAGAATTGAGATCGCTCCGGAGTCTTGCCAAGCTTGGAGGCAGAGATCTCGAAGCCCCTCATAAGCCGGAATGGCTGCCTGATCTCCCCCTCCGAACAGCCAACTTGGTAGAAAACTGGCCCGCAGTACGACCCGAACCAACAATGCGTTCACCGCGGTCTTTTTGACATGATTCTGGTTGAGTGACATGGCTCTGGACGTTAATGCCATCAGAGAGGAATTCGCCCGGTTGGAACGAACGGGAGGTACGATTCAGCTCGATCGGGTACCAACCAGAGAGGATATCCATGCCCGTTGGCACTGGGACATGACGAAGCTTTGTGAAAAAAAAGGATTTGATGCAGCCGACTGGAAGGTCGGCCGGCATAGCTTTCTGGTCGGTGGAGTTGACCAACATGAAATAACTGCGGGTGAACCTCCCCTTGAGTGGCGGTACCGCTATGATCCAATGCCCCTTCCCTGGTTTGATCATCCTGCTGGAACGGACATTTTGGTACCAATAGATACACACCATCATTTTCTTCACCACCTAGCTGGTAAACATCTGGCCGGTTGGTCCAACCGTCCTTCCGGTGAAGATATCTACAACATGTTCGTTCATGAGGATTATGGACCAGGGGACAAGTTGATGATGAGCGAATTGTTGGCTGATATTCGGCCCCAAGCGTACCCTCAGCTCCGCCGTTGGGATGCCCTCTCAATCTGGCACATCGCCAGGGCAGCCCATACCAGTCAAGTCCGACGTGGTCGGTTATCTTGGTGGTTGAACAGGTTTGCTGTCAAACCCTTGAACTGAAAAGCAGTCAGAAAATCATCCATCCTGATATTCACATCCCAATTTTAGGTTGAGTATTCTCCGCAGGATATTCATCAACCGCTTTGTCTGAATTTCTTGACTTCCGACATATAGTCGCTGAAACCCCTGTAAAATAAGGGGCACTCCCGATAATTGGGGCACTACTTTTCACCGCTTTTTCATTCCCCTTCAACGACTTATTTCTCTCTTTTCAATAGCGGTTCACTCCCCTCCCTGATCAACGGTTTCACTCGCAATCATGCATCCAGATTCATACCAAGTTGGCCTCCCAATGTCGCTCGGATTATACATTATCGGGGATTTTTTGGATGGTGGAGAGGCAATCTGAAGCTGGTATCTGGATATCAAGGGTAAAACCCTATTTGGATGGTTGTCGGGATGGGTTTTCTTCCAGCGGATCCGCCATGTCGGCCCTAGCCCATCTTTAACATTAAGTGGTCAACTTTTCATCCCCTTGCACGAAGTCTTTTTACTCCAGGACTTAGGAAGGGGCTGCCAAACATTCGAGACTGTATAGAGACAATCAGGAGGATTAGAAATTTAGAGCGTGACGCGGTCGGGATATAGGGCAAATTATGTCAAAATAGTCCAAAGGAATAGCGAAGTGTGTAAAGATACCAAAAAGGGTAAAATTGGCTCGGAAATGACTGGAAATATAATAATTCCCAAATTTATCTATATGCAAACAGAAAGTATTTTATTCTGGATCATTTCTATGCTTTGGTAACTGTCTTGCCTACCCTTTACCCATTCTGTTGCTATTGATGTGAACAATTCGTTTGGAATGACTGTACCAATCAATTTTTGATCCCCCTTTAGAAACTGTTTAGCATCATTCCGTAATCCGTAATTGAATAAAAACCCGCGACAATAGGTATCGTGATGCCCGATAACGCTCGCCAATTCCTTACTAATAGATGAATCGATTGGGTCAACTATCCATAGGTCAGGAAGAATACCATGACTATAACACAATTCAATCGCTTCTTTTATTGAACTATCAATGTCAGTTATGCTTTTATCGTGGATTAATTCTATAACAAATTCCAATCGACTTTTACGACTGAATTCAAATTGATCTTTAAGCAACGAGATGTTGACCTTATTGTCTTGATTTTTGCCAAGGTGAATGTGCGCTTTCACAGAATGCTCCAGTGGCCATTCCGAAAAACTGAATAGGTCGGCTGGCGAGTGGTGATTAGGCTTTTCAGAAGCTTGATTCGTAAGGGTTGGCACTCGGCAAATATACAGATCACTTCCGCTCGCAAAGTTAACCAAGTCACGCCATTCATCAGGAGCGAATATCAAGCCAAACTTGGGAGTTTGTTGGTGCAAAGATTGAACTGCCTGCACAATCAGTTTTCTGAACTCTCTCCTTTTTGCCTTATTATCTTGCTGTGACCCCGCTTCCCAGAACTGCTGTTCGAGTGAAACCAAGTTTATCGTTGACCTTGTGGTCCGTCGATTGGTAGCCCAATGGATATGCTCAAGCCATTTATCTTTTCTCAAGGCAAATTGCTTAGAGCCATATTTGATAAAATATTGTAATTCTTCCAATGATGGATAAGACGGTGTGCACCCATGCCTTGAAACGGCGAAAGCCCCACAAGCATTGGCAAATTGCAAAGCTTGACTCAATTCAAACCCTTTAAGCCAGCCATAGAGAAGGCCAGCCATGAAGCCATCCCCGGCTCCAAGAACATTGAAAACCTCCACCCGAAATCCTGCCCCAGTCATTCCATCATCCAAATTATCTGGGATATTTTCTGGAAAGGCAGCGGCACCCATTGGTCCCCGTTTGCATATCAGCAAAGCTTGCGTGTGCTTGCGAACAACACGAAGAGCATCAATGGTGTTTGTCGTTCCACCGGCAATGTGAAACTCTTCTTCGGTTCCGACTATCAAGTCAAAAAGTCCTACGGTTGAGAGCAATGTTTGAGTGACTTCTTCGGAACTCATGTAGCGGCTTTCGCCCTCGTTATGGCCTGCCAATCCCCACAGATTGGGTCGATAATCAATATCCAGAACAGTTCGTTTACCCGCTTCTCTTGCCAAACGAAGGGCTTTAAGGACAGCAGCAGTCGTTTGTTGATTTGAAAGGTGGGTTCCTGTGGCACAAACGCACTTAGCACATGCAATGAAATCGGGATCAATATCCTCCTCAACGAGCCCCATATCTGCGCAGTTCTCACGATAAAAGATAAGCGGGAAGGTTTCCTTATCCCTGATTCCCAGTAAAACCAAAGCGGTTAATCGCGTAGGGTCAGTTTTAACTGCTGATACATCAACACCTTCGCGAATGAGTTCTTCACGAATGAAGCGTCCCATATGTTCATTTCCAACTCGAGTAATGAGAGCCGATTTAAGACCGAGTCGGGAAGCACCTGCAGCAATATTTGTCGGCGAGCCACCAATGTATTTTTTAAATGATCCCATATCCTCAAGGCGGCCTCCGACTTGCTCGCCGTATAAATCAACCGAGGATCGACCAATGGTGATTAAGTCAAGTTTCTTTTCCATTGTGTAGGCCTATTGGTTTGGCATTTCCATTGAGTTTAAGTGAGGTGATCATTCAACATTTCTACTCCCTGACATTGAGGTTTATTGATCAAAGGAAAAACATAAAATTTGTCCTTCATAACACACATATTGACCGGTATATTTGAGTAGCTTTTCGCTTTCCATCTCTCTATTCAAAAACCCTCACCCACTCCTAATCGCTAGAAAATATCCTATAGGTTATTAGTTGTACCCTTTGCGAATACGAATTAATTATTGGCTTGTGTTTGTGCAAACATAATTCCACATCATAAAATTACTTAACCTCTATCTTATTTGTAAAATAGTGGTCTAATTTTGAATTGAGTCAAATCTTTGAGATAGTTTTAATTGAACTAGTTGGCAAATTTGGACTTTTTTATTGAATTTTCTAATATTATTCTGAATTTATTGAGCATTTTGTTTGTGGGGAGGAATCAGAATGAGTAGCAACACGGTCAGGCTAACTGTAGCCCAGGCAATCGTTAAATATTTGTGCAATCAATTCATAATGATTGACGGTCAGAAGTCACCGCTTTTTGCTGGAGTCTTTGCAATCTTCGGACATGGCAATGTTACGTGCCTTGGTGAAGCACTGGAAAGTGCCAAAGATACCCTCCCAACATGGCGGGGGCAAAATGAACAATCAATGACACTCGCGGCAATCGCTTTTGCCAAGACGATGAAGCGGAAACAGATGATGATTGCAACCAGTTCTATTGGTCCAGGAGCAACCAATATGGTCACCGCGGCAGCCGTTGCCCATGCCAACAGGCTTCCCCTACTTATTTTGTCCGGCGATGTGTTTGATAATCGTCGCCCTGACCCCGTGCTTCAACAAGTTGAAAACTTTGATTCGCCAACAACAACAGTCAATGACTGTTTTAGGCCTGTCGTAAGATATTGGGATCGAATTACCAACCCTGAACAGATTATTTCATCTTTCCCGCAAGCAATTGCCAGCATGCTTGATCCAGCAAATTGTGGCCCTGCATTTGTGGGGATGTGTCAAGATGTACAAGAACAAGCCTTTGATTATCCAGTCGCATTTTTCCAAGAAGTTGTTCACACAATTCCCCGACCAAGACCCGATAGCAGAAGCTTAGAAGCGGCCAAAGAGCTCATCATGACAGCTCAAAATCCTTTGATTATTGCGGGCGGTGGAGTTAAGTACTCTGGTGCAGAGTCTATTTTAGGTGAGTTGGCAGTTAAGCGAGGTATACCTATTACTGAAACGATTGCCGGCAAAGGCAATTTTACCCATGAACATCCAGCTCATATTGGTCCAATTGGGGTTGTTGGTTCCACCTCAGCAAATCAAATGGCGGCTGAAGCAGATCTCATTATAGCCGTGGGAACACGTCTACAAGATTTTACGACAGGCTCATGGACGGTATTTCAGCAATCAGCCAAGTTTATTGCGATCAATACGGCGAGATGGGACGCGCACAAGCATCAATCTTTACCGGTTGTCGGAGATGCCTTGGAAACTTTGACCGAACTTGATTGTTTACTTGATGAGTGGCACGTGGAAGCGTCTTGGCTCAAGCAAGGCAAGAAAGCATTTGAAGAGTGGAACAGCTTACTTGATGATCTACAAAAGCCAACAAACACCCCACTTCCAACTTATGCTCAGGTAGTGGGTCTGGTTAATCAAAGCGCAGGGGAGAGTGACCGGATGATTACAGCAGCCGGGGGATTACCTGGTGAGACGTCCAAAGGCTGGCGAGTTAAGGGCCCGAATACCTTTGATTGTGAATTCGGCTATTCGTGTATGGGTTATGAAGTCGCAGCCGGTTGGGGAGCTGCGATGGCCATGGGTTCCACAGGAACTCCAATAGTACTTGTCGGCGATGGTTCGTATCTCATGATGAACTCAGATATCTACTCAACCGTGTTAACGGGTCACAAAATGATCGTTGTGGTTTGTGATAATGGGGGATTTGCAGTCATTAACCGATTGCAGAACTATAAGGGCGGTGAGTCCTTCAACAACCAAATAGAAGATTGCAAGGTTAAAGAGCCATTCTATGTTGATTTTTCCAAACATGCTGAGTCCATGGGGGCACTCACCCGGACAGTTTCAGGACTGAGTGATTTGCAAGCCGCTCTGGATTGGTCAAAAACAACAGACCGAACGACTGTAATCACTATCAAAACTGATCCATTCCAATGGACGCCTGGGGATGCTTCTTGGGATCTTGGTGTTCCTGAAATCAGTACAAAAGAGAAGGTTCAGCAGGCACGATTGGAACAAAACGAAATTAGAAGTCGTCAGCGAATTGGGGTGTAGTATGAAAGCAAAACTCGGAATTGCTCCTATTGCTTGGTCAAATGATGACCTTCCTGAACTTGGCGGTAATACGACCTTAGATACTTGTCTGAGCGAAGCATCACAAGCGGGATTTACAGGCATTGAAACAGGCGGTAAATTTCCTGGAGCCAGCTCTGAGCTTGGGCCGCTTTTGACACATTACAACCTGAATTTGTGTGGCGGTTGGTATTCTGGAACGCTTCTGACAAATGATATTGAGGCTGAAAAAGATCAGGTGTTCAACCAGTTGGAATTGTTCAAAGACTTGAATTCACCATGTCTTATCTATGGCGAAACCTCTCATACTATTCAGAATGTAAAGTCAAAACCACTTTCAGCCAAAGTCAAACTTGATCATAGCCAAATTAAAGATTACGGCAAGAGGTTAACCACTTTTTGTGAATGGTGTGCCGAGCATGGAATGCCGATTGGGTTTCATCATCATGCAGGCACAGCGATTGAAACCGAGGATGAATTAGATCTATTAATGAATTATACGGGAGAGGCCGTAAACCTTCTCTTTGATACTGGACATATGGCTTTCGCCGGTGGTGATAATATCCAAGTTATTACCAATCATGCTCACCGTATTATTCATGTGCACACCAAGGATGTCCGGCATGAGATCTTATCCCGATTAGACCGAGCGAAGGATAGTTTCATTGATGCGGTTCTCAAAGGTGTATTTACTGTTCCGGGAGATGGAATGATTGATTTTAGTGTCCTCATACATCTGCTCGCAGAAAAGGGATATGAGGGGTGGTTCGTTGTTGAAGCGGAGCAAGATCCGGTCAATGCACCACCGTTTGAATATGCTCAGATTGGTTATCGTACATTAAAGCCGATCCTGGAAGCTGAAGGATATGTTATAGAGGAGTAGAATGATGAATCGTCTAGATGGCAAGATAGCACTGATTACCGGAAGCACGCAAGGGTTAGGAAAAGCAATTGCTATACGTTTTGCCCAAAGTGGAACGAAAGGGATCGTAATCTGTGGTCGGAGCAAAACAAAGGGGCTGGCTCTAGCAGCTGAAATCAGCGAAGAATACGGCATACCAGTTAAGTTTAAGGAGTCCGATTTGGGGAATGTTGACGATTGCCGCCGTTTAGTTGCCAGTACAGCGCAAGAATTTGGTCGCATTGATATTTTGGTTAACTCAGCCGCAATTACAGACCGGGGCAATATATTAGATACATCACAAGAGTTGTTTGATCAAATGTTTGCCGTTAATATTCGAGGACCCTTTTTTCTCATTCAGGACACGGTTAAATTGATGATTAAAGAACACATCAAGGGTTCAATTGTCAACATTGGGACAATGTCAGCTTTTGCTGGTCAACCATTCATTGCCGCTTATTGTGCATCGAAGGGAGCTTTAACAACTTTAACCCGCAATACGGCTTTTGCACTGTTACGCAATAACATACGAATTAACCAGTTGAACATTGGTTGGATGGCATCGGATGGCGAAGATGTGATTCAGAAGAAACATCATGGAGCCGATGATAATTGGTTGGAAGAAGCCGCCAAGGGGCAACCCACAGGCCGACTTATTGACCCACAAGAAGTGGCTCGCGCTGTGGCCTTTTTGGCTTCAGAAGATTCAGGGTTAATGACCGGTTCAATCGTCAATTTCGATCAATCTGTGTGGGGCGCATTCTCATCTCC
>Ga0209022_1001817_pt1 | contig 20151 bp, 20 predicted proteins | sample PinacodermPK_FD_187300 | JGI IMG/M metagenome (GOLD analysis project Ga0209022, IMG submission 187300) | Host-associated microbial community of the marine sponge Aplysina aerophoba from Gulf of Piran - sponge pinacoderm, lysed by proteinase... | ecosystem: Host-associated > Porifera > Sponge >...
GGCCGCGACCGCGGCCCGCCGCTTCGCGGCGCCCTCGCGGAGGCGCCGGCCGTGGGCCGGCTGCCGTGAGCGACAAAGTGTTAGGGCGTTTCCGTGTGAAACGGAAACGCCCTAACCCCCCAGCACCAGGTCCGAGCCCTTCTCGCCGACCATGATGGAGGGCGCGTTGGTGTTGGAGCTCGGTACGATCGGCATGATCGAGGCGTCGATTACGCGCAGCCCCTCGACGCCCCGCACCCGGAGCTCCGGGTCGACCACCGACCTGTCGTCGATGCCCATGGTGCAGGTGCCAACGGGATGGTAGGCCGGCAGCGTGTATTCCCGGACGTAAGCCTCGATATCCGCGTCGCTCCGCTTGTCGGGCGCGGGCATGAAGAGGCCCTGGTAGTGCGGCTTGAAGGCCGCGCTCTCGAAAATGCCGCGCGAAATCTTGCAGCCGTCGACCATGCGCCTCACGTCGTCCTCGTCGCCCAGGAGGTTCGAGAAGATGCGGGGCGCCTCGTTGGGATCGGACGAGCGCAGCGTCAGCCTGCTGCGGCTCTTCGGCCGGCACACGTTGACCGGCAGGGTGATGGCCGGGCGGTCCAGGAGCTTGATTCCGTTGGGCCCGAAGTCGTAGCCGGTCGGCACGAAGTGGATCTGGATGTCGGGCCGCTGCTCCTCCTGCGGCCGGGTGCGGACGAAGGCCACCGCCTGGGCGATCGGGCTTGCCGCCGGCCCCTTGCCGCGCAGCAGCCAGTTGAGGCCGTGCCGCACCCAGCCCGAGGGCGTGACCTCGGTGTTGTAGGTGCTGAGATCGACGTAGCCGGCGACCCAGGCGGCCGGATGCTCCTGCAGGTTGTTGCCGACCCCCGGTGAATCCGCGACCACGGGGATGCCGAAATCGGAGAGATCGGCCTTCGGCCCGATGCCCGAGCGCAGCAGGATCGTCGGCGAGGCGATGGCGCCGGCGGAAAGGATGATCTCGCCGTCCGCCCTCGCCTCGTGCGTCTCGCCGCCCCGGCTGTAGACGACGGCGCGCGCGCAGCCGTCTTCGAAGAGCACCTTGTCCACCTTGGCCTCGGTCTCGACGCTGAGATTGGGCCGGCCCATCACCGGGCGGAGAAAGGCGCGGGCCGCGCTGTTGCGGCGGCCGAAGCGGATCGAACCCTGATTGGGTCCGGCGCCCTCCTGACTCTCGCCGTTCACGTCCGGATTGAAGGGGATGCCGAGCTCCTTCGCGCCCTCGATGAAGGTCTGGACCAGCGGATGGGGCGTCGGCACGTCGGAGACGACGAGGGGGCCGCTGTCGCCGTGATACTCGCTCGGGCCGAGCGGGTTGGTCTCCATGCGCTTGAAGTAGGGCAGCACGTCGCGGTAGCTCCACGCGCCGGTGTTGCCGACGAGGCGGGCCCAGTCGTCGTAGTCCTCGTGCTGGCCGCGCAGGTAGATCATGCCGTTGATCGAGCTCGACCCGCCCAGCACCTTGCCGCCCGGCCACATGGCGTCGCGCCCGTTGAGCGAGGGGTCGGGCTCGCTCATGTACATCCAGTTGAAGCGGGGATTGAGAATGGCCTTGATCTCGCCGGCGGGGATCCGGACGATCGGCGAGTTGTCGGGCCCGCCGCCCTCCAGCACCAGGACCTTGTTCCCCGGCTTGGCCGAGAGCCGATGCGCCAGCACGCACCCGGCCGAGCCCGCGCCGACGATAATGTAATCCCACGCCATCCTTCTCTCCCCCTCGCCTTGCGACATTCGATCCCGCTTAGTTTCGCCCGTCAGTGACGCGCGGGCAAAGCGGCCCAACGCCGGGCGGAAGGGACGCCGGCGGCGGAAGCCTTGACGGACTGCTTGACCTACCATATTGGTAGGTCGTGTCGGACTCACCACCTTTTGTCCCCTTTTCCAGGTCAGGGGCGGAGGCCCCATCGGCAGATCAGCTGGTGAGCCGGGTTCACTCGCTCGCATTGGCGGACAGCCTGAACGTTCGCATGAGCGAGCCGCACTTCAAGCAGCGCATGAGAGAGCGAGGCATCAACCTGCGGCTGGTGATGGAGGTATTGAAGTCGGGGAGGGCGGTCGGTCGTCCGGAACTTGATGAGTTTGGCGATTGGCGGATTCACATGCGCCGCAAGGTTGCAGGGCAGCGCGTCAACGTGGTCGTGGCCGTGTGCGTGGATCACGTCGAATGCATCACCACATGGTGACGGCGAAGACCGGGGGGAGGCCCATGCCTGACCAGCGATACCACTACAGGGAGTGTGGTTTGGACCACGTCTTCCTCGTGAACGGGTTCGAGTGGAACGCGTCCCCGCGCGGGAGAACCATCGCGATCAAGGACATTGACGCACTTCATCGGGCGATCGGCATGCACGTGAGCCGCCACAAGAAGGCCCTGAGCGGCGACGAGCTGAGGTTCCTGCGTCAGGAGATGCTCATGTCTCAGGCGACGCTGGCGCACTTGCTGGACGTGAGCGAGCAGACCGTCCACAGGTGGGAGGCCGAAAAGACGAGCTGCCCGAGAGCGGCCGAAGCTCTCATCAGGAGACTCTATCTCGAGCACGGCGATGCTGCCGACGAGAAGCTCCGAGATGTCCTGTACCGCATCGCCGAGCGCGAAGACGCGTTGGACCGGGAGCACGAGCTGACCTTCGCGCTCTCCAGCGGTCCCCAAGGGGAGTGGGCGCTAGCCGCCTAGCGCCACCGGTACGCTTGTTTCCTGCTCCATCGTCTGGAGCCTCACGCCTTCTGGCGGCTCCACGCCGCTGACTCGATTTTCGTCGTGGCGGATGGCGGTTACGGGGAGGTTCTCTCGGACGAGGGCCCCGCCGCGTGCGCCGGCGCGAGCTGCCTGATCTCGCTCAGCGCGGAGTCGAGGTCGCGCACTTCGGCCCAGCCGACGCGCATCATCTCGATCGCGGGCTCGTGCAGGTGCGGCAAGGTGGTTCCCGTGCACTCCTCGATCACGATGGGCTTGAAGTCGCGGAACATCGCGTCCTTGGACGTCGCCGCGACGCATTGATTGGTGAGCACGCCCGTCATCAGCACCGTCTCCGCGCGCAGGCCCCGCAGCACCACCTCCAGGTCGGTGCCGTAGAAGGCGCTGAGCCGCGTCTTCGCCACGTACCAGTCCTCCGGCTGCGGCTCCAGATCGGCCAGGACCTCCCAGCCCCAGGTCTCGCGCCTGAGGCCGCCCTCCTTGAGGAAGGGGCGGAGATGCATGAAGGGCCCGCCGTCTTCTGCGCCCCTGATGCCGTGGCGGGTCCAGACGACGGGGATGCCCTTCGTGCGTGCAGCCGCGAGCAGCGCCTTCAGCGGCTCGATGCAGCGCTGCATGTGGCCGATGTCGATGCCCTGCGTCGCATACCAGCCGTCCGCGTGAAGAAAATCGTTCTGCGCGTCGATCACGACGAGCGCCGTCCGCCCCGGCACCAGGTCCCAGTGCGCCGCCTCGAAGGGCGATGCGTGCGTCTCTTCGTCCGTCATGGCCTGCCCTTGCGCCGCCTCCGCGCCGTCTGCGGGGGAGCCTATCACCCGGCCCGGCAGAGTCTGAGGGCGCTCCCGGCTCGCGAGGGCTGCTTCACGTGTCTGTGCCAGCGAAATGGCGTATTCCCGGTCCCCATGAGCGAGGGCAGAAGCAATGGCGGCGGCAGCGGTGCGGCGCGCGAGCCCGTGGCGCGCGTCTTCGCGGCCTTCCTCATGCTGGGCCTGACCTCCTTCGGCGGGCCGGTGGCCCACATCGGCTACTTCCGCGAGGCCTTCGTCACGCGCCGGCGCTGGATCGAGGACCGCGCCTATGCCGACCTCGTCGCGCTCTGCCAGATGCTGCCGGGGCCGACCTCGAGCCAGGTCGGGATCGGCATCGGGCTCGCGAAGGCGGGGCTGCCCGGCGCTGCGGCGGCATGGGTGGGATTCACGCTGCCCTCTGCGGTCCTGATGGTGGCCTTCGGCTACGGCGTCGCGGCCTACGAGGACGTGATCCCCGCCGGCGCCCTGCAAGGCCTGAAGGTGGTCGCCGCCGCGGTGGTGGCGCAGGCCGTCTGGGGCATGGCGCGGACGCTCTGCCCCGACGCGCCGCGCGCGACGGTGGCGGTGCTCGCCGCCACCGCGGCGGTGCTGGCGCCCTCGGTCGTCACGCATGTCGCGATCATCGCCGCCGGCGCGCTCGCCGGTCTGCTGATCCTGCGGCCGGCCGAGGGCGACCACGGCGCCTCGCTCGGCATCGCCGTGGATCGGCGCCTCGCTATCCTGCTGCTCGCGCTCTTCCTTGTGCTGCTGGTCGCGCTCCCGATCCTTGCCGCTGCCTGGCCGGCCGACGCGCTCCAGCTGGCGGACGGCTTCTACCGCTCCGCCTCTCTGGTCTTCGGCGGCGGCCACGTGCTGCTGCCGCTGCTGCAGGCGGAGGTGGTGCCGCCCGGCTGGGTCGCGAACGAGACCTTCATCGCGGGCTACGGCGCGGCTCAGGCGGTGCCGGGGCCGCTCTTCACCTTCGCCGCCTATCTCGGCGCCGTCGCGGGCATCGGGCCGGGCGGCGTGCTAGGCGGCCTGCTCTGCCTCGCCGCGGTCTTCCTGCCCTCGTTCCTGCTGGTGGTGGGCGCCCTCCCCTTCTGGGAGCGGCTGCGGCGCTTTGCGCTGGCGGAGCGCGCGATGCTCGGCGTCAACGCGGCGGTGGTGGGCCTGCTCGGCGCCGCCTTCTACGACCCGATCTGGACCGGCGGCGTGCGCACACCGGCCGACCTTGCGCTCGGGCTCGCGGCCTTCGTGCTGCTCGCATTCTGGAAGGTGTCGCCCTGGGCCGTGGTGATCCTGGGCGCGCTAGCCGGCTGGGGGATCGGTGCGCTCACCGGCTGATACCCCGCAGGGAGGCGAGGTAGCACGCCCCGGCCTGCTGCACCCGCTCGTCGCGATCGTCGTCTGCTTCGGCGCGGTGTTCGTGCTGAGCCAGTTCTTCCGTGCGTCGAACGCCGTGATCGCCAAGACGCTGAGCGCCGAGTTCGGCCTTTCACCCGAGGCGCTCGGGCTGCTCACCGGCATGTTCTTCCTCTCCTTCGGCCTGGCGCAGATCCCGGTGGGCATGCTCTTCGACCGCTTCGGCGCGAGACGCACGGCGCCCGTGGTACTCACCGCCGCGATCGCGGGCTCGATCCTCTACGGCCTTGCGGACGGCGAGGCGATGCTGATCGCGGGCCGCCTGCTCCTCGGCATCGGCTGCTCGGTAGTCCTGATGGGCTCGCTCTTCCTCTTTGGCCAGTGGGCGCCCGCCGCCTCCTTCAGCACCTGGATGGGGCGGATGATCGCCATCGGCGGCGCAGGCGGGCTGCTCTCCACCACGCCGCTCGCCGCCATTGCGGAGACCCTCGGCTGGCGCACGGCCTTCTGGGGCGCGGCGGCGCTGACGGCAGTGGGGGCTATCGCCATCTACGCGATGGCCCGCGACCGCCCGTCGGCCGATGCGGGCGGCGCGGTGCCGGCGGAGGGGCTTCGCGAAAGCCTGAAAGGGGTCCGCGCTGCGCTCGCGACGCCTGGCTTCCCGACCCTCACCCTGATGGGGTTCTCGTCCTATCCGGTGGTCATCACCGTCCTCGGCCTTTGGGGCGGGCCCTTTCTCGCGGACCGGCACGGGCTCGAGCCGGTGGAGGCCGGCAACGCGCTCCTGGTGATGGCGGCCGCGCTGATCGTGGCGAACCTCGTGCTCGGCCCCCTGGAGCGCCGGCTGGACATGCGCAAGTGGCTCATCCTCGTCCTTGCCGCCGTCGTCGTCGCCGCCCTCGGCCTGCTCGCCGCGCTGCCCGCCCTGCCCACCTGGGCGGTGATCCTGCTCCTCGCCCTCGTCGGCGCCTGCGGCTCCTACAACATCATCCTCGCGGGCCATGCGCGCTCGCTGCTGCCCAACCGCCTCGCCGGGCGCGGCATGGCGCTGATGGCGATCGCCTTCATGGGCGGGCCGGCGGTGCTGCAGAGCGTGAGCGGGGTGATCGTCGGCGCCTTTCCCGCGACGGAGGGCGCGGCGCCTGCCATCGCCTACCAGGCGTTCTTCGCCTTTCTCGCCGCTTTGGTGGCCGTGGCGTGCCTCGCCTATCTGCGGCTGCCGGACGCGAAGCCGAGCGCGGGCTTTGCGCCGGACCCCGCGCCCCCGGCCGGCTCAGAGCGACGAGATTCGCATGCCCTCCATGAAGTGCCGCCGCAGCAGGAAGAAGAGCAGGACCGAGGGAACGGTTGCGATGATCGTGGCCGTTAGCACCACGTTCGGCCCGGTCGACGAATAGCTGCCCTGGAAGACCTGGAGCGCGTTCATGATCGAGCGGGTCTCGGTCCGGTTCGCGAGCACGGTCGAGAAGAGGAGATCGTTCCAGATCCAGGTGAACTGCAGGAGGAAGGTCGCGGTGATCGGCCCCTTGCAGTTCGGCAGCACGATGCGCCAGAAGACGGTGAACTCCCTGGCGCCGTCCATGCGCGCAGCCTCGTCCATCTCGCGCGAGAGCCCGTTCATGTAGTTCTTCAGCACGAGCGTCGGGAAGGGAATGCAGATCGCCGTGTAGACCAGCAGCATCCCGAACTGGGTGTTGATGATGCCGGCCTTCTGATAGCCGAAGAAGAGCGGGATCAGGTACATCTGGAAGGGGAACACCGTGCCCGCGAAGATCAGCATGAACCAGAAGTTCTTGCGCTTGAAATCGATGCGCGAGAGGCCGTAGGACGCCATCGCCGCGAAGAAGACGGCAAGCCCCGCGCCCACGAGGCCGTAGAGCGTCGAGTTCAGCAGGCCGGCGCCCATCTTCGCCGTCACCCACGCGTCGATGGCGTTGGTGAGGAAGGGGGCCACGCCGGTCGGCAGCGAGAGCGGGTGGTTGAGGGAGTACTGCTCGGTCGTCTTGAAGATCGAGACGATGAGGTAATAGAAGGGCACGATCCAGATCGCGCCGATGAAGACCGCGAAGACGAACTTCAGCGACGAGCCCGCGCCGAGCTTCCGCTCCTTCGCCGCGAGCTGGTCGAGGTCGAGGTCGTCGATCGAGACTGCCATCGCACCCGGTCCTACTTCGTCATCTTCTCGACGCGGTGCTGTAGCAGCGCCTGAATCCAGGTGACGCTGAGCACGACCACGCCGATGATCACGGCGATGGCCGAGCCATAGGCCCAGGACCCCTTCTGGAAGGCCTCGAAGTACATGAAGACGGCGAGCGAGAGGGTCCTGAGCTCGGGGTTGGCCGCGCCCATGATCCAGAGCAGGTCGAACACGGTGAAGCCCGACAGCACGCTGAGGATGGTGACCACCAGGATGGTCGGCAGCAGCAGCGGCATGACGATGCTGCGGAAGACCTGCCAGCGCGTGGCGCCGTCGATGCGGGCGGCCTCCAGCGGGTCCTTCGGAATGGCGGCGAGGCCGAGCAGGATCAGCACCATGACGAGCCCCACCGTCTGCCACACGAAGGTGGCGATGATGGCGGGCGTCACCGTGTTCTCCTCGTAGAGGAAGCCGATGTCCACCTTGTCGCCCGCGACGAGGGAGAGCAGGCGGTTGATGACGCCGTCAGGCGCGTAGACGTAGAACCAGATCACCCCGACCGCGGTGGGCGCCAGGATGCGGGGCAGGAAGATGACGCTCTTGAAGGTGTTCTCCAGCACCACGCCCCGCAGGAAGATGGCAAGCCCGAAGCCGATCGCGAGCGGGAAGATGATCGAGGCGACGACCCAGAGCGAGGTGTTGTAGAGGGCGTCGCCGAAGAGCCGATGAGTCGAGAGCCTCTCGTAGTTCGCGGCGCCGGCGAACTGATCCAGCCCCTTGAACCTCTTCCACTTCGTGAAGCTCAGGTAGATGTTGTAGACGACCGGCGCGAGCAACAGGCCCGAGACCAGCGCCACCGCCGGCGCCATGAAGCCGAAGGCGACCCAGAAGTTGCGGCGCAGGCGCCGCTTCTCGTTCGCCTCGATACGCGACCAGCCGATGCGCTCGAGCAACGCCTGATCGCGCTCGAACTGGCTCTGCGTGCCCGCGCGCCTCAACGCGCGACCGGCCGGCATATGGGGCCCCTAGAGAGCCGACGGGCGACCGACGAGACCGGCCGCCCGTCCCTGGCTTGCGTGTCGTCGGATTACTGGCTGTCCCAGTACTCCGCGTTTACCTCCTGGATGTTGGCCATCACCTCTTCGGCCGTCTCCATGGTGGGGTTGAGCATGAAGCGGTTGAACTCGGCGACCGCTTCGCCCTGAACGTCCGCCGGCACGGCCTCCCACCAGCGCTCGAGGGCGAGCGTGCCTTCTGCCGCCACGGTGTCGTTGATGTTCGCGACCAGCACGTTGGGAGGGCTGGCGTTGTTGTTGCCCATGTAGTTGCCCGAGGCCTCGGCCCAGGCGTTGGCGCCCGCGACCGACACGAAGTACTTGAGCGCGCCGACCACGTCGGGCTTATCCAGGGCCTCCTTGGACATCATGATCGGGCCGCCTTCGACGATGACGGAAGGCGGCAGCGCGCCGTCCATGTTGGGCATGATGAAGACGCCGAAGTCGTCGCCGGCCTTCATGCCCGCCGCCTCGATCAGCCCGACGGCCCAGTCGCCGATCAGGTAGATGGAGCCCTTGCCGCGGGCGAAGTCGGCGGCCTCCTCCGTCGAGCGCGGATCGGAGAAGTATCCCTTCGCATACCAGTCCGCCCAGACCTGGAAGGCGTTGCGCACGGCGTCGCTGTCATAGGGCACCGAGCCGTCGTGCAGGCCGTTGTACGCGGCGGGATCGGTGCGGATCATGATCTCCTGGAACCAGATGAAGCCGCGCCAGCCGTCCTGCACGGTGGCGTGGAAGGGCGCGTGGCCCGCCGCCAACAGCGCGTCCGCCGCCGCCATCAGCTCGTCCCAGGTCTTGGGCACTTCGATCCCGACCTCGGCAAAGTGGGCCTTGTTGTAGAACGCGACCCAGCGCGAGAGATGCAGGGGCACGCCGTAGATGTGGTCGCCGACCTTGTAGAAGTCGCGCGTGCTCTCGACGAAATCGCCGGTCGCGAGGATCTCCTCCCAGATGCCGTCGAGCTCGGCGATCGCACCCGATGCCACCAGGTCCTTGTAAACGCCGCCCGTCCACCAGGTGAACATGTCCGGCGTCTCGCCGCTGGCGATCGCCGACTGGATGAACGCCTTGTACTGCTCGGGGTTGGCATAGGCGACCTCGACGATCCGGTTACCCGTGTCTCGCTCGGACGCATCGCCCATCTTCTGGAACGCCTCCGACCAGAAGCCCTTGTCGTGGAAGAGCTGCACGTCGGCGGCGAGCGCGCCGGTGGCACCGCCCACGGTGAGCGACAGGGCGGCCACCACACCCAAAATTTTCGACCTCAGGCTCATGAATCTCCCTCCTTACCTTCAGGTTGGGTTGAGGCCGCCCGGATGGACCGGCCCGTATCAGCATCGAAGAGATGCATTCTCTCAAGATTGAGCGTGAACGTCATGGTCTCGTCCGCTGCCACCAGCCGCGGCTGGTGCATGCGGCTGATGAACTCGTCGCCTGCGATGGAGGAGAAGAGCAGGGTCTCGTTGCCCAGCATCTCGGTGAACTCGACCTGCGAGGAGAACGAGAGGCCGTGGCGCGGCTCCATGCCGTGCCCTTCGGGCACGATGTCCTCCGGCCGGAATCCGGCGACGACACGCTCTCCGGCGGCGGGAAGGGTGTCGAAGCGGCCCGCCATGACGGGCAACCGCAGGTGCTCGCCCCGCACGAAGGTCTCGTCGCCGGAGGCTTCGGCCACGCCTTCGAAGAAGTTCATCTGGGGGGAGCCGATGAAGCCGGCCACGAAGATGTTGGCCGGGTTCTCGAAGACGTCCAGCGGCGTGCCGGTCTGCTCGATGATGCCGTCGCGCATGACGACGATGACGTCGGCCAGCGTCATCGCCTCGACCTGGTCGTGCGTGACGTAGATGGTCGTGACCTGGAGCCGCCGCTGCAGCCGCTTGATCTCGGCACGCATCTGGTTGCGCAGCTTGGCGTCGAGGTTGGAGAGCGGCTCGTCGAAGAGGAAGACCTCGGGCTCCCGGCAGATCGCCCGCCCCATCGCCACGCGCTGGCGCTGCCCGCCCGAGAGCTGGGCCGGCTTGCGGTCGAGATAGGGCCCGAGCTCCAGCACCCCAACGGCGCGCGACACCCGATTCTCGATCTCCGGGCGCGGCAGCTTGGCGAGCTTGAGCGAGAACTCCAGGTTCTGGCGCACGTTCATGTGCGGGTAAAGCGCGTAGGACTGGAACACCATGGCGACGCCGCGGTCCCGCGCGGGCACCTCGTTCACCAGCCGTCCGTCCACCCGGAGCTCGCCGTAGGAGATGCTCTCCAGCCCGGCGATCATGCGCAGCGTGGTCGACTTGCCGCAGCCGGAGGGGCCGACCAGTACCACGAGCGCCTCGTCCGGGATGTCGAGGTCGATGCCGCGCACGGCGATATCCCGGCCGTACACCTTCACAATGTCCCTGAGGGAAACGGTCGCCATGATCAGCGCCGGAAAGGGGGGCGGGCGGACATGGCCGCATCGTGGTTCGCCATCCGCTGTCGCGCAAGCGCGGGCGGGGTCAGGCTTCGACGGTGTGGAGCATGACCCGGAGGGCTCGCGCGAGCTCCTCCTTCTCGTCGGTGGTGAGGTCGCGGGTGATCTCGCCTTCGAGCGCATTGAAGCGGGGGAAGATCTCGCGCACGGCGGCAAGCCCCGCCTCCGTCGCCTCGACCAGCACCCGCCGGCCGTCGGCAGCATGCGGGCGGCGGGCGGCGAAGCCCAGCCCCTCCAGGGTCTTCACCACGCCGGTGAGGGTGCTCTTGGAGATCCCCGATTCCTCGGCGAGGACGTTGGATTCCTTCGGCCCCCACACCCACAGCACCCAGAGCACCGTGAAGCCCGAGAAGGAGAGGCGGTACTCGGCGAGCAGGTTGCGCTCCATGTAGTTGCGCACCGCGTTGGCCACGCGAAAGACGTTCGAGACGGCCGCGAAGGCATCGATGTCGATGCCGAGCCCCTCGACCCGTGCGCGCGCTTCGCGCTCCTCACGCGTGAGCGCGACCTCCCTGCTCATGCGCCGGCGCCCCCGACTTCGGGAAGGTTGCGCCGCTCCAGTGTCGTGCCGCTGCGCCACGACATGGCGACCTCACGCCAGTAGCCCGCGATCAGCTCACGGGGCTCCAGCCGGGTGAGCTCTTCGACCGGGGAGTCGCCGATCCAGAGCTCGAAGCTGCCGCGGAAGCACCGCCCGATCTCACTCTCGAAGGCGGACATGGTCACCAGCTCGTCCAGGCTGTCGCTGCCGTCGCCTTCGATCGCGGGCATCCAGCGGTTGTGCACCATCGGCAGCGCGTTGACGAAGCCGGCGTGGTCGTTCTCGGCCTCGATCTCGAAGGTCGCGTGCAGCAGGCGGCGGTCGTTGGCCGCAAGGCTCGCGCCGAAGCGCCCGCCGGGCTCCAGGCGCGGCCCGGCCCGGCCCACCGTGACCGGGCGCGTGAGATAGATCGAGCCGAGCTTCTTGGGGTAGCCCTGGTGATGGCCGCGCACCATGGCGTAGTCGGTATCGACCCAGATGTAGGCGCAGCGCGAATAGTGCCGGCCCCGGTACTTGCAGCGGATGACGACGAACATCTCCCGATACTGAGCCCGGATCGGGTCGAGCAGCTCCTCGAAGGTGTCGGAGCAGCTCTGCCACTCGGCCCAGATCAGCGCCACGGCGCCGGGGTCCTCGTCCGCCGGCGCGAGGCCGGACGGGATCAGCTCCGCCACCGCCTCCGGATCGGTCCGGTATTCGAGCGTGAGCATCTGGCCGGAGTAGTGCCACGGCACGGGCGGCAGCACGGAAGCGCGGCCGCTGCGCGAGCGCGGGAACATGAAGCCTTTGAGGGACAAGACGAATCACTCCCGGAATCGCGACGATTCCTTGTCTTTCGCAGGCCGCGATCCTATCGTCAGGGACCGAACGATTTCAAGCCGAGGGCCAGCCATGAGGGAGCACCGGCGCATTCTGCTCGACGGTTATCCCGTCGTCGTGACCAGAGAGGGCGAGCGCCTGCACGCGAAGGACGGGCGCTCGGTCGCGCTGGCGGAGGCAGTCCACCTGCCGCCGACGGAGCCGCGCAAGATCATCTGCGTGCACCTCAACTACAAGAGCCGGGTGGACGAGTTCATGGTCACGCTGCCGGCGACCCCCACCTACTTCCACAAGCCGGTGAGCGCGCTCTGCGGGCACCGTGCGCAGGTGGTGCGGCCCGAGCGCTGCCGCTGGCTCAACTACGAGGGCGAGATCGCCATCGTCATCGGCAGGCATTGCCGGAACATCGCCCGCGACGAGGCCGGCGACTACATCGCCGGCTACACCATCGCGAACGACTACGGCCTGCACGACTTCCGCGATACCGACGCGGGCTCCATGCTGCGCGTGAAGGGCTCGGACACGCTCTGCCCGGTGGGCCCCGCGCTGATCAGCGGCTGGGATTTTCGGGGCAAGTCCGTCCGCACCTACGTCAACGGCGCGCTCGCCCAGGACGGCAACACGGACGAGATGGCGTGGGACATGCACTATCTCGTCGCCGACATCGCCCGCAACATCACCCTCGAGCCGGGAGACCTGCTGCTCTCGGGCACGCCCGCCAACAGCCGGCCCGTCGAGCCGGGCGACGTCGTGCGGGTGGAGGTGGAGGGGCTGGGTGCGCTGGAGAACGAGATCGTCCAGGGGCCAGCGCCAATCCGCGACGATGTCGGCGCCCAGCCCACGACTTCGGAGGAAGTGATGTCCACCGCGCTCGGCGGCGACTGGGAGTTCCGCGGCATTCGCGCACCGCGCAAGTCGTGAGACCAGAGTGTTTCCGCTAGATACGGAAATGCTCTGATTCGTTGTCGCTTACGGCAGCCGGCCTTTGGCCGGCGCCTGCGCGCCGCATTAGCGGCGGGCCGCGGTCGCGGCCTGTAGCGCCGCCGTCAAACACGGACGCGCTCTATGTTCCGCGCGCGAGACCTTTCAGGCTCGCGCGACCCGGACCATGGTGCGGTGCCCGGTACGCGGCACGCCCGCCATACTCGCGCCATGACGTGTGACGACGAAGGGGTGCGGGCGAAGGGAGGGAACTATCGAGGGCGGCCGTCTGTCCCGGGAAGTGCGCTTTGTCTCAAAGAATCTCACTTTATCTCACGAAATCTCACTTTCCTTTCGACGCCGGCGCGGAGTCAGGCGTTGGAGCCCTCCAGGATCTGCAGGGTCTTCAGGCCGCTGTGGAAGTCGAGGGCGTAGGCGCGGAAGTTCCACGCCGGGCCCGTCAAGGCGCGGTGCTAGAGGAAGTTGAGGTAGCGCGACATTTCCCAGTCCGTCGTGCTGCCGAGGTAGTCGTCCCACTCCTTGCGCTTGATCCCGATGTGGTTCGCGATCAGCAGTTCGCCGATCGCCGAGACCAGCGCACCGTCCTGCTCGAGCGCGTCGAGCGCCGCGCCCAGGTTCTCGGGCACGGTCACGTCGGTGTCGACGCTCTCCAGCCCGTCGCCGGTCTCCGCCGGCGGGAGCGGATAGCCCTTCTCCACCCCGAGCCGCGCCGCCTGCAGCATGGCCGCGGCGGCGACGTAGGGATTGGCGGCACCGTCGGCGACGCGGTGTTCGATGCGCGTCCCCGGGCCGCGCTCGCCGGGCACCCGCACCGCGACGCCGCGGTGGTCGTATCCCCAGTTCGCCCAGTAGCCGGCGAGGCTCGCCGGGCGGAGCCGGCGGTAGGAGTTGACGGTCGGCGCGATCAGCCCGGCCATCGAGCGGTGGTGGTGCATGAGCCCCGCGATGCAGTGCCGGGCGAGCTCGGAGAGACCGTCCTCCTGCGCAGGATCTGCGAGGGCGTTGTCCCCGCCCAGGTCGGTGAAGCTGAGGTTGAGGTGCACGCCGCTGCCGCCGCGGTCCGAGAGAGGCTTTGGCATGAAGGTAAGCAGATAGCCCCGCTTCGCCGCGACCTCGCGCGCCATCAGCCTGAAGAGGAAGATGTCGTCGATGGCGCCGAGCGCATCCCGGTAGCGCAGCGTGAACTCGAACTGCGGCCAGTCGAACTCGCTGTTGATCGCCTCGACCGGGAAGCCGCAGGCCTGCGCCTGCGACCAGATATCGTCGACCAGGCCAGCGGGGTCGACGGCGGCGCCGGTGCCGTAGACGTAGGCGCCGGGGGTGTCGTAGGGCACCCAGTCACCGGAGGAATCGCGCTCGAAGACGAAGGCCTCGAGCTCGATGCCGAGGAAAGGTGTGAGGTCGGCCTGCTGCCATGCGGCGATCGCGCGGGCGAGCGCGCCCCTGGCGCAGAGCGCGAGCGGCTGCCCCCCCTTCTCCAGGTCCGCCACCACCACGCCGGTGCCGGGCTCCCAGCCGGGTCGGACCCGGTCGAGGTCGAACGCCGCCTCCATGTCCGGCAACCCCTCGGGTATCCCGGAGCCCGGGGCGGGGATCAGGGCACGCTCGTAATCCACCGCGTAGACCCCGATGCAATGCCGGAGCGTGCCGGACTCCGCCAGGGCGCGCGGGACGTACTTGCCGCGTGCGAGGTTCAGGTGGTCGCAGAACAGGACCCGAATGCGTTCGTAGTCGCTCATGCCAAGCGCCCCATGAAGCGGCCGCGCCGGTCAGCAGGTCACCGACACCGGCAGAGACTTGATGCCGTTGATGAAGTTAGAGCGAAGCCGGAGCGCCTGACCGGCCGGGCGGATCGTGCGCACCCGCCGCGTCAGCTCCTCGAGCACGATGCGGAGCTCGAGCCGCGCCAGCCAGAGGCCCAGGCAGAGGTGCGGCCCGCCCCGCCCGAAGGCCATTTGAGGGTTGGGATCGCGCGCGAAATCGGCGTTGTAGGGATCGTCGAAGACCCGCTCGTCGAAGTTGCCGGAGATGAACCACAGGATCACCTTGTCGCCCGCCGCGATGGTGCGCCCGTGCATCTCGCAGTCTTCCACAGCGGTCCGGCGAAAGTGCATGGTCGGCGACGAGATGCGCAGCAGCTCCTCCACCGCCCTACCCCAGAGCGCTTCGTCGGCACCCTGAAGCTGCTCGAAGAGGCGGGGTTCGCGCGCAAGCAGGTCGACGGCGGAGGCGACCGCATAGCGCGTGGTGTCGTTGCCCGCCACCACCAGCAGCGTGAAGAAGTTCTTGAACTCGTGGTCGGTGAGCGGCTCGCCGTCCCGATCGGGCTCGAGCAGAAGGCTGATCACGTCGCCGCTCGGCTTCCCGCGCCGGAGCGCGGCCTGGCGCTCGGCGTACTCGAAGACCTCCGCGCCTGCCGGCGAGCGGAAGGGCATGAGGCGGAAGGCGTCGGTGTCGGTCTGGTCGACCACGTGGTCGGTGAAGTCCGGGTCGCTGTTCGCCATCATCTCGTCGCCCTTGTCGGCGAGCCAGGCGCCGTCCTCCTCCGACACCCCGAGCACGCCCGCCAGCATCAACATGGGCAGAGGCTTCGCGATCGCGTCGACGCAATCGAACTCGTCCTGCTTCAGGGCCTCGTCGAGCACGCGGGAGACGATGGCGCGGACCCTGTCCCGGTAGGTGTCGATGAAGCGGCGCGAGAAGGTGCGGTTGACCAGGCGGCGCAGGCGGGTGTGCTCGGGCGGATCCTGCTCCATCATGGTGAGCCGCGCGTTGCGCTCCTCTGCCGTCATCTCTTCCAGGCGAATCCCTTGCCGGGTCGTGAACTGCCGGAAGCTCTTGCTGATCTCCGTGATGTCCTCGTGGCGGGTGATGGCCCAGAACCCGGAGGCATCGCGCTCGTCGAACCACGCGACAGGATCGTCGCGCCGCAGCGCCTCGAAGGTCTTGTGCGGCACGCAGTTGACGAACGAGTCGTGGGAGGAGAGGTCGGCGATGCCCTCCGGCTCGGGAGAAAGAAGCGCGGACATGGCGGTCTCGTTTGGTTGCGAACCGGTTGGCGTCATGATAGTTCGGATACGAACGACCTGTCCACCGAAGTCGTTCGCCGCGCACAAAGGCCGGAGCTGGCCGGTCGGCTTCGGGGCGCAGGCGAGGAGATTGGGGAGGAAACGTGGGGGACATCGCGGGCGCCGGCTTCCTGTCGCATGTGCCTACGATCATGCTGCCGAAGGAGGTCCGCCTCGAGCTGAACGAGGGGCGTGAGCTCAGCCTTGTGCCCGGCCTTGAGCGGCTGCGCAGCGAGGTCCTCGACGACCTCAGGCCCGACACCTTCGTGGTGTTCGACACCCACTGGTTCACCACCGTGGAGTTCATCGTGAGCGCCCACGAGCGCCGCCAGGGCCGCTACACGTCGGGCGAGCTCCCGCGGGGGATTCACGGCCTCCCCTTCGACCTTGCCGGCAGCCCGGCGCTCGCCACGGGCATGGCGGCGGCGGTACGCGAGCACGCGGGAGTGCCCTGCATCGCAAACGACGACGCGCACCTGCCGATCCACTATCCCACCGTCAACCTCGCCCACTACCTGAACCGGGGCGAGCGCTGGCTCTCCGTCAGCATCTGCCAGACCGCGCGCGACGAGGACTTTCTCGCGGTGGGGGCAGCGCTGGGGCGGGCGATCGCGGCTTCGGAGGAGCGCGTGGTGCTGCTCGCAAGCGGGGGCATGAGCCACCGCTTCTGGCCGCTCGCGGAGATCGACCGGCACGAGGCCTCGGACCCGATCCACATCCGCACACCCGATGCACGCGCCGCGGACCTGGAGCGGCTGGCCTGGTGGGCAGAGGGCGACCACGCGGCGGTCATCGATTCGATGGACGCCTACCGCGCCCACAAGCCGGAAGGACTGTTCGGGCACTACCTGATGATGGTCGCCGCGTTGGGCGGACGCGAGTGCACCGCACCCGGGACGCCCTTCAGCGACTACGAGAACGCGGCCGGCACCGGACAGGTGCACGTCTGGTTCGCCCGCCCGCCGCAGGGCTGGAGCGGCTGAACTAACTCAGGAAGCGGTCGAGCACGTGGCCGGGGGGCGGCACGTCGCGGTAGCCGTCCTCGTCGTAGACGCGGGTGCCGTTGACCCAGACCCGGTGCACCCCGCTCGCGTCGCGAACCAGCCGGCTCTCGCCGCCGGGCAGATCGTCGACCCGCCTGATCGCGCCCCGCCCCACCGTCGCCGGATCGAAGAGCAGCAGGTCCGCGAACATGCCGGGCGCGATCTCACCGCGATCGGCGATGCCGTAGAGCTGCGCCGGCATGCTGGTGACGCGCCGTATGCCGTCCGCCAGATCGAACAGGCCCTTGTCGCGTACCCAGTGGCCGAGCAGGTGCAGGCCGTAGCCGGCATCGCAGAGGTAGCAGAGATGGGCGCCGGCATCGGAGAGGCTGATGAGGCCCGCGTCGTGGCGCAGCAGCTCTTCCACCGCCGCCTCGTCGGCATTCAGCAGCGCGGCATTGAAGGTGGTGCCCAGCCTCTCGTCCACCACGAGGTCGAACATGACGTCGACCGGATCGCGGCCCTCGCGCCCGGCGATGGCCTCGATGGTCTCGCCCTCCAGTGGCCGGTGCGCCGCCGTCGCCGCCATCGCCACCTCGACGCGCCGCCAGTCGCCGTAGAAGATCTTGCCCTGCTTCGGCTTCTCCAGGTCCTCCCGGAACCTGTTGCGGAAATCCTGGCTCGCGACGATCGCCAGGAAATCGTCGTCCGATGCCGTGTGCAGCGGCTCCCAGGCATCGAGGCTCTGGAGCGGGAAGGCGGTCCGCATGGAGAAATCCATCCGAAGCGGCTGACACGAGACCTGGGCCCACACCCCGTTGCCGCGGCTCTGCGCGGCGGCCGCGTCTTCGAGCATGCCGATGGCGCGCTCCGGGAAGGTCTCGTTGTGCAGGGCCGCGGTCATGAATATGGGCCGTCCGGTCGCGGCCGCCATGCTCTCCAGTCGCTCCACCGTCATGCTTGGGCCGACGGTGAGCTGGAAGATGCCCCGGCCGAGCTCGCCGAGCACGCCCACCAGCGCGCGCAGCTCGTCGTCTTCGGCGAGCCGCGAGGGCATGGGCACGCCGCCGTCGCCGTTGTGGTTGATCGAGGTGGAGGTGGCGAAACCGATGGCACCGGCCTCCATCGCCTCCGTCACGATGCCGCGCATGGCGGCGATCTCGTCATCGGTTGCCGCGCGGTCCGAGGCCTCGGCGCCGAGCACGGTGGTGCGCACCGCCGAGTGGCCGACGAAGACGCCGGCGTTGGGGTAGCACCCCTTGCGCCGGAGCAATTCCAGATACTCCGGGAAGCTCTCGAAGCCCCAGTCGATCCCCGCCTCCAGCGCGGCGATGGACATGCCCTCGACCTCGGCCAGGTTGCGGGCCATCTGCTCGCGCCGGTCCGGCGGGCAGGGCGCGATGCTGAAGCCGCAGTTGCCCATGACCACCGTGGTGACGCCGAGCGAGGGCGAGGGAGTCGCCTGGCTCTCCCAGGTGATCTGGGCGTCGTAGTGCGTGTGGACGTCGACGATGCCGGGCGCGAGCACGAGGCCGTCGGCGTCGACCGTTTCCCGCGCGCTCTCGGTCACGTCGCCCACCTCGACGATGCGCTCGCCGCTGACGGCGACGTCGGCCTCGATCAGCGGGTTGCCAACGCCGTCGGCGACCATGGCGCCGCGAATCACCAGATCATGCATGGTCCAACTCATTCCTTCTCACGGTAGGGCCGCCCGGCGCTCGAACGCGCGCGGCAGGGCCGGCGTCAGGGGGTCTTCGGAACCGTCACGCCGATCATGCAGTCGCGGCTGACCAGCGCAGCGAGGCGCTCCGGCTCCCAGCCCTCGGTGCCCTCGGGCCGCCGGGGCACGACAATGTAGCGCATGTCGGCGGTCGAATCGTGCACGCGCACAGTCACGTCATCGGGTACCTCGGTGCCGAACTCGCGCAGCACGGCGCGGGGCTCGCGCACCACCCGCGAGCGGTAGGCCCTGGCCTTGTACCAGTCTGGCGGGAGGCCCAGGAGGTTGCGCGGATAGCAGGAGCAGAGGGTGCAGACGACCACGTTGTGCACGCTCGCGGTGTTCTCGACGGCGATCAGCCGGGTCGGCCCGAGTTCGATGCCGAGCTGGGCACACGCCTCGGTGCCGTCCGCCAGCAGCGCATCACTGAAGGCCGGGTCGGTCCAGGCGCGGGCCACGACCTCCGCCCCCTTCGCGGGGCTGCGGGCGTCCATCGCCTCGATCGCGGCGCGCACATCGTCGGCGCCGAAGACCCCCTTCTCGATCAGGAGCTCGCGCACGGCGATCTCCATGGTCTCGTAGTAGCCGAGCGGGCCGTCCTCGTCGGGCGGCGGCCGGTGGTCGTGGTCGTGCTGGTGGTCGTGGCTATCGGTCGCCATCGCTCACTCCGTCGCGGGCTCGAGCCAGTGCTCGTAAAGCTCGATGTCGATGGTATCGCCGGGCGGACCGTCGTAATCCGGCCAGAGCGCAGTCTGGTCGAAACGGACGCGATAGAGGGTCTGCTTGGGGCGGTCCCTGCGCCCGAACGCAAGCTCCTCGGGATTGCCGAAGGCGCCGCATATGCGCTCCACATCGCCGATCGCGCCGCGCGCGTAGTGGGGCGTGCGGATATGGCCGAGCGGGAAGGCCCGGCGCACCGCCACCCGGTCGCCCACGGCGAAGCGAGCCGCCATCAGCCGGCGCCTTCGTCGCGTTTCTCGACCTCGGCCATGCGGCGGCCGAGCTCGTCGGAGGTGATGACCCCCTCGGCGAGCAGGGTGTTGGTGATGGAGGCCATCCAACGCTCGTAATAGCTCATCGCCTCGTAGGCTTCGGCGCCGAGCTGCTCGATGCCGCGGCGGAGCTGGTCCACGGTGATCACGCGGCGTTCAGGGCTCCCGAGGAGCACCATCAGCGCGTCGACTCGCTTCTCCCAGAGCGCGTGCGCGTGCTCCGCCCGCTCGATCGGGCCGGCGGGCAGCCCGCCGATGTCGTGGCAACCGCGCCCCGAATCGTCGCTCACGCCGGCTCCTCCCCTGCTTTGGCACTCCAGGGCCACGATAGAATCGGGGCGGGCGAGGGACAAGACCGGCGCCATCCGAGATCCCGATGGCAGGTCTCACCCGATCCCCTCGCCTGAGGCCGGAGAGGGAACGCCGGGATCAGGCGTTGACGTCGACGACGATGCGGCCGGGCGCGCCGCATGTCTTGACAGGCGAAGCGCCGCGGATAGAGTGCCGCGACTTTCACAGGACAACCAGAGGCTCGACACCGCCGCCATGCCGACACTCTCGTTGCCGGACGGCGCGGCGCGCTCG
>Ga0209022_1001825_pt1 | contig 20096 bp, 19 predicted proteins | sample PinacodermPK_FD_187300 | JGI IMG/M metagenome (GOLD analysis project Ga0209022, IMG submission 187300) | Host-associated microbial community of the marine sponge Aplysina aerophoba from Gulf of Piran - sponge pinacoderm, lysed by proteinase... | ecosystem: Host-associated > Porifera > Sponge >...
GAGCTGGCCCAGGCCATGGGGATCAACGTCAACCGGATCTTTCTGCTGACCTTCATGCTGGGCTCGTTCCTGGGGGCGCTGGGCGGCGCCTACCAGGCGCCGGCGATCTCGGTGCAGCCGGGCATCGGGGTGGAGGTGATCGTGCTGGCCTTCGCCGTGGTGGTCATCGGCGGCATGGGCAGCATTCCCGGCGCCCTCATCGGGTCGGTGATCGTGGGCGTGGCGCGGGCCTTCGCGGTGCACCAGGAGCCGGCCCTGGAGTTGTTCGTCATCTACTTGATCATGGCCGCGGTGCTCATCGTCCGGCCGCAGGGCCTGTTCGCGCCGGCCAAGCCGAGGACCATATGAGCTGGCGCCACGACAAGACGCTCTGGGGCCTTACCCTCGGCCTCGCCGCGCTGCTGCTGCTCAACTTCGTGGTGCCCGACTGGTTCCGCAACATCCTGACGCTGTCCCTGGCCCGGGGCTCGGTGGCGTTGGGTCTGCTGGTGCTGTGGCGCTGCGGGCTGATTTCCTTCGGCCACGCGCTCTACTTCGGCTTCGGCGCCTACACCGTGGGGCTCATGAGCCGGTACCTGGGCATCACCGACGCCTTCCTCACCATCGCCTGCGGGGTGGTGACCGCGGGTCTGCTGGCGTACGGCCTGGGGTTTTTGCTGCGGCAGTATCGGGGCATTTTCTTCGCGCTGCTGAACATGGCGTTCTCCATGATCCTCTACGGTGTCCTGGCCAAGCTCGAGGAGCTGGGGTCCACCGACGGCATCAGCCTGGAGGCGACGACCTACCTCTGGTACGCGCCCCTGGGCGCCGAGAACAAGACCGCGCTGTTCGTGTTCGCGGCCATCCTCACCTGGGGGGTGGCGGTGCTGGTGCACCTCTACCTGCGTTCTACCCTGGGCAACATGACCACCGCGGTGCGGGAGAACGAGATCCGGCTGGGTTACCTGGGTTACTCCGGGGAGCGGGCGGTCCATGCGAAATACGTGATCTCCGGACTGCTTGGCGGTTTCGGCGGCGCCATCGCCGTGCTCACCATCGGCCACGTGGACCCGGACTCCATGGTGTACTGGCCGGTGTCCGGGGACTTCGTCTTCATCGCCATCCTGAGCGGCACCGGCAACGTCGTCGCGCCCTTCATCGGCGCGCTGATGTACGAGCTCATCCGCACCTATGCCTTCGACCAGTTCCCGGGAATCTGGCAGTTGATCATGGGCGGTACGCTGCTCGCCATCATCATGTTCCTGCCCAACGGGCTGTGGTCGCTGGTGGACCGGGGGCGAAGCAGGGCAGGGGCGGGTGCGCTCCCGGCGGAAAGGGAAGAGGGATAGCCGGCCATGTCCGTGGTCCTGGAAGTCCACGATCTCGAGAAGTCCTTCGGCGCGGTGGTGGCCGCCCACGACATCAACGTGGTGGTGGAGGAGGGCGAGACCATCGGCGTTATCGGCGCCAACGGCGCGGGCAAGACCACCTTCGTCAACCTGGTGACCGGCCATCTCCCGCCCGGCGGCGGCACCGTGGAGTTCATGGGCCGCAGCATTCTCGGGCATTCGGTGCGCGCCATCGCACGAATGGGCCTTTGCCGTTCCTTTCAAGTCCCCCAGGTCTTCCTCTCGGAGACGGTCTTCGACAACCTGATGATGGCCTTCGGCGTTGCCGAGCAGGACGGGGCGAGGCTGTTGACGCCGCTGCTGGAAGAAGAGCGGGCCATGCGGGTGGAGGCCCACCTGGCGCGCTACCAGATCGCGGAATACCGCGACGTCATCGGGGCCGCGCTGCCACAGGGCGTGCGCAAGCTGCTCGACATCGCCATGGCCACCGTGCGCAAGCCCAAGCTGCTCATGCTCGACGAGCCCACCAGCGGCATTAGCGCGGAAGAGAAGTTCGCCATCATGGACATCCTCATGCGGGCGCTCAAGGAGGAGCACACCACCGTGCTGTTCATCGAGCACGACATGGAGATCGTCGAACGCTACGTCGCCCGCGTGCTTGCCTTCTACCAGGGCGAGATCATCTGCGATGCGCCCACCCGGGAGGCCCTGCGGGATGACCGGGTGCTGGAATACGTGCTGGGCCGGGGGCACGGCGCCGTCGCGGAAGCATCGCCGGCACCGTCGGCACGGTCTTCTTCCGGAGACGACACGCTCGCTGTCAGCGATCTCGACGTGAGCATCGGCGCCACCCCGATCCTGCGCGGGGTCCACCTCGGCGTCCCGTCGGGAACCATGTGCGGCCTCATCGGCCGAAACGGCGCGGGCAAGACCACCTTCATGCGCGCGGTCATGGGCGCGCTCTCCATCCTGCGCGGCAACCTGCGGCTCGGAGATATCGATCTGGCCGCGACCCCGGCCCATCGCCGCGCCCACCTGGGCATCGGCTTCATGCCCGAGGACCGCCGGTTGGTGCCGGAGTTGACCGCCGAGGAGAACATCCTGCTGCCGGTCTGGGCCACCGGCGCCGACAACGCCCGCGAACGTCTGGAATGGATCTACCGCCTCATGCCCGAGGTCGAGGAGTTCCGCCACCGCGGCGCCACCGCCCTGTCCGGGGGCCAGCAGAAGTTCGTCGCCTTCGCCCGGGCGCTGATGTGCGGCACCCGGCTGCTGCTCCTGGACGAGCCCAGCGAAGGCATCGCTCCGATCTTCGCCCAGCGCATGGTGGAAATTCTGCATGACCTGAAACAGGAAGGCGCGTCCGTGCTGGTGGCCGAGTCCAACGACGTCCACGTCGCCGCCCTCCTGGACCGGACTTTCGTAATCGAGCGCGGGAGTGTCGTGGAGCGCGGGTAGACGATGCCATGGCGCCACCGGTCGTCCCTGGGCTTGGCGATCGTGCCGACGTGAAAAGGAAAACCCAATGAAACATCGTCCTGCCGACGGCAACCCATTCGACAACTTCGGCGTCTTGGCCGCAACAAGGCTAGTGACAGCCGCGTTGGGAATCGCAGCGGCAGCGATCCTGGGCACGACCCAGCCCGGTATCGGCGCCCAGGCCGGGACCTTCAGGCTGTCGATAGTCTCGACTTCCGACTACGCTACCGTCCAGCAGTCGGACGGGACCGTCTTCGGCGGCGGCATGACCGGGTCAGGCTCCATTCTCGACAGCACAGGCGAACCGTTTACGAAGGACGCACGCATTGACGTAACGTGTGTGGTTCATGGAAAGAAGACTGCCGCGCGGTTGCAACTGACGACGACGTGCGCGTTGGAGGTGGGTGCGGGCGGCGATGAATTCTACGTGTCGGGCGGAAGGACGGAGGGGGACTTGACCCCCGGCGGCGGCGGTCCCGGCCGGCTGATCATCGGGGGCGGTACGGGGAAATTCGCCGGCGTCGGCGGGACCTGCGACTACGAGGCGACCTACCGTAGCGCCAGCGAGGGTTCCACGGCCGCGGCCTGCTCGTGGGAGCGACCGTAGGGAGCCCGGTCAGCCCGCATACCGGGTTCCCATTGATTGCCAAGGGTTGTCCAGTTTGATAAGACACCTGCCCGGCCCGGAATACTGTTGGCCGAATGAACGAACCGTACAAAGGAGAACTCAAATGTCCATCGTTCGCTTGATCCATGTCAACGTCGATCCCGGCCAGGCCGCGGACGCCGAGCGAATCTGGAAGGAGGATTGCGGCCCGCTGATGATCGGTCAGAAAGGCTGCAAGTCCGAGCAGTTGCTTAAGTGCATCGACTCGCCGGGCGAATATATCTCCTACGCCGAGTGGGATTCCCAGGAGGACATCGACCGCTATCGCGAAAGCGAAGACCACCAGAAGATCCAATCGCATTCCCGTGCCCTCCAGGGCGCCCGCGCGGTGGTCAAGCGGTACGAACCCATCGACTGAGCCGTGCGGGAGAGACACGGTCCCGGGGGTGGCCCCCGAGGTGAGCGTGTGAATTCACGAGGAACCGAGGGCAAGGGGGGGCCCGCCGCCACATCCCCGCGGGACGACTTCCTGCTCTACGACGGCGAATGCATCTACTGCCGGACGTACGCGCGGAAGTCCAGGTTCCGGACCCCCGCCGGGAAGCGCCTGCAGCTCATCGACGGCAGGAATGCGCCTGAGCTTGTAGCCGAGCTGCGGCGGGCGGGATGCGATCTCGAGGACGGCATGATCCTGGTGCTCGAGGGCCGTCGTTACCAGGGCGCCGAGGCCCTGACGGCCCTGGGCTCGATGACCACCGGCACGGACTGGTTCAACCGGCTTACGCGGTGGTTCGGGTCGAACTCCGAGCGCGCGCGGTTCTTCTACCCGTTGTTCCGCCGCCTGCGCCAGACGGGCTTGTGGATGGCCGGGAAGTCCGGATTTCGCGAGTAAGGCACGCCGTGGAATTCCCCCGCCACCGGGGAAGCCTTATACTGCCTCCTCCATGGCACAGCGGTTGGACCGACGCAGCGACAGGGACTTGGTGGAGCTCTGCAACCGCGGCAGCCGGGATGAGGCTGTTGGGGCCTTCGAGTCGCTTTATCGGCGGCATCGCGACTATGTCACGCGCGTGGCGTTGCGGTTCGGCGCCGACCGCGAGGCGGCGGTCGATGTACTGCAGGAGACCTTTCTCTATCTGCTGAAGAAGTTTCCCCACACCGGCGAAGGGCTGGTGCTGACCGCGCAGCTTCGGTCGTTGCTCTACCCCGTCGCCAAGAACCTGACCCTATCCACCCTGCGCCAACACGGGCGCCTGGACGATTCCGAGGAGTTCGATCCGGACCGGCTGCCGGCCCCGAACGCGGCCGACCCGGCGGAGCGAGACCCGGCGCGGCTGTCGTCGGCCCTGGCCCGCCTGTCGCCCGAACGCCGGGAAGTGTTGTTGTTGCGATTCGTCGACGACATGTCCCTGCAGGACATCGCCGACACCCTTTCCATTCCCCTGGGCACGGTCAAGTCCCGGCTCCATCTCGCGGTCAGGGAGCTGCGGGACAGCCCCGAGATCAAGGATTTCGCCAAGCCGTGAACCTTTCGGCGCGCTCGCGCGCTTAACAGGATGGAACCATGCAACCCGACGATGACAGAATGACTCCCGCGGGAGACGAAGAAGACTTCGATCTACCCGGCGAGTTGATCCAGGGCCTGGCCCGCCTCGACCAGTCCGTGGCCGTCCTTTCGCCGGACACGGACCGGCGCATCGCCGAGGCTGCACGGGCCCACTTCGGCGAGCGGCGGCCGCGGCGGGCCCGTCCGGCCGCGCGGCGTTGGGCCATGGCCGGAAGCTTGGCCGCGAGCCTCCTGGTGGGAGTGCTTTTCTGGCGCACATACACCCCGGTGGAAACCACGCGGTTGGCCAGGGTCGCCAGCGTTGCCGACGACATCGACGGCTCCGGCACCGTGGACATCCTCGACGCGTTCGCCCTGGCGCGGGTGGAGCGCGGCGGCCGGGGGGCGGGCGCGCGGGCGAAGATCGATGCCCTGGCCATGAGCATCGTGGCGTTGGACGGTTCCGGAGGGAAGCTATGAGCGGCCGGTGCGCGAAGCTCCTGCTCTGTCTGGTCCTGTGGGCTGCCGCATGGCCGGGTTGGTCCCACGCCGAGGGTAAGAAGGTCCGGTTCGCGGCCCTCGACGTCCACCTGGAATCCACCGAGCCCGTGGCCGCGTGGCAGTTCGAGTTGTCCGAAGCGGGCGGACGGATGCGGGTGGTGGGGGTCGAGAACGGCGACAGCCCGGCGTTCGCCAAGGCTCCCTACTACGACCGGAAGGCGGTGAGCGACGGGCGCGCGGACCGCATCATCGTGGCCGACTTCACCTTGCGGCCGGCGGCCGAACTCCCCGTGGGCAGGGTCCGCATCGCCACCGTCCACGTCCGCCTCACCGGCGACTCCGAACCCGAATATGTGCTGCGGCTGACCACGGCCGGCAATGCCCAAGGCAAGCCTGTCCCGGCCTCCATTCATCTCAAACTCCAACAAGGGAGATAGCCGTTATGGGAAAGCTCAAGATCTGCCGCGGACCGGTGACCGGCCTTGCTGTGTGCCTGCTCCTGATCGTGGGGGCATGCTCGCCCGGCGATGATGCGTTGGAGAAGGCCGGTACACGGCCCGGACCCGGCGGCGACTACCCCACCGAGACAACCGAGGTCTCGCCGGCGCCCGCGTCCAGCGCGCCTGTTGCAGACGCGGTGGCGAAGGCTCCCCCGACGCCTCCGTCAAGGGCTCGCCGCACAACTCCATCAAGGGTTCGGGGCCTCCACCGGAAGGGCGGCTCCGGGGGCGTGCTGGGGTTGTCAATGTCGGCTGCGTCCAACGTGCGTCTGAACCTTCTACTCGATTCAGCTTCCGCGGCCTGGGGATCTCCCGGCCCGGGCGAAGAGCTCTGGATCATCGCGACGCGTCCCCGCAGGGTACAGACAACCGAGGCCGGCGAACCGGACCATCCGGGCTCGGGCGCACTGGTGGTGAAGCCTGAGCCAGACGCAGACGACCAGAAGCAGGTGCCTTTGCCCCTCAAGCACACGGACGTCCGCGCCGCCATCACCGGCTACGTCGGGACCGTGGACGTGACCCAGCAGTTCGAGAACCCCTTCGACCGGAAGATCGAAGCGGTCTACATGTTTCCGTTGCCCGAGAAGGCGGCGGTGAGCGAGTTCGTGATGACCATCGGCGAGCGCCGCATACGCGGCATCCTGAGAGAAAAGGAAGAGGCAGAGGCGATCTACCGGGAAGCCCGGGCCCAGGGATATCAGGCAAGCCTGCTGACCCAGCACCGCCCCAACATCTTCGAGCAGAAGGTCGCCAACATCGAGCCCGGCAAGCGCATCGACGTCAATATCCGGTACTTCCATTCGCTGGCGTACCGCGACGGCTGGTACACGTTCGTGCTCCCCACGGTCATCGGCCCCCGCTACAACCCGCCCGGCTCCAAGGATCCGGTGCAGGCGTTGCCGCGTTCGGCGATCCAGCCCGTTTCGTCGGGCGCCGGCGTGCGTTACCTACGCCCCCGGGAACGTTCGGGGCACGACATCGGCATCGCGGTGAAGCTCGACGCCGGCGTGGCCATCGAAGCCATCGAGTCCAGCCACCGGATCCATGAGACGCGCGAGAGTCCCGAGACCGCCGCCATCAGGCTTGCGGATCAGGCGACGATTCCCAACCGGGACTTCGTCCTCAAGTTCAAGGTGGCCGGAGGCCGCCTCAAGACCAACCTCCTCACCTACGTGGATCCCAAGCGAGGGCACGGCTACTTCACGATGGTGCTGTATCCGCCGGAAGACCTGGAGAGCGCGCCGCGGCATCCCATGGAGATGGTCTTCGTGCTGGATTGCTCCGGCTCCATGAACGGCCAGCCCATCGCCCAGGCCAAGGCGGCCGTGCTCGAAGCCCTCGACCTGCTCAAGCCCGGGGATACCTTTCAGGTCATCCGGTTCTCCAACAATGCGAGCCGGTTCGGGCCGAAACCGGTTCCGGCCACACCGGAAAACGTAGCCCTGGCGAAGGGCTACGTGAGCCGGTTGCAGGGTGGCGGGGGCACGGAGATGATCGAAGGGATTCGCGCCGCCCTCGATTTTCCCCACGACCCGCGGCGCCTCCGCTTCGTGACCTTCCTGACCGACGGCTACATCGGCAACGAGGTGGAGATCCTCGAGGCCATCCACAAGTCCATCGGGGAGTCGAGAATCTTCAGCTTCGGCGTGGGCTCGTCCGTCAACCACTATCTCCTGAACCGAATGGCCAAGGTGGGACGCGGAGCCGTCGCATACCTGGGACCGGAGGACTCGGGTTCGGAGGTGATGGGTTACTTCTTCCGCCGCATCAGCCGCCCCGCCCTCACCGACCTGCAGATAGACTGGGGCGCCATGAAGGTCGCCGACACCTACCCCGAGCGCTTGCCGGATCTCTTCGTCGGCCGGGCCGTCGTGGTGACCGGGAAGTTCCGTGGAGAGCCGGGAGAGCCGGTGGTGCGGGGCCGGGCCGGCGGACAGCGTGTCGAGCATGTCGTACGCCGGCGGGGCATTGAAGACACTCACGCGTTCATCCCGAATATCTGGGCCCGGCTTCGGATCGCCGAGCTCGAGGACCGGCAAGCCTGGACCCACGATCCCCACAACGAGCTGGCCGGGGCCATCAAGCAGACCGCGCTGGAGTACGCCCTCATGTCGGATTATACGGCCTTCGTCGCCGTGGACGCGAGCCGGCGCACCGCGGGCAGTCACGGCACCACGGTGCACCAGGCCGTGCCGGTGCCGGAAGGCGTGCGTTACCAGACCACGGTGAAAGAGAAACAGTGACACAGAGCGCGTAGCGCGTAGCAAAGAGGATCAGAATCGGCTAGGGTAAGACAACACACTGGGCGGATCGGCTGCCTGGGCGGTTGCCGCCATGCGTCGGGAGCCGCCGCAATGCCGATTTCGTCTCGGACACATACGACTCCACCAATCGGACCACGAGAGAAGCCTATGATGAGCCTGACCCATTCGAAAACCGCAGTCCCCACAAGACGAACCTTCAATCTCCTGAACCTTACGTTGTTTTCCGGTGTCGTGGGCAGTGCAGCGGTCGCGCTGCCGGCATTCTGGTACTTCTATGGTTATTCCTGGGTGGATTGGGTCATGTTTGCGGTGCTCTATGCCGTCACGGGACTGGGCATCACCGTGGGGTACCACCGCTTGCTGGCTCATCGGAGTTTTACCTGCACCAATTGGGTCAAGGGCCTTTTCCTGATCGCAGGAGGGTGGGCTCTACAAAATTCCGGCCTCAAATGGACAGCAGATCATATCCGCCATCATGCCCGGTGCGACCGGGAAGAAGATCCCTATAGTGCTCAGCGAGGGTTCTGGCATAGTCATTGCGGCTGGCTCTTCTGGGACGATCCCCACAGAGACGATAAATTTGCCAGCAGGCTGAAACAGGACGCCGTGGTGATGTGGCAACATCGCTACTACATCCCCATCGTCGTTTCCGGCCTGGCGTTTCCCTTCGTGGTTGGTTTTCTGTACGACGGCTGGGTTGGGGGGCTGGGATGTTTCTTGCTCGCCGGAGTCGGGCGGACCTTTTTTGTCTTGAACTCCACGTTCTGCATCAATTCCATTTGTCACTTGTGGGGTGCCCAACCTCACGGGGAATCCGATTCCAGTCGTGACAGTTGGTGGGTCTCGCTCATCACCTTCGGTGAGGGGTACCACAACTATCACCACCGGTATCAAAGCGATTATCGGAACGGCCCCCAGTGGTACAATTTCGATCCGTCAAAATGGCTCATCTACAGTCTTTCCCTCTTGGGTCTCGCCAGTTCCTTGCGCCGATTTTCCTGATCGGGACAGGACACTAGTCTGCGCTGGGCCGGTCGCCGGGCAGGTCGCGGGGTTTGAGGGCGCGGATGGCCAGCGGCCCCACCAGCAACACGATAGCCACATGGCCGAAGGCGATGCCCCAGTGGAACACGCTTTCGCCGCCGAGGACGTGCAGGATCAGGCCCATGGCCAACGGTCCGACAAAGCCGCCGCCGTAGCCCAGCATCGCATGCACGGCCAGCGCGGCGCCGCGCCTCGCCGGGTCGGCATTGCCGAGGGTGCCGGCGGTGAGTGACGACGAATCCGCGTATATCACCGCGTTGTAGAGCAGACAGACGGTAGCGGCCGCGCCGTATCCCAGCCCTGCCGTGAAGCCGACCATCAGCGCCAGCATCATGGATACCGTGAAGACGAGCAGGATCCAGCGCTGACGCCCGAAGCGCCGCGCCATCTCGTTGCCGGCAACGTTGGACGCGGTGCCGATCAGTCCCGCCAGCGTCGCCACCATCGTGGGCACCAGAAAGTTCGGCGCGCCGCCGCCTTGTGCCGCCGCGAAGGTCAGAAACGTCACCACCCAGGAGCGGACGACGAACATCTCCCAGGTGTGCACGCAGTAGCCCATCGCATAGGCCATGACCGAGGCGTTGCGGATCACCGGCTTGAAATCCAGCAGCCGCACCGCGGGAGCCGGTCTTTCCCGGCGCGGACTTGGCGGGAAACACGTCAGGGCCAGGAGCAGGGCGCCGAAAGCCCCACCCGCCCCGACCATGAACGCGGCCTGCCAGCCGAAATGCGCCGTCACCGCGCCGGCGATGACGAAGGAGAACGAGCTGCTGATCCCGATGCTGGCGGCATGAACGGCCACGGCGCGCGACTGCGCCGCCCCCTCCACCTGATCGGCCAACGCCTTGAGCCCCACCATGTAGGTGCCGGCCCAGCCGATCCCGTTCAGCGCACGGAAGACGAGGCCGGTCCAGAACCCGTCCGCGAGGAAGGCCATGCCGAGATGGGACAGCAGGGTGGCGGAGACCGCGCACATGTAGACCTTGCGCGCATCGGTGCGGTCCGTCATCGGCAACAGGATCGGCACCGCCGCCGCGTAGGCGCCGAAAATGATGCCGGAAAGCCAGCCCGCCTCCGCATGGCTGAGGGACCATTCCACGAAGAACACCGGCAGTAGCGCCGGAAAGGCCATCGCCCCGATCTGGGCCAGGGATTGCGCCAGGCAGAAGACGGCGATGATGAATATTTTGCTCGTGCCGCGCCCCACACGTCGTATGATAGGATAGCTGCCGCCGCATAGTAACACGACGAATGAAGGAGGTTCGCCATGCCCAAGCCAGAGCTCGAGTTCTTTCCGGTAGACGATCTACCCTGGGTACCGGTGGAGGGCGCGCCGCCGGGCCACTATCAAAAGATCCTGACCGAGGACACGGAGATCGGGTTCGTCACCCGGCTCCTCAAGGTGGATCCCGGCGGCGCGAGCACGGAGACCTTTGTCCACGACTTCTGGGAGGAGGTGTACATCGTGGAGGGAAGTCAGTGGGATGGAGACCGGCTCTTGAAGAAGGGGATGTATGCCTGCCGTCCCCCGGGAATGAAGCACGGTCCCTACCGGACCGAGGAAGGCTGCATGACGCTGGAGTTTCGCTACGTCAGGTAGGCCGCGGCCAGGACCGCGGAAACCGGGAGCCCGCGGTCCGGGGCCGTGCGGTCAATGGGTTGCGCGAGCGGTCGACATCAGGCCGGAGCGAGCACGAAGTCGAAGCGCCCGAGCCAGCCGTGCGCGGTGCGGCCCAGGTCCAGCAGCAGGTCGTCGTGATAGATTCCGTCCCGGGCGTTCTCGCCGGCCAGGTCGGGAAAGTAGAGCTGGGTGGTGAGCAGGCGCGTGGACGGCCCCTGGACCTTGACGTGGATATGCGGTGTGCGCCCGGTGTAGCGTACGGGCCGGATGGTCTCGAAGCGGAACGCCCCGGCGTCGTCGGTGTATTGATGGCCGCGATACCGGAACCCGGAATTGTCGTAGCGTCCGTGCTCGTCGGCATGCCAGATGTCGACCACCGCGCCGCCGATGGGACGGCAGTCCGGCGAAAGCACCAGGCCCTGCACCACAAGCGGCCGGCCGCTCGTGTCCGGTTCCCGCAAATTGGTCCGAAGCGGAGTTTCCGGAGTGTAAAACGGTCCCTCGGTCGACTCGGGTATGGCACGCGTGCAGGCAAGCGGCGGAGCCAGTCCAAGGGAGCGGTCGGCGGCGGGACCGGAGAAAGGATAGCCCAAGAGGGTCGACCGAGCCCGGACCAGACAGGACACCGCCGTGACACCGGCCGCCACCCCGGTAATCAAGGCAGCCCGGCGGGACAACGTGCGCTTTAACATGAGAAAATCATAAGCGTATCGGTGAGGGCGGTCAACACGACGGACCGCGCTCCGTCTTCGGAGTCATCGGCCTTGCCGAACTATAGCGAAACCACTATATTAGCGTATGGCGGGTACGGCGCTGAGACCAGTCGAATGGGTTGGCTCAAGCAAGGAAGATCTCAAGGAGTTTCCTGATCCGGTGAAGGATCGTATACGGCGAAGGATGATTCAATGGACAGGAAAGAAACCGGGATGGAACGGAGTAGCGGCAACGTGTTCAGGGATCTCGGGCATCCTGAGGCGGACGCTCACCTCTTGAAGGCAGAACTCGTCAGTCGCATCGAAGAGATCATTCGTGGGCGTGGCCTTAGGCAGGTCGAGGCAGCGAAGTTGCTTGGACTGTCCCAACCCGACGTTTCACGGCTTCTGCGAGGAGATTTTCGTGAGTATTCCATGGAGCGCCTGTTCCGTCTGTTGATGGCCCTGGGGCGCGACGTGGAGATCCTCATTCGCCCAGCACGTCGGCACCGGATAGGCAGACTCAGCGTCGGAGCGGCTGAGATTCAGTGAAGAAACACGAAGGTTTGCTGACCTGAAGGGTGCGGGTCAAGCTCGGCGCTATGACACTGGAGGCTTCCATGCACACCACAAGCCTGCGCAAGGTCGGCGGTTCTATTGTGCTCGCCGTGCCCCCGGCCCTCCTCGACCTCCTGAACCTCCGCGTCGGGACCAAGGTGGATGTCGCCGTGGAGAACGGTCGCTTGGTCATCGAGCCCAAGGCGCGTCCTCGCTACTCGCTTGATGAGGTTCTGGCGCAGTGCGACGAAAACGACACTCCTTCTTCCGAGGATCACGCCTGGATTGAGACCAAGCCGGTTGGCAAGGAGTTGCTGTAGTGAACCGGGTGACATCTGGGTTGTAAGCCTCAATCCCACTGCCAGTCATGAACGGCAGGGCGCCCGCCCGGTACTGGTCGTTTCTCCTGCCCTTTTTAACGGGCTGACTCAGACGCCAGAGGTTTACCCATCATCACGGGCGGGAGCTTCGCGCGCAGCCGTGGCTTTCCCGTTTTCTCCCAGTTGGAGTGATATTGTCGCACCGGCGTCAGAGCACGACGCAACCACGTACGATACGGATGAGGTCGTGCGCTCAGCCTGCTCACGTCCTGCGGCTCAAATTCGGATACTTTAGAATCATGTGATAGCAATCGAACTCGCGAGGATATGGCTTTCCAGTCGGGACAGTCCTTTTGTGCCGCGAAAGTCGGTTTGGTCTAGCAGGATGTTCATGAACCTGCTCCAGAGTGCAGCTTAGCTTCTTTGCAATCACTGCAAAGAAGTCGGTCGCGTCACCAGTCAACAGATAACCCAACATAGCCCCGGAACTTGAGAATGGCGCATACCGGCATGAGAGAAACTCTTGCTGAACGTCGCGAATGTATGCCGCTACCTTGTTAGGGGTTTCCAGGACTTTCGCTTCCATAGGCCACATAACTCGCTCATCTGCACGGAAGACAAACGCCAAATCGTATTCTGGCGGTTGCGCAGGTGGGGCCTTCATGGTTTCCCGTTCAAACGGACCATGCTGTATGTAGAATGGTTCGTCTCCCGTCATCACGTCCCGCACACGTGGCTCCAGGAGTTGAGTGATGCTTCTCTCCAGGTCCTTGGCATCTACATGGGGTCGTGATGTTTTCATGTCTTCATAGGCGAGCCAAATGAACCCGAGAAATTGCCGTGCAGGATTCTCCATCCACGAACGAGCCAGTGCGACAAACATTGGGTCGACGGAAGCGATACGTCCCGTCGTAGTGACGTGGGCCATTAGTGCGTTGCCTGATGATCTTCGCTCGATGGCTGCTGCAACCTAAACAAATCAACCGCGACCTCGTCGCCGTCCTGAAGGCCCATGCTTCGGGTCCAGAATCGCTTCTGATCAGGTTTGACTACGAAAACCGTCGGCACGCCGCCACTAGCATCATAAATGCGTGCGACACGCCGGTTGTATATCCCACCACCACTGAAATCCGCCTTTTTGTTCATGCGGTCGAGTTCCTTAAGAAGGACACCTGACTCAACCTCCTTTACCTCGACTTCGCCCGCTGCCTTGCCGCCGAGCGCGAACGCCACCAAACGATAGGGGATGTCTTCCGTCGGGCAACGGAAGACCGTAGCGGAGGCAGACTTCCCGTCTCCGAAACCGGCCCTGAGGACGCGGAGGAAGTAAGCGCAGTATGCACGTAGATGGCCGTCATCTCCGCCAACGTCCGCCAGGTAGGTCGATTGTCGACCTTTTGATCTGTTCCCGTGAAGATAGTCGTCGAGTGTGTATTCAACCGCATCTTCAACGAGAACACGTTCGGCGTCCTTCAGGCCAAAAAGCTCGAAAGCGCGTTCGTCGAGCGCCGCGTAACCCTCTATGTCGTCAAATAAGCCCGACTTCGGATGCGGGATTGGCAACTCAAGAATTTCATCCTTCGATAGCTTCGGTCGGTACGCAGCAAAGCGTCCGCTGGTCAGGAAATGAAAATATACCGCGACTTTGCTGTTGTGTGAAACACAAGCGGCTTCGAGTACGGAAATGTCGGCGTGTGCCGACAAGTAACTTTGGTTACACAGAATACCTGTTTGATTCCCGGACACGCAGAGACGGGCGTGGAAACGATGGTTGCTCCAGCTATGCTTTATTATGAGTTGTGGCGAAGAAAATGCGTCGAGGTTTGTGGAGGCTCGCGAGTCAACCCAAAGTTCGGTGACTACAGGTAATTGGTCTGTGTCGAGGATGGTAAGGCTTTCTGGCGGAAACCGGGCCTCGTCGAACAATTTACGTCCCTCGTAGTACGTCGCGTGCTTTTTTCGGTCGCCGAAAACAATTCCTCGTCGCGTCTTTACGACACGATGCTCTCCCTCTTTCTTTAGGCTGGAGAAAGTCTGCAATTTCCTGATGAGCTGCAAGTCACGAGCATTCCCCCACATCAACTGTGACCAGATCGAGGGCTGAAACAGAACATCCTGAATCGTTAGAGAGCATTGGTCTGAGGGTTCAATCACGATGGTGAAATCATCCGCGGACGGCCGCACATGCTTGGGACTCACGTAGGTTATTGGGTCAGTTGGCGACGATTTAGCCCTGCGCAAGACAACTATGCAGACCGGGGCTACGGAAGGCTTGGAAGTATGTCGTTGTGTCTTGAACACACGAAAGCGCAAGGCGGAGAGGTTGTAGATTTCTTCTACGCGGTGCCTTGTGAACAACTCAGTGCGGAACTTCGACGCCTTGCCAATATTGAACAGGAGAGTGTTGGCGGATTGGACGAGTGCGACTTGCCCGCTCTCAGATGATAACTGAGCAGCCTTCGCGAGAAACAGGCCACCTACATCGTTGTTGGGTACGCTCCAATTGCGACCGTCGCTGTTCGCCCACGAGCAGGCCTCTTCGGTGATGACGTCAGCGCCAAATGGTGCATTGCCGACGACCAAGTCGTACGTTGATGCGTCGTCGGTCGTGTTGAACCCTTCATGATCCTCGCTGAAGAAATCCGAGCATACCAATCTGCGATGACGCATCGGCGGAAATGTTACCTGCGTCCAGTAGTGCCGTGGCTCGATCTCGTCACACATGGCCAGATATAGGCTGAAGCAGGCCACGCGAACGGCATGGGCGTCCTTGTCGACTCCGAAGATGTTGCGGTCAAGCAACCGGCGCAGGTTTTCGGTGCGGACAGGCTTGCCGGGATTGGATAGTTTCCAGCGATGAACCAACCGTTGAAATGACTTCACCAAGAAGATGCCCGAACCGCAGGCGGGATCGAGGATTTTTAGATCCCACTCCGTACCCTCCCAAGGCAAAACGCGGTCCAGGATGAAATCGACGAGATACGAAGGGGTGTAATAGATTCCCTCCTGAGATGCGTGTTCACCGACGAATGTCTCGTAGATGCTGCTTATGAAGTCGAGTGGAATGACATCGAAAGCATACTCTGGCCACAGACACCTCTGGTGCGAGGGCATGTCGAGATCGCCACGGATAAAGTCGGCAAGCAGCGATAGATGCTTGGGTTTGACAGCTTTTCTCTCCGTCGCCCATCCTTTCGCGCGTTCGGCTGGAGAATCTCCTTTCCCGGGAAACAAATCGCCGTTGAATTTGCCGTTAAGCCAGTCAAAGAGGCGGTAAGTGTCGTCATAGTCGGAGAGAACGCTGTCAAAAGACGGGTGGGTGTTCTTCAGAATCTGGTCGTTTTGAAGGCGATTCAGTGTCGCCGCGGTCAAGGCAGCATTGCCGTCTTGATCCTTCCTGTGAAAGAGAAATTGAACAAAGATCACGCGTGCAAGCAGGTCATGGCAAATGTCGTCATCCACTAACCCTTGGTTGGCGAGTTCCTGGCGGATGTAGCGCAGATTCGTCAGAAGCGTCTGGTCTGCCCGACCGTCTCGATTGAAGCGGGACGAATGCTCGGCGAAAAATTGGCCTGACACCAAATTAATCCAGTGCAAGCCGCGGGCGGCTCGTGCCTCAAGATCATTAGATGGTGTGCTCTCAAGTTCTTCAACAGGAAGGCGTTGTACCAAATAGTCATCTAACGGGCGCTCAGGATCAGGGGCCTCGCAGCAGCTCCAAACCCGTATCAGGGAGGGTTCAATCGTTATCACGGTAGGCGCGCGCGAGAAATTCCAAGAAAGGCGGTGCAATTCCCGTAAGCTTTCGGCATCTATTGCTGAATGAAGCTCTGCAACAATCGCCAAGGGAGGTTCGGAGGTTGACGCGTCGGAATCTGCCATGAGGACGCCGATGCGGGCATCCCGCGTCTCGGGGAAGCGTTGCAAGGCGCGTCCGATCTTTTCCCGTACGAGGGTGGCGAAGACCGATGGCCCTGCACCGTGAGGATGTATCACATCGTCCGGCGCTGGCCAGCCCAACACATCGTGGGTCGTTTCCAATGAGATAGCGGAACTCTGAATCACGGGCTCAGCTCCAACTGTTGCTGCTTGTCACCCCCGAACTTGTGGGATTTGGCACCGCCACGCGGTTTCTTTTTGTGCAGGTCTAGGCGAGAAAATACAGGTTCGTAAGACACTCCCCGGATGCGCATCTCCCCCAAAAGGGCCGCGATGATCGCTAGGTGTGACGGAACTTCACCGCGCTTTGCATTGTTGGATACCGAGTTGGGCCGCATCGCAAGCAAATCAGCAAATCCGCGAACGCTGAGTCCCGCTTTACCTAGTTCACCAATAAACTCGTCGTAGGTCACAATTGCCTTCCCGAGGGAAACACATTGTTTAATGACTTTAACACATAAACTTATGGGGGTCCACAGAAGCATAAATCCGTCAACGCTCAGCTCGTCCTCGCCCCCGCCGTCTCCACCGCCCCCGCCACCGGCCGCTCCGGCGCCCTCCGGGTCTTCAGGAACCACACCATCACCACCAGGCCCAGGTACATGAGGCCGATCATCATGAAGAGTTGGTGGTAGGCCAGGGTTACGCTCTCGGTCAGGAGGCTGTATCCGAGCAGTGACTGGGCGCGTTCGTTCAGGGCGATGCCGAATTGGCCGGCGTGTTGCAGCATGGCGCCGAGCTGGAGCATCACGTCGTCGCGCAGGGTTTCGGTGAGGCGGGCTCCCAGCAGGGGCGTCATGGCCTCGACCTTGTAGAAGATGTGGCGTTCGAGGAGGAAGCTCAGGGTGGCGATGCCGAAGGCCTCGCCGAGGCCGCGGCTGAGGCCCAGGATGCCGCTGCCCATGCGCGACTCGCCCTCGGGGAGGGCGCCCAGGGCAATGGAGTTGAGCGGCGCATTGATGGTGGACTGCCCGATGCTCTTGAGCACGACCAGGAAGTAGATCAGGCCCATGGCGCTCCAGATGGTCAGGGTGGAGAGTCCGAACAGCGTGACGGTCAGGAGTGCGAGCCCGGCTACCAGCAGGATCTTGGGTCCGAACTTGTCCGAGAGCATCCCGGCGAAAGGCGATACCACGCCTACGACAATGGCGGCGGGAAGCATGAAGAGGCCCGCCTGCAGCGGCGTGTAGTGAAGCGCCTTCTGCAGGAACAGGTTCAGGATGAAGCTGGTGCCGCGGAAACCCATGACCCGGATCAGCACGATGCCGTTGGAGATGCTGAAGTTGAGGTTCTTGAAGTAACGGATCTGGACGTAGGGGTGCTCGGCCCTGAGCTCGGTCATGATGAACAGGGTGACGAGCAGCGCGGCGGTGCCGAACAGCGACAGTATCCGCTGGCTGGTCCAACCGGCCTCCTGTCCCTGGGTGAGGCCCAGGAGCATGGTCACCAGCCCTCCGGTCAGGGTGATGAAGCCGAGGAAATCGAAGGTCGGGGGCTTGAGGGATGAAGAACGCCTGGGAAGGATGAACGTGGCCGCCACGATGGCGAGGATGATGGTCGGGAGGGGCAGGTAGAAGATGGTCCGCCAGCTAATGTACTGGGCCAGGTAGCCCCCCAGCGGCGGGCCGAAGAAAGGCCCCAGCGACCAGCCGGTCATGAACAGCCCCATGGCCAGGCCGCGTTCGTTGCGCGGAAAGGCCTCGTACATGATGGACATGGATACGCCGATGAGCGGCCCCACCCCCATGCCCTGGACGATGCGGAAGAAGATGAGCGAGTTGACGTCCCAGGCGATGGAGCAGAGGAACGAGCCCACCCCGAAGGTGGCGGCGCTCAGGATGAACAGGTTGCGGTCGCCGATGCGCTGCCCCAGCCAGCCCACGCAGGGGATGAGCACGGTGCGGGTGATCATGAACGCGATCAGTACCCACTGGATCCGGTGCAGGGAGGTCCCCAGGGACGACATCATCGCCGGGATGGCGGTGTCGATGCCGGTGATGCCGAGCCCGACGCCGATCATCCCCAGCGAGAGGGTGACGGTGATGGGCCACTTTTGGGCCGGGTCGTAGACCTGGATGGGAGGTGTGGCCACGCTTAGGGTGCGGCGGGCCGGCCGCTGGCCTGCAGCCCGTCCTGCTGCGCTTCCGGTTTCTCGATCCGCACCACCGCGAGCATGCCCACCCGGAGGATGCCGTCGGTGTTCTCCACGGCGATCTTCACCGGCAGCTTCTGCGTGGACTTGATAAAAACCCCGGTCAGCTTGTGGGGAGAGAACAGGGAGAACTCGGAGGTGGTGGCGCCGCCGATGTCCACGACCTCGCCGTCGAACTGGACTCCGGGATAGGAATCGAGCCTCACCGTGGCCTTGTTGCCCGGCTTGACGAAGCGGATCTGGGTTTCATCGACGTTGGCTTCCACCCAGTAGCGGCTGGTGTCCACCACCATGAACACGGGTTGGCCGGGCTGGACAAACTCGCCCCGGTGGGAGTTCTTCTTCACCACCACGCCCTTCACCGGGCTGCGCAAGGTCATCAGCCCCTGCCGGAACTCGAGCTCCCGCAACTCCGCCTCGGCCTGCCGTACCCGGGCCTTCTTCGCCAGCAGGTCGGCTTGCCCGATCTCGCGCCGCGGTCCGTCGCCTGCCTGCCCCAGCTCCCGCTCCGCCTGAAGGAGCTGGCTCCGGGCGCGGTCCACCGACGCCTTGTGCTGCTCGATGCGGATCAGGATCTCCCGCTTGTCCAGCTCCACCAGGATGTCGCCGGGTTTCACCCCGTCGCCCTCGTCCTTCAGCAGGGCGCTGATCCGGCCGGGTACCTCGGTGCTGATGGTGACGATGTCAGCCTTTATTCGGGCGTCGTCGGTGGTGATGTAACCCAACGACAGCCACACCCAGACACCGGCAACGGCCACGGCGAGCAGCATGAGAACCGCGGTTCCCACGAGCCATTTCATTTTGCTGGACTCCGTCGTGGCCATCGTCGTTGGCGCCTCGTGCGTGGGCGGTGAGGGAGAGGAATCGGGTCGATGCGGGTGTTGGAATGTCCGCGCGACGGCTTCAGATGGACGCCGCTGCTTCCACCCTGTCTTGGTGAACCACTACCATGTCCGTTGCCGATCCACAATTCGGGTCTGGTGCCTGACTGTCCATCGCCCCGCGAATTTTATATGCTGCCCGCCATGAAAGAGATCCATTTCGTCGACACCACGCTTCGGGACGGCCCGTCGAGCCTCTGGGCCATGGGCATCCGCACGGACATGATGCTGCCGGTGGCCTCGATCATGGACGAGGCCGGTTTCCTGGCCATGGAGATCATCGCGTCGGCCTTCTTCAAGAAGTGCGTGCGGGAACTCAAGGACGATCCCTGGGCACGCGTGCGCCGGGTCAAGGAACAGGTGCCCAAGACCCCGCTCCGGCTCATCCGCAACCGCTACATGGCCGCGTTCCAGCACACTCCGCCGGCGGTGCAGCAGCTCTGGCTCGAGCGCCTGGCGGCCAACGGCATCAGCGAGGCCCGCACCTCGGACCCCTCCAACACGCCCGCGGTGTGGGCCGAGCAGGTGCGCACGGCCAGCGCGGCCGGCCTCGACACCATCGTCAACCTGATCTTCTCCGTCTCGCCCAAGCACACCGACGAGTACTACGCGGAGCGCACCCGGGAGGCCGTGAAGCTGCCGGTGAAGCGCATCTGCCTCAAGG
>Ga0209022_1001841_pt1 | contig 19939 bp, 17 predicted proteins | sample PinacodermPK_FD_187300 | JGI IMG/M metagenome (GOLD analysis project Ga0209022, IMG submission 187300) | Host-associated microbial community of the marine sponge Aplysina aerophoba from Gulf of Piran - sponge pinacoderm, lysed by proteinase... | ecosystem: Host-associated > Porifera > Sponge >...
TGCGTTGGTCTGAATCGGACCACTATGGAGCTCACTGTACGATTTAACCCTGAACATGAAGGACACGGATTGATGATGACCAATGGGGCAAGGATGATTGAATGAATGAGACCCCAAGGAAGATACAATGATTCAGAATCATCAGTGTGTTCAATGGCAAAAACAGGGATTCTGATTGTCAGATTGGATAAAGGTAACCTGAAAACTGACTTGCAGAGTTAAGTGTGAAAAGTTGATAGGCCACGGACGGGGAATCACTTGAGCAATGGCAGGAAAGTTTTTGGCACTATGAATCTCTGCGTCCTTTACGCAATGTTCGGGACAGCTATGATTACAAGGGAATGATTGAGTTGGCTCCCACCGCCGAACGGATATTACAGGTGATGAGTCGTAAACCGAATGGAACCCCAAGAGAGGAAATTTTTGCTCTGGATGAGGCACCTTCAACTCTCAAGCTAGGTGAAAGCTGGAACGATCATCTTGAAGATAAATTATATGTACTGGAAGAACGCCTTCAAATGATAAATGGAATCAAGCAATTCAAGTCTTGGACCACATTACCACATAAATACCGGATCAGTGATAACGATATACGTCATCAGTTGTTGGTTAAAAGATTGGGGATTGACGCCCGTACCATCGGTGCATTACATCCGAAAGTGTTTGTTAAGAAACTTCCCCAGATATGGGAGAATGAAGGGAAGGATCTGGAGAGAATTGCAGCTGAATATTTTGGATCCATGGTAAAGTACGGTGTTCCAGAATATAATGTACAACTTCCCGGGGGTGGTCCGGAGATTGATATCCTCGTCTGGACGTCCAACCATGATCTTCATATGGATGATGCCATAATACTGGGAAGTTGTAAGCGGTCCGCCAAGAAAATTATTGACGTATCACCTTCACCAAAGGAAGTGTTCGGTGCCTTTCTTTCAAATCTCTATGATAAACAAGGTCAGCCTCGTCCTCCGGAAATCCGGTATGTTCTGGTTGCTCCCTACTTCACGGATGAACAGCACAGGATTCTACAGGAAAGGGGATTTGAGACTGCCGATCTCAAGACGATGGCAAGGGCACTTGGTAATGAGCTCGATCAAAAAAATGATTGATGTTGACCTATCATCCTGATTATCGCTATACAGCCATTTAAACGCTCAACACTAGAAATTTGTAATAAAAACGTATTTTTACCTTTGATAATCGAAACATCAAAATTTCACTCAGAAAAGGGTATTGCTGCTTAGGTCTTTGAGGGTGTTTAGAAAGGCAAGATTTTGTTCAATAGGCAACAATTCCTCTGGATTTCTACTCCAAGTGCCCTTATTGCGCAGGGGTAATTTCAAATTGATTGGTAAGACCGACTCATAAAATAGGCTCTTTGGGGATTGGTGAGTTTTATAATTCTTAGTGAGGAGAGAGTTATGAAAGGTAGAACAAAGGTTGTTGTCATCGGAGGGGGTATCGCTGGATGCTCCACACTATACCACTTGACCCAGGAGGGTTGGTCTGACGTTGTACTCATTGAACGCGACGCATTAACTTCAGGTACAACATGGCATTCGGCAGCTCAAGTTACCAATTTTGGTACCACCCAAACCATGCTAAGTTTAAAATCACACTCATTAAAACTCTATAAGGAACTTGCCGAAGACCCGGATTATCCAATAGATTATAACCTTGCAGATGGAGGCATCCGCCTAGCAAGTAACCAAGTGCATCTTGATGGATATCATCATTTCGTTTCAATGGCCAAGGGAATGGGAATAGATTTTGAAGTCATTGACCCTGAAGAGTGTAAGAAACGCCATCCTCTCTTAGTGACGGATCATCTCCTAGGAGGGTTATGGGATCCACTTGATGGGCATATTGACCCCGCCCAACTGTGCCAATCACTCGCCCGAAGGTCCCGCCAGTCTGGGGCTGAGATTTATACCTACACAGAAGTGACTCATTTACACCAGTATTCAGATGCAACGTGGCAGGTCACTACCTCCCAAGGCAACATTGACTGTGATTTTGTTGTCAATGCGGCTGGATACCGGGTCAATGAGGTCGCCCAAATGATGGGTACTTGGCATTCTGTCATTTCCATGGAGCACCAGTATCTTGTTACTGAGCCAATCCAAGAAATTATTAATCTAGGTCACCGCTTGCCACTGTTGCGTTGCCCGACTGATGATTTTTATTGTCGACAAGAAAAATCTGGACTACTTGTTGGTTTTTATGAACAAGATTGTCGACCTTGGGGGTTAGACGGAATCGACCCAAACTTTGCCAATGATCTTTGCCCCGATGACCTCGATAGGATAATGGATGTTTTTGAGAATACACTCAGACGATTGCCATTTCTCAACAACGCCGGCATTCACACTGTTGTAAATGGCCCAATCACCTACTCTGCGGACGGACTACCTTTAGTTGGTCATGTTCCTGGTATCAGCAATGCATTTTGTATCATTGGGTTGCGAGCAGGGCTTGGCGAAGGAGGAGGACATGGGTGGTTACTTGCGCAACAAATCATACATGGTGAAGCCTGTTTCGATACGTGGTGTTTAGACCCGCGTCGATTTGGCACCTATGCCGACCAGAACTTTACGCTCCAAAAAGCTGTAGAAGATTATCAAAATGAATTTCGCTTTCATTTACCTCACGAAAATCGACCTGCGGCCCGAAATGTCAGAAAAACTCAACTGAAACCATTCCATGAAAAATGGCATGCCGAATTCAATCAAAACAATGGTTGGGAAAGGCCACTTGTGTACGCTCCCAACTCAGAATTTGTGATTTCACACAGTTTCTATCGAACTGAATTGGATGATTTAGTTGAAGAAGAAATCAAGCATATTCATGCGCATGTTGGGATTGCGGAGGTGAATGGCTTTAATCGAATAAAAATTAGCGGGGATAAAATGGCTGAGTGGTTGGATTCACTCACATGTTCTACTATCCCCAAAAAAACTGGAGCTATTCGCCTGTGTTATTTTTTGAATGATCTTGGAATGATCAAGTCTGAAGCAACCATTGCAAAACTTAATAGTAGCTACTGGTACGGGTCAGCAGCAGCTTCAGAAGCTCATGATTGGGATTGGTTAAGGGCTCATTTACCTCGGGACGGTTCAGTCAACATTGAATCTCTAGTCAATGAATACCAGATCATATTACTTGTTGGGCCTGAGGCCGGAGAAGTGATCCAAAAGACCTTGGACAAGGGAACAGTCACGCAACCGATTCGATGGGGTCAAGTTCAAGAAGTCACCATAAAAGGCATACCAGTGGTCCTGTATAATATTAGCTATTCTGGAGAGATTGCCTTTGAAGTTCATGTTCCAGAGCGAAAACTTGAACAGATTTGGACTCTCCTCATGGAAATAGGTCAAGCCCACCAAATTAAACCCTTTGGAAGTATTGCTATCGAAAGCATGCGTCTTGAAAAAGGATACAAACATTGGAAAGCAGACCTTTTGACCGAATTTGATCCGCTTGAGACCTGTTTGGAGTCTTTCATTAATTGGAATAAACCTTTTGTTGGTAAACGATCACTGCTTGAACGATCTAAGCAAGACCCAAAATATCGTCTAGTTTTATTCAATCTGGAAACTTCTAAAGCCCATGCTTGGCCTGGAGCAAGTATATATTGTGACAACACTCTAGTTGGAACTGTTACATCAGGAGAATTCGGATATCGAACCCAAACCAATTTGGCCATGGGCTTTATCAAAGCCGCTTATGCCGATAGCTCGCAGCATTTTGTCATTGATATCATTGATGAACCAGTCAAGGCAACGCTTCTGAGTTCCGTTCCGTTTGATCCTGAAAACAAACTCAGAGCATATTCAACCATTGCTGCTAATTGAGAAAGTACAAAAGGAATTAAAATAAATCAACATAAACCGACTTACTTTCGTCCGAAGAGGGACTCGATATCGTTTAATTTAAACTCGACATATGTGGGACGTCCGTGGTTACATTGCCCTGAAAGCGGAGTTTTCTCCATCTCACGGAGCAACTCGTTCATTTCCTTTACAGTCAGCACGCGGCCAGAGCGAATTGATCCATGACAGGATATACGACTGATAACTTCATTCATTTTCTCATCAATGAGATCGATACCCTTCCCCTCTTCAAGCCCGTCAAGTAAATCTCTAATGAGCGGCTCGGTGGGTGTGTTATTCAATATAGCTGGTATTTCTCGAATACAAATCGCATCATTGCCAAATGGTTCGATGACAAGCCCTAATTCTTTTAATTCTGAAGCAATTTCCAGTAGAATTTCAACTTCACTATTGGTGAGCTCAATGACTTGGGGAACTAAGCAGCTTAATGTTTCAGGTTTTTTTTCAGACCAGTGTTGCTTAAGTCGCTCATAGACGATTCGTTCGTGAGCGGCATGTTGGTCAACGATGATGAACCCGTTGGTGGTTTGAGATACAATATAATTTTTGTGGAGCTGAACAAACGCAACTCCCATGGGGTAATTTACTTCTTGATCTTGGAGTTGAGCAATATGATGATCCACATCGCTTTGGAACATATTCTGACTCGGTTTAAAATCATCAATGAGGTGACTTTGCCCACTCGTTTTAGGGACTTGAGTTTCAGAGTCCGGGCGAGAACTCGATTCCGATGAAGTCGGTGTGTCTCGGTTAAGTTTATCCAAAAACTGAGTTGAAATAATTGGAGCTGACACATATCCAACCTCAGTTAATTTTTCCTTGATTGTTTGAATAATTAAGGTTCGGATAAGAGCAGGATTTTTAAACCTAACTTCCGTTTTTGAAGGATGGACATTGACATCAACCAATTGGGGTGGATAGTGAATGTAAAGGACCGCTAAGGGATATTTCTGCTTGGGGATAACGTCGGCATATGCACCGCGTAAAGCTCCAATGAGTAGTTTGTCTCTCACAGGGCGATTGTTAACAAAGAAAAACAAAGCACTTGCTGAACCACGGTGATAGGTTGGATATGAACAGTATCCTTGGATTTTTGCATCGTTGATTTCTCCTTCAATCATGAAGGAATTTTCCGTAAATTTTGAATCAACCAAGCGATTGAGTCGCTCTTTTGAAAGAAAACTCTCTTGATCAGACTCCATAAGAGAAAAAACTTTTCGGCGATCGTTTGCACTGCTTTTCTCATATAACGAAAATGAAATATGTGGTGCAGCAAGAGCTAAGCTTCTGACTATATCGGTAATGGCTCTAGCCTCTGCTTGGTCCGATTTTAAAAATTTTAACCGAGCCGGTGTTGAGTGAAACAAGTGGGTTAATTCAATCATTGTTCCTTGACCTAACGCCGCCGGTTTAACGGGGGATATTTTGCCAGCTTGAACTGTAACGCAATAGGCCGAGTCACTGTGATGAAAACGCGAGGTGATGGAGAGTTGCCCGGCTGCTCCCATTGATGGAAGAGCCTCTCCCCTAAACCCAAGAGTGTTAATATCATCAATATTCAAGTCGGTGATTTTTGAAGTGGCATGGCGTTGGATTGCAAGCAATAATTCTTCTTGGGGAATCCCATGACCATCGTCAACCACCTTGATCAACGCCTTGCCGCCATGACCATAGGTCACTTCAATGTGAGTTGCTCCCGCATCTATAGAATTTTCCACAAGTTCCTTGACTGCCGATGCCGGCCTTTCAATCACTTCACCAGCGGCAATTCGATTAATTGAGTGCTCACTTAATAATTGTATTTTACGAATATTGAATGTATTCATGAGTTTGTCAAATGGATGATTATTGGTGTATACCGATAATAATAGGGAAATAAATAAGGTTTCGTAGTACCATTTTAATCCGTTTCTTGAATCAAACTATTGTCTTTTTTATTAAGAGAGTCGATAAATTCTGAATGAGATAGACCATACGTTGGTGTTGTTGAACATAGTGTGGGCATGAATCAACGAGTTAAGTGGATAAATTGTTTTGCTTATGACTAATTGTTGCTGGATTAAATAGAGGGGGATTACGATTGTATGAGAAATAAGAAAAGCAACAAGGCACGATCAACCGCTAGAAAAGATGACAACGCTACAGTGTTTTGGCTTGCTGGGGATTTGTAAAATATGCAAGAAACTCAATCGGTTTCAAAGTGAAAAAGGAAGATATTGACATTCACAATAGTGACATGTCTCAGTCAATAACTAATTCAGATACCCAATTTTCTGCAAATAAAAGTGTTGTTGACAAAAGTGATGAGATCTTTGAAAAAATACTTAAAGATTTAGCCACTATCAAGCGCTATCAGAGACAACTTATTTGGATGTACGCCGCTATTTTAGTAATTGTGATCTTGCAGACGATCGAAAAAGTGTTCATTTGAGTGTTCAAGCAATTATGTTCGCATCAGGTTTTTCTGACTTTGACACTTTTGAGCCTCAATCACCAATACTACAGAGATTGTCTAAGACAACGCACTATAATTCTCTCATAGAGGATTTCAAGGTGTCCTGAATAAAGTCTAATTCATCCTGACATGAGTACTCATCTTTGAGCAGTTCATGGAGTTTGGTTCCGAGATTTACACTATCGTCTTGTAGTGGGTTTCCGCTTCCTTCATGGTGGACGAAGGTTTGACCAATTTCTTGCACCTCTCTTCATTCTGTAGAACGAAACAATGTTCCCGACTTCAACATTTTTGAAGCCTTTGAGTGTCCGAGTTATGTGCGGATTCTAATCTCCAAGACGGAATCCAACTGTGACTGCTGAGAAGTTGGTTTTCATGACCTAATGGAGAACAACCCAAAGAATTTGATGCCGATGATTCGGGCATTTAAACTGCTACAACTGACCAGAAGCAAAAGAGGGAATCTGAAAAATTTAATATAGTGGAAACAGGGAAGGTGGAATTATGGTAATAAATTGAGGGTCCCTTAATTTAATTGCTGTTTAACTTTAGGAATTTAAGATGGTCAATGTATCGTTAACGGGCCTCGCTCAAGAACTCAATCAACGCGAGAATAGTGGAATTCCCATACGAGTGGGCTTAATTGGCTGCGGTGAAATGGGAACTGACATTGTCGTATGTATGTCGCGCATGAAAGGTGTTAAACTTTCAGCTATTGTTGAAAGAAACCCCAAGAATGCCTTTGAGGCTTTAAAGCTTGTGAATCCAGATGATCAAACTAAGGCAGTGGAATCTGCTGATAAGCTCAATGCCATTATAGAAAATAACGAGACGGTTGTTACAAACAATCCTCAAGCAGTATTTGAGAGCGGTTTGATTGATGTTGTCATTGATGCTACAGGTGTTCCTGATGCGGGTGCAAATTTAGGACTACAAGCGATCAATCATGGGAAACACTTAGTTATGATGAATGTTGAAGCTGATGTTACAATCGGACCGATCCTAAATCATTATGCAAACAAAGCCGGTGTCGTTTATTCACTTGGTGCTGGTGATGAACCCTCTGCGTGCATGGAATTGATTGAGTTCGCATCATCCCTCGGTTATAACATAATCGCGGCAGGTAAAGGTAAAAATAACCCGCTTGACTTTGATGCTGTGCCCGAAGACTATGAGGAGGAAGCACGAAACAGAAACATGAATCCACGTATGCTGGTAGAGTTCGTTGATGGGTCAAAAACAATGGTTGAAATGGCCGCCATAGCCAATGCGACAGGGCTCATTCCAGATCGTCCTGGTATGCATGGCCCAAAGGCGGGACTTGATGAACTTTCAAATATTCTGATTCCGGTATCCCGAGGTGGGATTCTATCTGCACCAGGGCGTGTAGATTTTTCAATAGGAAAGGGCGTAGCACCAGGTGTTTTTGTTGTTATTGAAGCTGATCACCCTCGCTTACACGAACGAATGCGGGATCTTAAAATGGGGGAAGGACCATTTTTTACTTTGTATCGTCCGTTTCATATGACTTCACTGGAAGTTCCACTGACTTGTGCCCGAGTGGTGCTAAGAAAGCAACCTGATATGGCCCCATTAAAACGGCTTTCGGCTGAGGTGTGTGCAGTTGCCAAAACAGACCTTGCAACGGGTGATTCGCTTGGCCTGATCGGTGAACATACTTATCGTGCAAAGACGTATCAGGCCAACGAAGCCAAAGCACAGAAGGCCGTACCGTGTGGATTGCTTAATGGAGCCAAAGTTAAAGCAGCAATAAAAAAGGGATCATTGATCACTTATGAGAATACCCAAATTGATCACACGACGCATATTGCCAAACTCCGAAAAGAACAGGACAGTTTGACATAAACCTAATCTTCATCTGCTGATTTAATTGCACGTTTCAACGCCATTTCAGGCGTTTCAATCCGGTCATTTGTATAAAAAATCGCTAGAGGTAGGCGAACAAATCGCTGCCAAGCTCAAAACAGTTTGCAATTTAAACTTTCAAACAAAAATTAGTTGTCAAAAAAGCAAATTATGATAATTTATTGGAAATAAGCCATAACCAACATAACAAAATAACCACATTACTCATTGTGACATTATTAGTGATTTGTAGTTCCATCAGCTTTGTTTAACAAACAACAATGGTCGGTTAATTGAGCGGTGGGTAAGATTTGAGGATTAAGGATTTGATAATACGCACACTTATAATCGTTTACATGATCTTCTTTTTACCGCTAAACCATGCGGTTGGCGATACTTGGCGGGGACTTCAAATAGCGCCTGAACATCGTTGTGAGCCCTACGAGCGAAAGGAATATAATTATCCAGCAAGCATTGAAGCCAAAATCATTGCGCGATTAGGAGGTCGAATTTATGGGCCTTATTCTGGAACTATGTTTGATAATCAAGGGCAAACCGATATCGAACATATCGTGGCCACATCAGAAGCTCATGATAGTGGATTATGTGGCAGGCCCTCACAAGAAAAAAAACAGTTTGCGAGAGATTTGGATAATCTGACGCTCGCTTCAGTTGCAGTTAACCGTTATCAAAAAAAGGCCTATGATGCCGCGGAATGGTTACCTGAACTCAATAAATGCTGGTATGTCAATACGGTTATTGAAGTCAAAAGAAAGTATGGCCTGACTGTAAATCGCGCCGAAGCGGTAGCAATTGATAATATACTCGCCCAATGCGAATCAACCGTCATGCGATTGATAATTTCAAATGCTGCCCCCGTACAAGAAAAAACATCAGGGGTACAACAAGCTTCAGACTCGTCAGGAATTAACCCTCTGGAAAAATGGGATAAGAATAATAACGGGAAGATTTCCTGTGCTGAAGCGAGGGAATATGGGATTGCACCTGTTACGAATGATCACCCTGCTTACAAATACATGAGAGATGGTGATAAAGACGGAATTGTATGTGAGTAATTTACCGCAGGTTGGAGTCGACTACTTGGCTTACAAAAGTTCAGGTTCAGGAGGCTGACCAACAACAACAAATGTGAGTTGGTCAGGATGAAACAACTCTCTTGCCACCCGATTGATGGTTTCAAGATCAATGCTATCAACGAGACCATTGCGTTCTTTGACATAATCGGGGGGCATATCCTCCCATAACATAGAGACCAAAATGGCGGCAATTGATTCATTGGTGTCAAACCGCAATGGGTAAGCACCGGTCAAATAGCGTTTTATCGTGTCAAGTTCTTCTTGAGTAATTCCTTCATTGGCAATACGCGACCACTCATCCCGGATTGTTTCAATGGCTTGAGCAACGGTTTCATTAGCGGTTTGCATGCTCCCTGTAATGAGCCCCGTATCTTGGTAACTCGACAGATAACTTCCGACTCCATAAGTCAACCCAAGCTCAACACGGAGTTTATTTAACAATCTTGAATTGAAACCCGATTGTCCAAAGACTTGGTTTAGAACATAAGCCGCTAAAAAGTCCTGATCTTTTCTACCGAGCCCTTCATGACCAAATAGGATTAAGGATTGGGGATTTGGAAAATCAACAATTTCAACGATCTTGTCACGAGCGATTTCAACTGGGAGAATATTTACAGGACTTTGGTCTGGCAAGTCATTGAACAGATTGTCAAGCAGTAAAACAAGTTCCTCTTTGGTAATGTCGCCGGAAACACCAACGACCACATCCTGTTTGGTTAAAGCCCGCGCATGGGTTGCGATTATATCATCACGCGTAAGGGTTTCAACTGTTTCCAGAGAGCCCTCTCGCCGCCGGTGGAAAGGATGCTCGCCAAATAAAAGTCCATGGAAAGCTTCGACACCGATTTCATCTTGGTCAGTTGAATAGAATTTGAGGTCAGTAAGCAATTGGTTCTTAACCCGTTCAAAATCGTCTTGTTCAAATCGCGGCTGTGAAAGTACCAATTTGAGTAACTCCACCGACTCGTCGCGGTTTTCGGTAACCATTTTGGCTGATACGTTGATGGCTTGCTTATACGTTTGAAAGGCAAATCTGGCACCAATATTACGCACAGCAATTTGAAAATCAACGGCATCCAAATCACCGGCTCCTTCATCAAGAAGCGAAGTCATTAAGTAGGTTGCTCCTGATTGAGCCGCACTTTCGGATGAGCTTCCATTGGGGAAATAGATTTCGAGAGCGACAAATGGGAATGAGTGATCTTCAACTAACCAAGCGTTAATTCCATTGGGTGTTTCAATCACTTGAATATCAACAACTGCATGTGCACTCGTCGTGAAGGTCAAAGAGGTTAAGATAAAGAAGAGAATTCGTAACATGATTATTTCTCCTCTGGCAATAGCCAGCCGGTAACTGAGAGATCCTTATTCAACAGAAACTGTGCTGCAGCAACTATTTCCTCTTTTTTGACCTCAGTAAGTTTGTCATTCCAGCTCCTTATCTGCTCGACTGTTAAACCGCCCGCCACTCCTGTTCCATATTTGAAAGCGGTACTGTCAATGTCATCGCGATCATATATCGTCGAATATTTAACGTCTAATTTAATGCGTTGAAGATCCTCATCGTCAATTTCGCTATTCGCAAAATCAGTTAAAACTTTATCCAACTTTGCTTCGGCCTCTGCCAAAGTATAATCTTCACTCGGCATGACATAGATATTGACGACAACGGGCCTAAGCGTATCACCAGAATATCCCGCACCGGTATAGGTCGCAATATTAGTTAATTGTAGTTGCTCGCTCAAGGCTGAAGTAAGGTCACGCCCACCCAGCAAATCGGTCATAATGGCAATAGCCGCTAGATTCTCTTCAATTACAGAGTAATCACTGGGGATCAAATATTTACGAAAAATGTATGGCGTGGTCACGCGAGGGTCAGCTATTTTTACTCGGCGTTCGGATCTTTGGGGAGGTTCGATTAATTGCAACTGAGATTGAGTTTCTGCGGGGTTTGTAAGATTCCCAAAATGTTTGTCCGCCAATTGAATAACGTCCTCGGGATTAACATCGCCTCCGACAACAACTGTGGCGTTACTTGGGTGATAATGTCGGTGGTAAAAATCTTTCACATCATCAATGCTAAGGTTTTCAATTTCATGCAACCAACCGATGACTGGAATTCTATAGGGATGATTTTGAAATAAACTAGCGTTTAACTGTTCAGTTAATAGTCTATTGGGATTTGAATCATAGCGTTGGAGTCGCTCCTCAATTACAACTTCTCGTTCACGCAATGAGATCTCAGTCTCAAACGTAGCATTCTTCATGCGATCTGCCTCAAGTTCCATGACTATGTCTAGATGCTCTTGATACACTCTGATATCATACGCAGTATATTCTTGGGAAGTGTAAGCATTATTTGATCCCCCTAGACTTTTAATGATTCTGTCATATTCCCCTGGACCATATCGTTCAGTTCCTTTAAACATGAGGTGTTCTACAAAGTGAGCCAGTCCTGATTTGCCGGGATCTTCATCAATCGCTCCGACATCGTAAACGACCATGAAGTCAACAATCGGGGCACGGTGATTTTCAATTACGACGATGTGAAGGCCGTTATCAAGTGTAAATTCAGTGATGTCTTCTTGATAATCTTGCGCTTGGCTTAGAGAAACAAAGCCAAATAAAAAAATAGAAATAAGTTTGATTCGCAACATAAAATACCCCAGAGTAATAATGAATATATTTTAGAGGTAGCCTAAGAATAGACAACAATTCTGACAACTTTGTGTTATGCCAGTTGGAGGAATATCAACCGAAATTAATCTTCTGATACCTATTGAACTATTCCAGCTTCTCTCAGCCGGATAACTTCTAGTTCAGGATCTAGACTGTATGGTTCATAAGCTTTGTAATACAAATTGACTTTTGCCAAAACCTCCAGTGGTCGTCCTCGTACATTATTTCGGAATTCCAAGTCTTCGGATGCGAGAACACCTCGAATTTCAGGATTAATGCCCAAGCGGCTGATATGAGTCAACATGGTGTTGTCTGTATCAGGAATCGAACGGTTACGTCTTGGTTCTCTTCCCCCAAGTGCAGCAAGAGCATCTGCTTCAGGATTTGGTTCAACACTATTGGCATTGGTTTTGGGTGGGGTAATTTCGCTAAGATTTTCAGGCTTTTCAATTTTGTTATAGACTATGAGTGCCAATTCATCAGGTTTGGCATTATGTTTGAAGGTTACCAAGTTAGGGTCTCTTCCTTCCTGTGAGCAGCCAATTAACGAAAATAGTAGAAGAGCAATTATCCAGTATCTATGTCTCATAAGTTTTCTCAAACAGTTTTAAAACTAGTTTTTGTCGGAGCTATCATTCTTGCCAAAACCGAATAATAACAATATTCCTGCTCCTACAAATATGACTAAATCGGCAATATTGAAAGAGTAGGGATTATAAATTCCACAACACGTCATATTCAAAAAATCAATAACCGCTCCTTGTGATAGTCGGTCAATAGTGTTCCCAATTGCACCTCCAATAATAAATCCAAAGGCCAACACCTCTAATTCAATTAATTTTGTCCGGTAAGCATACCATAGCATTCCACCAACAATGAGGGTCGCTAAGCCCACCAATAAATACTTCATAGTGGGTGAGTCGTTTGCGAATAAACCAAAATTTACACCCTTATTCCAAGCAAGGTGGAAGTTTAATATTCCTGGAATCACTTCAATCCGATTAGTGTTAATGAGATTAAGTTGATATAGGACAAAGTACTTTGACAATTGATCAAGCACCACAACAAGCAATACAAGTGCAAGAATACGAATTAAATCCAAGTGTATCTTTCTCATCAGGGGTAATTAAACAAACAGAATCATTAAAATTGATGCCAGACAGAGTTCAGGTGAATTGCCCATATTACAATTCTAGGTTGCTGTGATTCAAGTTTGCTTCTCTTCACTGACAATTTGACTGTCATCAGTGAGTTTTTGGGCACTGCTAATCTTACGAAAATACCAAATGTGGTCTGTTTCACATCCCTTGGTATTATGTTTAACTTCTAATTTTTGGGTTGTAACCATCCGGTGACTATCAATGTTTAAGTATATACCTTCACCCCAATCCAATCGGCCTTTGCCTTGGATGTTAAATTCCCATATGTCGCCATTGGGGAGAAGGAGATTCAAGATTTTACTTTCCCCATGAAGATAAGCTTGAATTCGTTCGTGAAAATTAAAATAAATGGCATATTCTAGATCAATCATGATTCCCTTCTGGTCGGGAAGAAGCTTATCTGAACCAATTATTTTTTCTCCTGATTGGTTCACTTTGATTTGGCGTTGATGGTAATAGCCATAGGTTAAAAAGCGACCATGAGTAGTTGAGATGCTTTGGAAATCACCCTCATTGACGACCCGAGTTTTATACATCCGCGGTGAGAATTCGGTCGGGTAAATATTATCTGGCACACGTTTTAAGGGTTTTTGCCCCAAAACAAAAAGGGTATTGTGGGAAGTGGTAAAGGCCGCCTGAAACTGCATTTCGTCTTCAAAATCTTTGTGATAACCGGGATTAACACAAATGAACGCTCCATTTGATTGCATTTCAAAAGCGGCAGGCAATAATTCAGAGTGTTGGTGCTTTGTTCCATCGGCTTGGTTGTGAGTATTCAAATAGACACTGGTGTTATGCTTTAGTAATTTTCCATAACCGAGCTGACATGGTTGATGCTCATATTGGCCATGAAGTAAAATTCCGATGGTTTGGCGTGTAAGGGCTGCATTGGTTCCATGACCACCGTTTAAATGCACGAGACTTCCGTCGCAGTGGCTCAATCCATTAAGCTCTTTACCAAGTTTAATGGCAAGAGACATAAGTTCGGAGGAAAGTTGGAGTTCTTCGGTTTCGTTGATTTCGATAATCCAAGTCAAAAATATTCCCAAGCGAAGCCATTCAATTGGATTGCCGGGTTGTGACTCATGTAACAGTTCTAGAAGCCGGCTTAGCTCTTTGAAAAGTTTGTCGTGTAAAGAAACCAATTGAGAGAATTCTTGGTCCAAAAATTTCGCTGCAAATAGTCGAGCGACTATCACTTCCAAGCGCCCTGAATTTGAAGAAACAAAGGGTGTGACTATTCGCAAATAGTTTGTTTGTCGAGCAACTGAATAGGCGAATTGGTCATGGAAGATCTTTTCCTGCCCACTCAGAAGAAACCAAGAAAGGCGAGTCCATGTGGTTAATCTTTGGCTCGTAAGAATCGGGTGCCAGTAGTTTCCTCTCCCTTGACCGAATATCCTCATCCAATCCGTGACCAAACTACGGGCTAAAGTTGCTGCTTCAGGTGTTCCAACGCTCGCCAGATGATTTAGCCATTGAAAACTGTGAAGTGAATTTACGAGCTTTTGGTTGGTGGTTGCTAATTCCCACATCCCATTATGGGTAATACGCACATGTTCTCCATCAAGGGATAAAGACCCTTGTAGGAAATTTGTTCCAGCTTGTTGGGAGCCAATTGGTCTTACTTGAATGTGATTAGGCTTGAATCTGTCGGGTAAGTTCTTGTGGGCAAACTTGTACAACCATCTCAGATGCCACTTTTTTAAGCCATGTTTTGTCCAAGGAATTTGATACATAAGTTTTTTATTTCAAAAAGGGGAAAATTTAATTATCCCTCAGCAATGATTTAATGCAATTTCCTTGATTACTCCCTAATAATCTCATTTGATTTTGCCATTATATGTAACCAAATTGTAGGGCATGTCCATTTATTCCAAATTAGATAATACCTTAATGGCGATTTGTTGACCTGAGTAGTGTCAGTGTGGAGCTAAGTGTACGATTAGGTCCTAAAAATGAAGGAAAAGGGTCTATTATTAACTATTTGGCAAGGATTATTGAATGAATGAGACACCAAGGAGGAAAAATTATTTAAGGTGTTTTTGCTGCATTGCAATAGGGTGCCATGGTCTGGTTGAAGGTCAATTTCAACTTAGCTGGATGAATCAATATTACTGTCTTATCATTCACACGTTGGATCAGGTCAAATGGTGCTGTAATGATATTTAGAAAGGACAATACGTTGCAGTAAAGTGACGAGTAAATATTTATTGAGTACTGATGAAGAGACGGGAAATTAAGAAAAGCACTTTACGAATGTTTTAGTCAAACGAGTACCCATTGTAATAAATGAAAATCGGAATGTCTTCAGTAATCCTTCGACCTGCTAAATTTTCAGAGCAATACAAGATTTATCAATGGCTTGCCTGTTCTGACGCAACGCCAGAGATGCTTGGTCCACCGCGCTTTCCCGATGCGCCGATACCAAATTACAAAGAATTTTGTGATGATTATAATGTTGAGGCTTTTTCACAGAGGAGTAATTTTCGACTCTACGTTATTGTTGCCGATAACAATGATATCGGTGCTTTGAGTTATTATCTTAAAGATCAAGTTGCCGAGTTTGACCTATGGATTGCATCGCGATTGAATTGGCATAAAGGGTGGGGCTCTCAAGCTCTTAAAGAAGGGATCAAAATTGTCTCTCAAATGATGCATGCCGAGATTGCAATTATTCGCCTGTCAGGACGAAATTATCGAGCAATTGCAGCATACCAAAAGGCAGGATTTAAGCTCTTTGATCCCTCGCTTCATTCGCTTCCTTTGTGGTGTTTGACTGATGGTAAGGATTACGAAGATGCAGTCGTGTTATTTCAGAATTTAAATTAAAATATGACAAAGAAATTAGTAAGTTTGAGATTTTTGATATAAATAATTTTGACCAGTAAAATAAATCGTAATGGCTTTTATGGAAAAAAATCTAGAAACTGCTCTGGTTGTCATTGATGTACAAAATGACTTTTGTCCCGGTGGACATCTTGCAGTACCTGATGGCGACCAGGTCGTTCAACCGATTAATCAATTATTTGAAAATTTTACCCACATAATTTTCACCCAAGATTGGCATCCTGCTGTTCATTCTTCGTTTGCCTCAAACCACCACGGATTTGAACCATATCAAACAGTCTCAATGCCCTATGGTTCTCAAATATTATGGCCTGACCATTGTATCCAGGGTGAACGAGGAGCAGAGTTTCACGCACAACTGGATGTGAATCAGGCTTCTGTGATTTTAAGAAAAGGAACCAATAAAGACATCGACAGTTATTCTGCATTTGTTGAAAACGATCAGAAAACTCCAACTGGATTGCATGGATACCTGAAAGAACACAACATTAATCAGATTGTGCTTGTTGGGCTTGCGACTGATTTTTGTGTGTATTATTCGGCTATGGATGCCGCCGCCAAAGGGTATAATGTTTTGGTATTGATTGATTGTTGCCGAGCAATTGACTTGGATGGGTCACTCCAACAGGCCCAAAAGGCAATGGGGACCAATGGAATTAGTTTAATTACAGCCAATGAGTTCCTTTCATCGGCATCACATGAGTTGTGACCTACTCTCCAAACATTGATATCGCAGCCAGGGTCTATAACCATAGTTGGAAAATAGACCCCGTTGTCAGATCGTTGATTGACACTGACTTTTACAAGTTGCTCATGTGTCAATTCATATTGCTTAAGCATCCCAAAACCGAAGTTAAATTCAAATTAATCAATCGGTCATATCAAGTTCCATTAGCACAACTTATTGATCGGAAAGAGCTGGAAGATCAACTTGACCACATCCGAACTTTACGTTTGTCAAAGGGCGAGTCGACTTGGCTCCGAGGCAACATGTTCTATGGAACACGAAGCATGTTCAGTCCAGACTTTATTGATTGGTTTGAAAATCTTCGTCTTCCTCCTTACCAATTGGAAGTAAAAGGTGATCAGTTTGAACTTTCGTTTGTTGGATATTGGCCTGAGGTCATGCTATGGGAAATACCCGCTCTCGCAGTACTCACTGAACTGAGGTCGCGGGCTGTACTTCGCCAACTTGGCCGCTTTGACTTACAAGTCCTCTATGCGCGAGGTATGACGCGTATTTGGGAAAAAATCAGCCAACTCAATCAATTAGAGGCAATAAACATTGCCGATTTTGGAACCCGCCGCCGCCACTCCTATCTCTGGCAAGAATGGTGCGTTCAGGCTTTATTAGCGGGATTGGGAAATAAGTTCTTGGGAACCTCTAACTGTTTGATCGCCAAACGGCTTGAAGTAGAGGCCATCGGAACTAATGCACATGAGCTTCCGATGGTTTATTGTGCGCTTGCTGAAAATAATGACACTTTAGCTCAAGCCCCATACAAAGTTCTCGAAGATTGGCAACAGGTTTACGGTGGAAATTTAAAAGTTATCCTCGCTGACACGTATGGAACACAACAGTTGTTATCCAATGCCCCGAGTTGGTTACATGATTGGAAAGGAATACGAATCGATTCAGGCGTACCAGAAGAAATGGGCGAAATTGCTATCCAATGGTGGAAACAGAACAATCAAAATCTTGAAGATAAATTATTGATTTTTTCTGATGGACTTGATGTTGACAAGATTATACTTTTATACAATCAATTTTCTAAACGAGTGAAGGTGAGTTTTGGTTGGGGTACACTTCTTACAAACGATTTCAGGGGGTTTCTAGACGATGACGAGTTGGCACCCATCTCCTTAGTGTGTAAAGCCATTTCAGCAGAAGGTAAACCGACAGTAAAAATTTCCGACAATCCACTTAAAGCGAGCGGGCCACCAGAACTCATTGATCATTATAAATCCATCTTTGGAGTCAAAAATCAGAAGGTTCAAGAAGTAATTGTATAAAATTCAAAATTCCCTATCGGTGATCCAAAAAAATACAAAATGGTTGAATTCCTTTTAACCACGGAATTACCGAAAATTATAGTTAACCCATTGGGTTAACATTATGGGCACACGCTCTAAAGGGTAGCTTGAGGGACGATGATGTTGACAATTTGTAACTACTCAAAAAGGACTATTCCAATCCTGTTTTCGCATGGGACCTGGACTCGTCCTACTTGTTTTATATCACAGTAATAATATATGATACTATCATAAATGTATAGATATTAGTGTAATGTAAGTTGCGATTAGAGAGATTTCCGACCAATGAAACAAGGTGAAGCAATCCATACCCTGCGCCGATGGAGTCTGCGTGACCGCGTCATCTTTACGCACACGGATCTCCGAAAAATTTTTGCACGGGACAAGGAGCCGGCTTTCAGGGCCGGGATTGCTGCCCTTGTGCGGGCGGGTTTCCTGCGGCGGTTAACCAGGGGAATCTATTTTTATGCTCTGACCGACAAACCAGTGCCCCATCCCCTAGAACAGATTGCCGTGGCTCTTCGAAGGAGCTGTTACAATTATCTGAGCCTGGAGTCAGCCCTGTCGGAGTATGGGGTGATATCGCAGGTGCCGCTCGCTGGCATCACGGTAATGACCACTGGCCGGGCCGGACTTTTTGATACACCCTTCGGCCGCATCGAATTTACCCACACGCAAAGAACGGTAGCCAACATTCTTGACCATACCAGGGACGTTGGACGGCCGTTGCCACTAGCCTCGGTCAAGGCCGCCCTCAGGGATTTGCGGCGGGTTGGACGGAATACTCATCTGGTTGCCGAGGAAGAACTGGCGGAGGTGCTCCCTGATGGTGGTTAGGGTAGAACTGGCTGAGATGGTCAAGCGGGTCTTGACCGGGCAGCCGGAATTGACTGAGTTGGAAGCCGTGGTGGTGAAGGAATTGATTCATTACGATATCCTGTGGTGTCTGGAGCGCGAAGGCTTCCTGCACCAGCTGGCCTTTCATGGTGGGACAGCCCTGCGCCTTTGTTACGGTGCTCCTCGCATGAGTAAGGATCTGGATTTTGCCGGAGGACCAGGCTTTACCAGACAGGACCAGGCTTTACCAGACAGGATGTGGATGGACTGACAGAGGCGGTTCGTTCGCAGCTGACGGCTCGATATGGGCTGGAAGTGACTCTCAAGGAACCCAAACCCAGAAAGAATGATGAGGCATCGGTCGCAGTTGATACTTGGCAAATTACGGTTGTAACCAATCCCAACCAAAACCACCGCCCGCATCAGCGGATAAAGATTGACATTACCACGATGGAGTCTAGGACAACCGAGCTGCAAACGGTTCAGAAAAATTACCCGGTTTTACCTAGCGGGGTGACAGGTTTGCTGATTCCGACCATGAGCTCGGAAGAGATCATGACCAACAAGCTCGTGTCCCTGCCAGCCTCAGCTTGCCGTGACCGAATTCGCTATCGCGATATCTGGGATATCACCTGGCTCTCCCTCGAGGGTGTTGCCTTAAAACCCGAACTGGTCAGAGCTCTGGTCTACGAATTCGGTATGAACGATTATAGTGAACGGGCAGTCCACATGTGCACCCTGTGGACCACACCTCCCCACATCGAACGATTCAGTTCCGAGATGAGGCGATTCCTGCCCCGGAGTGTCTTAGCAAGGACCATTGATCGCCCTGGCTTCATTCCCTTTGTGGTAAAGCAGGTCAACAAGCATTTGGCCAATGCTGCGGATATCATTATTCTACCCAAGCCACCAAAGAAACTAGTATCATAACTTCATTGAACTGATGGATAAAGCGATTTCAACTTGATGCGTGCATCCTCGGTTTTGAACTGCCAATTAATCGGCTTGGCTGTCTCATTCCGATAATCCACCCAAGCCTTGGTTTTATGCTCCATCGTCGCACGGTCA
>Ga0209022_1001858_pt1 | contig 19768 bp, 15 predicted proteins | sample PinacodermPK_FD_187300 | JGI IMG/M metagenome (GOLD analysis project Ga0209022, IMG submission 187300) | Host-associated microbial community of the marine sponge Aplysina aerophoba from Gulf of Piran - sponge pinacoderm, lysed by proteinase... | ecosystem: Host-associated > Porifera > Sponge >...
GTGGCAACATTCTGTCGGGGTCCGTTCCGCTCCGCCGGACCAGCCACTGCGAGGTGTGAACCCGCCACCGCCTAGCCCCCCACCAGCGGCTCGACGGCCGCCCGCGCCACCTCCGCGCTCGTTCCAATCGCGAAGATCACGTCGCGACCCACGGGTTCGAGCATGGCGGTCACGTTCCCGTTTTCCTTCGTTGCGATCGTGATGGCGCCGTCTTCCACCACTTCCGCCCCTGCGGTTGCGACCTCGCGCTGCGCCTCCGCGAACTCGTGCGCGTCCTCCTCACTCACGAAGCGGACGCGCACCGCAACCACCCCCTCCTCGACGCCCCCGTAGAGGTAGTAGGAGTCCCCCGCCCAGCCGGCGGCGGCTTCGAGGGCGGTCCCGGTCCAGGCGCCCTGGCGCCAGTCGGAAGGAGTTGGGGCGGCGCTGAGCAGGTAGTTCAGGAGGAGGAACTCCCCGAGCGAACCCCAGGCCGTGGCCTCAAGCCCCAGGGGGATCAGGCTGCTCCGCAGTCCCGGGAAAGGGGAAGTCAGCCGTTCGGGCTCCCAGTCGCTCTCCATGAGCTCGGGGTGGAGGATGACCGTGGTCGAGGGCGGGTACCTGAGGTAGGTGTTCAACGCTTCCACTCCCTGCGTCGCCAGCACCTCCCGCGCCCACGCGCTGCCCGCCGAGTTTTGGAAGGCGAACTCCCGTGCGATCGACGCCGGGACGTTCGTGATGTGGTATGGGGCGGCAAGAAACTCGTACGCCTCTTCGGTTGTGGTCGTGCCCGTGAAGCGAGAGATGTGCACAGTGGCATCGCCCTCGATGACGGCGCGGAAGCCCAGGTGGAGGTCGAGGTTCCATCCGAGGTTTCGGTACGTTGAGCGCAGGTCGAAGTGGTAGTCCTGGAGGGCGTAGATCATCGCGTGGACGATAGCTTCCCGCTCGTCCGGGCTGAAGTCCTCGAGATCCACGCCCCCATCCTCGGTCACCACCCCCAGGATCCCTTCCCATGAGTAGAAACCAAAAACGCTGCTCGAGAGGGAGCGCCGGACATCCGGGAGGTGCTGGTCCTCGCTCAGGAAGCCGAGAAGCCGGTAGAGCCTCGTCTCCCGCTCCCACCCGATCTCCTGCGGACCTGTTAGCTCTCCCGGGAGGTCCGGAAAGTCGCGAGGGGTGACTGTTTCGATGCGAAGGCCGGACGGCGCTTCAAGCTGGCGCATCGCTGCTACCTCGTGGAGGAGCTCCTCCATCTCGCCGGAAACGGGGCGGGGCTCGCTGGGCCCGCCCCCGCAGGCCGTGACCAGGAGCGCCAGGAAGACCAGCGGCAGAAGGAGGATGCGGGAACGGGTCAACATGGTGCGTGCCATTCTTGCGTGGGGCGGTGCGTCCGCCTAGCCCCCCGCCAGCGCCGCCAGCGCCGCCCGCACCACCTCCGCATTCGTGCCAATCGCGAAGATGACGTCCCGCCCCACCAGCCCCACGACGTTTGATTCAGTAAGTCCTGGTTGGTTGACACGTACACCGTGAAGTCCGGTGTCACCGCCCCGAGTGCTCGGCGAAACACCACCTGCGCGCTCCGCAACTCTGCCCTTTTCGACTCCTGTTCCCTCTCCGTGAGATCGCCCAGGAAAACGAACTCAGCTTCCTCCACACGTAACTCCGCCCATCGCTCCTCCATCGGGTCGGGCTTTGCGGGTTGGAGGGCGAGCACGAAACTGGGCACGATCCCGAATAGGAGCGCACCCCCAGAACGCCAGGCTCGCGACTCCGCTGCGGCTCGCGACCATGTCGTCCCCCTTGTAAGGCATTCTCAGCCCTCGCAGTACTTCTCCACTAGCGACTCCTGCGTCTCGGGAATCTCGATGACGAGGTCGGTGCGGTCCCGCTCCTCGCCCGTAAACGGTTCTGCCCCCAGGTTTTCCCGTGCCAGGTAGCCGCTGGCGTCGCCAACCAGGCCCTCGGCTCCCCACTCGCCCGCGAAGACCCAGCGCCCGATGATGTTGTCGTTTCTGGGGCATTGGAACGCAAGCGCGATGGTGTAGCCGCTGCCGGGCCCTGCGAATGCGAACGCTCCCTGTGCATCTGTTGAACCTTCGCCGGCCCACCACCATTCGCCTTCAACCCAGGCCACCGCAGTGGTGTGCACATCCTCAAGGGGCCGGCCGTCGGCGTCGAAGACGGCGCCTTGCACCCTCCACTGGAAAGGAGGCGCTACTTCCAGGCGGTGCGCATCGAAGGCAAGTTCGAATTGATCCAGCGTCATACCGAACGCCTGCTCGAACGCCGCTTCGTGGGCGCCTAGTCGGAAGAATGCCAGGATTGACTCCGGTCCGTTCTGCTCCACCAGCCAATCGATCGCGAGAAAGCCTACCTGGTAGGTGAACAGGGTGGAGTGGGCCGGAACTGTAAGCGAGTAGGCGTCCCGTGGGAGAGGTCGGGCCAGGGCCGACCAGGTGATTCGCACACCCTTACGCCAAACATCGAAGGGAATCCGGCCCCGCGCATCACTCACCAGGGCAGATGCGTAGACCGCTGAGCCCTCCACGACCCAGTCTGGCCAGACATTCCCCGTTACGGGGATGGGTCCCTCCCGGCCCTGAAGGACGTGAAAGTACTCGTGTGCCAGGAATCCACCCTGAGATTTGAAGGCGGGGCAATCCTGCACGACCACGATGATGGCTCCCGCTGTTAAAGAGAGGCCTCCACAGGTGTGCCCAACGCGATAACTCTCACCCAGGAATGAGGCAACCCGTTCATTCAACTGTTGAAGGTCGGTGGACAGGTACACCGTGAAGTCCGATGTCACTGCCCCGAAGTTGTCCGCAAAGATGACCTGGGCGGTCTTGAGTTCCCGCCTGAGGGACTCCCGCTCGCCTCGCGTGAAGTCGCCCAGGAACACGAACTCGACCTCCGGCACGCCCAACTCCGCCCAGCGCTCCTCCCACCGATCCGCGTCGCTCGCCCCGAACGCCAGGACGAATCCGAGCACCACGCCGAGCACGAGCGCAGCCCCCAGCAACGCCAGGCTCGCGACCCCCGTACGAGTCAGGACCACGCTCGCCTCCTGACGCGTCGATTCACTGTGTCAACACCACATCCAAGAGATTCTGCGCGACCCGGAGAGTTCCCAAGGCATGCGAGAATCTTGTATGAATCGCACCGGGATACACCAAGTGGATAGTGCCAAGCTGACGCACACGGCCCAAGCGCTGCATGGCAGATGTGTCGAGCACAGCGGTTTCGAGAACGGAGAGGAAGATGTCTCCGTGAATTGGGTCGGTGATCTGCTTTGTCAGCGTGTAGCAACTGCGAAGGCAAGCCCCATGGCTCAAAACGGCCTTGTTCATCTGTCAGGCCCCACTTGGGCAAGGGTCTCCTCCTGACTCCATGATATGGCCGCGTTGCGAGAGCTACTCGCGGGTTTCCCTCGCGGCGAGGCCGAGATCCACCGCTTCTGCTTCCCGCCCAGCCAAGGCTGGAAGTCCCTGCATCGGTCCTTGCGCCAACCAGACCGGACAAATCGACAACCCTCAGGCTAGCCATGAGGTTAGCCCTGCGGGAGCTGTCCTCGAGGCCGGGGGGCGTCCAAGGACGCGTGTGGTTGACTCCTGCCCTTTGCGTCCATCGAAAGGCCCAAGAGACAGGGTAGGCGACTGTATCTATGACTTGGGTGGTAAAGCGACCTAGGTCTGCATGAAACGATGTGTGCCTTCGCAGCACCACTCCACCAGCGAGTCGGTAAGGCCTACAATCGTGGCACCCCGCCCGGCGCTCGCCTCGGGGTACCCACGCTGACCGCGTAGTGCTGAGTGGGGCATGGCGGGGAGTGGGCGGCCGCCAAGCGGTAAGGGTCGTGGCCGGGGAGAGGATTGGAAGAACCGTGATCCGTACGAGTGGCATCCTGAGCCATCCGAACAGTCTGCGAGTGTTTGGCCCAGCCGGCTCGGGGAAGACACGGTGGCTGGTAGACATCGGGAAGAGCCACGTCGAGAAGGGCGATTTCGACATCCGCGACGCCATCATCGTCTCGCCGATGGAGCAGGAAAATTGAGAAGCGTGCACCTTGTGGTGTTCCTATCGGCCGTGCTCGTTTCGGTGGGCTGCTCAGCGGGTCAGGGCCCGGATACATCCATTGACCGTCCTACCGTTGAGTCGACACCGGTGGCTGCCACGCCGGTTTCCGGGGACGGGCCGGTTGAGGGTGCACTGCGGAATTACACCCACAACACCTGGTATGTCGCTGAGCGCGATGAATTCACCGGTTCCCTGGATACATGGGTTGGTGTCGCATCCGAACAGAATCCGGCACTGTTCTACCTCAACATGGCGTGCTACCAAGGAGCGTTGTGGTTCGCGGTCTTGGGGGCCGACCTGACCTACGAGGAACTGGTCACGTACCGCATTGATGCCCGTGTCCTGGTGAAAGACGAACTCTGGGGGACTACCGCCGACCGTGAAGATCCGGGCCTGGAATCGCCCGATCCCGGGGGACTGATCGAGAGCCTGCGCGGTGCCCAGCGGTTTGAGTTCCGGATTGGCCAACACGACGAGACGACACTCACCTTTGATATCCGGGACCTTTTCTCCACGCGCGTACAGCCCAACATCGACAATTGTGGAAAAGAGGGGTGGCGTTGAGGAACTGCGCGCTGGGCATTGTCCCGAGACATGGTGGGGCATGGCCCGGATCCCGGCTCTGCTCCTGCTCGCGCTCTCGGGTTTCGCCTATTCCGCCTGCTCCGCTCACGTCTACCCTCTGGGTTGGCTCCGATCCATGGCTGGACAGCGACCAGACAGAGCGACAGGCAGAAGCTGGAGCGCGCCCGCGAGTCATACGAGGAAGCGCGGGACGCGTTCTCCGCCCACCGGGGGCTTGCGGAGTGCTGCCCGCAAGCGTGGTGGAAGCTGGGCGAGCTGGCCGTGGCAATCGACGACCTGGAGCGCGACCTGGACCGCTGACCTTCGAGGGCCATGAAGTCGGCCTGGGCACTTGAAGAGGTATGCTCGAGCTTGAGAGCGCTTGGCTTTGGCCAAGTCAACCAGGGTCAAGAAACGGTGGGAAGACGTCCGTTGAGATCCCTACTGGGGCTTGTCTGGACCGCACCTGCCGGCAGGGGGAGCCACGGGAGACAGATCATGTCGACTGATTACCCGAGCGTCACGCCTCCCTGCCAGCCCCTCTGCCCGTTCTATCCCCGGGGTAACAGCAACTTGAGAACGAAGGTTCTCGACCGAGTCCAGTCTGGTGGAGGCGAGATGGTCCTGAACCGCAGGGGAGTCGCGAGCCTAGCCATCCTGGGGGCCGTGCTGGCCGCAGCGTTCGCGCTCGCATGCGGGTCGAGCGATGCCGACCGGTTCGAAGAGCGCTGGGCCGAGCTGGGGATACCCGAGGCGGAGTTCGTGTTCCTCGGCGAGTTCGCGTCCGGGGAACAGGAGTCTGTCAGGAGGGAGCTGAGGGTCGCGCAAGTGGTGTTCGCGGAGCACTTCGGCGCCGTGTCTTCGGACTTCAAGGTGTACGTGAGCACGGACCTCGAAATGCTGAACGAGCGGCTCACCCAATACGGTGAGTACGAGTACGAGTACAGGTGTGGCGGTGTCGCGCCAAGGAGAGCGATCTTCCTGGCCCTCGGAGAGTGCCCCGAAGCCCAGGAGTACGGGCCGGTACTGGCGCACGAGTACTTCCACATGCTCCAGTACGCGGCCGGGACTTTTTCGCGGCCCATTGGAGAGGTGTGGTGGACGGTCGACGGGACTGCGGCATACGCGCAGGCGCTCTTCAACGACGCGCAAGGCCGCCGCACTCTTGCCGCCTGGCGCCAAGGGAAGCAGCTCGCCTGGTCGGCCGGTCTGGTCGAGGGACCAAGGTGGGCGTACGACTACGGATTCCTGGCGACGGATTGGCTCGTCGAGCGGGCCGGAGCGGAAGCGGTCCTGGAGTTCTTTCGCCTGGGCGGGCACCACGCTGCTTTTCGGTCAGCGTTTGGCATGAGCCCGGTAACGTTTCAAGCAATGTTTGGATCGTACCTAGCGGGAGTAGCCCCCCGCTACGAGTGGCGGGTCGGGGGAACCGTGCTCGACGATGACGGAGCGCCCGTTGAGGGGGCACACGTATCTGCAGTGGTGCGCATCGAGGGCGAGGCGTGGATGGCGGCGACGGGCCTGACCGACCCGCAGGGGAACTTCGAGTTCCCAGCGCCGGGGAGTGGGTACAGGTTAGCGTTCTGGCTGCAGTGTCCGGGGGCCGAAGACGACGTGCAGTGGGTGCGCGCGGGTGAGTGGGGCGAGGACGGCTTTGTCGCTGATGCTGACGGAACCTGGGACGGGCTTGAGAACGGGGCAGAGCCGTTCACGGACGGGGGGCGAGACCGCACCGGCATGGTCATCGAGCTATCGGAGACACAGGACTCGCTTATCGCGAAGCACTGCGAGTCCTGATCCAAGGGGAGCATGTCCCGAGGCGCACCGGGCATGGCCAGTTTGTTCGTGGCTGGGGCGCGTGCTCGTGTTCGGGCTGGCTGGGACAAGGAGCGCGTGCGCGACGTCATTGAGCACTACGAAGGGCAGACGGACGACGAGTTGGCTGCGGAGCTCGAGGCCGCCTTCGAGGACAGGTCGCAGACGGTGATGGTGATCCCAAACGATCTCGTCCCACCGTAAGGGCGCTCCTCCCCGAGTCGCCCGATCCTTCGCCGGCATCCCCGGACATCTACTCAATCTGAGCTCCTCGCATGGGGCTCTCGCCGACATCCTCACGCTGGCGCTCCCACCAGACTGGACAAAATCGAGAACCTTCACGCTAGCGCTTGAACTTCAGCTATAGGAGGACTGCGGGCCTGGCCGATCCACTCGGCGGCACGGCTGGATCACAGGGCAAGGGCAACTGGTGCCGTGAGGCCTCGGCCTCCGCCCCATTCACTCCGGACAACAGCAACCGCTCTGGCGCAAATCAATGTGGTGTCCGGTGAACCCTTCCGTGCGATCTACCAGGACAGTGAAGTCCCTCTCCCCTTGGTAGGCAACTGCGTGGTATATGAGATTGCCTTCCTTGTCCCACTGCTTGCCCCATATCTCACCGGCGTTGGAGCTTGCCCTCGTGTAAGGCTTTCCGGAAGGATCTCCTTCGTAGAACCTGACGTAACGTGATCGGTCTGGCGAGGATATGTCCCACCTCTCAGGGAAGGTGCTGTCGGGAAATGCGATCCAGTCCTCCCACGCGTGTTCCAACCTACCCAGCTGATAGCAGGAATCCACGCTCTCCCTCACAGGGAGGCCATTGGCCCAGTACAGCTCCCCAACGATCGCTTTGACTTCCGCAGGAGAAAAAGCGGGTGTCCAGACAAACCCGGAGTGCTCGAAGAGGGAGAGGGGCCAGACGGTGCATCCGATGCTCTCGCAGCCAGCCGTCAAGTCGGTTACGACTCTCGTCGTCACTCGGCTTCCAAAGTTGTAGCCCTCCGACTCGCCTAGGTCGAGACCGTAGGCGTGGATCCCCACGACGCGGTGGTTAGTGCCCAGGACCGCGGAGCCGCTTGAGCCCTGCGTCGCGTCGATGTCGTAGAGCAGGTTGGAGTCCTGCACCGCTACGAGCCCGTCGGCGAATTGCCCCCAGAGGCTACCGTCGGGCTTTACGTCACCGTGGTATCCCACGATCGCCACCTCGAAGCCGGGGGCTATGAGTTCGGCGTCCTCGAGTACGGGAAGTGGGAGCCACCCGACGCGCTGCCCGAGGCTGTAGTCGGGCAGCGCCACCACGCCCCAGTCGCGAAGCGCGGGCTGCTCCTCGTCGATCCATGCGGCGGGAACCCAGAAACCGCTCGCCCACTCGGACCCGAAGGGCTCTTCCCGTCCGTTCTTCCCCGGCACGACGCGCACGCGGTCGACCCAGCCGCGCTCACGGTCCCAGAGGCAGTGCGCCGCTGTCAGGACTGCGTCCGGTCCGATGAACGTCCCCGTGCACTGCCCAACCTCAGCGGTGCTGTCGTAGTGCAGTTCGAGGTAGGCGATCGCCCGCCACGGGAACGCGGTCGTGTCGGTGATGCGCACGCGGTCGTCCTCCCCAACCACCGCGTGCGCGGACACCAGCGAGCCTTCGTCGCTCTCTGGAGTGGCCTCATCCGAACAGGCCACCGCCCCTAGGGCAACTATCGTCGCCGACGCCAACGCCAACAGCCTCACGTGCCGCACCCCCTCAAGCCTCGAGCCGCCCAGCGGGTGGCAAGGGTCGATGTGCTCCTGGGACGATGCCTGCTGACGCGCCACTCCTCGGCGAAGGCGGACGCTGAGGTGTTGGGCGTGGTAGGCATGGTGTCTTGAAAGCTCTTCGGATCATGCACATGTTCCGTCGGGAAGCAGCAACTGCATCCGCCACAGGTTAGTCTCTGCGCCTCCGCCGCGGTCCTGTGGTGACGCTGGTGGCGACCGACTCCGACCAGGACACGCGCCGCGCCGTGCGCGCGCTGGGGGAGCCCTCGGGCTTCCACCACAGCGCGGTCGCCCCGCTGGGCGCGTGTCCTGCCGAACTAGGCGATCACCGCGCGGGGCAGGGCGCGGCCGGGCTGGCCGCGCTCGAGGAAGTGCCAGAGCATGTGGCGGGAGACACCGAACGCCTCAGCCGTCCGCGCGTGGCCGTGGCGCTCGATGTGTGGCAGGAGTGGCTTACTCGCCACCGCTTGAGGGGTCATCCGCACTTCCCTACAGGACCTGCCACCTGACACCAGTGCTTGGTTCCCTGGAAGGGCATCGTGCAGGTCGAACGGCCCATTTTGCCCGTAGCAGACGTGTACAGGGATTCAGGGGGTGTCTGCAAATTGCATGTCCGGTCCTGAGCCCATGAAATCAGGCGTTTCCGGGGGCACGCGCCTGCAGTCGCCAAGATTTCTGCCGTCGTGCCCGTTCCGGTCGCAAGATGCAAGAAGAGTGCATTTTGTATGCCGCGAAACGGCGTCGTGGGGCGCGGTCCGGCGGCCAACTCTGACTGGTCAGGAGACCTCGGATGGGCAGTCAGAAGGGGTAGTGGGGGCTGAGGCGGTGGGTGCGCGGTTCGTGGTCTTCGCCCTGCTGCTGGGAGTCTCAAGCGGGCGCGGCGTTGCTCAAGGGCTGCAGAGCCACGGCACACCCGCCTGACCGGACGAGCCTCCGGGTTTCTGTCCGGCGGCTGGGAACGGACGTCACACGCGGTGCGGTCTTGTGTTTCCTGAGACACCCCGGAAAAGCTCCCCAAGGACCGCGGCAGGAAGCGGAGACGAAGCGTTGACCGAGCACGGGTCGGTCGTGCCGCCGGCCCCAGGGTATGCACTTTGTTAGGGCCATGGCATGTCATGGGCGTGTACAGGGAAAAGAAGGAGATTGCAGAAAGGCAAACGAGGCGAGAAACCCAGTCGATACAGGGGAAAACGGCCCCTACCGGCCGTAGACAGTAAGCGATTTGGTTCCGGGGCTCCTTCCACGCGGAATCAGCAAAATGCCTAGACGAAATTGACAAAAGGCAATCGGAAAGGCCGACCTGAGAAGGCCAGAATCCCTGCCGGAACCCGCGAGAGAAACCAGCCCGTCGGCGGTCAGGCGGACCTCCACGCCGAGGGGACCAAGAGCCCGGAGCACCTGCGCCACGAGCGGCTGGTGGCAATACTGCGTGACGTAGATGAAGACAGGGGCAAGGTGAAGGCGGCGGAGGCGCTGGGCGTCAGCTTCCGCACGCTGGGGCGGGCCGTTGAGTCGGGCCGGCTCACGGGGCGCATGGCCGACGCGCTGGGAGCGGCACCTGCGGGAGGTCGAAGCCTCGGCTAAGGCGCCCGTGAGACAGAAGCGGGCGGATGACCTGGAAGGGCGTGTGGAGCAGCTGGAGGCTGACATGGCCGCGCTCCGCGCCCGCGTCTGCGGCGTGTGGCTACATTCGCTGCGTCGCCGCTGCCGGCAACGGCGAGGACCACGGCTACCGCCGCCTAGGGCGATCTGGCCTGCACGTCTCGGTGGTGAGACGCAGACGCAACAACTTCGGCATGTGCACCGGCTACGGGGGCCACCAGACTGGACAAAATCGAGAACCTTCGCTTTGGTCTTCCAACTGGCCTTGGAGGAGCGCCACCTGAGTGAGCCTGAAGGGCGGCAATGTGAGTGACCTGGAAGATTGGACCGAAGGCGGGTTAGCTACTCCTCGGCTCGCTGAAGTGCAACAGCGTGGTTGTCACCGTGGGCCGCCAGTCCGTCGACGACTCGCTGAATCACCATGCGCTGCTCAGAGTCTAGGCCGCCTGCCCTCTGTAGATCCCCAAGCCAACGGGGAAGGTTCCAGCACTGTCCGGCTAGGCCCTTGGCAGCGCCGTCGACCAGGTCGTTGACCCAACCAAGACCAACCGAAGCTTGCAACTCTGGGTCGGCAGTTCGTAACAGATCGATGGCTGCGTCGACGCATCGGGGCACTCCGCGCGCAAGAGGGATCCAGCGAATTACTAGATCGGACAACTGGGCAGGGTCAATCCAGTTTGCATTGGCGGCTTCGATGACTGCGTCCGTGTCAGCACGCCCCAGTCTTGTGACGGGACGCGGGATCATACTCGCGAGAGCGGTCTCGAATTCGAAACGGTCGTCCTGCGGGTCGCCCAGAGAGTCGATGCCATCAAGCGCGGTTGCCATCACAAGAGGCCAAACGGTCGGGAGGGAAGCCCGCAATTCCGCGTTGTATGTTGCTGCTTCCAGGAGGTCGTGTAACAGCTGGCTGAGGGCGGCCGGGTGGCCCGCAAACGCTTCTAGGCATCGAATCAAGGGGGCGGATTCTCCCCGGGCGGCATAGGAGAGCAGCGCCTTGGCCGGGTAGAAGTGATGATCGTGCAGGCTGTCAAGGTAGCGCTTTTCGACCCAGAGGATCGCTCCGCGGGCGTACGTGTCGAGGAGTTGGTCGAACAGGTCGCGGGCCGCGTCGCGAACGCAGCACTCGCTGGCGGCCGCATCGCCCGCCGCGACAATCGGGGCAACGATACGAGTGATCATCAAGTCGTCAGTGGCGACACGGGCAAGTTCCTCCGGCAGCGGCCCGGTCATAACCAGTGGCTCGCGCTGTCCGTCACCGCCAGCAGGGCCGAGGCGGCAGTCGCGTGCGCTGTCAGCAGCAGCGCGCAGTGCGACTTGGTGGATGCAAATTCCGTCGCCGGGGGTCGGCAGGCAGGCGGCATCCCACACTGGGCCCAAGGCTGTCGCGGTGATCCTCCGCACCTCGTCGAATAGGCTGGTCATGCTGGCGAACAGAGCCTCCTCGGTCCGCTCGTGGGAAGGGGCTCCGGGCTCGGACTTTGCTGACAGCACTAGCAGCGCTGGCAGTGCAGCAGCGGCGGACCGGTCCGCCCCCATCGGGTCCATGGTCTGCTCAGAGGCGAAACTGCCGACTTCGGGGCTCATGGCGCACGCAGTAAGTGTGTCTGCAGACCAGCGGAGTTCACTCTCATCGAGCGTGACCCTCTTGCACTGGTAGGCCACGAGGGCAGAGGAGGCCACCGCTGCCGCTGTCGCAATGGGGTCGGGTCCGTGCTCTAGCGCCTCCTCAGCAAGAGTTCGCGCCAGCGCAAGATCATCGTGGATAGTCTCGCTGGTGACGTTGCGGTCTTCCACCTCCGTATAGGCAGCGAGCAGGCGGTACGCCTCGCTGATTCGGGTGAGATCGGCAACACGGGGTTGCACGACCCCGGCAAGGTCGCCGGGCAGTTCGTACTCGAAGACGAAACTGCCGTCCGCGACTTCGCGACGCTTGTAGTTGCTGGCATCCAATGTCGCAGCCCAGCCAGCAACGGTAATCAGTTCGTCCACCTCGTGGTCGCGCGTGTCGTCGTCCTCATCCAGCCCAGGCACCGCGGCACGAGCGTGCCACATGAGCGTACGGCCACACTCCCGCAGCGCTGCTACTCGATCCTCGTCGCCGTTCGTGGCCGCGCGCGACACCAAGCAAGCGGCCGCATCGTAGAAGCTGAGGCGGCGAAACTCGGTCCCATGGGTGTCCGGAGCATCAGTGCCTTGAATGTGGATGCCGCCTTCCGCCGCGAGGCGGGCAGACTCCAAGCACCACACCTCGGGGCGCGACAGCCAGATGTCGAGTTCGTCCGTAACGAGGTCGAGGTGCCGGAGGAGAGTACCCACAACAAGCCCTGGAACCGCGAGATTGTGGCACTCCTCAAGCAGCAGTCCTACGACCTGACTCAGCGCAATCCCGTTGTCGAGCAGTTGGTCCGCGAGCCGCTCGACCGCAAGCAGCGCGCTGACGCAGGGCTCCGGCCCGACACCGGATCCTCGATACCATCGCCACACATGGGGATCGCCGATGCACTGCCGCGCTCCAATCCCCGGCAAGTCGAGTTCGCACCCCGGGACATTGTCGATCTCCGGCTCCGTCTGGCCGCTCAACTCGGCTAGCTTTTCGGCGCGAACCCGGGCTCCGTGATCGAGAATCCGATTGATCGTGCGCGAGCCCAAGCGTGGATCGCTTGCGAGGAGCTTCCAGAAGGGGCCGTAGCCCCAGCTCGCCATGGGACTGGCCAGGCTCGCTCTAGTGCGGTCGTGGTTCCGCACACCGTCGTCGAACGTGGAGTAACCACGCTCCCACTCGTCGTCCCTCGGGAGTTCGATGTAGTACGCCTCGGTGAGTTCAGCGAGAAGATCGGCACTGCGCTGGACCAAAGCACGGGACGCCATCAATGACTCGACCGCTGGTGTAAGAGACCCGGGGGCTGTCGGCGCGAGATCTCGGAGATGTTGTTCAGCACGATCATCGAGGTCGGGACCGAGCAGGGCCAGCGCCTCGACGACGAACTGGTCTCGCGGATGGCTGGAGTGCTCGAGGAGCGTGTCACGGAGGCGTGCACGGAGCGGGTCAGATCCGGCGTCGGCCCTGACCAGACCGCGGAGCCACGCGAGAAAGAGTTCGGATGCCTTCTCGGTGAGGGCGTTCGGGGCATGATCTCGCACTTCAGCCCAGTGGTCGCAGAGCAGTTTCGCCAGCGGGGTGAGATACGCGGGTTGGCCGAGACCGAAGTCCACGTACCGCTGGAGTGCGAGACGGACCAGAGTGGCTAGCTCCTCGTATGCACCGGATGAGACCGCGGGCCATGCACGATCAAGCGCATCCCCCAGGGGGAGCATCGCCTCCAGTGGCAGCTCGGCCCACCGCTCACCGTGCTCTGCCGCCATCTGCTGGTACTGAGCCTGCTGCTCCCGAAGCACCTGTTCATTGCGCTCGCCGGATGCCGCCAATGCAGCCTGACACGCAAGTCGAGCCGCGCGTATTGCCCAGCGCGGCGCCCCGGCTGACACCAGTGGTCCGTACCCCTCAGTAAGCAGCAACCGCGCCAACGCGAAGTCGCGGACGAGGTCACTCGCGAACTCGTCACCCTCGCTCCACGCCACCGTTGGGCCAGCCGATAGGAGGAGGCCGTCGGAACGAAGTGATGGCAGCGCTCGCGCTGCCAAGCCAGGGGAAGGCGCACCCGATTTAAGGATCCCCCGAGCGAGCGCAACGAGCGCCTGTTCCCGTTCGTCAGGGCTGACGTCTTGGGCAGCTGGGGATTCGTTCAAGCGGACAAGCCCTGACCACACCGCCGCGAAGACATCCGCCTCCGACAGCGCCCGGTCCGCGAGGTTGCGGCTTGCATCAGCACGAAGCAGGAGAGCGACCAACCCGGGTTGGGCGAGCACCCAGGTACTCCGCTGGTCCTGGCCAAGGTGTTTGAGCGCTGGGAAGGCGTTGCCGACCTCTTCGACCTCTGCGGCGGTAAGTCCTTCAACGACATGTACAACGGGCTCGACTTCTGTGGACGACACCACGCTCGATGCGTGCCGAAGCGTATCCGTAACCGCACGTTCTCCATCCACTCGCGTGACAGCGGCGACGCCAAGGCCAGCCTTCAGAGCAGCAATCGCGACGTCGCCGAGCAGATCCTGACGGCCCTCAAGTGCAGCCTCCGCACCATCCACAACAAGGAGTCTCACCTGATCAACCTCAGTGCCAGCGAGTACCTCCCTAAGTGGTGCACGTAGGAAGTACTCAAGCTCAACAGTCGTCTTCGGCAGGTCCCGCAGACTGACCGTGGTGATGGCGGCGCCGGCGTCCCTCGCGTCTTCGACGGCGCGCAGGGTGAGCGCGGACTTGCCAACGTCAGGCTCGCCGGAAACGACGAGCGTCGAAGGTGTCTCGATGCTGCTCGCCCCGACCGACTTGAGGGCCTCGCCAAGGTCCGCCCGGGCTGACGCACGCTTCAACTCCAGCGATGGTCGGGACCGATCAGTCAGGCTTGCACCTGTCCGGTGACGGAGCCGCTCAGCAAGGGAGTCAAGCGTCTGCCAAGCTTCTGGATGGCGCGACGAGCGTTTGAGGTCGGCAGAGCCAACGAGGTCGCGCCGGAGCATTGCCTCATCCACATCCGCTCCAGCCGGGTCGTACCTGCCAACCAACCGGTTGATCGCGTCAAGCAGTCGGCTGGCTTCGTCCGGTGTCCCCCCTCTCGTCACGGACCGCAGGCTCCCGGCTAGTGAGTTCAAGTCCGATTCGTCAGGTGACTCAAGCCTGACCTGCCGAACCCGGAGCGAGGATAGGAACCGCCACGTCAATTCACCTGCCGCAACGCTGCCAGTGTCAACGCGCTGCATCGCCTTCTTGACGACACAATCGAGTTGGTCAAGCCGATCGCGCACCTCGCGGCCCCTGTTTGCAACGGCCCCTCGAAAGGTGCTGTCACTGGGATTCGCGCGAGCCACGGCCGAGAGATCAGCTAGCTCCTGCACCTGTTTGCTGGGGACACTGGATAGCCCGAGGCGCCACTGCCCCGACCGAATGTCGGCCCAGTGGTCTGTGATATCCCTCAGGTAGGACGCGACGAGCTTCACGAACCGGTCGTTGCTCGCCACCAACTCCGGATTGCGCCGAACTGCGACCGCTGCCAACCGCTCTACGCCATCATCGCCCCGGCCTCCAATAAGTAGGTCATCGACCGCGCTCTCGGCGCGCGCTTGGAACTTAACCCGGACTACCGTGGCGTCGTTGTCGAGTTCAGGGACTGGATCGCCAGTTAGCAGATGCCCGAGGATCAGCGCGCCGTAGCGTTGCTCAAGCACTACACCGCCACCACCCGTCGAGTACGTGGACGCTGGTGTTTTCGAAGGCATTTCTGAGTGCGACGGTTCTTGGCTGGTCATCGCTGCGGATACGCAGGAAAGATCATAGCGAACTCCGCGATCCTCCGTTAGAGAAATTCGATGGCGGACTGGCGCAGGCTCACTTCCTAGGCCTCATACGTGAGGAGGTGGCGTGCCGGTGTCGAGGTTCCGCTCTGGGTCCCTTCTCCGGGCGGCCATCAAGGCGTTGGGACCACTCCAGTCGGTGGCATGGAGGCCGCCCGGATAGGGCTAGAACGCCCGTGCGCAATCTCTTTGCGCGACGTCCACCTGCGAGGTCCCCCGAGATTGCTGGACGGTGCCCCGCGCTCCCGCTACAGTCAGCGCGCTTCCAAACGGTCATACCGAGAGGTGTGCCTGTGCTTTGGGTGGGTTCATGCCCCCCGCAGTACACCCTTGGCGACCGTTTGGAAGCGATCACCACCCGTGGCCGCGGGGGGCTCCCTGTGCGGCCCGGTCAGGGGACCGCATGAGGAAATGGATCGCCGGAGCTTTGGTCGCCAGCCTGGCCATCTCGGCCGTCTTGGGCGTGGCTACCGCTCAGGAGGAGCCGCCCGATCCGCCCCCCGATCCCGAGCCCGTCACCGCTAACGTCGAGGTGCGCGTCTGGCAGGACGTGAACGACGCGCGGAGCATTTACATCAGCGCCCGTCCCGAGAACGGCTCGTGGGCCGCGCTCGGGACGATCCCGCTTCCGCTCGATGACGGCCACAGCAGCAGCGGGCGCTTCCGCTACGGTGACATCGCCGTCGACGTACCAGTCGGCGCCGCCACGGCCACGGTTGAGGTGAGGGTCTGGCAGGATGTGAACGCCGCGCGGAGCGTATACATCAGCGCTCGTCCGGAGGACGGCTCGTGGCGCACGCTGGGGACCATTCCCCTGCCGCTCGACGACGGCCACAGTAGCAGCGGGCGCTTTCGCTACGGCGACATCACCGTCGCCGTGACACTGGGCACCCTCTCCACGCCTACTCCCACGCCCACTCCGACACCTACGCCAACGCCTTGGGTCGACCCGCGTCCGGACAACACATACACACTGCGCGAGCTGGCGGCCATGCCCGCGCCCGCCGCTCCCCAGCCGCCGTACAAGCCTGATCCCCTGATGACCGTGAACGCCGTCTCTGGCAGTAGGTTAAGAGGAAACGTTGGGCTAATTGATGATCCAATTGATAACCAGAGATTTATCATCAACTTCATCTATACGATACGAGGCAGAGAATACCCCATTGAGTGTAGGGATATTCCTCATCTTTACGGCAACGGATTTAGCTGCGACTGGACATCCCAGGCACCCTTCAACAGTAGTGGTACAGGAAGGATAGACATTAACCGAGTCAATCACCACGACTTAGAGTCGGACGGAGCATACCTTGATGGTAAGCTTCTCACGTGTATAGAAAGGACAAGTCCAAGCGACGTTCGGAGTTCTGTGGTTTACCGTACGTGGGTCTGCTACGACGCTGCTACGTACAACGCATGGGAGGGAGCACGGGAGCGGGCTCTGGCAGTCCCTGACGATCCGCTGGAACGCTACCAGCGCGCGCAGGGCGATGCGCCCCTGTGGCGTCGCTCCCTGGCGTACGACGCAGCCGAAGATGCAGCGAATCAAGATCCTCGTCCAGCGGCAATCGCTTGGCAATACGCAGAGGGAATTGGCGACTACACCACAAGCGCATTCGAAGTAAGGCCGTATGTGAAACACTGGGCCTCGCCGGCTCCGGCGAGCGCCGCGGTCACGCTGGTGTGCGTCCCGAATGATCCAGAACCCGGCGGCTACCTTGCCGTTACCGCCCAGGATCTCATTGTGTTCCGCCTCTGGGATGAGGAATTCACTGCGCGAGCCTCCTTCTGGTGCGAGTTCGAGATCGAGACCGCCGGTGAGTGGAGCCTGGAGGTGGCAATCGAGGTCCAGTAGCAGAGGCCAGAGGAACGATGTCCCAAGGGCAGCGAGCGGGACACCGTAAGAGAGCCTGAGGGCAGCACCTTCTCCCTGAGGAGAAACTGAAGTGAGCGAGTCGACACCTCTGCGTGGAGTGCCTTTCTATGATCGCGCCACGTTGGTCACGAGGTTGTAGAGGAACCAACCATCACCATCCCCTACGACGAAGGACTCGGGTTTCGCACGCGCCAGATCTCGCATGATGCCGAGGCCGTTGTCGTGGGGCTCGAAGGAGACGATCTTGTCGTAGCGGACACGGAATCGTTCGTGGCCGCCGTGGAAGTAGATGTGCTTCGTGGTAACCGCCAAGATCCCGGAGTCGGCCATCACAGTCTCAGTCACATCGACCGGGTGGCCCTGGAAGGCACTCTGCCGCAGATATATTCCCTTCGCCACACGGACACTCACGCCCGTTGAGCCACCGCGAAGCGTCCTCTGGGTTCGCATCTGGTAGTAGTCAGCGCTTCCGAAAATCCAAACGGGTTTCTCCGAATTCTGAAAGTTGAACGGAAGAACGGAGAGAGGCGAACCCTCGGCAGCACGAAACTGAAACTCGGGGACAGTCCCTTCGCAGACTTGTCGAATGACTTCTGCCTTTGCCAGCCGGGTGAGGGCGGCCATGAGGTCTGGGGTGCTCGGCCCACCGTCAACCTCGACGACAAGCTGACCTCGCTCCTCGCGGAGGTTGAGCAAGGTAGCGAAGTGGTCCAAGTACCGCTCGAAGGCCTCTCTCTCTTCCTCGGTCAGTAGCTCATCCTCAAGCGCCCTGTCGACCGCCATCACAAAGGCGTCGATGCCGAGTTGGCGTTGCTCGTCCAAAGGAATGGTCGATGCAGACAATTCACTCGTGACTTCAGTCAGCATCTTGCCTTGCCGGGCGGCCTCGCTAGTGCCGGCTGCCATGACTGCGTCTTCGAGGAGACGCAAGACGAGGACGGCCTCAAGGTATTCGCGAGAGGCCGTGATTGCGTCGGCCGAAAGTGCCTCCCGCAGTTCAGCCTGCTCGAAGAATTTCAGTAAACTTGCTCTCTCTTCGCGAGTAGGTATCCGATCACCGAGAGTGTCCGGAAGCAGTGTCCATGCTTCGCCCAAGATGGACGGGATGCTGCTCTCGTCCACGGCTATTTCGATCTCGCCAACCCGATAGCCAGCACCCATCGACACTAGTTCCCGGCGAAGTGCCCCGACGTCAACATTGGGTTCCAGCGCAGCCTCTGCCGCCCTGTCCACCATTGCCCCCCATGCCTCCTTGGCGGCGCTCTCGCACGACCCGTGCAGGCTGCGGAGAAAACCTGCGTCTTCGCTGCAGATTCGACACTTACCCACCGTTAAACTCACCCGCTGTGGTCCGCTCCGTGGAGACCTCCTCCAAGGGGGTTGTGCGGGGGGCGACCTCGACGCCGGAGCGGACCCAGCAGGCGCGACCGTTGCGGACCTCGGCGGGCTCCCGGCCCTCGAGCAGGTTGCGGGCCATGTGCAGCATCATACGGCGGAACTCGATGATGGCGACCGTCGGTCGTGCCGACGTGCTCCTTCGTGCGGTCGCAGATGAGGCCCTGGCTGTCCTGGACGACGCCCTGTCTGCTTGATGGTCACGGCGAGAACCGCTCCTGACGCTCGGCTTCTCGGCGCTCCAGGTCGTTGGTGAAGCGATGGGAAATGCCCCGGGCGCAGAGCGTATGTACGCTGGATGGTGGATGCCGGAGAGAAGCCGTGGAAGCGATACTGGCCGACGCCATCGGCGATTACCTGCACGCGCACATCGAGCGCCACGGCCGTACGCGCACGGCCGCGGCCTTTGGCGTTTCGCGCCACACGCTCTGGCGCTTCCTCGAGCGCGGCCAGCCCGGCCGCGCCCTGCCCCGCGCCGTCATGGCGCGAGCCGGCGACACGCCCCGGAAGCTCGCCGCCGCGACGCGCGCCCTCAGCGGCGAGGCGCGCCCGGCGCCCTTTGAGCGCGCCCGCCCGCCGCGCCTGACGCACGCCCTGTCGGAGACGCTGCTGCTCGTCTGCGAGACGCCCTTCGCGAGCGTGGAGGACCTCGCGCGGCTCAAGCACGTGCCCGCCTCCACGCTGCGCGAGCGCCTGGCGAAGCTGCGCGGGCTGGGCCTCGCCGAGGCACATCCGCACCGCCTCGCGATGCTGAGCGACCGTCCCCTGCGGCGCTACGTCCCCACCCCGGCGGGCATCGCGGCCCTCGACGACGACGTGCTGCGCCGCCACCCCGTCTCCCGGCAGTGGTTGCGGCTGCTGGCCGAGCGCCTCGACGGCGTGGCGCTCGTCTACGAGCTGGCGGCGCTGATCGCCGACGCCGACCCCGAGCAGGACCCCGTGCGCGTCGAGCACTGCCGCCGGGGGCCGTACGACGCGCTCATCACGCTCTCCGGGGGCCGCACGCTGGGCGTCGTGCGGCAGGGACCGCTCCTGAGCGCCGCGAGCCTGCGCTACCGCATCCGCACTATCGAGCGGATGGGCGTGCAGGAGCTTCCCCACGTCACGCTGATCGCGACCGATTCCGACCAGGACACGCGGCGCGCCGTGCGCGCGCTGCGGGAGCCCTCGGGCTTCCACCACAGCGCGGTCGCCACGCTGGGCGCCGTGATCGGCCGCGGGGCGCGGGCGCGCGTCTGGCAACCGGCGCGCTATGGTCGCGGGAACGCGCCGGTCGTCGCGCCCGACACGAGCCTGGCG
>Ga0209022_1001861_pt1 | contig 19754 bp, 10 predicted proteins | sample PinacodermPK_FD_187300 | JGI IMG/M metagenome (GOLD analysis project Ga0209022, IMG submission 187300) | Host-associated microbial community of the marine sponge Aplysina aerophoba from Gulf of Piran - sponge pinacoderm, lysed by proteinase... | ecosystem: Host-associated > Porifera > Sponge >...
ACCCGCTTCCGCCGCCCCCGTCGCTACCACCCGGCGAGCTGTCCAACGGGGCGGCGCGGCTGGTGGACGCGGCGGTCCCCTGGGAGCTCGAGGCGGCCGCGCGAGAGGCGGTCGAGGTGGTGCTGGACTCGGCGTGAGCGGTGGCGGGACTCAGCGGGAGCGGTCGCTGGAATCGGCGGGAGCGGTCGCGGGAATCGGCGGGAGCTGTGGCGGGACTCAGCGGGAGCGGTGGCTGGAATCGGCCTGTCCGCTGGACCCGGTCTCACCGATCGGCCCGCCGTGTCGCCCCGACGTTTCCGCGGCAAAACCAGGGACGCCGCCATGTCCGGTTGGGACACTTGTGGAGTCGGAGTCAGCGATCCAGCGGAAAGACGACCCTGCTCGTCCGGCAACACGAATCGAATTTGCCCGGCTCAGGCCTGATCCTTCCAACTTCGTGGCCGACCCCCGTCGCGCCAACGGGCTCGCGCATCCCGCAGGTTCAGCACAACCGACAGCGCCAGCGCCGCCAACGCCGACCCGATCACCAGACCGTCCACCAACGCCGCGCTCCAGTCGAGGCCCGTCACCAGGTCCAGATAGTACTTCAACCAGGACGCGGGCAGTCCGGTCTCCCCCAGAGCCCGCTTGACATCCCAGTGCCAGTCGGTCAACGGGCAGTATCCCCAGCCGTACTTCAAGCCGAGGCCGAACCACGACAGCAGCGTCGCACTGATGGCGATCAGGTGGAGCCGCCGAGTCCTTCGCCATGCCCACCCCAGCATGTTGAAGCCCACAAGCAGCGTGTGGACGACGACGAACAGGACGTCGAGCATCCTGTAGATCGCCAGGTCGGTCACTGGTGGTCCGCTCCTTCGGCCAACGTATGGTTCCTCGATCCAATCACCCGCCAGGAACAACCCTAACGTAACGTCAGGGTTGTGGCCCGCGACCCCCCGGCAGCTACCCGTGCCCCCCGCCGGCTGCCCGCGACACCCGGCGCTGCCCGCGACCCCCCGGGCAGCTGCGGCCACCCGGGTGCAGGTCGCGCGCAACCGACACGACAACGCATATTAGCCAGCGCCCCTGTACACGCGATCCTGCGCGCGTACGCCACGCCACCGGGCGCGCGACAAGGCATCAGCGACAACACGCACCCTGCGGAAAAGGACTTGCTCGATGAAGTGGACCATCACGACACGCCACCCGGCGCCCTCCCCGAGCACCTTCCTCGGCACCGCCACCATCCTGGCCGCCCTCGTCGCGGCCCCGTTCCCGATTCTCGCTCAGGATTCGGACGAGGACGAAGACCTCCCCCTCGCCGCCGACCGCACGATCCCGATTGACATGACCGAGGGCTCCTGGATCTCGCTGGACGTTAGCCCCGACGGCACGACCATCGTCTTCGACCACCTGGGTAATCTCTTCACGGTGCCGATCACCGGCGGCGACGCCACGCAGCTCACGTCCGGCATGGCCTTCGACGCCCAACCCCGCTTTTCGCCCGACGGGACCCGGATCGTCTTCACCTCCGACCGCAGCGGCGGCCAGAACGTCTGGGTCATGTCCCTGGACGGCTCCGACACCACGCAAATCACCACAGGTGCCACCAATCGTTCCGAGTCGCCCGACTGGGCGCCAGACGGGAACTACATCGTCTCGTCCAAGGGCGGGTTCCGCGGCGGCGGCCTGCCCAAGCTGTGGCTCCACCACGTCGACGGCGGATCGGGCGTGCAGCTGGTCAGCGAGCCCGAGAATCTCAAGACCCTCGGCGCGGCATTCGATCCCACCGGCCGCTACATCTGGCACGCCCGCCGCACGGGTGACTGGACCTACAACGCCCAGCTTCCCCAATACCAGCTCGCCGTCTACGACCGGGAAACCGGCGAGACGTACAACCGCACTTCGCGGTACGGCTCCGGCGTGCGGCCCACCCTGTCCCCCGACGGCCGCTGGCTGGTCTACGGGACCCGTCACGACGACCGCACGGGCCTCCTCATTCGTGACCTCGAATCGGGCGACGAGCGCTGGCTCGCCTTCCCGGTTCAGCACGACGACCAGGAGTCGCGCGCAACCCTCGACGTGTTGCCCGGCATGTCCTTCACCCCCGACTCGCGCCACCTCGTCGCCAGTTACGGCGGCAGGATCTGGAAGCTGGATCTTCAGGGCGGTGCGGAGGAAATTCCCTTCCGCGTCTCCTACGACCTGGCTCTTGGCCCGGTCGTTGACTTCGACTACCCGATCGAGGACACGCCGACCTTTACGGTCCGGCAGATCCGCGACGCGGTCCCGTCGCCCGACGGATCGAGGATCGCGTTCACGGCGCTGGACCGCCTGTGGGTAGCGGGGGCGGACGGATCCGACCCGCGCCGGCTTACCGGTGCGGACATGTCCGAGCACTTCCCGGCGTGGTCCCCAACGGGCGACTGGATCGCCTACTCCACGTGGGACGGCGAGGGGGGCCACCTGAACAAGACGCGCGCCGACGGCGGCGGGTCGCCGGTGCAGCTGACCGCAATGGCAGCCGTCTACGTGACCCCGACATGGTCACCCGCGGGCGACCGCATCGTGGCGCTCCGGAGCTATGCGCGCGACTTCGTCGAATCGGCCGCCGGGTTCGGCGCCGGCGCCCCCTCCCCGGCAGAGATCGTGTGGGTGGCCGATGGCGACGGACCGGGCACCGCGACGGTCATCGCGCCGGTGGACGGACGCCGTGGGCCTCACTTCGCGGCAGGAGCCGGGGCCGCCGGCGGCCCGACGGGCGACCGCATCTACCTGCACAAGGGACCGGACATCCTGGCCTCGATCCGCTGGGACGGCACGGACGAACGCGAGCATGTGCGGGTGCGGGGTTCCACGCCGCCGGGCACCCAGAACGCGCTGAGCCCTTCCGTGCTGCGCATGGCTCCGGCGGGCGACCAGGTGATGGCCCTCATCGAGAGTCAGATCTACACGACCACCGTGCCCATGGTCGGCGGCCAAACTCCGCTCATCAACGTGGGCAACCCCGACAACGCTGCGGTGCCCGCCCGGCGCCTGACCGAGATGGGCGGCGAGTTCCCGGCCTGGGCCGCGAGCGGACGCGCCGTGCACTGGTCGCTGGGGCGCGCATTCTTCACCTACGACCTGGACGAGGCGGATGCCTTCGAGGAGGCCCGCGAGGCAGAGGAGCGCGAGGACGCCGAGGAGGCCGGTGACGAAGAGGACGAGGAGGACGAGGAGGAAGCGGACGAGGACGACGAGGACGACAACTATCAGCCCGACGAAGTCTGGATCGACATCCAGGCAGAGCGGGACATCCCCAGCGGGATCGCGCTCCTGAGCGGCGCGCGCGTCGTCACCGTGGCGGACGCCGGGGTGATCGAGCGTGCGGACATTCTGGTCCGGAACAACCGCATCGCCGCCGTGGGGCCCGCCGGCTCGCTCGACGTGCCCGGCGACGCACGCGTCTTCGACGTGTCCGGAAAGACCATCGTCCCCGGCTTCGTCGACACGCACGCCCACATGCGGCCCGCGCGCAACCTGCACCGCTCCGACGTCTGGCCGTACCTGGCGAACCTGGCGTACGGCGTCACCACCACGCGCGACCCCCAGACCGGTACCACCGACGTGCTCGCCTATTCGGACCGCGTGCGCACCGGCGAGCTGGTCGGGCCGCGCGTCTATTCCACCGGCCCCGGCGTCTTCTGGCAGCATATGATCGACTCGGAGGAGAAGGCGCGGGACATCCTCTCCAGGTATTCCAGCTACTTCGACACCAAGACGATCAAGATGTACGTCGCCGGGAACCGGCAGTCGCGCCAGTGGATCATCATGGCGGCGCGCGAACTGGGGCTGATGCCGACGACCGAGGGGTCGCTCAACATCCGCCAGAACCTGAACGAGACGATCGACGGGTATCCGGGGCTGGAGCACTCGATCCCGATCTATCCGGTCTACGACGACTATGTGCAGCTCTTCAAGGCCCAGGGCAGGACCTACTCGCCCACGCTGCTCGTGTCCTACGGTGGACCGTGGGCCGAAAACTACTTCTACAGCCGCGAAAACCCCCACGACGACGCCAAGTTGCGACGATTCGTGCCGCACTCGGTGGTGGACGGGGCGACCCGGCGCCGGGCCCAGTGGTTCCGCGACGAGGAGCATGTCTTCGCCGACCACGCGCGCTTCGTGAAGGACCTGGTGGAAGCGGGGGGCAAGGCGGGGGTCGGGAGTCACGGACAGCTTCAGGGACTGGGCTACCACTGGGAGCTGTGGGCGATGCAGGCCGGGGGCATGGACGAGCACGACGCCTTGCGCGTGGCCACGATCCTCGGGGCCGAAGCGATCGGGCTTGATCAGGACCTGGGGACGGTCGAAGTGGGCAAACTGGCGGACCTGGTGGTCCTTGACGCGAACCCGCTGGACGACATCCGCAACACCAACCGCATTCACATGGTGATGATGAACGGCCGTCTCTACGACGCGGAAACGCTCGCCGAGCAATACCCCGGCAACCGCGAGATCGGACCACTGTGGTGGTGGGACGACGAGCCGGGCGGAGTGCCGGGGGTGGAGGGCAACTGACATGTGCATGATCTGCCGCGAGGGCGCGTGGACGCGGCGTACGTTCCTTTCCGGCTCCGCGGCGGCCGCCGCGGGATTCGCGCTGTCACCCGGGCTGGTCGCCGGGCTGGCCGGCGGCCCGCGCTCGCTTCGGCAGTCAGCCGATCGTCCTTTTCTGGAGATGGCCATCGAGGCCTGGAACTGGGTCGACGCTTCGCGGATCGACACGGGGCGCGGCGCCACCTGGCCCGCGGATCCGACCGATCCCGAATCGACCGGGGACACCCTGTACACGCATGGACCCGGGGTCATTCCCTTCGCGCTGGAACTTCACCAGGCCACCGGCGACGAGCAGTACCTGGGCGCGGCGACGGAGGGCTCGGCGCACCTCGCGGCGACCGCCTCAACCGTCCAGGGCGCCGGCCTCTACACCGGCCTGGCGGGCATCGCATTCGTCCTCGCCGAGACCTGGCGAGCGACCGGCAACGACAGGCAGCGGTCCCACGCGGGGCTGGCCACGCAGCTGCTCATCGACCGCGCTCGGGCGATCGGCGCCGGCGTCGCGTGGCCACAGGGCTCCGGCGACCAGGCGGTCGAGTCGAACGACATCGTGAGCGGGACCGCCGGAACGGGTCTCGCTCTGCTCCACCTCGACCGGGTGCTCGACCATCCCGGCGCCCTCGAGGCGGCCGAAGCCGCGGGCCGGCGCCTGCTGCAGCGCGCAATCGAGACCGACACCGGTCTGCGCTGGGACATGTGGCCCGGCTACGCCCGAGAGATGCCCAACTTCTCGCACGGGACGGCCGGAATCGCGTACTTCCTGGCCACGCTGCACCGCGCCGCGGGCTCGCGCGAGTTCCTGGACGCGGCGGTGGCGGGTGCACGGTATCTGCAGTCGGTCGCGACGGTCGGGGGCAGCGGCGGGACGACCGTGCCGAATTACCGCCTCTTCCACTCCCGCCCCGGCGGCGAGGACCTCTACTACCTCTCCTGGTGCCACGGCCCGGTCGGCACGAACCGCCTCTTCCATCAGCTCGCCGAGGCGACGGGGGACGACGAGTGGCGCGGATGGGTCGCTCGGGGCGCGCGCGGCGTCATGGAAACCGGCATCCCCGAACATCGCACCCCCGGGTTCTGGGAGAACATCAGCCAGTGCTGCGGTACAGCCGGCGCGGCCGAGCACTTCCTCACCCTCTACCGGACCACCGGCATTGCCGAGTATCGCACCTTCGTGGACCGTTTGAACGACGACCTGGTGGGGCGCAGCACGGTGGAAGGCGGGGGCCGGGCCGAACGACGAGGCCAATCCGGCGGCGATGGCCGAAAGTGGATCCAGGCCGAGCATCGGGTGCAGCCGGAGTTCCTCGTCGCGCAGACCGGCTTCATGCAGGGCGCGGCCGGTGTCGGCAAGTACTTCCTCCACATGGACGCCATGGAGGAGCGGGGCGAGGGACCGCGGGTCGTGCTACCGGATGATCCATGGTGACGCGACAGCTGAAGCGACCGCCGTCACCGATCATGCCGACCCAGCAGCGTTCCCGGATTCTCGAACTGGAAGAGGCCGGGCGATCGCTCGACCCCGATGCGGCCGAGCGCGATCGCCTCATGGCACGGGCGCACGGATACGCCCAGCGCCTCCTCGATGAACTCCGGGAGCGGCCGGCGTACGGTCACGACAAGTCGGCCGTCGCGGAGATCCGGAGACTCCCCGTAGAGCGCGAGCCCCGGCCCATTGAACAGCTGATCCAGCGGTTCGACGAATCCGTCGTGCGGCCCGGACTCCTGCCCTCCCATGCCGGACACCTGGGCTACGTCCCCGGGGGCGGGATCTACGCCTCGTCGCTCGCCGACTACCTCGCCGCCGTAACGAACGAGTACGCCGGGGTCAGCTTCGTGGGGCCGGGATCCGTGGTCATGGAGGACCTGATCCTCGACTGGATGAAGGAGGTCGTCGGATACCCCGCGACCGCCGACGGGAACCTGGCCTCGGGAGGATCCATCGCGAGCCTGATCGCGGTCGTCGCCGCACGCGAAACGGCGGGGCTCCTGGCCCGCGACTATGAGCGCGCCGTCGTGTACGCGTCTCCCCACCTGCACCACTGCGTGCACAAGGCACTCCGCGTTGCCGGTCTGGGCGAGACCGTGCGCCGCGATGTCGCGGTCGACCGGAACCACCGGCTGTCGCCCGACTCGCTCTCCCGGCTCGTCGCGGAAGATCGGGCCCGGGGACTGCGGCCGTGGCTCGTCATGGGATCGGCAGGCACCGCGGACACCGGCGCGATCGATCCGCTGGGACAGATTGCGGACATCGCGGCGCGCGAAGGGCTGTGGTTTCATGTCGACGCCGCGTACGGGGGATTCTTCGCCCTGCTGGACGAGTTCCGGCCGGCGCTGGCAGGCATGGAGCGCGCGCACTCGCTGGTGCTCGACCCGCACAAGGGGATGTTTCTTCCCTACGGTACGGGTGCCGTGCTCGTGCGCAACGGCGAGAAGCTCCAGGACGCGCACGCCTACTACGCCAGCTACCTGCAGGACACGATCGACGCCGAGTGGGGGGGTCGCTCGCCGGCCGCCGTATCGCCCGAGCTGACCAAGCACTTCCGTGCGCTCCGCGTCTGGCTGCCGCTCCTTCTGCACGGCGAGGAGCCGTTTCGGGCCTGTCTGCGAGAGAAGATCGAGCTCGCGAAGTACTTTCACCGCGAGATCGGGGCGCTCGGGTTCGAGGTGGGCCCCGAGCCGGAGCTGACCCTGGTGACATTCCGCTGGTTGCCGGAGTCGGGCAACGTGAACGCGTTCAACCGCGCGCTCGTCGAGGAAACGCACCGCGACGGGCGGGTTTTCATGTCGTCCACGACTGTCGACGGTGAGTTCCTGCTCCGGATGGCCGCGCTCGCGTTCAGGACGCACCTCGACACGATCGACCTGGCGCTCGACGTGCTGCGCGAGAGCGTGGCGAGGTTGGAGGCTCAGCCTGAGCGGTGGCGCTCCGATGCGGTCGCGGAGGGACAGCGACGGTGACGGGGGACGCCGGCCACGCCTCTCCGCGTCAGGACGTACGCTACGAACCCGACGACCGGCCCCCGCTGCCCATAACCGTCGGGCTGGGAGTGCAGTACGCCATGCTCTGCATCGCGAGCATCGTGCTGACCCCGATGATCATGATCACCGTCGCCGGCGGCAGCGACGAGTACCTGTCGTGGGCGGTGTTTGCGGCGCTGGTGATAAGTGGCCTCACCACGGCGATTCAGGCCCGCAAGGTTGGGCGTATCGGGGCCGGGTACATCCTCGTCATGGGAAGCACGAGCGCGTTTCTCGCCGTAAGCGTGACCGCCATCGAGCGAGGCGGGCCGGGCATGCTGGCCACCCTGATCATCGCCGCCGCACTGGTCCAGTTCGTCCTGGCCGCACGGATGGCACTCCTGCGCAAGGTGTTTACGCCGACGGTCGCGGGCACCGTGCTGATTCTCATACCGATCACGCTGACACCACTCATCCTGAGGAAGCTGGGCGAGGTCCCCGTGGACGCCTCCCCGCTGGCCGGGCCGGTTACGGCGGGCGTAACGCTGCTCGTCACCCTTCTCATTCCGCTTCGCTTCTCGGGCGTGATGCGGTTGTGGGCGCCGGCCATAGGGATCGTCGCCGGGTGTCTCGTCGCCGGCCTGGGCTTCGGCATCTACGACCTTACCCCCGTCGCCGAAGCCGCCTGGATCGGCCTGCCGGATCTGGCGTATCCCGGGGTCGACCTCAGCTTCCGGCCCGAGTTCTGGGCCCTGCTGCCCTCGTTCATCATGGTGACGCTCGTGGGCGCGATGGACACGCGGAGCGCATGAGGTCTGAATCCCGGCAGGAAATCCCCTAAAGTCATACAGGACTGCACGATCTGCGTTTCCTGCCGCTGTGCTGGACCTTGCTGGACCGTACCGCGAAAGCGGGAAAACCGAACTAGAATGGCGGGACTCCCGCGCCCGCCCCGCCACTTCGCCGAAGGTCCCGGAAGCCTTCCCTTCCCTCGTCCCCAATAAGCCATGTCGTCCGGGCAGCGATGCGGCCCGCTGGAGCCCCGCGCCGAGGTTCTCTAAGTGTAGAGCAACTCGTCACGCAGCGATAAGGCCGCCACCGGCCTGCCCGTCGCGTCCCACAGTCTCAGAGGCCCGCGGTCCGAGCCGCTGACCCGCGAGTCGTCGCGGTGTTGAACACGGCGGTCTTGCCGAGGGGACGCGACACCCCCTTTCTGAACCTCGGCTTTCGCGCCGCTCCAGCATCTCGATGCGGTCCCGCAGCGAAGCTGAAATGTCCGTCATTGCTCCGGCTTTTTCCGGGAAAGGAGGAATCATCGCCAAACATTCGCCAAATCAGGCCGCGTACTCGCCCACGGATCGTATGGGATAGCGTATAATAAAGGGTTACAGACCGAACCCGTCAAATCCGAGTCCTCTGCCGGCCGAACCGACCGGCAAGACACCTGCGCAAAGGGGTTGACAAGTGACGACATTGGGCTACCACACCGTTAAGAGCCGAGCCGAGCCGAGCCGAGCCGAGCCGAGCCGAGCCGATGATTCGTCTGTGCACCTTGTTCGTCGCCGTGGCATTGGCGAACGGGTGCGGGAACGTCGACGCGCCAACGTCACCTCCGGCGCGCGTCCCGACCGAGGTTGCCGTGAGCCCGGCCACGGTCGAGCTGGACGCATTGGGCGCGACGGTGAAGCTTACTGCAGAGGTGATGGACCAAGACGGGCGGGTGATGGCCGATGCGACGGTGACTTGGGGCTCGGGTGATGGCACGGTGGCGACTGTGGACGCGACGGGGCTGGTGACGGCGGCAGGTAACGGTGAGGCCACGATCACGGCGAGCGCGGGTTCGGCGTCGGGGGCAACGCTCGTTCTGGCTTGGGCGACTTCCTCCGCAGGCGTCTGTGACCGAACCCCGCAGGTGCGCGACGCAATCATGGAGGAGGCCGGAGAATCCGATTGTGCGGCGGTGACATCCGCCGATCTGGCCTCGATCACCAGCTTGCACCTGGCGGGACCGCGCAAGGCGATAACGGCCTCGGACGAATGCCGGGAATCGTATGGGCGCGACATCCCCGCCCACAAGGAGGTAATCGTCCGCTCCCTATGTGGGCTGCCCTCGCAAGTGGCTTCTGACGATCAGACAGCTGCACACTCCTCGGGCGGACCGGAGCTACATGCGCTACGGGATGGCGATTTCGAAGGGCTGTCGGGTCTCTCCCGGCTTGATCTTCAGGACAATTGGCTGATCGAGCTTCCCGAAGACTTGCTCGACCCGCTGGAGAGCCTCAACTCGCTTAATCTCAGCCGCAACATACTGACGGAGTTGCCCGATGGTGTGTTCGACAACCTTGGGCAGCTATCCAGCGTTGACGTGGCGGGTAACAGGCTGAGGGAGCTGCCTGCCGGATTCCTCGACGCTAACCCCAAGCTGTGGAATGTATCCGCTTGGGGCAACCGGCTGACGGAGCTTCCCGAGGGCTTTCTCGACAGATCGACGAAGCTCAGGTACGCGTACTTCTCCTCCAACGAGCTGACCGAATTGCCTGCCGGATTCCTCAGCGCGCACCCCGAGCTTGAGTACGTGTCCGTTTCGGGCAACCGGCTGACGGAGCTTCCCGAGGGCTTTCTAGACTCATCGCCGAAGCTCCGTTCCGCGTACTTCTCTTCCAACGAGTTGGGCGAGCTTCCCGAGGGATTCCTCGGCGCGCGCCCCGAGCTTCAGCGCGTGTCCGTTTCGGGCAACCGGCTCACGGAACTTCCCGAGGGCTTTCTGGACTCATCGCCGAAGTTGCGTTCCGCGTACTTCTCCTTCAATGAGCTTGCCGAGCTTCCTCGCGGGTTCCTCGGCGCGCACCCCGAGCTTGAGTACGTCAGCTTTTGGGACAACCGGCTCACGGAACTTCCCGAGGGCATGTTCGATGCATCTCACGGCCTTGCATCCCTGGACCTCGACGACAACAGATTGGAGGAACTGCCTGCCGGATTCCTCGGCGAGCAGCCGGCACTCGAAGGCATATTATTGGAGCGCAATCGAATCCTTGCGCTTCCCGAGGGGTTCTTCGAGGGGAAGTCCTCGCTTCGCGGGGCATACTTTCGAGGCAACCCCGGCAGCCCGTTCACCGTGGACCTGTTGCCGGAGCGTCACGACAATTCCGATCCGTTGGCCCCGGGACCGGCGACGCTGAGGGTCGGAGCTCCCGAAGGCGCCCCGTTCAGCATCGCCGTCTCGCTCACTGGGCTGGGGAGGGCGTCGCTGTCATCGGGCACGGTGCGTATCGAAGCCGGCGAGGTGCTCAGTTCGGAGGAGACCGTGACCATCTTGGGCGACGGTGCCGGAGTCGTGATCGGTTCGGCTACAATCGAATGCGACGGCTGCCGATACCTGGGGTTGAGGTTCGGCACGGGCGCCTTCATCATTCTCGCCAATCCACAGGAAGCGACCATCAAGATCGCCAGCGCGTACATCACCCAGGCCGCCCAGAATCTTGACGGCACGGTGCCCCTGGTCGCCGGGCGGGATGGTCTGCTGCGGGTGTTCGCAACCAGCGACGTGGTCAACAGTTACGGGATCGAGGGCCATGTGACCGTCTACACCGGTGCAAGAGAATGGCGAGGAAGCATGACCGTGCCGGCAGGTGGCATTGGAATGGAGGTCGAGGAGGGCCGGCTCGACCGGTCGTTCAACCTGCGGATCCCGGGCGAACAGCTTGGTCCCGGAAGCACGGTGTTGATCCGACTGACCCCCGATTCGGACGCCAACCTGACCTCGGCAAGCCAACTGGTCAGGTCGTTCACCCCGGACGTGCGGGAGGTGGCGCCGCTCGACGTGAAGATCGTGCCCATTCAGTATGGATGGCACAAGAACTCCGGGGCGAACGACGCCGTGGCCAGCTTCGCACGGGATCTCGTGGAGCGGGATTCGGAGGATCAGTTGCGGTTCACCAGGAAGTTCCTGCCCATCTCGTCCCTCAACATGTCGCTCCGCGAACCCTACATCACGTTCGCGGACACGACAGAGGAAGGTGGCGTCGGGATCCTGAACGAGATCCAGTTGCTCAGACACGTCGAGGCCGGAGGCACGGACCAGTACTACCACGGCCTGTTGTCTTTCCCGAACTTCAGAGGCCCCGGTTGGGGGTTCGGCGGCATCGCGGCCAACATCCCCGCATACACGGCTCTGACGATCTCGCACTCTACTGACGGCAGCTTCCGCGGCGACCGATTCGGGGAGACCCTGGCCCACGAACTAGGCCACGACGTGAACCTCCGCCACGCACCCGGTTGCGGCGCCGGTGGTCCCGATTGGGACTATCCGCACGAACGCGCGACGATCGGAGTATGGGGCTACGACGTGACGGCGGGGGAGTCGGGCCTGAAGCCTCCGGGGATCTTCGACTACATGTCCTACTGTAACCCGACGTGGGTGAGCGACTACTACTTCGAGAAGTCGCTCGACCACCTGTCGCGGTCGGGGAGGGGCGCGCAGGCCTCCATCTCGACGACCCGGACGCTGGTGCTGTGGGGAGCCATCGACAACGGGAATCTTCACCTCGAGCCGCCCTTGGCGTTGGACGCGCCCGTCAAGCTTCCTACCGGATCCGGCCCCTACCGGATCTCCGGGTTCGACGCCCAGGGCCGTGCGTTGTTCTCGTACGACTTCACCCCGAACCCCACCGACCATGGCGGTAGCACCTTCGTCTTCGCGGTTCCATTCCGGCAAGGGTGGGCCGAGGGCTTGGATCGGGTCACGCTGAGCGGACCCGAAGGCTCGGCAGGGCTTGACAGACGTGAGATCGACCGGGCGGCCGTGGTGTTGGACCGGACCGGTAGGGTTCGCAGCATCGTGCGGAACTGGCCGGACACGCCGCCGGACGCGATGCGGGAAGTAGCGGGCATGTCGGCGCGAAGTGCCTTGCTCGGCTCCGAGATACGGAGGTGAAAAGGTCCGTTCATCGGTTTCTGTGGGTTTAACCATTCCGATGAATGCGGAAAGTTGCCGAACGAACGGGACATCCAACCCCTTTTTCCGGCATGCCGGTTTGAGGTGGTCGCCACCACATGAGTCCGGACGCACCGTCCGGCCCGGGTTCCGGACGGCCCTGCTGTTGGCGCTGTGGGCGATGGCCTGCGAAAACCCCTTGGCTCCGGATGCCTGCGGCCCGATACCGGTGGTGACGGTCCACGTCGGCGAGACATCGCGCGTGAACGCCTGCTTCAACGACCCGAACGGCGACATGCTGAACTACACTGTCTCGTCGTCAAACCCCTCGGTGGCCACGGCCTCAATCGCCAGCACAGCGATCACGGTGACCGGGGTCGCACCGGGAAGCGCCACGGTCACGCTGACGGCTAGGGACCCCGGAGGGCTCCAGGGTCAGCAGGGCTTCGCGGTCACGGTGCCGAACCGGGCGCCGCAGCCAAACGGCACCCCGCCGAACGTCACGGTGCGGGTCGGCGACGCCGCGACCGTTGACGCGGCCCAGTATTTCGCCGATCCGGACCGAGAGCCGCTCACCTACGCGGCCAGCCTGTCGGACGCCGAGGTGGCGGGCGTGAGCGTAGCGGGTTCGTTGGTCACGGTCACGGCCGAGGCCAAGGGCAGCGCCACCGTGACGATCACCGCGCGCGATCCTGCGGGGCTCACGGCCACGCAGTCCTTCCGGTTCACGGTGCCCAACCGACTGCCGTTGGCGGTGGGGACGTTGGAACCGCAAACTGTCGAGGTGGGCCAGATGGCCACCCTCGACGTGGCCGATGCATTCAGCGATCCGGACGGAGACGCGCTGACCTACACGGCCGTCTCCTCGATGCCCGTGGTGGCGCGTACGAGCGTGTCGGGCAGCGCAGTGACGATCACTGCGGCCGGTCCGGGAACGGCGATCGTCACGATCACGGCGAGCGACGACGAGCGGGCGACGGCGACCCAGCAGGTTAGCGTGACCGTGCCACAGCCGAACCGGCCCCCGCGCCGTGCAGGATCGATTCCGGCGCAGACGGTCGAGGTGGGCCAGCGCGCGACGATGAACGCGTCGCAGTACTTCAGCGATCCCGACGGGGACTCGCTCACCTACGCGGCCTCGTCCTCGAATGGAGGGGTGGCCGGGGCCTCGGTGTCGGGCCCGGCGGTCACAATCACGGCCGTGAGTCCCGGAAGCGCGACCATCACCGTCACTGCCACGGATGCGGGTGACCTTGCCGCCCAGCAGAGCTTCGTGGTGACGGTGCCGACGCGGTCCAACCGCGCGCCGCAGGCCGTCGGCACGATCCCGGACCTGACCGTTTCACAGGGCGAGACGACCACGCTGAATGTCTCATCTCACTTCAGCGACCCTGACGGGGACTCGCTCACCTATTCTGCGGCGACATCGAACTCTGGGGTGACCTCCGCCTCCGTGTCCGGTGCCGACCTAACGCTGGCGGCGGCGGCAGCCGGCACGGCGACCATCACGGTGACCGGCACGGATGCGGGCGGGCTTGCCGCCCAGCAGAGCTTCGTGGTGACAGTGTCCACGCGGTCCAACCGCGCGCCGCAGGCCGTCGGCACGATCCCGGACCTGACCGTTTCACAGGGCGAGACGACCACGCTGAACGTCTCATCTCACTTCAGCGACCCTGACGGGGATTCGCTCACCTATTCTGCGGCGACATCGAACTCCGGGGTGGCCTCCGCCTCCGTGTCCGGCGCCGAACTGACGCTGGCCGCGGCGGCAGCCGGCACGGCGACCATCACGGTGACCGGCACGGATGCGGGCGGGCTTGCCGCCCAGCAGAGCTTCGCGCTGACAGTGTCCACGCGGTCCAACCGCGCGCCGCAGGCCGTCGGCACGATCCCGGACCTGATTCCCCTTGAGGATACCGCACACATCGAGCTCTTCAAGTACTTCGATGACCCGGACGGCGATGTCCTGACGTATCTTGTTGAGTCGTCCGAGTCGACGGTGGCCTTCGGCTACGTTACGGCGAGCGACGCGACGGTTGCCGCGGCCGGAGGGGGCATCGCGACCCTGACGGTGGCAGCCAGAGATCCAGGTGGCTTGTCGGCCCGCCATAAGTTCCGGGTTGCGGTTGGAGACGAGGCCCCGGATCGCAGTAGCACCATCCCCGATCTGACTCTGGCTGTTGGCGACACCGCCAGTCTTGATGCCTCTGCGTTCTTCTATGACCGCGATGGAGACGAACTGACTTATTCGGCCCGGATCCGTCGCGGCACTGCGGCCTCGGTGCTGGCCTTGGGCAGTACCGTCGCGGTACGGGCGGTGAGCAGCGGCAGCGCGACGATGGTGGTGGAGGCCAGTGACGGGACACACACCTACTCGCAGTGGGTGGACGTAACGGTCACCGCCATCGCTCCACCCGGCTCGGCGCGGTATGATCGCCAGGGTACCACAATAGTGCTGAACTGGAGCGCGTCGGCCGGCGCAACCCACTACAACATCTACCACAGCGACTTCACACCCGAGTGCCGGTTTTCTTCGAGGGGCAGGCCGCTATTCTGCGATCAACTGGCAACAAACGTTCAAGGCACTACCTACACGCACACGAACCCGCGCGAAAACCGAGACCACTACTACTGGATTGTGGCGTGCAAAATGACGGAGTGCTCTAGACTGCAGACCGTAGGAACCCCCTTGGACTTCTGGGTTGCAGTCGGCGGAGCCGGCGACAATTGGCTGGCGATCGACCTGCATGGTCTACACGCAGACCGCTTGCAACTCTACCGCAGCACCGCGGCGGCTGGCCCCTACACGCCGATTGGTGGCATGATCGAGACGAAAGGACAGTGGCCAGTGCGCTATCTTGACGACGCACTCAGATCTCATGCGACCTACCATTATGAGGCCAGGGCATGCAACGGCGCTGAATGTACAGGAAGGTCCGAGGCAGCAGGTAGGACCGAAGCTGCGGGGCCGGTTGCAATCCCTCCGGAGGTGAGCCGTCTGACGGGCAGGAAGATTCCAGTAGTTTTGGATACCGACGACGCGCTTATTGAGTGGGTTGATGTGCCGGAGGCAACGCACTACAGGGTATACCAGGAGGGCCGGTTCGAGACCACGATACCTGCCCCTGTCAACAGGTATCGCGACAGGAATACCAATACATCGTTCGGCGCATTCATCGCAACGGAGTACCAGGTGCTCGCTTGCAACAAAGCAGGCTGTTCGTCGACTGCGGCCACCGTCTTGGTCCGTTGACGGTGCCATGAGTCATTCCCTCGGCCAGATAGTCAGGCACGGAACGAGGGGGAGCCGCAATGCGCCGTTGACTTGCTCAAGCCGTGGCGGGAGGCTGTCCACGGCGCGGCGGCGCGGTGGAATCCGTGCGCACGCGGGCGCCGCGCCCCCCCGGCCGTAGGAACGTGCGCGGAACCGGGCAGGACCTCGGACCGCTCGTCATAGACTGCCCCTACGGTGTGGTCACGACCCCGGTATTGGCCGGTGCCTCGCCCGCGTCATCCGTGGCCGCCTTGGGTGGCGTGACGATGCCCGCTGAGATCACCATCTTCATGCCGTCCTCGACGGACATGTCCAGATCCGTCAGGGCTCGTCATTCCCCGCGAGAGGGGCATCATCGCCAAACCGTCGCCGAAGCGGGCGACATCGTCGCCCACAGATCGTATGCGAACGCCTATATTGAAGGGTTGTACTCCGAAGATCGTCAAATTTCGGGGCGGGCTGCCCCGACAAGACCGCTGCCACGGACAACCACACAGGAGGGTTGACAGGTGACGATATCGAGCTACAGCCCGATCGTTAGATTAAGCGAGCCGAGCCGAGCGTGATTCACCGCACGGCGACCGGACCTCGCAAGCGCCGTGGATACCGTTCGCGGGCCTCTTGGGCCGGGTTGTTCGCCTGTGCGGGGCTGCTGGCCTGCGATTCTCCGGCCGAGCCCGCCCGCGACGACCTCGCCACGGAGGTCCGTATCCTGGCCGCGACGCGTGGCTTCGAATCCCTTCCCAACCCGCGCCCAGTGCGAAACGACCTGGTCACGCTTGGCCGGGCGCTGGCATTCGACAAGATCCTCAGCGGCAACCGGAACATCGCGTGCATGACCTGCCATCTTCCGGAAATGGCCACGGGGGACGCCAGGACTCTGTCGATCGGCGAGGGTGGCACGGGCCTGGGGTCGCAGCGTTCGCACCCCGAGGGCATCTTCATTCCCAGAAATTCCCCTGCCGTCTTCAACCTCCCCGGAGCAGCTCAACTCTTCTGGGACGGGCGGGTAGAGGAGATGTCGGACGGTTCCATCCGCACCCCGGCCAGGGATCAGCTGACCCCCGAGATGGAGGATGTCTTCGAGTTCGGGGCCGTGTCGGCCCAGGGTCTTATCCCGGTGACTTCCAGAGAGGAGATGCGTGGCCAACCGGGAGACAACGACCTCGCGGACCTCGACGACGACGATTTCCGAGGCATCTGGGGTCTTCTCATGGAGCGGCTGGGGGATGTTCCCGAGTACGTCCGTCTCTTCGAGCGAGCGTATCCCGGCACCCCGTTCGACAGCATGAGCTTCGCCCATGCGTCCAACGCCATAGCTGGTTTCTACGCAGTCGAGTTCGTGTTCAACAACACTCCTTGGGACTGGTTCCTGCGTGGGGACAACGATGCGCTGAGCGACTCCGCGCTGGCCGGTGCAAAGGACTTCATGACCATCGGCTGCGCCAACTGCCACAAGAGGTCGAGCTTCGCAGGAGACTTCCACAATGCCGCGCTCCCCCAGTTCGGACCCGGCAAGACCGTCGGCCGGGAGGACTTCGGACGCGAGGAGGTGACGAATCTTCCCGGCGACCGGAGACGCTTCATGGCTCGCCCGTTGAGGAACGTGGAGCTGACGGCCCCTTACGGACATCTGGGCCAGTTCGCCACCCTCGAGACCTTCGTGGCCCACTACAACGACGCCGCATCGCAGCTAAGAGCGTACGACATCGCTGAACACGTTCCAGACCGGCTGCTGTGGCCCACGCTGCTCGACAATGTCGAAGCGATTCTGGCCAACCAGGATCCCGTGCTGTTCACGCTCAGGTTCAACGAGGAAACCCACGCCAACCTGGTGGCCTTCCTACGGGCGTTGACCGATGCCTCCGCGCGGGACCTCAGTCACACCATACCTGACCGCGTCCCCAGCGGGCTGCCCATCGACAGGATGAACGACTAGAACTGACCGGGTGAGCGCGCCAGGAGCAACGGCCGTTCACGGACGGTCCATCTGGGGTACCAAAAGGGGGGCGCATCGTGCCGTACCATCAGCCGGGCGAGTCTTCGACCGTTGATGAGCACCACGCGCTTCGGGCTTTGGGCGGCGAATTCGTTGGCGGAGGCAGTGAAGTCGGCGGTCGTGACGAGAACGCCCTTTTGCGCGCGCGCTCCCATCAGCGCGCCGACGAAGTTCCGTAGCTCGCCAACGCCCACGGTGCTTCCGCTGGCGTATTTCTTGGCTTGGAGATAAACCTCGTCGAGGCCGAGCTTGTCTTCCGTGATGGTTCCGTCGATTCCCCCGTTACCAGCACCTCCGGTCACGCGGCCCATCGAGGCATCGCCACCGCCATACCCCATGGCGACCAAGAGACTCACCACCACCCGCTCCAAGAAGGACGGCGACGCCTTTCGGAGGCGGTCCAACACCTCGGCCTCCATCCCTTCGGTTAGCTCCCGGTCGGCGGCCTCCAGCGCTTCCTCAGAAGTACCGGAGGGTGTCCGGCCCCTTCTCCGCTTCATTCTTGCTTGCGACAAACGCGGGAAAACGTCGGAGATACCTGATGTTCAAGCGTTTCGGGGGCTTGGCCAAGAGACGCCTGCCTTCATCGGCAACCCGGTATACGCCTCGCCGCACCCGTTCCACCAACGCGGCACGGAGAAGGTAGTTGAGCGCCCAAGCCACGCGATTCGTGAATGTACGCTGCCGTCCAGCGCCCCTTCTTCGACAGGCCCGCCCGAGCCCGCGAGCGCAGTCCCGCTTCACGTTCGTCGGGGAGTGACGGGGGAGTCGCTGGCGGACGCCGATCCGGCTCCGGGACGGCACTGGAACCCTTGGGAATCCGCCTCGATTCACGCGGTTGACACAGCCGGAATCGGGCTTCTCCGTGTAGGGCATGGAGACTCTTGTCCGGCAACAAGCGGGGCTGGAACAGCGGTGCCTGAGAGCGTCGGTGTTGGCAGGTTGGAGGGGAGCCGCGCCCGCGACCGACAGCGCCACCCTGGTGCTCACATCGGCTCTTCAGCGGTTCCAGCGGGATCGTTCACTCCCCCCGGCGCCCAGGTCGATCTGCTCTCATCGCCACGACACCCGTCCGTAGGTAGGGCCATCGGGGATGAAACCAATCGCGGATGAAGTCCGTAGAGTATCGCCCTTCGGGTCACCGAAGGGTGAAGGGCAACGCGATCAAACGAGGCGAAACACCGGAGGAGACGCAGTAGTCAGGTTGATCCACCCCACGGCGGAACCGGTGCCCGTGCCCATCGACAGGCGCGCTGGCGGGACCAGCCGCCGCTCCGGCTTCGGGTGTACATGGATGGCCCGGCATCGCTGGCCACCATCCCACCGTTGGCCGCGCTTCGGGAGGCCCGTCTGAACGGGCTCCCCGGAGTGCTTGCGGTGGTGCGCCGCCATTGTCTTGGTGGCAGCCGACGACACGTCTCGGACACGTCGCCGACGGGCTTGTCGGACGCCACTAAGGTGGGTCAGCCAGCCTACCCCGTGTAATACACCGGGGCTGGCGAGGGGCTGACTCCCGCCCCCCCTTCGAACCCCCCGCGCGTCGCGCTCCCGTGGAGGTCGCGCTTGGGGGCGCCGCCCCCTTTCCCCCGCGCCAGTGCGGCGTGATGCCTGAGCGCCGCACCGCCGTCGTCACCGCCCGCATATCGGCGGCCGAGTCCGCCACAGGGTTGTCGCCGAGGCGAAGGCGTACCCCGATGGCGTCTCCACCTCCAACGTCCTCCCCGTGGTGGCGTTCGAGCCGTCTGTCGGGGAACCCGTTTTGAGCGCCGAATGCGGGTGTGGGTGGCAAGTCCTGCGTGTCCGGCTCACTTTGGGGGTCGCCGGACACGAAATGGCCGTTCGGCCGGACACGGCCCCGGCCGTCCATGTCGCTGGCGCGCTTGCGGTTGCACCACGGCCAGCGGAGCGCCGACGCCAGTCTGCGCTCCTTGGACGTGGCTGGGAGTGACCCCCCATCTCGGCAAACCTCGATTGGCGCCAAGGGGGATGGCGCCGGACAGCCCCATCCC